>ENA-ORDC01001329-ORDC01001329.1-marine-metagenome-genome-assembly--contig:-NODE-1329-length-18860-cov-2.994783_pt1 | contig 18860 bp, 29 predicted proteins | sample MGYA00237783_ERZ508515 | MGnify/ENA primary metagenome ERZ508515 (study PRJEB26186, sample SAMN06268792) | marine metagenome | isolation source: Eden Landing Ponds, San Francisco, CA, USA | place... | reverse complement strand
GACCACGAGCCGCTCTGGTGTTCGACGTGTGAGGTGCCGGTGACAGTGACGCAGACCGACGACGGCGAGCGCCGGTACGAGTGCTGGTGTCACGTCATCGAACCGGCGGAGGGGCTCCCGGACGACTGGAGTTAGTCGCTGTAGAGGTCGTGGAGCGCGGACTTCGTCGCTCCACCCGATGTTCGGATGTACTTGTTTGCGGTCTCGATCTGCGCCCAGCCGAACAAGCCCTGGAGTGCGACCGGCGGGAGGCCGGCGTACGCCAGCGTGCTGGCGGCAGTCGCCCGAAGTGCGTGGGGATAGACGCGGTCTCTGTCGAATCCGGCGGCCTCGGCGACCGTGTTGACGCGGCGGTTGACGCTGATTCGCGAGTGTGGGTATGCGTCGAACTCGCTGAAGAACGCGATCAGGACGTCCTCGGCGCGGTCAGAGTGGTCGAACGGGATCGACCTGGCGCTGGTGGACGTCTTCGGGTTCCACCGCTCTTCGAGGGCGTCCTCGAGGGAGAGATCGTCGTTGCAGTCGACGGCGAGTTCGGCCTGTCCGTGGCAGTAGCCACAGATACCACCGTCTTTCCCGAACGTGCACGGGTCGTGCTGCGGGATCTCGATGAGACCACGCTTCCAGTTGATCCAGTCCTCACGGATGTGGCAGATCTCACCGGCCCGCATCCCGAGTTCCCCGCCGAGAACGAGGATCAGTGTTGCTTCGGCGTCCCAGGGGAACCGGAGGTCGCCGGCGGCGTCGATCAGTTCTTCGAGCTCGTCTTCGTCGAGAGCGTCCTCGTTTGTGTGCCTGACCATGGCGGTCGTCGCCGGGAGACAAATGCTGTTTTCAACAGGGGTGGAGCGGATACTGCTCCCACCAGTGTGGAACTGCGCTCGGCGGCGAGCCCTCTGTTTACCCCTTCCGTGAGTCTATTTGGTTCTTATTCAATACGGAACGGGGCAAAACAGGGGGCTCTCCAGGTTGTTCTCCACACTGAAAATTGGCGAGATAGACCTATGTACTGAAACTTGGAATCGGCCACTGTGCTCGATCTCGACGACTACCCAGAGGGGAGCGATGACGTGCTGGTTGCGATGAAAGATATCATCGAACCTCGTCGGAAACAGGAGAACGTGCCAGGGCGCCGTCGTGCCCAGTACGTGAGCCGGCGGCAGGTGGCAGACTGGCTTGAAAAGGACAAAGAGTGGGTGCGCTATCGTCTGGATGAGCTCGTCGATGGAGGTGCGCTGGAGAAGCGGGCCTGGGATGCAGAGAATGCCAGAGGGCCGCCGATCAAAGTGTACCAACCGAACTGGGAAGCATGGAAGTGGATGGACGCCGAAGTAGAGATTGATCGAATCCTCGGCGAACGACCAACGAAGGTGCGTGAGTACCACGTCCGCAAGATCCTCTCGGAGGTTGGGCAGCTGCGCGAGGAGGTGGAAGAACTTCGCGAGGAAGTCGAGTAGCATTTGTTGTCGCAGTTGGTTCTCATGACGGAGGATTGATTATACCAGTTGCTCACGCCGGTGTATGGACCGAAGAAAACTTATCTCACTTCTCGGTGCCTCCTCGCTCACAGCGCTGGCGGGGTGCAATACGGCCCGCAGCGTCGTCCGGACCGGACCGCCGCACTTCGAGGATGTCGAGATCTCAGGACCAGACGAAGTTGATGCGGGCGAAGAGTTCGAGGTCGAGGTGAGCGCCACGAATACCGGCGGCCGGACTGGCGACTTCAGCTCCACACTGACGTACGGCGAGGGTGTGTTCAGTGCCGACGAGAACGTCACGATCGAGGACGTCCCGATCACAGAAACTGCCTCGACGACGATCGGGCCCACCTACATCGCCACCACTGGTGAGTTTTCGTTCCGGATCACCGACTACGACGCCTCCCACATAATCGACGTGACGACCGTCGAAGCCGAGCTCGGTGAACGAGTGACCATCGGCGACCTGTCGATCACGGCGACCGGCGTCGAGATCGTCGAGTCCGCGCTGGTGGAGGACACCTTCGGCGACCTCGAGTTTGTCATCCCAGAACACGATGTGTTCGCAGTCGTCGAGGAGACCAGCAGCAGCGATGGTGATGTCGCCGCGTATTCGGAGAGCTTCACACTGAACGGGCGCGATCAGACCAGTGCGGATCCCCTGCCAGGCGAGCCCTCACCGGGCGCGGATCAACACGTGTTCGATGTGAGCGCTGACTTCGACGGGAGCGCTTTCGAGTACCGTCGACGGCCGGGAAGTGGGACCGACCCCGAGATCGCATGGTCGCTTAGTGATGTCTCTGCCCCTGATACCGCAGTACAGTCGATATTGACCCCGGAGACCGCCGAGATAGGTTCTGATGTCCCGGTGCTCGTGGATGTTGAAAATAGCGGCAGTTCCGCTGGCGTATTTAACGGCATTCTCGAACGGCGCAGCGCTGACGGAGACGACGACTGGGAATCAGTCACGACGATCTCTGAAGAGGTACCAGCTGGTGCAACGGCTGAGATCGAGGTGACGCGTCCGGCCGAGCAGTTGGGCGCATACCAGTACCGTGTTCGTGGCCCCGAGACAGAGACCGAGATTCAGACACTCGTGATTGAACCCGTCCCGAGAGAAATTGGTGAGGCGCATTCGTTCGGTGGATTGTGGGAAGTCGAAGTCGAGGAGATATACCCCGAGCTGACAAAAGGGATGATATCAGGCGACGAGTATTCAGAATCGACGGATGTCGCTGGGCAGGATAAACAATTTGCGTTCGCATATGTCAGCCTCTCCATAGAGGATGGAGAGAGTCTACGCCCTCAAATTGAAACGTTCAGTGCTGTCGTTGATCATGAACGCTACGACCACTACTTACCGCCAGGAAATGATCTGATATCCCAACCAGTCGAAGGGAGCCTCTTTGATGGAGGGTTTGCGGCTACGAACGGATCTGAATCTGGTTGGATAGTGTTCGAGGTTCCGAGCTCGGCTTCAGCAAACGAGATCAACATCCAGTGCTCACTTGAAGATCACTCCGATGAGATCGAACAGTGGGCAGCGATGTGGTCGTAGCCACACGTTTTGAGTTTCACTTTCACCGAATCGGCCACTTTCACTCCGGGGATGGCTGAGGTTCATACAGGCCCCCACCCACCAGCCTGTGATGGCTCAGACCTGCCAACGAAAGCATTGCCCACTCGACGCGGAGACCACGGCGCTCGGGAACCAGTACTGCGAGTACCACGCGTATCGGATCGAGAAACACAGCAACGAAGAGCGCACATACAGCCCACCGCCAGAAACCGTTCTTGTCGGAGACCGGCGGTACGACACCTCAGATGGCAAGCGCCGGATCTATCCGTTTGGTGACGATGACGGGACGATCGACTATCAGGGCCTCGCAGTCTTCTACGACGGCGTCTTCTTCAACATCTGGGAGGAGTATGACTACGAAGACCCCTATCGCGGAGACGTCCACTTGTCGATCGAGCCCGACGAGCTCCCCGCAGTGATCGAGGCCCTCGTCGAAGACGCGCCTCACGAACTCCACGACGAGATCCGTGACCGTGTCGATGCTGGACTTGAGCGCGCCCCGCTCGACACCGAGCAGTTCGTCGAGCGCTGACGGTTTCACTTTCACCGCCTACCCCCCACCCCGGGGTCGTTTTACTTTCACTGAGTGGTTGGCTCGCTCTTTTTATATGGGCTATCCACAATTGACACGATGGCGACACAGCCCAGAGTGATCGACCTCGACGACGGCGTTGATCGTCGGCGATACCGGTGTCCAAAGGGCCACACACGATGGGAGCCGACGAACAATCACTTCTACTGTTCATCCTGCGGCCGGCGCGGAGCCGACGCGGCGTTCACTCACTTGGTCGACCACAAGACCCGCGAGGAGATCCCACGGTCACAGGTCCAGCTCACGAGCGATGCTGGCGACTACGAGGACTGGCACGCTGCGGGGGACTGACTCGTGTCCAAGGAGAACGGCGGACGCGCCGGTCTTACGCGCGGACTTCCGCGACCGTTCGGTCACCCTGCGGGCTCACGTCAGCGACGCTCGCGTTCCGGCGGACGATCTCGACCAAGAGGCTCGTCGCGAGCTCGTCGACGTCCTCCTCGAGCGTCACCAGTACTGTCCACTGGCCACTCTCAGACTGCTCCGGACCGAGGAGGTCGGTCGCGGCTACCGACTCGTGTCGTCCGATCCGGTTGCGCGTCGTCATCGCGTTCGCCCGACACGTCATCTGGCGCGCTCCGTCGTGGCGTGTGCTCGTCCAGCGGTGCGCTCCGCCCGCCCCGCGTCGGCGGCGTGCCCTGCTCGGATGCAGTCGGGGCAGAGGCGGACATCGCCGCGGCGGCGCTTCATCGCGTGGCCGCACGACTTGCACGTGCACCCGAAGTAGGTCGCGAAGGGTTGTTCGGTGCTCATCTCAGGCGACCTCCGCGCTCTGGACCACTGCATCCAGCCACTCACCGAGGCTTTCGTTCGAGTAGCGGAGGTCGCGCCACTCGCCAACGTCGCGAACGTGTTCGACGTAGCGCGGGACGCTTGGGATCTCGGTCTCGAGGACGACCTCGCCGTCCCAGACGACGTACGCCGTGTTCGTCGATGCGTTCGCGTAGTGATCAGTGCCGTCGGCGGCCGTGCCAAGGTAGGCACAGCCGGCAACTTCTTCCGGTCGGGTGTTGTCTTCTGTCATGGGTATCCACTGAACCCACCCGTCGCCCGTGTCATCAGCACGGGTCGGCTTTTGGCGATTTAGGCCGACAGCGACTGGTGTGTTCACCCTACGCAACGAACTGTGGCAACTTAGTGTTTGCGCCATTGAGCGCAAACTTCCCGCGTCAGATGAGTTCAGTAAGAGTGAAACGCACGCTCGCCAGCGCCAGTTGCAACGTAGTAACCGCCGCTTTCCTCCCAATCCATGTCAACAATGTCGCCATTATCGAGTGCATCAGGATCGAGCTTCCGTATGTAGCCATCCTCATAAAGGTCATAGAGGTAATTATCGATAGAACGACGTTCAAAGTCCGCACCGCGGATTTTGGCGTTTCTGAAAATTACGACCGGTGGAAGCACGCACTCGCTCTCGACAAGTACGCCGAGAACTCGCATGACCCGGTCCTCTTTACCCATGCCACTGCCATCTGTGCGGGAGTTATTATCGGCACCGAAGTTGTCAGAGGCTACACAGATAGCGCAACTGTTGCTCGTCTGGCCCATACTTGCGTTATCGGACGCAAGCTATTAGTAGTAACCGGTCACAGGAATGAGACATGCGACGCTACGCGGCGAAGTCGGCGCCCACGAAAACGGCGCCGCGCGGGGATACAGCCCGCCCGACGCCTGTGTGGGGTCGCACCGGAGCGAATGAACGCTCCGCACCAAACGACAATGGCGACTAACAACACCACGCCCGAAAGTTATTCGGGTACAAACGCGGCCGAAGCACCGAGTAAACAACAGATATTCGACGTGCTGAGCAACGAGCGGCGCAGACGCGTGATAAGCGCGCTCGTCAGCGACGAATCGACCACGGTCAGCGCGCTGTCGACTGAACTCGCTGCTGAGGAGAACGACTGCTCACCACTCGAACTCACCAGCCAACAGCGTAAGCGGCTCTACATCTCGCTGTACCAGAGCCACCTCGGCAAGCTCGCCGAGATCGACGTGATCAACTACAACGAGGCCCGCGGTCGTGTCCGACGCGGCGACCACTTCTGGGCGTTCGCGGACGTCTTGGACGTGGCGATCAACGTGTGCGAAGCACACGACGTCGGAGGTGCAGCATGAACGTGGACCCGTTCGACCTCGTGATTGTCGGGCGCGACGGCAACAGCCCGGCCCAGGGTCGCGTCCACCTGCCGGGCGAGGACGGCCTTACGAAGTGCAGCTGTAACTTCGCTCGTGTCCCGGGGTTCGTCCCGGCGATTATGGTCAACCTCGAGGATGACTTCTGCCGGCACTGCGACCCCACCGTCCAGTCCCGTTCGGGCGAGTCGGCGAGAACGCTCGTCGAGCACATCGTCGGCGAGGAGGCCGCCGACCGCCTGATGGACGAGTCTCCGGAGGTCGTCACCGACGGCGGCCGCGACGTGCCCGACGGCGGCTGGGAGGATACCGGCTCGGAAGCGAGTCTGCGTCGCTTCGAGCGCGCCGAGGCGACTCTTGACGACGCACACAACGCACTCGCTGCGTTGCAGGTTGGAGAAGTGGGAGACAACCGACTCAACGACCTCACCGAACTGCTTTCGACGCTCAACGAGTGGAGCAACTGGACAGGCTCTCGCGCTGATCAGGCAGCGACTGAGGTCGGAGAAGATGGGGGTGACGCATGAGCACCCATACCGACCGAGCGCTTGCTGACGAGCCGATGTCGGCGCGCGAAGATGTCTACGAGGCCGCCCAGTCAGCTATCGACCGCTCCCGCAGCGGAGAGCCCGAAGCAGCGTGGGAGGAACTGACCAGCATCCCGGAACGACTGCCGCCGGGCAGCCGAGCAAACGCGCTGCTGGACCAGGCGATAGCCGCCTACTCCGACGGCCTCGAGGCGGAGGCGAACCACCTGCTCCGCAGTCGGGACGCCGGAGACGACGCCGTCGCCGTCGCCAGCTACGACGTGTTCAGGGAGAAGCTCCGCGAACTGCAGCAACTCGCCGACTACGACGGCGAGACGAGTGGCTTCGAGACCGCGGCGGAGGTTGACGATGACTGAGCGCGTGACGACGCGGTTCGAGACCGAGCAGTTGGAGCGCCTCGACGAGCTCGTCGACGACGGCGAGTTCCCGACGCGGTCGCACGCCATTCGCGCTGGTGTCGACCTCCTCGTGGATCGCCACCAGAGTCGTGTTATCGCGACGGACGGCGGGCTCGCGACGACGCCGATCTACGCCCACCGCGACGAAACCGAGGACGACCTGATGTCGGACATCCTGTTCGTCTCGTTCGAACGCGATGAGCTCACAGAGACGCTGACCCAAGACGGTGCCGACCGCAACATCGAGCACGTCGAACACCGCGTCTTCAGCGCGCTCGATGACGCGGTCGAAGAGGCGACTCGAGGAACGCTCACGGACGTGGAGGAGCTGCTCACGCCGGAACGTTTCCGCGAGGTACACGACGAAGAGCCGCCCGAGGTCGGGACGCTCACGTACAGCCCGGAGACCGGCGCGATCATGAACATCGAGCCGGACCCGTCGGCGCTGGTCGCAAAGTGCGAGTTCCACGGCCTCGCTGACGGCGAGACGGTCGAGCACAGTGTCGGCGACCCCGCCGACGCCGAGTGGGCGGTGTGGTGCGACGACGGCTGTGAGACGCTCGGGCTGTTCGATGAGCGTCACGCTGCTGAGGAGGTCGCGGACCGGCACAGCGAACACACGGAGCACCTGGTCGCGCCGCTGCGCAAGCACGACGAGCGTGTTGCGGTTACTGGCGGTGATTCTGCATGAGTACTGAGACAAGCGAGGGTAGTAGCACAGACTGGAAGACGATCGCGTGGGTGACGGCCAGTAGCCACCGGCGTGAGGTGTTGCTCGAGCTCACTGAGAACGCAGCGACACCAAGCACACTCACCGAGCGAGTGACGATCGACGACATGAGCCACGTCTCGCGAGCGCTCAACCAGCTCCGAGACCGTGGACTCGTCGAATTGCTCGTGCCCGAGGAGGTCCGGAAGGGTCGCATCTACGATGTGACCGACAAAGGCTACGATATCGCGATGCAGACAGAGGAGGTGGACGCGTGAGCGACACCGAGTACCCGGAGGCGCCGTTCGACACCGACCGCGAGCCCGTCGCCGATCTCACCGACGCGGACATCGTCGACGAGTGGCAGTTCTTCGCCGGGCTCCTCGTCGACACCTACCGGCCCGACGAAGTCGACTGGCACGAGTTCGCCTACGACCGAAAACTCGAGCTGTGGAACGCGATCCGCGAGCGCTCCGAGACCGAGCCGCCGGCCTGCGGCGAGTGCGGGTCGACGCGTTGGAGTCAGTCGATGGGCGAGCCGATGCACTGTCACGGCTGCGACGCAGTCGCGAGCGCCGACCTCGAGGCAGAGGTGCACGACGCGTGGCAGGCGATGAAATCCGAACTCCGCGGCGGGCGCGAGGTCGCTGCCGACGGCGGCGTGGACCAGGACGAAGTTGAGGAGCTGACCGCCCTGGAGGGCATCGGCAGCCAGACCGCGCACGACCTGCTGAGCGAGTACGGCTCGTCACCGACTGCGACGCCTTCGCGGCCATGTCGTGCGGGCCCGTCCGGATCGCCGGGATGGACGGCTACGGCCCGGCGCTCGCTGACCAGCTGTCGACCACGATCGCCGAGGGTATCGACCGGAGGATCAAGGCCGATGGTGGCCTTCGAGGTCCGGCGACGTGTCCGAAGTGCGGCTACGACCCGACTGGCGACGACTACGAGTTCCGATCCGGCGGCGGGTGGGAGCACGACACCTCAGTGATGGACGGCGTCTGGATCGAGGAGTGGCGCTGTCCCCGTCCAGGCTGTGGAGAGGTCGTCGCTCGCGAGGAGGAGACCGACTCCTGGGGCGACGACCTGCGAACGGACGGCGGCCAACGCGAGTCACTGTTCACCGGCATCGATCACGACACCGATGGAGTGGTGTCCAGACACGACGTCTGCGGTCTCGTCGACAGCGTTGAGCCCGGGACCGAGACCGTCTCGATGACGATCGCGCGTAGCGAGTTACTCCGGGCGCTGACGTATCAAGCAACGAAGCACCTCCATTTCGTCACAAACGGCGAGACGTTGGCGATGGTCCACGAGGAACCGAACGAGGGCTCGCTATCAGCACGCTTGGAGAACTGGGATCATCGCTCTGCGATCACGGCCGAATTGAAGCCGAACCCAGAGCACGTCGCGACGACGATCGGCCGGCTAACCCTGGCGACAGAGTTCCAATCGATCCCTGGAGACAGCGACGAGATTACGGTTCACGTCGAGTCGAGTGCGCCGATCGCCCTCGAGGCTGAGGGTGGCGCCGCGCTCGTTGTTGCGCCCCGGTTGTACGATGACGGTGCCGTGTACGATGTAGAGGACGCTCCCGACGAGGACGAGCAAATAATTCTGACCGACGGCGGTACAGACGCGTCGGATCTGCTGCGTTCTGACCCGCGGATAAATCAGGATCGGCCGTGGACCGACGCCGAGCTTATGGAAGAGCTATATCACGAACGGCGGATGTCAGCAAATCAAATCAGGAAGTTGTTCGATTGCTCGATGACCACTGTAAACGAGTGGGTCGCGAAACATCCGAATTGCGAGAAACGTTCGCGTTCGGAGGCTCAGCGGAACATCTGGGGTAACACGAACAAGGTTCCGTACCGCACTCACCGCCGTGGTCACGAAGTCTGGCGCCATTCTCACAAGGAGGAGGCCCACACGATCTACGTTCACCGTCTCCAGGCTGTTGCTGAGTACGGCGTGGACGCTGTCGCGGGAATGCACGTTCATCATAAGAACGGCATCAAGTGGGACAACCGACCGGAGAACCTGGAGCTGCTGACCAACAGCGAGCACCAGCAAACGCACCGTAAGGTCTCAGGAGTCGACCGGCTTCGAGTCGCCGAACTGTACGAGAACGGGGACGTGTCGTACCGGAAGCTCCACTCGCTACTCGACTACGGCGTCACGTGGAACACCATCATGGACATCCACAAGTCGTTCTACGGAGGGCCCGGTTCATGAGCGACGAAGACGGGCAGGGTGTTGGTCGACAGGCGCTCGTCCTCGGGTGGGTCGAGGAGGAAGTTGCGCCGCAGGCCGACGGTCACCAGGACATCAAGGCCTCCGTTTGGACCGGCCGGCGGTTCCTCAAGGCGCACGCGAGTAAGTCCGAGCACCTCGCGCGCGACGAGGTCAACGATGTGGTCGACAACCTGATCGCGTCAGGCGAGGTCGTCACCTGGCACGGCCTTCTCACGCTGAATCGACCCGAGTACCTCCGAGCCGTCGTCGCGAACGAGAACCAGTCGGAGATCACGCGCTGCCCGCTCGTCGGGAAGTGCAACAAGCTCCTGCAGGGCGACCGGGAACGCGATCCCGCTGCGGAGGCCGACGAGATCGACCGTGGCCGTGGCGTCGAAACCGACGGTGGATCCGAGAGCGAGATCGACCGTCGGAAACAGGAGCGCGTTGAGATCAGTCACCTCCCGCACATCGACGGAGTCACGCGCGGGACGGTCCTCGAGTACGACGACTGGCAGTGGGCGGTCGTCACCGAGATCGCGACCGAGAAGGATCCGACGCGCGTTGGGTTCGTCCTCGTCGACGAGCTCGGCGACTCGATCGTCACCATCCTCGAGGACGCCTCGGGCTGCTGGGAGCACTACGACGCCGTGAAGGCGTACCGCTGGAGCAACCACGAGTACTGGACCGACGCCGACCACCTCCAAGACGATATCTGGAGCGTGCTCGGTCCGGTGCATCCCGATGCGCGTGAGGATAACCAGGAGATGCTCACGGACGGCGGCGAGTCGCTCACGTGCGACGTCTCCGACTGCGACGAGCCGGCGCACGTCCGCGTGTTCCCGACCCACGGCGAAACCGACCACTCCGCGCTTCGGTGTCGCGACTGCTACGAGTACGACGCCGGTCGTGACTGGTTCGACCGCTGGGCGAGTCAGATCCGCGATCGGGACGGAGGTGAGGCCGGTGAGTAACGAGCTTACCCTCGCCGAGTGGACCGAGATGCCCTACACGAGCCACGAGCGCCGCGGCGACACGGTCGAGCATCGCGTCGTCGTCGAGTCCCACGGCGACGTCGGCGCCGACGCGCGCCACGAGGTGCGCTCCGAGGACGCCGACCACATGCCGTCAACGTGGACCGCGGCCGAGGTGGTCGAGGCTCGGCCCCACGGCCTCGAGCGGGTCAAACGAGGTGAGACGTGGTGAGTTCTGACCTCCCGAAGGACGGGCGCTCGTTCCGCATCTGGACTGTCGTCGGCGACCTGATCGAGGACCGCTACGGGGAGCTGGTTGACGAGCGGATGCGCGACAGCTACTACCTCCTCCGGGAGTGGCTCGAGCCGCTGCGGGCGAGTGGCGAGATCATCGACGCCGAGTTCGACTACTTCGTCGAGAACTACGAGTACTACCGCGACGACTTCTGGCCCCGCCTCGAGAAGAACCGGGGGCTCCGCCGTCCGGAGACGAAGCCGCCGACGATCGTCATCGAAGACGGTCAGGAGTTCACCGAGAGCCACATCCCGGAGGCGTGGGACCGCGCTCGCGGCTTCGTCTTCGTCGAGAAGTCCGGTATGGCCGAGGACCTCGCGCTGCTGTCGGAACACGGCTGGCTGATCGTCGCCGCGCAGGGCGAGAGCACTCGCACGTTCCGGGAGGCCGTCGCCGACGACGGGACCAACCGCCCGATCTTGGTCGTCACCGACGCCGACTTCTACGGCGGGTCTATCGTCGAGTCGATCGCCGGCCACTCCGACCGCACCGAACACCTGGAGCTGTGGCGCGACCTCGAGCACCGAGTCCAGCAGATCGGGTTGACGCCAGCCGATGCCGACGCGCTCGACCTCCCGAAGGAGCGCGACCCCACGCAGTCCCCGGATAAGTGGCGGACCGAACTGAACGCGCTGACCGTCCTGAAGGAGCGCGAGGGCATCGCGAACCCGCTGCTCACGTACGTGGCGGCGAAGATGGCCGCCCTCGACATCCCGCTCGCTCCGTTACCTGTCGACGACGCCACGGACGAAGTCCGTTCGGCGATGCGCATCGCGATCAACAACGCGCTGAGTGACGAGATCAGCACGGTCGTCGACGACGTCCTCGACGAGTTCGACGCCGAGGACGATCTCGACGCAAAGGGCGACGGCCCGCTCACGGATCTTCGAGTCCGTGCCACCGACGGCGGTGACCGTGTCGACCTCGGCGATCTCCGCGACGAACTCGCCGATGTTGCCCGTGAGAAGCGCGACCGGCTCGTCTGGTGGCGGCAGTCCCGCTACGCCGAGGGAGTCAAACGAGAAATCGACGCCGGCGCCGTTGACACGATGTACGCTGGCCGCTCACGAAGGAGGTGACTCGCGGTGAGCTCCCAGACCAGCGGTGGGGCTCGAGCCTACGCTCGGCAGATCGGAGACGACATCGAACATCGCGTCGCGAGCACCATCGCGCCGGTCGCGCTCGTCCCCGACGACGTCGTCGAGTGGCACGACGCCGTTGCACGGCGCGCCTTCGACGATCGCGCTGCTGAGGTGCTCACGACCGCCTCCGCGCCGGTCGTTCCGCGAGGTTCGACCGTGGAGATCAAGTCCGCACGCGAGGTGACGAGCAACGGCGCCGACACACGCGCCGGTCGGTGGTATTTTAAGCGGAAGCAGCACGGGAAACTGGTCCGAGTCGGCGGCTGGTACCTGCTGGTCGTCTATCTCGACGGCTTCGAGCGCGAGATCGTCGACATCCTCGCGATCCCCGCGTCGATCATCGACGAACTCATCGGGGACCGATGGCACGACAACGGCCGCCGGGAGGCGACGCAGCTCTCGTGGACGCGGCTGCTCGACGGAGGTGAGCGCTGATGCCGAGTGAGCGCTCCCCCGCTGCTCGCGACGAGATCCCCGAGTACCCCGAAGCGCGAGCGCGCATCGGCGAGAACCCGGCGCGATACATCTGCGCCGATCTCGACCCCGCGCCCCGCGTTCGCGGCATCCAGTCGCTGCGGACGATCGCCGAGTGGGAGCGCGTCGCCGGTGACCTCGGTGCACGCCGCACGCTCCAGCTGGTCGCCGAGCGCCGCGCCGAGCTCGAGGGCGAGCCCGTCGACGACGAACCAGAGCCACTCCAGGAGAGCGAGGACGTCGTCGACGCCGGCGCTGATCACGCCGCGCCCGAGGGTGAGCCCGACCAGGAGCCGGAGCCCGAGGCCCATCCCGAACCCACGCCCGAGCCTGCTGACGTTCCGGAGTTGCCGTACGACAGCAGGGACGACCCTGAGTTCGAGAGCAAGCGGCGCGAGGCCGCTGGCATCGCGAAGTCCTTCGGGCTGCAGCAGTGCGAGCAGCGCCTCCAGGAGGAGCACGGTCGTGACCCGACGCGGCCGCACGTCGTCGACGCGCTCGAGGCCCGCATCGAGCAACTCCGTGAGGAGTTGCCCGACGACGGCGACGCGACGGAGGTGACGGCATGATAACAGCCGCGAACCCGCCGTCTGACACGCATTTAAGTGAATGGGCTGTTACGCGTCGTACTAAGAGACAGGACACCCGCAGCTCACGGATAGGTAGAAACGGTGGAAGGAGTCTGCCAGGACTCCCGAGGGGCCTACTCATCCCCGTCTTCCTCCGCATCTATCTTAATGGTTGCCCTATCAGGAGCGTCAGCGCTGCCGTGCGTCTGACGCTCGTCAGTCAGGGGAGCCCCGGTGCTGTGTGCCTGTCGCGAGGGACAGAGATGGATCACGCACACACGCAAACGGAGGGAGGACAGTGAGCGCCCAAGCGTCGACGGCCGACGAGGAGATCGGCATCGACTGGGAGGCGTTCTTCGACGAGCACGACCTGCACGGAGACGGCACGGCGAAGGTCGCTGGGATGGCGTCATTGTATCTCGACTATGTCGACGAACACGAAGCCCAGGAAGCTCTCGAGGATGCCAAGACCGACGGTGTCCTACAGCAGATCGACGGACAGTGGTTTCCTGCCGGCTACGAGGCCGACGAAGGTAGCGATCAGCCGACATCACTCGACGAGCTACTCGGTGGTCGGCCAGAGCCCGAGGAGATGGACAGTGGCGAGAAGGACGCCGAGATCCGTGAGTTGCGCGAAACTGTCGGCGAACTCGAGGAGACAGTTGACCAGCTCGTTGATATCGTCACCGGCGAGTACGATCTCGCCATTGCACATAGCTATACCAACGATGACGGTGGCCTTCTCGACCGTGTTGAAGACCTCGAAGACGGTGCTATCGAGCCCGACGAACAAGCGAAGGCCAGCGGGGCCCGAGATTCGATGCTATCCGTCCACAAGATGTACGCTGATGTGATCTCCGACGGAGGTCATCAGCTGGGTGAGCTGCAAGAGCGTGCCGCACGCCTCTTTGGAGAGTTCGTCCGTCTGGTCGTCGACGGAGAGATCACGAAGGCCGACGCCAGCGGTCAGCACTACTCGATGAACACTGACGCCGCTGTGAAGGCGCTCATCGCTCCCCACGACCCAGAAAAGAAGAATCTGCTTGCGGGGGCGAAGAAGTCGAGTCACTCCACACTCGCAGGTCGTGCGATGCGTGAGGTGGCTCGCCTGAGTCGCCCTGGAGCGGCGTGCTTCCCGGACGAAGATAATCCTGACGAGCGGAACTGCGGGCCCATCGAGGAGTGTAGCCACGCGGTCGTCCGGTTCAATGCGGGGCGGCCGAACTCCCTCGAGTCGCCGAAGGCGATGTTCGAGGCACACATGGCGGAGGTGTACGACGACCTCGCCGATGACGCGTCCGAGACGGGCGCAGAGGCAACTGCGGACGACGACGACAGTGGAGGTGACGGACAATGAGCCCGAAAGAGCTAGTAAACATTGTTGTTTGTAAGCTGCGAGCGGCTCTGTCCAGTAGCACGAACCACGAGACGGCGGTGACGAACTCACGGTAGAACACGGAGAAAATCACACGCGAAGCGCGGTGTAAGCAACACTTCGTTAGCTTTGCCCGAACCGAACCTCACTTCGTTGCTTCTTCTTAGAGAATGTAAGATAGGTTGTGGAGCCGCGAGGCTAACAAACAGAGCCGGCCGCAGCTAGTAAACAACAATGTTTGTTAGGTGGTGAGGACACGAGACATGGGCCTCCGACAGGTATTACGGCCTTTCCTGCGTGGTATCCGGCGTGTCCGACGCTGAAAAGACGCCGTCCGAGTTACTCGAGAAGGCTGGCGAGCATGAAGATCGCGCAGAATCGCTTCGAACCGAGGCTCGCCACCTTATCGAGGAGCAGGTTCACGACCAGATCGACTTCGTTGCAAACATCGATGTCCAGTACTACGGAGACGGCTTCAGAGTCGTGGTTTCATCGGAATCGCTTAATGAGATAACGATAGCGGACGACGATATGGCGGTCGCAGTCGAACCAGCCACGTTGCAAATCGGCTCAACCGAGATCGATGCCGACGACGTCGACGACATCAAAGATGTTGTCGAGAAATTAGCGGAGATATACGAAAACGATCCAGGCGCTCCAATCGACGACGTGATCAAGAACAGTTCAGCAATCGATCTTGATGGTTCACAAGCCGAGAAGCGACTGGAAAAGCTCCGTACGACAGGGGAAATATACGAGCCGAAGGCTGGATATCTCCGAACAACCTGATCAACCACTTTCTAACCAACACTCTGCGGCCTTGTTCTATCCTGTTGGTTAGTTCTTCGGGGTCACTGGGGCGACGTACTTCGAGGCCACCGTGTCACCCTCGCGCCACTGGAGGTAGTAGTACTCGCGACCGTCAACGGTCTTGGTGGTGAGCGTCCCCTTCCCAGCTGGAACGTCGCCGTCGTCGCGAGCGTCCTCGAGGGCGTCCTCCCACTCGTCGTCGTCCCACTCCTCGGGCGGCTCCTCGTCGACAGCGTCCTCCTGGAGCTCTCGCTCCGCCTCGGCCTCTTTGTAGCCAGCGAGCTGGTCGGCGTACTCGGCGAGCTCCCGCAGCGCCTCGGGATCCTGCCTGTCGACGCCGTCGAGGACGTACGTCGCGACCGCCTCGGGCCGAGTCGGCTCCTCGATCGCGCCGGCGGCCTCGCTGCTATCGTCATCGCGACCACCGTCGGGTGCGAACTCGGGATCGCCCTCGACGATCGCGTTCCACCCTCGGGATGGTGCTCCCGACATGCTGCTCCAAGACAGGAAGCTCTGTCCGACGACGTGACCGCTTTGTCGACCGACTCCGTCGAGTTCCTCGACCGCTGATGAGCTTCGAGCACGATACTGCAGATCGGCAGCGCTCTCGTATTCCTCGAGGATCGCACTCTTCGCTCGGCCGTTCACGCCGGCAGCAGTGAGTTTCTCGTCGAAGGCCGCGTCTTCGAACTGCTCTATGGTCTCGAAGTGTTTCGCGAGTTCTTTTGCGCGATCGGTGGTGGCGTAGTTCTCACGAAGATACGTCGCGAGGCGGACCGGTCCGTCGTAGCTCCACGCCCACGCCGGGCCGTCAGGCGTTTCGCTGGTGTATCCCCTCTGTTCTTCCTCACTGTCGCCGTCGTCGCGACCATCGCGAGCACTGTCCTCCAGCTGCTCGGAGAGCCAACTCATCCGCTCGCCGATCTTCTTCCCCTCGCCGGGGACGTCAACCTCGGCGCCGTACATGAACAGCGTCCCTTCAACCTCTTCGGCGTAGTCCGGGCCGGCGAGGACGACGACCTCGGTGTCTTGGACGTCCGGCAGGTCGCCGGCGACGGCCACACCCCAGTCGCCGACGTCGACGTCGTCGTCGCTCACGTCGTACGGCTCGATCTCGGCCTCGGGGTCGAGCAGGCCGTACTTCGCGGAGAGGATCGCCCACTCGTCGGCGTACTCCTCTGCGTAGTCTCGCTTCAACCCGGCGTAGTTCGACGTGTAGAGGTTCTTCGCCTTCCGCGGTTCATCGGCCTTCGCGTCCCCACACCCTACGAGGACGAGCGTCTCGGCGTCGTCGGAGAGGTCTGGCGTGGTCTCCGGGTCGTTCCAGAGTAGCTCTTCGCCGGGCTGTCCCTCGAGCCGGTGGAGTTCCCACTCGTCGGGGTCGACGACGATCAGGTCGTCGCCACGCTCTTCGACGAGCTGGTACTCGACGCCGTCGACGATGATCGTCTCGAGGTCGGGCCCGGGTTCGCCCTCGTCCAGAATCGTCCCACGGATCTCTGAGTCCTGATGCATCCCGCAGAGGAGGCTCGTGCCGTAGGCACTGTTCGGACAGGAGTGGTTCTTCGCGCTCTTGCCCTGGAGGGCGATGCAGTTCGGGTAGCCGAGTGGGTGGTCGCCGACGTCGAGGTCCGGGTGCTCGCTCACTTCGCGAGCGAGATAGCAGAGCTTCCGGGCGTCGAATTCGAACGCCCCGATCTCCGTGTCCTCGAGCGACGTGATTTCCGCCCACACATCTTCGATGTCGGCCGAGATCGTCGCGAGAGCGTAGGCATTCTTCTCCGAGCGGAGCAGATCAACGAGGTCGTCGCGAAGACCGACCCATGCTGGCTCGCCGAAGTCGGTCACCGCCACGGCGTCCGTGTCGGCGTGGACGCCGCAGAAGCCGGCCTCCGGGTCGCTGGCGTCGGTGTCGGTCCCGTTACCGCACTGCTCGGCGGCGCCGGTGAGTGCGAGGCAGGCGTCCTCCTCGATCTCGAGTTGTCGATCGTCGGCGGTGCTGGTTGCCATTGTACTAACCAACACTATCCTAGAGCATATTAGAAATGTTGGTTAGTCACTTGGGAGGCCCACCCGTCGCGACCGCCGAAACCTAACCAACGCGAGTATTCAAGAAAGTAGTTAGTAGAGACGAACGACTCAGACGGGTTCGTTCCAGTCGGCGATCAGTTCCCGCCAGCACTCGGGACAGAAAGCAAACTCGTCGGTCTCGTTGCGGTCGTCGATCCGCTTGCGCTCGCCGGTGACCCACGTGTGATCGTCGTCGGGCTCGAAGCGGTCGCCGCAGTCGGCGCAGTACAGCCAGGTCATCGGCTTACACAGTCCCCAGATCCTTCAGATGACACCGCCAACCACCTCGACCATACCGAAGCCGAGCGCAGTGAACGCACCGGCGAGGAGCATCCCGACGCCGATCTTGAACAGCTTGTCGTGTGTTTTTACCATTCTACGATCACTTTGGGCGCGTACTGTCTGACGTAGAAACCTGCCAGGAACGCCATTGGTATCGCGACTCCTGCCGGTAGAAAGCCAGTCAGTTCGGCGGCGAGTGGTGCGAAGACCCCGAATGCGAGCATCCCTGCTGCCAGCCACGTCCCAGGTTTCTTGAGGAGTTCGCTTCGTGTGTATTCGCCTTTCGCGTTAGTCATCGGAACCACACACTGTCAGTAAGACCAATGCTGCAAACGCTCCGGCCGCTGCCTCGAACCGCCAGGTGACGTACGGCGGCCTCATGCTGTCACTAATGCCAGCAATGACGCTGAAGAAGCCTGTGAACAGGACGAAGAGGGTGACGCGGCGAGCCCACAACTGCCGATAGCCGACGGACCCGCTGCGTGAGGCCGTCACAGGAACCACCACGCGAAGGTGAGCACAGCCATGATGCCGATGGAGAGGTCTCCCGCGTCCGGTCGAGACGTTGCTCTCTCCTCTACATCAGCTGGCATAGCACAACTCCCACGAGTGCTCCGGCGTTGAACTTGATCATGCTGTCCCAGTATGGGTATTCGCGACGACCTCCTTCTTCAGATATTTCAGAGCTCATCGTCCATCATCTCCCGCAGCGCCGCCTCGATCTCCTCGGCGTCCATCTCCTGGAGTCGGTCGAGGCCGACGGAAATGACGAGCGGCTTGAAGTGCCGGTCCTTCTTCAGCGACGTCCCGTCAATTTCTCCACCGAGCTCGTACTCAACCCGGCGGAACTCGTCGTCCAGCTGATCACGCATCTCGTCAGGGAGGTAGAACGTCGTCCCGTTCCATGCTTCGCGAACGCTGTCGACAGTCCATGCGCTCTGTGTATTGGTTTCGCTCTTGGCGTCCATTTCGTCCTTGTCGCTCGTTGCACTCATGTTGCTCGTTTCGCTCATTGCGTCAATGTCGCTCGTGTCGTTGTCAGCAAATCGGCCGCCGATCCGGTCGGCCAACTCGTTCGTCTGCTCCTCAGCAGGCGACTCTGATTCGTCGCTCATTGGCTCACTCCGGCGCTGTTCGCGAGCTCCATAGCCATCCGCTCGAATGGCTCTCGCTGATCGACGTCCTCTGCAT
>ENA-ORDC01001328-ORDC01001328.1-marine-metagenome-genome-assembly--contig:-NODE-1328-length-18862-cov-6.934203_pt1 | contig 18862 bp, 18 predicted proteins | sample MGYA00237783_ERZ508515 | MGnify/ENA primary metagenome ERZ508515 (study PRJEB26186, sample SAMN06268792) | marine metagenome | isolation source: Eden Landing Ponds, San Francisco, CA, USA | place... | reverse complement strand
TACCTCATCGACTTCGGCCTCGGCTACCACAGCGGGCACGTCGAGGATCACGCCATGGACTGTCACGTCTTCGGCGGGAGCGTCCGCGGCACGGCTGCCGACGCCGAGGCGACGCTCTCGGCCTTCGAAGCGGGCTATGCCGATGTCGGCGACAGCGCCGTCCTCGACCGCCTGCGTGAGATCGAAGGTCGTGGGCGGTACGCCTAACAGTCACTCTCGGCCACGGGCGGGGTGTCCGCGAGAAACGCCGTCCACGCCGACCAGTAGTGACTCCAAGTGTCGACACACCACTGCACCGGCATCGGGGCGTCGGGAGCCTCCGCGTCGGACCGATCCGCGATTCGCCGGTCGTCGATGACGCTTCGACACTCGGGACAGCGAGTGCGCTGGTGGCCACCGACCGTCTGGACGCGCCAGTCGCCATCGACGGGGTTGGCGTGACCACAGTCCTGACAGAACAGGATCGACTTGCGACCGCGTGCGCCGTCAGTCGACGACGCCGGGGCAGGTGAGGGGGAGGGACTCATTGGCTACGGTAGGTGCTCGATCGGGATAATCCTGGCGGTAGATGGTCTGAGACGGTAGATAATGAACGATGCGGGCGATCGGACGCCGTCTCCGAGGACTCCGAACACCTATGTGCGAACGCTCCCTGTCCGACACCCGTGACCGAACGGATGGGCATCGATGCGGCGGCGGACGTGTGTCGTGACATCGTCGATCGTGTCGGCGAGGCCGTCATCGCCGATCGGGCGTTTCTGGAGACGGTCGTGACCGGTATGCTCGCCCGTGGACACGTCCTCGTCGAGGACGTCCCCGGGACGGGCAAGACGCTGACCGCCATCGCGCTCGCGGACGCGCTGGGGTTAGAGTTCAACCGTATCCAGTTCACGCCCGACCTCCTGCCCAGCGACATCACGGGAACGCACGTCTACGACGAACACGAGGGTACGTTTCGATTCCAGCGCGGCCCCGTCTTCGCCAACATCGTCCTCGCGGACGAGATCAACCGCGCGCCGCCGAAAACGCAGTCGGCACTGCTGGAGGCGATGGAGGAACAGCAGGTCACCGCCGGCGGCGACACCTACCAGCTCCCGAATCCGTTCTTCGTCATCGCGACGCAGAACCCCGTCGAGATGGAGGGGACCTTCGAGTTACCCGAGGCCCAGGTCGATCGCTTCGCGATCAAGGCGACGATGGGATATCCCGACCTCGACGGGGAGATCGAACTCCTTCGACGCCGCGCCGGTCGCGACGACCAGAGCCCGTCCGTCGAGACGGTACTCGACGCTGAGACCGTGACAGCCCTGCGGCAAGTGCCCGAAACGGTCCGGGTTGAAGAGGACGTACTCGAATACATGGCAGCAGTGACGCGGGCGACGCGCGATCACCGCCACGTCGAAGTCGGTGTCTCGCCACGGGGGACCCAACGACTGTTCGAGATCGCGCGGGCACGAGCGACGATCTCAGGTCGGGAGTACGTCACGCCCGACGACGTCAAACGGGTCGCTCGACCGGCACTGGCGCATCGACTCGTGCTCACCCCCGACGCCAGGGTCGACGAAGTGCCGAAATCGGCCGTGATCGACCGGATCCTCGACGAGGTCCCCGTCCCGACGATCTGAGACTGCCGGCTATCCGTTTCGAAAGATTGTCACCACCCTGGGCGACGGATGGCTCCAGGTACACCCGACAACGACTCACGCGCGCATCGCGAGCAGCACCAGCCCACCGCCGCCGAGGAACGCCACGAGCGCGACCAGCGGCTGGCCGCCGGTCGAGACGAGATACGTCCCGTAGACGATCACCATGGCCACCGCGCCGACGAACGTCGAGGCAGCCGTGTGGACGGCGATCGATCGGACCATCGTCGCATCGGATCCGAGCTGCTGGGTCGCGTTGATCGACTGCTCGCCGATGTCCCACCCCAGGACCCCCCCGAGAATCCCGACGAGCAACAGCCCCGGTGGGAGCGAGGAGGCCCCCGCGAACACGACCGCGGCGAGTTGCAGGACGGTCCCGACGCCCAGAACCAGCCGCGATCCGCGAGCGGTCCCGGCGACGACCAGCACACCACCGGCGAGCCCACCCAGCGCGGCTAGCGGCACGAGCGCCAGGGCCAGCGTCGCGACCGCGACCGCAGCGCCGGTCATCAGGACGGCAAACCGTGGCGGGCGAGTCTTCTCGTTCATCAGGACCACCGCCGCCCCGCGTTCGTCAGCGCGAGCGCGAGCGATTCGTCGGCGTCCCAGTCGACCACGCGGACGTTGGCTCTCCGGAGCTCGGAGAGTCGTTTGCGACGTTCGAGTCGAGCAAGCGTTCGCCCCGGCGTCCCGGTCCCCGAGGCGTCCGGACTGATGATCGTTATCGGGTACCCACTCGCCTGGAGCTGCCGATTGATCTCGACGACCTCGTCGTCGACCAGCGGCGAGAACACGACCAGCTGACTGTCGGACGGCAGCCGTTTCCGGAGCGCGGGGAGATTGATACGCCGGTAGTACGGCAGCGTCGGTGGCGACGGGGCGAAGGCCTCGTCGGTCGCGAGAGCGTCGTAGAGGCGCGCGAGGTGCGTATGACCAGCCCCCGGGGAGTACCAGCACCGCCGGGGCGACAGTGACGCGAGGCCGACCCGATCGTCGGCAGCCAGCAACGCCGACGCGAGCTTCGCCGACGCGAGGACGCTCCGGTCGACGGCCGACGGGGAATCGTCGTCGCTGGCGACGTACGCCTCCCGGCGGGCGTCGATCACCAGGACGACGGTCGCCGAGCGCTCCTCGTGGAACTGCAGCGTCGCCAGCCCCTCACCGCGGGCCGCCCGACTCCAGTCGATGCGCGTGAGTGGATCGCCACTTCGGTACTCCCGAACCGAGTGAAACTCCAGCCCACTGCCGGCAGAGTCGGTCAGCACACGCCCGACGTGCATCGATGCCTGCTTGCGAAGTGGGACCGACAGGTCAAGCGCCGACGAAACGTCGTAGATGACCGTGTCGTCACCCTCGGCCGTGATTTCTTCGACCCGTTCGAGCGTCCCCGGAAGGTTGCGTGAGACGATAAACACGTCGTCGAACGTGTGGCTTCCACGGATCCCGCTGAGTGTGTAGGTGTATCGCATCCTCGCGCCGGGCCGGAGCGCAGTCCCGTGGCGTGGACTGTCCTTCTCGATGGTGAGATCAGCCGGCACGCCGTCGACGATTCGGAGGTCGGGAATCAACTGCCCACCCACGTTCTCGACTTCGACAGTGACGACGACGGGTTCGCCGGGCCGTGGATCAGCCGGCTGGATCTCTCGGGTAATCCGCACCGACGTCGAGGGTGACGATCCGGCGACTGCGTACGCGCCAAGTCCCGACAGGACGGCACCGGCGAGGACCAGACCGGACTGGCTCAAAAGGACACCGAACGCGACCGTGGTCAGTGCCAGCGCGGTGAGTCCGTTCCAGCGTTCGGTCGCATGGGTGCCTGCCTCGGTCGCGTTCACCCGTTCCTCCGAGACGGCCGACGCGTCGTCCCACGCGACGTCCTCGTCCGCGAGACGGGCGAACTCCCGGATCGCGCTGACCACGCGACGCTTGAGAACCGACGTGCCACTGACGAACGACGAGACCCGATCCCGCATGCTGGTCTCCCCGTTCGAGAACAGCGCGGCTGCGTCGGGATCGTCGCTCCAGGTACCGGCCGCAAGTCGTTCGTCGACGTCTTCGACGTCCCCGGCGAAGACCACTTCGGCGACGGCGCGAAGGCGGTCCTGTGCCGTCTCTTTCATCTGCAACCGTCCCATGGCGTTCTGTGAATCGTCATCGAGCATCTCGTCGAAGTCGTCCCCCGGAATCGACACCGTCATCCGACGCTCGACGGGCGGGGTCTTCGCGGTGTCAACCGACGAGACCACCCGTTTGAACCACCGGCGAACGGCGAACAACAGCAACACCCCACCGATCGCCATCACGACGAGATATCGGACCGAGAGCGAACTCCCGACCTCCGGGGAGATCAGAATCACGAAGCCGGCGACGACTGCGAAGACACCGAAGACACTCAGAAACCGCCGCAATCCGACCGCCGATGCCTCGTCGGTCTCGTCGTCGGGATGACGGGACCGCTCGCTTATCCGGCTCACGTCTCATCACCGGCGTAGGTCGATTCGATCCGGCGCAACGCGTCGGTCGCCTGGCGTTCACGCTCCTCGGAGACCGGTGCGTCGCCGTACCGGACGTCCTCGAACAGTCGCGTGAGTTCCTCGACGTCGCGTGGTTTCATCCCGGCCTCGATCGCCGTGTCGGCGAACTCCCCCGGCGTCGTCGACTGACGGTTCGGCACCTCGAGGGCGTCAGTCATGTCCACCCAGGCGCGGTAGACCGCGTTCGACGTCGAGGTGGCCTCGTCCGCGAGTTGGTCGGCTGCACGACCGGCCGCGGCTCCGACGGGCGCGAGTGTCTCCGGCGTGACGTCGTCGTCCTCGGTCTCGGATTCCGGCTCCGAAGACGACTCGTCGGTCGAGAGCCCGAACAGGACCACGAGCGCGAGCAACGCAACGACGCCAATGGTTCCCAACAGGAGCGGCGACGGCGGAGCGGACTCGCCGGCCTGCGGGCCGAACCCGCTCGTCCCACTGGGGAGGCCGACACCCACGTTCTCGCCGAAACCGAAGTCGCCACCGGACCCAGTCAACGCCGAAATCAGTTCTATGAGGAGCCAGAACCCGACACCAGCCATGAACACAGCGATCACGATACTCACGATGTCTCGGATCGAGAGAACGTAGACGGCCACCAGGAGAGTAAGCGCGAACAGCCCCAGGAAGAGCGCCTGAAACACCGGCCCGACCTTGGGGAGCGGAGTCGGGGCGGGTTCCCTGACCTCGTCGTCCTGAAACAGTGCAGCTGAATTCCCCTCTATCGATACCAGGCTCCCTCCGCCCTGAGCAGCAGGACTCGTCAGCGTCGCGGCCGCGAACGCGAGCGCGAGCGCGCCGAGCAACCCCACGATCACTACCCCAACCGTCCGACGATCGACTTGCACTACGGGTGCCTAGTCGATGGATCAATGTGAGTGTTGTCCCCGCCAGGAGACCGCCCCTCCAGCGTCTACAGAGACCCACGCCACCCGCTGGTGCAAGGCGAATTGACGAGCGAGCGACGAATGCCCACGAGAGAAATATATACGACCACGTCGAAAGGAAGGTATGAGTGAACCGGGACGCGAAGTCGAATACACCGTCGAGGACGTGACCGACGTGTTCACCGAGCGGACGGACTACGCCGAACCGCTGACGGCCAGCGAGGTCGCCGACGTACTCGGGTGTTCGCGCCGGACAGCACTGAACAAACTCCACGAACTCCAGGAGACGACGGAGGTGACTTCCAAGAAGGTCGGCGGTCGCTCCCGCGTGTGGTGGATCCCCGTCCACGTCGAGCAGTAGGGTGTGGCAAACCACGACCACTTCGAGCAGTCGGGCCGATCCGGCATGGACAGACGGCACGGCACGGAGAACGTCCCACCGTTCACGACTCGTCTCGGGCGTCGGTCGCCAGTTCGATCGCCAGCCGCGTCGCCGCGACCGCGTCAGTGCCGAGTACGTACGTGATCGGTTCGATCCCGAAGGCACCCCTGTGGTAGATGACCTGCGGAACGGTCCCCCGTTCGCGGAACGCACTTTCGAGGCGCTCCCGGCGATCGTCGTAGCCGGCATCGAACGCCAGCGGGTCGATCCCGCGATCGCGGGCGGCCGCGAGAAACCCCTCGTCGGTCGCGAGGTTCAGCCCCGCCCGGACCGCGGAGTCGACGCTATTGGCCGCCAGGATCGTCCGGGCGACGTGCTGTGACCCGCCGAACTCCGGGTTCGCGGGAACGTCGATCCGGCCCCGCATCGCGTGGACCCGCCCCGGGACGGCCGCCACGTCGAGTTCGTCCTCGGCGTCGGGAAGCGCCATCCCGACGTTCGTCCCGACGTTGGGGACGAACGCGACCATCGCGCTCTCATCGGCCAGCAGTCGAGTCGCCTTCCGGCCGGCCGAGAGGACGGCCCGCTCGTCGGCGATCGACTCGTCGTACCCGCGCACGCAGAGGTCACACCCCAGTCCCTCAAGAGCAGGAACCTGCTCCTCGTGGATCGCACAGATCGGTCCGCGATCCTCGAACGCCCGAATCACCGCGAGCAACTCCCCGAGTGCCTCGTAGGCATCCATCGAGCCCTCGGCGAATCCCGTCGCGATGCGCTCGACCGCCGACTGCATTCGCGGCTCCTCACTAAAGCGTTCCTCGACGGTGACCTCGCCGCCGACGTACTTGCTGACTGCTGCCTGCGTGACCCCGAGGTGATCGGCGATCTCCTGCTGGGTGAGGCCGCGATCGGCCAGTTCTCTCGCAAGCATCGCCCGAGCCGTCGGGAGAAACCGGTCGACGACGATCTCGCTCGGCAATCGCATGCCCGGGGTTTCGATGTCCCCCGATATAAGCGACCGCCCTGTACGTCTCGTGTGCACTCCCCTCGTGATACCTCTCGACATGCCATTCTGTATCGCAGTATGCGATTTATATCCACGGTGTAACACGTCACGCGACCAGCCGGTATCGACAGAAATCCGATCCGAGACTCACCAGCGGTGGTGGACGTCGTCGAAGACGTACTCCTCGTAGATGTCGCGAACCGCGCCGTGGGTCTCGTGGGACAGCGACTCCATATCCGAGACAGCGACGTTGTCCCGGATGTGTTCGGGCGAGGTCGACCCCGGAATCACGGTGGAGACGGCGTCGTGATCGAGGATCCACCGCAGGGCCATCTGGGCCATCGTCATGTCCTCGGGGACGTGCTCCTCGACGGCCTCGACGGCGTCGAGGCCCCGCTCGAAGGGCAGGCCGGCGAAGGTCTCGCCGCGATCGAAGGCCTCACCCTCGCGGTTGAAGTTGCGATGATCGTTCTCCGGGAACTCGGTATCGCGGTCGATCGCGCCCGTCAGCAGGCCCGAGGCCAGGGGCACGCGGACGATCACACCCACGTCACGTCGGTTGGCCGCCTCGAAGAACAGTTCGGCGGGGCGCTGGCGGAACATGTTGAAGATGATCTGGACCGTTTCGACGCCAGGGTATTCGATGGCCTTCAGCGCCTGCTCGACCGTCTCGACGCTGACGCCGTAGTGAGCGATCTTGCCCCGTGCTTCGAGGTCCGCGAGCGCGTCGAAGACCGCGGGCTGGTAGTAGACATCGTTGGGCGGACAGTGCAACTGCAGGAGATCCAGCGTCTCCGTGCCGAGGTTCTCGCGACTCCGATCGACGAACCGCTCGATGTTTTCGGCGTTGTAGCCCTCGGCAGTGTGGGGATCGAGACGCCGGCCGGCTTTCGTCGCGACCACGACGTCCTCGCGATCGTAGTCGGGTTCGTCCAAGACGGTGCCGATATGCTGTTCGCTGGTCCCATCACCGTAGACGTCGGCCGTGTCGAGGACGGTTACGCCCTCGTCTAATGCCGTCCGGACGACCTCGCGACCGGCTTCGTCCGCGACGTCACCCCAGGCCGCGCCACCGATGTTCCAGGTGCCGAGTCCGACTTCCGTGACCTCGTACCCCGTCTGTCCGAGTGTTCTCGTCTGCATGGCTCGTCGGGACGGTTCGCACTCGGCGCACTTGTAGCGACCGTTCCGCGTCATCCGTCGATAAGGGTCTAACGCCACGGCTGAGAAACCCACACACTCGGCCGGCGACTGTCGAGAACGACCCCTCAGGCCTCGACCCACTTCACGTGACGAACGTCGTAGCACCCACATTCCGGGCACGCGTGGTACTGTACGGGAAAGCGCGTTTCACAGGACAGACAGATGTAGGGCCGCGACCCTCCCTCCTCCGACCCTGATCGGTCCCTGCTGAAGACACCCATTGGAACCACACCTGATCTAGCGTGACTGGCCACCAAAAAACGATGCGATCGTTCATCCGACTGGATCGTGGCCACGTCTATCGATCAGGACCCAGCGGTCCGCCAGTTGCTGAAACCCTGTCTGTGTCCCTTCAAATATACATATACTGATAAATGGTCCCCGCTGGCTTTATACCCGAACCATGTGAATAGATACCATCCAATCGCAGGATCCCGGGAATGACCGAACAACGTGAAACGATCCGTGGCCTCCACGTGGACGACGATCCGGAGCTTGCAGAGCTGACAGCGACGATGCTCGAACAGCACGACGATCGGTTCCGGGTCGAAACAGCGACAGGCGGTCGCGAGGGACTCGATCGGGCCACAGCGGAACCGTTCGATTTCGTGGTCTCGGACTACGAGATGCCAGTTATCGACGGGATCGAGTTCCTCGAAGCCGTCCGCCAGGAGAAGCCGGATCTGCCGTTCATCCTGTTTACGGGCAAGGGAAGCGAGTCGGTGGCAAGCGACGCCATCGCCGCCGGGGCGACCGATTACCTCCAGAAGCGAAACGGCGTCGAACAGTACGAACTCCTGGCGAATCGCGTCGCGAACGCCGTCGAGCAGTACCGCGAGAAGCGTCGCCGGGAACGACTCGAAGGGATCCGAACGATCGGCAGTCAAGTCAATCAGGCGCTGGTGCGAGCGTCCTCGCGCGACCAGATCGAAACCCGGGTGTGTGAGATTCTGGCGACCACCGATCAGTACCGGGCCAGTGTGTACGCGGACGTCGACACCGAGGATCGCGTCTCGCCAGAAGCGTCGGCCGGGATCGACGGACGTTCACTTCGGAAGTGGCTCGGATCGACTGCTGGGACGGACGGCGATCACCCGCCGGCCATCGAGCGGGCGATTCGGGAACGAGCGGTGATGATCCGGGACATCGAGAGTGAGTCGCGTGCCAACTGGCGAGCGGTCGCCCGCGCGGACGACGTTCGGTCGATCGCTATCGTCCCCGTCGTGTTCAACGAAGAGCTGTACGGACTGCTCATCGTCTTCGCCGCAGGACCACGGGCGTTCGACGACACCGAACGGACGTTTCTCGCCGAACTCGGTGACGACACTGCTCACGCGATCCACGCCATCGAAGTCAGGCACGAACTGGAGAGCGAGCGTGAATTCATCGATCAGGCGCTCGACGCCCTCGAAGACGTCTTCTACGTCGTGGGACCGGACGGGTCGATGCGCCGGTGGAACGAACGTTTCCGGCACGTAACCGGCTATTCTGACGAGGAGATCTCCGTCATGAACGCGGCGGCGTTTTTTCCCGAAACCGAACGCGATCGGGTCTCCGATGCGATCGCCCAGACCCTTGAGACAGGTCACCAGCGGACCGAAGTCGAGTTGCTCACGGCCGAGGGAGATCGAATCCCCCACGAGTTCGCCGCCGTACGCCTCGCCGACACAACTGCGGGCCAGCCAGGGGTCGTCGGCATCGGCCGGGACGTGACAGAGCGCAAGGAACGCGAGCGGGCACTTCGGCGGTACAAACAGATGGTGAATGCGATGCAGGAGTCGGCCTGTATTTACGACGAAGACGGCAATTTCGAGGTCGTCAACGAGTATCTCGCATCGTTCTACGGAACGACACGTGAAGACCTGGAAGGCAGCGAGAGCAATCTCCTCCCACTCATCAGAACACAGCGGGGCGGCACGCCGTTTCAGGATCTCCTCGACGGCACGCGCGAGGAGATCCGTGGCGAAGTCGAAGGAGAATTTCCCAATCACGGCCGCGAGATCCTCGACTATCGCTTGACTCCGGTCGTCGTCGACGGGGCGGTCAACGGGGTCGTCGGCGTCACGCGCGAGGTGACCGAGCGTCGGGACCGCGAGCGCGAACTACAGCAACAAACCGAGCGCCTCGAATCGGTTGCCGACATCGCGAGCCACGACCTCCGGAACCAACTCTCCGTCGCCCGTGCCCGGTTCGAACTTGCAACCATCGACGACGAACACGGGACTCCGATCCGGAACGCACATGCTCGGATGGAAACGCTGATCGACGATCTCCTGGCCCTTGCGCGCAGCGGCAGACGAGTCGAAGAGACGGAATCAGTGGGACTCGAAAACGTGCTCAGAGAACGCTGGGATCACGTCCCGACGACCACGGCGACCCTCAACGTCGAGACGACGTGTACGCTCAACGCTGATCCGAAGCGGCTTCAACGACTCGTTGAAGCGCTGTTCGAGAACAGTATCGAGCACGGCGGCGAATCGGTGACTGTGACTGTCAGGGATGACGAAGACGGGTTTTTCGTCGCGGACGACGGGCCGGGGATCCCCGAGGCCGACCGCGAGCGCGTCTTCGATCCGGAGTACTCGACGGCCGAGGCGGGGACCGGACTCGGACTCACCATCGTCCAGGCGATCGTCGACGCACACGGCTGGGCCGTTACAGTCGCGGAAAGCGAGGACGGCGGCGCACGCTTCGAGATCACGAACGCCGAGTGTTCCTGACAGGATCGACGGAGGACTGCAGCCACTCCGCGGACCGGTTCAGCTCAACTGAGAGATGAAAACGTACTTTTCGGTGACCGCCGTCTACCGACCATGTCAGCACTCATCACCACGCAGGGAACGTTCAGCCGGGACGAGATCGACCTGCTATTGCCTCACGAACACGTCTTCGTCGACCTCGGACCGATGGAAGAAGCGAACTGGAAGGACGCCGAGGCCGAGTCGGTGATCGATCGCATCGGTCCGGAGATCGAACGCGCCACGGACGCCGGGATCGACGCACTCGTCGAGTGTACGCCGGAGGGTGTCGGGCGACGCGTCGATATCGACCTCGCGGTCTCTGAAGCGACGGACTTCCCGATCGTCGTCCCGACCGGGATCTATCAGGAACCGAACATCCCTCAATGGGCGCGGGAGATGAGCGTCGACGAACTCACCGACTGGATGCTCGCGGAGTTGACCGAGGGGATCGACGACACCGGCGTTCGGGCGGCCTGGATCAAGGTGAGCACTGACGACGACGATCCCGACGGGCTCTCGCCCGACGAGGAGAAGATCCTCCGGGCCGCAGCGCGGGCCGGCGCCGAAACGGGTGCGGTAATCGGGAGCCACACGCTGCATGGCGACGTGGTCGACCAGCAACTCGACATCATCGAAGCGGAGGGCTACGATCCGTCGCGGTTCATCTGGATCCACGCCCAGGCCGAGGCGGACCTCGACTCCCACGAGCGCGCGGCCGAGCGCGGTGCGTTCGTCGAGTACGACTGGATCGGCGGCCACGACCAGGACGACCAGACCTACATCGACCTCGTCGCACACATGACCGAGCGCGGGTACGCCGATCACGTCCTGTTGAGCCAGGACCGGGGCTACTACAATCCCAGTGAGCCGAACGGCGGCGATATCGACCCCTATACCTACATCGTCGAGGAGTTCCTGCCGAAACTCCGCGCGTCCAGCGTCGACGACGCAGCCATCGACACGATCGTCCACGAGAACCCCTTCGACGCCTACAGCCGGTAAACACACACGCGGCGCTCGCGAGTGAGCGCCGCGAGAAGCGCTCACGGCTCACTTCGTTCGCCGTTCGTACTGAAGCAAGGGCCCACTCCGTTCGGAAGAAGTCTGCTCGCGGCTGCACCGCTCGCTAGTCGAGACTCTCACAAGGTTCGAGTCTCGCAGTCCGCCCTCCCCGATTTGAACAGATGCCAGACGTTCCGGGCCTGCGGCGCTACGCGCCGTTCCGGGGCTGCGACTGGCGTGTTCAAATCGGGTCGTGGGAAACTCGATAGACGCCGCTGGCTCACTTCGTTCGCAGTCGGCGTCAGAACGAGTCCGCCCTCCCCGATTTGAACGGGGGACAAGTCGATCTACAGTCGACTGCTCTACCAGTCTGAGCTAAGGGCGGGCGTACGCATAGCTTGGTCGGGTGTCGGACTTAACGGTTGCCATTCGGAACGAAACCCGGACCCGACAGCCCCGCCCAGACGCGGCAGACGTACGTCAGACATTCACGAAGATTAAAGTAGGATGGCTGACAACGGGTATGACAGGCCGTATGAGCAAGATCACGTTCCGCGCTGACGACGACCTCGTCGCGCAACTGGAAGCGTTCGACGCCTCCAAGAGCGAGGTCATGCGCGAAGCGCTCCGGACGTATCTCGAAGATGCGGACGGAGAACCGTCCGAATCAGCGCCGGACCCACAACCGACGAGCGCCGAGGAGAGCCTCGACGACCTCATCGCGGAACGTGTCGACGCGGTACTCGCCGAGCGACTGGGCGAACACAGACGCCCGCAGCCACAGGACGTCAACGTGAACATCTCACTGGAAGACGCCGTCGCGTCCACCTCGACGCCATCCAAGACAGCGTCGGACGACTCGGAGTCGACGGACGCCGTCACTGAACGATCCACCGAGCGAACGTGCTCACAATGTGGCGAGACAGTGTCCGACGACCACGTCTACTGCCCCAACTGCGGCGAGAAGACCGCTCGCCGTGTCTTCTGTGAGTGCGGCGACGAACTCCGCTCGGACTGGTCGTTCTGCCCCAGCTGTGGCAGACGGACGGCAGCGGCTGACGTCCTCGATCAGTGACCCTGGCGTAAACGCCGTCTCTACGGCGTTTTCGCGCGTTTACGCCCGAGTGTCTTACATCCAGGGAAACTTTTATAATGATTCAGTCTGTGGTACGGTATGCGTAAGACGGGCCGTCTTACACCGTGGCGTCGTGTGCGCCACCGGCCGCCATCTGGCGGTCGTTGGGTGTAAGACAGGCGAACGCGCCGGACCCTCGTCTTACCCAAGGGGAACGATACAAACATGGAGCGTGTGACACTACGGATTCCGAAGCAACAGATCGAGGAGGTCGAACGAATGGTCGACACGGGGGAATACCCCAACCGGAGCGAGGCGATCCGGGCGGCCGTTCGAGATATGCTCGCCGAGCAAGATACGGCAAAAGAACGTCCGTCCGAGAAGCGCAAGCGCCGGACGTGGGCGAAGGTGTAGACGATGCAGGACATCGTCAACTCCGCCCTGAAACACGAGGAGGAGGAACAGCGCGAGATGGACGCCGACGGCGACGAGTTCGGCGATCCGCGGATCGTGATCGTCGGCTGTGGCGGTGCGGGTAACAACACGGTCAATCGCCTCTACAACATCGGCGTCGACGGCGCGGACACGATCGCACTGAACACGGACAAACAGCACCTCAAGATGATCGAGGCCGACACGAAGATCCTCGTCGGCAAATCCCTGACCAACGGGCTCGGGGCGGGCGGCGACCCTTCGATGGGCGAGCGCGCCACCGAGATGGCCCAGGGCACGATCAAGGAAGTGCTTGGCGACGCCGACCTCGTGTTCGTGACGGCCGGCATGGGCGGGGGGACCGGCACGGGCGCGGCCCCCGTCGTCTCGAAGATCGCCAAGGAGCAGGGTGCGATCGTCGTCGGCATGGTCTCGACGCCGTTCAACGTCGAGCGCGCACGGACGGTCAAGGCCGAGGAGGGGCTCGAAAACCTCCGCAACGAGGCCGACTCGATCATCGTCCTGGACAACAACCGCCTGCTGGATTACGTCCCGAACCTCCCGATCGGCAAGGCCTTCTCGGTGATGGACCAGATCATCGCCGAGACCGTCAAAGGCATCTCCGAGACGATCACCCAGCCGAGCCTGATCAACCTGGACTACGCGGACATGTCTGCGATCATGAACCAGGGTGGCGTCGCGGTGATGCTGGTTGGCGAGACCCAGGACAAGAACAAGACCCAGGAAGTCGTGAGCGACGCGATGAACCACCCGCTGTTGGACGTCGACTACCGCGGCGCGAGCGGCGGACTGGTCCACATCACCGGGGGACCGGATCTCACTCTCGACGAAGCCGAGGGCATCGCGAGCAACATCACCGACCGCCTGGAGGCCAACGCCAACGTGATCTGGGGCGCGCGTATCGAGGACGACTACAAGGGCAAGGTGCGGGTCATGGCGATCATGACCGGCGTCCAGTCCGCACAGGTCCTCGGTCCGACGACCCAAAAGCAGGCCAACAAGTCCCGCGCGGCGATCGAGGACGTCGACGTGAGCGAGGAGACCTTCGACGCGAGCGCGAACGTGGACACCGAGATCGGAAGCGGACAGCGCAACTTCGGCGAGACTGACGGTGGCCGCAGCGAAGTCGAGAAGAACAACGGACTCGACGTCATCCGGACAGACTGAGTCCAGCGATTTCTGCGTTTCTCTCAGCCCTCCAGAGCACTCAGTAACTGGCACTTCCGGCACCGACCGCCCGACGTCGGCGCGCCACAGGTGTCACACGCGTCGTACGCGCCGTCATCTTTTTCGACGCGTTCGGCCGCGTACCGCGCTAACTGCTCGTAGCCGGCCATGATCGAGTGACGCGTCCCTGGATGGGCTTCCTCCATCGTGTACAGCAGGTCCTGGATCTCGCCGCGGTAGGCCTCCTCGGCATGGGGACACTCGGTGATGTGTGCCGGAAGCTCGGCGAGGCGGGCATACAGCGCCACCTCCTTCTCCGGAACGTCGCGGAGCGGTTTGGCGCGCGGCACGTGCTGCTCGGTCAGTGAGCGCTCGGGGAGGGGCCCGAGACTGGCGTCGAAGTGCTTGGCCATCTGGTCGACGTCACCCTCGAAGAAGTTCATCAGCGCCGTCTCGGCCTCGTCGTCGAGATTGTGGCCAGTCAACAGAAGGTCGGCGTCGTACTCGTCGGCGTACCGCGAGAGGAGGTCGCGCCGGAACACGCCACAGTAGGCACAGGCAGCCATGTTCTCGGGGTCGTCCTCGACGACGTCGTCCATCCGGACGCCGAACTCCTCGCTGTAGCTGACAGTCTCGTGGCGGAGGGCGAGGGTGTCGGTGAGAGCCTCGGCGGCGTCGAGGCTCTCGTCGCGATACCCCTCGATTCCTTCGTGGATAGAAAGGGCGACGAGTTCGATCCGCGGGTCCTCGGCGAAGGTTTCGGCCAGGAGTTGGGTGAGGACGACGCTGTCTTTCCCGCCGGAAAGGCCGATCAGCCACGTCACCGGCTCCTCGGGCGTCGCGTCACGTGGGACGAGATCGTCCTCGCGGATCCGCCGGCGCATCCGTTTCTCGACCGAGCGGCGGAAATGCGTCTCACAGAGATGTGCCCCGGAGTAGGCCGCATGCATGACGGCGTCCTCGCCGCACCTGTCACACTCCATTCGCTCCGGGGTAGCGGAGGGGCACGGTTGACCGTTACGGCTCCGACAGCGCGCCGGCCCCGGACTCGATCGCGTCCAGAACGAGCGGGAGATACTCCTCACGCACCGTCGAGGAGAACAGTTCGTGTCCGCCGTCGTAGGGGACCCGGTTCTCCGCCAGCGCGCGTTCCTGTATCGCGGTCGGGCTGACGACCCGGTCGCCTGGAGAGAAGAAGACGACGCTATCCGATCGGAACGGCGGCAACGCCGCCTGGGCCCGTCTGATTTCCCGGAGGAACGTCGGCGCGACGGCGTCGGGACCGTCGGCCAGTTGGTCCCCAGAAGCGAGCGTGCCGATGGCCTCGGCGTCGATTCCCGTCGGGAAGAGCGGACGGGCGATCGGGAGACGGGCGAACAGCCTGGCGAGAAGGCCGTCCTGGTCCTCGTGGATCCCCCACCAGGGACTGAGGTAGACGCGGGTTTTCGGCCCGGAGAGGAACGCGCCGATGAGCCCACCTGTGCTATGGGTGAGGAGGCGATACGACGACAGCGTCGCGACGTATTCGGCGACCGGCTGGCGGTACTCGGCGTCGAAGTCGGTGATCGTCGTCGGGATCTCGATCGCGTGGACGCGGTAGTCCGCCTCGACGAGCCGATCGATCAGCCAGCGGACAGTCTCGTGTTCGGGTTTGTTCCCCCACCCGAGGACGAACACGAGGTCAGCTCCCGTCCCGGAAACCTCCGTGTGCATAGTTCACAATCGAGGACTGTCGGCAAAAAGCCTGCGCGGGGCAACCGTTTTCGCGCCGCGAACGGTACGCCCCGACGATGACTGAACTCGACCGTGACGCCGCGGTGGATCGTCTCGAAACCCTCCTGGAGACGATCGAAGACGAGACGATGCCGGTCCCGGTACGGGAGGTGTGGGTGTACGGCGACCTCGCGCTCGGCGTCGACCCGGTCGAGCGCCTCGACGTTTACCTCACGAAAGACCTGCTCTTCGGCCAGGCCGGCCCGGACGCGGCCGAGTTGAACGACCGCTTCGGCGTCGAGGGGATCGGTGAGACGGTCCGCACCGAGTGGGCGCGCGAACACCCCGACGCCGTGCGGGCGAACCCGAGCGGGCACGTCGCCCCCGAAAAATGTCTCGCAGCTCATCTCTTCGAGGAGCGCGAGCCGATCCACCTCGAAGTCTGTAACGCCTCCTTCGAGGACAACGTCACCCAGCGACTCGAGGGCGCACTCGCCCGGGAGTCCTACGAGCACATTCTCGATCCACGGGGCGTCTGTCTGTGGATCGACGGCGAACGGTCGGCCGACGCCTTCGAGAAACTCCAGGACGGTGAGTATGTCTTCCCGCCGCTTTCGGGCGCACTCGAAATGCTCGGAGCCGAACCGTCCGTCGCCACGGAGGCCGCCGACGCGGTCGAAACGTACCGGGAACGCCAGGACGGCGTCAGCGTCCGCGGCGACGTGGTCTGACGGGCTGGCGGTAGGCGTCTCCCACTCAGACCTGACCCACCGCCACGTAGAACGGGACGGTTTCGGTCCGTTCGTAGCTCCGGTCGGCCATCTGGGCGATCACGTCCCGTCCCATCTGCCGCCATCGCTGTCTGAGAGAGTCGTATTCCTCGGGCGAGAGTCCCCCGTCGAGCATCGTCTCCCGGTCGGTTGCGAGCCCGTCGCCGCTGGCTTTTCGGCGGGCGGACTCGACGTCGGCGTCGCCATACGGCGGCGAGATCGTCCGGGCGTGGTCGTATCTGGTTACCTCGATTGACTCCAAGCCGGCTTCCACAAGGATCGATTCCGCGTCCGACCCGAGCGTGACGTCGGTGTCGACGCCGGCGAGATAGTGCTCGCGGGCTTCGCCGGCGAGAGTCGGTTCGCTGTCGACGGTCGACTCGACCGTCACGCTCCCGTTGTCCGGTTCGATCACCGCGACGCGATTCCGAGAAACGCGGGCCAACTCCCGAACGGCCGCAGCCGGTTCGGGCAGATTGATAAGCAAAGCCTGGCAGACGACCAGGTCGAACGTGTCGTCGGGAAACGGGAGACGAAACGCGTCACCCACGACCGCCGGCCCCTCGACGTGCTCGAGGAGTTGCGGATCCGCGTCGACAGCGATGACGTCCCCCGCAGCTTCCGCCCGGAGTATTCGGGTAAGCGCCCCCGTTCCGCTGCCGACGTCGAGCACCCGCTCGCGGTTCGGCAGATCGAGCGGTGAAAGCGCCCCGCGCGAATCTTCCCACATACCGCGGCGAGTGTGAGAGAGGTACTCGGCGTCGAACCGGCGCATACCCGCAGTAGCCGACGAGCGGCCAAAAGCCGGTCGATCCGGGGCGCACCGACGCCGTTCTCAGGCGTCGCGGAGTTCGCGTGCGCGTTCGACGTTCCAGGCGAAGCCCCGGCCGTCCTCGGTCGGCGTCTCGAGGACGAACGGCAACTCCCGCAAGGCGTCGTGATTGACGACGGCCGCGATGCCAGCCTCGCCGATTTCACCCTCGCCGAGGTGGGCGTGCTCGTCCTTGTTGGTCCCGCAGGCGTGCTTGGAGTCGTTGAGGTGGATGCATTCGAGCGTGTCAAGACCCACCTTCTCGTCGAAGTCGGCGACGGTCTCCGCGACGGCGTCGGGCGTCGAAAGATCGTACCCGGCGGCGAAGAGGTGGGCGGTGTCGAGACAGACGCCGAGGTCCTTCTCGCTCGCTTCCAGTACCGTCGCGAGATGTTCGAAGTCGTCGCCGAGTTTCGTCCCGCTGCCGGCATCCGACTCGACGAGGACGGTCACGTCCTCCGGGACGTCGAGTTCGTCGAGTGCACTCGCGGCGTTCGCGAGTCCCTGCTCGACGCCCGCGCCCGTGTGGGCCCCGAGGTGCACGTTGACGTACTCGATATCGAGTGTCGCCGCGGCGTCGACCTCGTCCTGGAGACTCGCGATCGACTTCTCACGGAGGTCGTCCTTGGGGGTACAGAGGTTGACCAGATACGACGCGTGGATCACCCAGGGTCCGACGTCGGCCTCGATCGATCGATCCCGAAACGCCTCGGCCTCGCTCTCCTCGATCGACGGTTCCTGCCAGACCTGCGGTGAGTGTGAGAAGATCTGTCCGCAGGTGCCGTCGTACTCGAGCTGTTCCTCGACGGCGTTGGAGAGGCCGCCGGCGATGGAGGTGTGAGCCCCGATTTGCATGTCTCGACCCTCGGCCTTGCCGGCCATAGGGGCTTCGACAGTGACAGTCCGGCGGTGGTCGCGCCAACCGAACTTCGTATAGCGATATCTGATTTATATCTGGGTAAACGGGACGACACGTCGGGCTTTTGCCGGTCAAACCCCTACCGGCAGATGATGGTCTCGAACGTCGCCCCGGTGATGGCCGAACTCGAGCCGGAGGACTTTCATCTCCTGTCGGGGATCGAGCAGGGAATGCGGTTCTCGGAGTGGGTCGCCCGCGAGAAGATTCCGGAATTCTCCCGGTTGACTGTCGAGGACGTCGATTACAGACTCGACCGATGTGAGGACCGGGGGCTGATCGAGCGGAAGACGATCCAGTACCAGGGGTTCTCGCTGACGTTCGAGGGCTACGACGCACTGGCACTGCACACCTTCGCCGAACGCGACTCGATCGAAGGCGTCGGTTCGAGCCTGGGTGTCGGCAAGGAAAGTGACGTCTACGAGGTCCAGTCCTACAAGCCCCTGGCGCTGAAGTACCACCGCGAGGGCTATACGAACTTCCGGGAGGTGATGCGCGAACGCGAGTACACCGCCGATCGCGAGCACGTCTCCTGGCTGTACACCGCCCGGAAGGCCGCCGAGCG
>ENA-ORDC01001326-ORDC01001326.1-marine-metagenome-genome-assembly--contig:-NODE-1326-length-18920-cov-3.335562_pt1 | contig 18920 bp, 21 predicted proteins | sample MGYA00237783_ERZ508515 | MGnify/ENA primary metagenome ERZ508515 (study PRJEB26186, sample SAMN06268792) | marine metagenome | isolation source: Eden Landing Ponds, San Francisco, CA, USA | place... | reverse complement strand
AACAGTTCGTCGGGCCCGTGGAAGGCGTCGCTCCCTACTTCCGAGACGAGTTCGCCGAGGTTCGCTTCGCCGTCCGCGAACGTGACCGTCACGTCGACGAACTCGGCGGCCGCGTCGTCGCGGGTGACCGGGTAATCGAGCCGCTCGAACTCGGACTCGACCCGACTCAGTTTCACGCGTTCGCTCATGATAGAGCGTAGAACCCCACGCCACTTAGAGGTGGGTGCGGCGTCCAGCCGTCCGGCTCGCCCCCGCCCGACCGCAGTCTGCCGATGGCCGCCGGACAGGCGCGTGGACGCGCGCCCCCGACGCCGGAACCGAACGGCGACCCCGTCATCGACGAGCGCAACCGTGATGAACGTCCGCGCGAACTGTGGGGTAGATGGCCGTGTTGGACCTGGACCGGCGCGTCGTCGCACTGGGCCTCGCGCGGATGGCTGACGCCATCGGCAATTCGTTTCTCATCGTCGTCCTCCCGCTCTACATCGCCAGCGGACAGATTCCCATCGAGAGCCTCGTCGGTGCGCGACTCGGCGTCGCTGGCGTCTCCCTCGTCGTCACCGAATACCTACTGGTCGGTATCGTCCTCTCGCTCTTTGGCTTTCTCAACAGTTTCGCCCAGCCGTTCACTGGCCGCCTCTCGGACCGGACAGGTCGGCGCCGGGCGTTCATCCTCTTCGGTCTCCTTCTGCTCGGCGCCGCCAGCGGCGCGTACGCGTTCGTCTCCTCGTACTGGTTGGTCGTCCTGCTCCGGGTTCTCCAGGGCATCGGCGCCGCGTTCACCATCCCCTGTACCGTCGCGTTGGTGAACGAACTCGCGACCAGCCGTGACCGCGGGAGCAACTTCGGCGTGTTCAACACCTTCCGCCTGATTGGTTTCGGGTTCGGCCCAATCGTCGCCGGACTGGTCGTCGAGACGTGGGGCTTCGACGCCGCCTTCGGCGTCGCCGTCGCGGGCGCCGCGATTAGCTTCCTGACCGTCTGGGCGTTCGTCTCCGACCCCGACCGCCCCGATGCCGACGCCACCGACGACCTGTCGGTCCGAGTTCGTGGCGACGACGGACTGCTCGACCCGGTGTTCGCCCTCGGACTCGGCACCGTCGCCATGGGCATCTGTATCGCCATGTTCGCCACGCTCGAAGGGCGCATCAACGACCGACTCGGACAGGGCACGCTCTGGTTCGGCCTCCAGTTCGGCGCCGTCACCCTCGCCAACGTCGCCTTCCAGATACCAGTCGGGCGTGGCGCCGACCGCTACGGTCGCCGTCCCTTCCTCCTCGCTGGCTTCTGCCTCCTCGTCCCCACGACGATTGCCCAAGGGTACGTCCTCACCCCCGCGCTGATGACGCTCACGCGCTTCGTACTCGGGGTGGCCGTCGCCCTCGTCTTCGCCCCGTCGCTCGCTGTCGCCGGCGACTTGGCGGGCGAGGGGGAGTCGGGGACGACACTCTCCGTGCTGACGATGTCGTTCGGGTTGGGTGTGGCTATCGGGCCGCTGGCCTCGGGCTATCTCGAACGCTTCGGCTTCGCCGTCCCCTTCCTCGCGGCGGGCGCACTCGCGGCGCTGGCGCTCGTCGTCGTGAGTACGCAGGTGAACGAGACGGGTGAGCCGGACGCGACGCTGTGGTGATTACTCGAAGTCGGGGTCTCGCTTCTCGCTGAACGCCGTCATCCCCTCGCGCTGGTCTGCCGTGCCGAACAACCCACTCCACGCGCGGCGTTCGATGGTCATCGCTCCCTCGCCGCCCGTCTCGTGGAAGGCGTTGAGCGCCTCTTTCGCGGCGTAGAGGGCGTGACGCGGCTTTTCGGAGAGTTCGACCGCGAGTTCGTCGACGTGGTCGTAGAGTTCGTCGTGGGCGACGACTTCGCCGACTAGGCCCCGTTCGTGAGCGTCGCTCGCGTCCAGTCGCTCGCCGAAGAATATCAGGCGGCGCGCCGTCTCGTCGGAGACCAGACGCTGGAGGAGTTGAGTGCCACCCCATCCGGGGATGATACCGAGGTCGATCTCCGTCTGCCCGATGACGGCCCGCTCGCTCGCCACCCGGAGGTCACAGGCGAGGGCGAACTCACAGCCGCCGCCGAAGGCGTAGCCGTTGATCGCGGCGATCACCGGCGCGGGGAACTCCTCGACGGCGTTCATAACGGCGTGACCGCGTCGGCAGTACGCCTCCGCCTCAGCGACACCCATCTCGGACATTCGCGCGATGTCGGCTCCGGCGACGAACGCCGTGTCGCCAGCGCCGGTGATGACGAGTGCGCGGGCGTCGCCGCGCGCCTCGTCGAGCGCGGCATCGACGTCGTCGAGCGCTTCCTCGTTCAGTGCGTTGAGCCGGTCGGGGCGGTCGATGGTCAGCGTCGCCACGTCGCCGTCGAACGTCAGGTCGACTGTGTCGCTCATACGCCGGGGAGGTTGCACGCCCCCATCATAAGTCCCGCCGACCCGGCGGTGGGCGACGCCGCGGCGCAAGCCACGAGGCTTTTGCCCGACGCTCCCACAACGCGGGTATGCGCCGACCGCTCGCCGCCGTCGCCCTCTGTCTCGTTCTCGTCCTCGCCGGCTGTTCGCTCCCCGGTGGGTCGTCAGGGGTGGAGCTGACCGCGGAGAACGCGCCGCCGGGCGTCTCCGCCGAGTCGGGGACGCTCGATGACGCCGACGCGCTACTCGCCGCGCACAACGAGTCGCTCGTGGCGTCCGGCTTCGTCACCGAGGTGCGGACGAACGCGACGCTGCTGCGCAACGGCGAGCCACGGCAGGTGCGCCGAACGCAGGTCGTCCGCGCGGAACCCGGGCTCGTGGAGTACAACAACACCGTACTGAACCCGGGATCGCGGTTCGACGTCTGGGGGAATAGTTCCGTGCAGGCGGTCCGTCTGCAGGCCCGTGGGGACGAACAGTACAGTACCGGCGAGCCCCAGCCGGCCCGGACGCTCACCGGCACGACGCTGCTGTCGCGGTATCTCGCGGCGGGCAACTGGTCGGTGACGAACGCGACGATGCGGGGCGAGGAGCCAGTGTTCACGCTTCGCTCGTCAACCCTCCCTAGCGAGACGAATGCGCTCCCCGAGAACGCGACCGACCTGCGCGAGTACGGTGCCGTGGTGGTCGTCGATAGCGAGGGCCGGATTCGCTACTTCGAGGCGACGGGGACGTACACGCTCGACGGTACGGAGGCGTCGTTCACCATCAGCCACCGCGTCGTCTCCGAAGGGCCGGCGGTCGACCGGCCGCCGTGGGTCGACGAGGCGTTGTGACGGCACGCGGCGAGCCGCGGCTCGTCATACGGCCACACGACACCCGTGAGATGCCCCTGCCGGTCGTTGCCGACCTCCGGGCGCCGGGCTGACGGGAGCGATACGCTTAGGCCACGGGGTGCCCTGCACTCGGGTAGTGCTCCCGCTTGACCTGGTGTTGGTCCAGCTTCCCGACCTTCAGGTACTCGAACGAGCGGTCGAAACCGCTCGCGGTCCCCTCGGCCTCCTCATCGTTGCCGTCTACTCGTTTCTCATCGCGGTGGTACTGCCGCTCCCGAGTGAAATCGTGCTCGCGGCGAACCTCGATCTCGGCATTCCGTACGAGCTCGAACTCACGCTTATCGTGCTGTTCTCCGGCCTCGGTAAGGCCGCAGGGTCGGTCGTCGCGTTCGCGCTCGGCCACGGGGTCCGTGAGTCCGGGCCGGTGATCAGGGCGCTGCGGCGGTCCCCGATCGACGTGGTGGAGTGGTCCGAGCGAAAGACGGTCGACATCGCCCGCGACTACGGCTATCTCGGACTCGCGATGGCGCTCTGTGTCCCCTTCTTCCCCGACACCATCTCCATCTACGCCTTCTCCGTGCTGGAGGAGAACTACGCCAAGTTCGCGGCAGCCACGTTCGTCGGGAGCGTCGGTCGGCTCGTCGTCACCATCATCCTGTTCGGGTTGGGGTTCACGCTCACCGGAACGCTGTGAGGTGCGGGAGACGTAGCCGCGAGCCCCCGTCTCGGCCGAACGCTTATACTCGCCGCGGTGATGCCTTCGGCCGTGACGTATCCGGCGGTACCCGCGGCTCGTTCTATGCGTCGGTAGCCGCCGCGCCCGGCGGACCGCCCGGCTTCGGCCCTCATACGGCCGTCGGCCGGGCGCGAAACCGACCGCGCAACTCGTTTACTGCCCGACAGCACGACCAGCAGCGACACCGACGACGCGACCGACACCGACACGAATGGACGAGACACCGACACCGGAATCAGCGGGGTTTAGTCCCCGCGACGAGGACGCACAGCCATGACACGGAACGAGAACGAGTTCCCCACCGACGAACCAGCGGTGGTCACCTGTGGGCTGCCGTACGCCAACGGCGACCTGCACGTCGGCCACCTGCGGACCTACGTGAGCGGCGACGCGCTCTCGCGGGCGCTGCGCCGGCTCGGACAGGACACCGCCTTCGTTTCCGGCTCGGACATGCACGGGACGCCGATCGCCGTCAACGCCGCGGAGGAGGGGGTCTCCCCCGAAGAGTTCGCCAGCTCGTACCACGAGCAGTACGAGGAGACGTTCCCGCGGTTCAACGTCGAGTTCGACAACTACGGCCACACGGACGACGAGACGAACACGGAGCTCACACGCGAGATCGTTCGAACGCTCGACGAGCGCGGCTACGTCTACGAGAAGGAGATCAAGGTCGCGTGGGACCCCGAGAACGACCAGCCGCTCCCGGACCGGTTCGTCGAGGGAACCTGCCCGTACTGCGGCGAGCACGCCCGCGGCGACGAGTGTGACGAGGGATGTGGCCGACATCTCGAACCCGGTGAGGTCGAGGACCCGGTCTCCACCATCTCCGGCAACCCGGCCGAGTACCGCGACCGCGAGCACAAGTTCTTCCGCGTCTCCGAGTTCCAGTCGTATCTCTCGAACTTCCTCGACCGGCTGGAGGGGACCGACAACGCCCGGAACCAGCCCCGTGAGTGGGTCGAGGGCGACCTGCAGGACTGGTGTATCACCCGCGACATGGACTGGGGTATCGACTACCCGGACGTCGAGGGCGAGGGGGCGGACGACCTCGTGTTGTACGTCTGGGTCGACGCGCCCATCGAGTACGCCGCGTCGACGAAGCAGTACTCCGAGCGGGTCGGCGCCGACACCTACGACTGGGAGGCCGTCTGGAAGGACCGCGCCGGCGCGCTCGAGGCGGGGCCGGACGCGGCACCCGAGGGCGGCGAGATCGTCCACATCATCGGGCAGGACATCATCCAGCATCACACGGTGTTCTGGCCCGCGATGCTCCGTGGGGCGGGGTTCAACGAGCCGCGCGCGGTGATGGCCTGCGGCTTCGTCAACCTCGCTGGGAAGGCGTTCTCCACGAGCCGCAACCGCGCGGTGTGGGCCGACGACTACCTCGACGCCGGCTTCCACCCGGACCTGTTCCGCTACCAGATCATCACCGGCTCCGAGTTCACCGCCGACGTGAACTTCTCGTGGGACGCGCTTCAGGAGCGGACGAACAACGATCTCGTCGGCGCGCTCGGCAACTTCCTCTACCGGTCGCTGCTCTTCGCCCACCGGAACTACGGTGGAACCCCCGACACGGACGTGAGCGAGGAGGTCGCCGCAGAGATCGAAGCCGCTATCGACGACGTCCGCGCGGCGGTCAACGACTACTCCGTGCGCGGTCTCGGGGAGGCTCCCGTCGACCTCGCTCGGTTCGGCAACGAGTATATCCAGCGCCACGAGCCGTGGAAACTCGTCGACGAGTCGCCCGCGGAGGCCGAACAGGTCATCCGCGACTGCGTCCAGCTCGCGAAGGCGTGTGCCGTGCTGATGCAGCCGGTGCTCCCCGGGAAGGCCGCGGCGCTGTGGGACCAGCTCGGCGAGGCCGACTCCGTCCACGAGGCCACCGTCGACGACGCGCTCTCGGCGCCGCCGACCGAGTTCGACGAGCCGGAGGAGCTGTTCGACGGCATCGAAGACGAGACGGTCGAGGCGCTGAACGAGGAGCTCGAAGAGCGTGCCGACGACGCGGCCGAGCAGGACGAGGGGAGCGACGAGCCGGAACCGACCGACGAGGGCGACGAGAGCGACCTCGAACCGCTCGTCGAAGAACGGATCGGCTTCGACGACTTCCAGGCGCTCGACGTCCGCGTCGGCGTCATCGAGGCCGCCGAGGGGATCGAGGGCGCCGACGACCTCGCACGGCTGGAGGTCGACATCGGCCACGAGACGCGACAGGTCGTCGCCGGTATCAAGCAACTCCACGACCTCGACGCGCTCCCGGGGACGAAGGTGGTCGTCGTCGCCAACCTCGAGAAGGCGGAGCTGTTCGGCGTCGAATCGAACGGAATGGTGCTCGCGGCCGGCGAGGAGGCCGACCTGCTGACGACTCACGGTGACGCGGCCCCGGGCACGAAGATCCGGTAGCCGGAGGTCGCGGGGCGCCGTGCCCTCGCCCGCCACGATGCTTTTTGCCGTCCCGCCGCTACGGCGAGTATGCAGAGCAACGACGGGGCCGGGTCGGACGGAGGCGACTCCGACGACCGCGGCTGGGACGGCGCCGACGATTCGCGGGACGACCGCGAGTGGAACGACCCGCCCGGCGTCGACGTCTACGGCGACGAACCGGACGGGGACGACGGGTCGAAGGGAGCGCTGAACGTCGCGACCGAAGGGGAGTCGTTCGTCGGCGAAGGTGGTGGACGCGACCCGATCACGCCCGGTGACGTCTCGCTCGAGGGTGCGCTGTTCGTCGTCCTCGGGGTCGCGGTGACGGTCTTCACCGTCGCACAGTTCCTCATCTGAGCAGCGCCGGTGCCCGACTCCCCCGCGCTACGCAGGCCGAACCCTTAGGACGCCAGCGCGCCAATGGAACACATGGTCGAGATACTCGGGATCCCGCTTTCGCTCCTCCTCCTGCTCGTGGGCACGGGGCTGATGGTCGCGGAGGCGCTCGCGCCGGGTGCCCACTTCATCGTCGTGGGCGCCGCGCTCACGACAGCCGGGCTGGTGGGACTGCTCGTGAGCCCGTTCCTCGGCGCACTGACGCCGTTCGTGCTCGCCCTCGTCGTGCTGCTCGCCGGCGGAGCGACGCTCGGCGTCTACCGGAAGATCGGGGTTGGACAGGGCGGGTCCGGGAGCAAGACCTCCGACTCCGACTCGCTCGTCGGACAGACCGGCCGCGTCACGGAGCGGGTGACGGCCTCGGAGGGCGAGGTGAAGCTCGACGACGGCGGCTTCAACCCCTACTACCGCGCCCGGGCGATGGACGGTGAGATCGCCGAGGGCGAAGAGATCATCGTGCTCGACCCGGGTGGGGGGAACGTCGTAACCGTCGCGTCGGCGAACGCCGAGGAGGACGAGATCGACCGCGAACTGCGGCGGGCCCGCGAACGGGCTGCCCGCGAGGCCGAGGAGAACCCCGACCGAGAGCCGGGATCCGAAACCGCCTGAGTCCTCGGGGGAACCCTTATGGAGCGCTTCCCCTAACTCGGCCCATGCTGGTCCCACTACAGCTCGGCGGGCTCGTCGCGCCCGTCGTCGCCCTCGTACTGCTGACGCTCGCCGTGGTGACGGTGTACAAGTCCGTCGTCATCGTCAACGCCTACGAGAAGAAGGCGTTGACCCGATTCGGCGAGTATCAGCGGCTCCTCGAGCCGGGGTTCAACCTCGTCGTCCCGTTCGTCTCCGCGACGTACGCGTTCGACATGCGGACCCAGACGCTCGACGTGCCCCGGCAGGAAGCGATCACGCGGGACAACTCCCCGGTGACTGCCGACGCGGTCGTCTACATCAAAGTGATGAACGCGAAGAAGGCGTTCCTCGAGGTCGACGACTACAAGCGCGCCGTCTCGAACCTCGCGCAGACGACGCTGCGGGCCGTCATCGGTGATATGGAACTCGACGACACGCTCAACAAGCGCCAGGAGATCAACGGCCGGATCCGCCGCGAACTCGACGAGCCGACCGACGAGTGGGGGGTCCGCGTCGAGAGCGTCGAGGTGCGCGAGGTGAACCCGAGCAAGGACGTCCAGCAGGCGATGGAGCAGCAGACGTCCGCCGAGCGCCGTCGCCGTGCCATGATCCTCGAGGCGCAGGGTGAGCGCCGCTCGGCCGTCGAGACGGCGCAGGGTGACAAACAGTCGAACATCATCCGTGCACAGGGTGAAAAGCAGAGCCAGATCCTCGAGGCGCAGGGTGACGCCATCTCCACCGTGCTCCGTGCGAAGTCCGCCGAGTCGATGGGTGAGCGCGCCGTCATCGACAAGGGGATGGAGACACTTGCCGAGATCGGCCAGGGCGAGTCGACGACGTTCCTCCTCCCGCAGGAGCTCACGAGCCTCGTCGGCCGCTACGGGAAGCACATGACCGGCTCGGACGTGAAAGACACCGAGGGGGTGCTCGACTCGATGGACTTCGACGAGGAGACCCGCGAGATGCTCGGGCTCGACGACATCGAAGAGATCCTCGGCCAGATCGACCAGGAGGCCGAGATGGACATCGAGCAGATGGAGGCGGAGGCGCAGGCGATCAAGTCCGGCGAGGACCAGGCCGACATCAAGAGCGCCGACGAGGTCATCTCCGAGATGGACGCCGACGTCGCCGAGGAGGTCGAAGAGGAGATGCGCTCCGCGATGGAGGAGAGCGGCGCCGGCGACGACGCGGAGCCGGAGACCGAGACGGAGTAACCGCGGTTCGCGGTAGCCGAAGCCGTTTTACCCGGCGGTTCCCCACGGACCGGTATGGACGGCGTCGACGAGAGCAAGCGTGCCACGCTCCGGCGGTTCGCTGCCATCGGCGCGGTGTCGCCGCTGGCACGCCTCTCCCGAGACGACGCGGGCGACTCCGACGCCCGCGACGCGATCCTCGGCTACCTCTCGACGACGCCCGGCGCACACTTCTCGAAGCTCCGCGACGACCTCCGGCTCGGCACCGGCGAGGCCCAACACCACCTCCGGCGGCTGGAACGCGCCGACGCCGTCGAGTCGTTCAAGGACGGCGACTACCGTCGCTACTTCCCCGCCGGCCGGTTCTCGACGTTCGAGCGGCGCGCGGTCGGCTACCTCCGGCGCGACACCGCCCGCGGGATGTTACTCGCGCTGCTTCGCGACCCGGATGCCTCGGGGAAACAGCTCGCCGACCGGCTCGGCGTCTCGCGGCCGACGGTGAGTAAGTGGGCCGGCGAACTGGAGTCCGCGGGGCTGCTCTCGACCGGGGACGGCTACGCGCTGGCGGAGCCGGAACGGCTCCTGCTGCTGGTCGTCCGGTACGGGGACTCGTTCGGTGCCGACGCCGCGGCGGTGGCCGACGAGGCGGCGGACCTCGTCGCCTACGACCCGTGAACCACGAATAACCGACGGCGAAGACCGGCCGTCACCGGGTTACTTTCCACGTCGTCCCCGACGAGTAGCCCCACTTCTCGACGTTCACGTCGAACTCGCCCTCGCGGATGGCGGTCATGTTCGTCCCGACCTCCTTCGCGGACATGTCGAGCTCCTCGCCGATGAGCCGCGACTTGAAGTAGGTCTTCGTGTCGGCCCGTTCGCGGAGGTACGCGAGGATGCGCCGCTGCTTCTCGCTGAGGGTCGGTGCCGACGCGGCGGTGGTGGCGCTCATACTACGGGAAAGGGTTGCACACGGGAAAGGGGGTTTGGTACGACAGGTTAATCGGCCGCTGTCGTCCGGTTTCATCGTCATTCAGCAGTCGGTCCGGTCGGTGGCGGTCGTCGATTGGTACGGGGGCGAAACGGTCGGTTACTCGATGACCTCCCCCACGGCGAAGTTGGACTTCACCTCGGTCACCTCGATCTTCACGCGCTCGCCGATCTCGGTGTCGGGGACGATGATGACGTAGCCGCGCTCGACGCGGGCGATGCCGTCCCCCTGCTTGCCGATGTCCTCGATCTCGACGTAGCGGATCTCGCCGCGTTCGACGGGCGGCTGCGGGCCGTCGGTCGCCGTCGGTATCTCGCCGTCCTCCTCGTCGGTCCCCTCGTCGTCGCCGGCCGCAATGAGCGCCACGCGGTAGGTCTCGCCGGGTGCGACCGCGCCGGTGTCGATCTCGCGGCGCGGCACCTCGACGGTGAAGCTGTCGCCGTCGTCGTCGACAGTCGCGCTGAACAGACAGAGGAGTTTGTCGGAAATCTCCATAGACGGGCGTATCTCTCACCGCTCCGGTAAATTTCTTATCGGTGGTCGGTTCGGGCGTAGCTCTGGCCGTCGGGGCGCTTCGCCCCTTCGGAGTCGTGGACGACCACCTCGCCGGGGCCGGGGTCGGCCGGTTCGTAGCCGTCCCGGACAGCGATGGCCTCCTCGAGTTCGCGGATCGCCCGCTCCTTCAGCGCCGCGGCCAGCTCCTCGGCCTCCTCGCGGGCGATGTCGCGGCCGAGCCCTTCGCACTCGTGGGCCCGCACTACTCCCTCGCGGTCGACGGTCTCGCCCATCGGCTGTGCCGTGCCGCCGAGCGCGACGGAGAAGGGGTAGGTCCGGCAGATGAGTGGTCGGTCCTCGTGGACGGTGCATTCGCCGACGCCGTCCGTCTCCGCGTAGAACGTACAGTCGCCGCAGTCGTCGGTCGCGAGCGCCCACTCGAACGTCTCGCCCTCGGGGCCGGATTCGCCCTCGGTGAGCCCGTACGGCATCGGCCGCGCAACGTCGCGCCAGTCGTACTCCGTCGCGTCCTGTAGCTCCCGCACCTCGTCCGGGAACACGGTCGCGGTGTGCGGCTCCGGCTCCCCGTCGTCGCCCTCGGCACCCTTACAGCAGGCGCCACAGCGGGTACACTCGAAGCCGATGGATTCGATGGCATCCGCGAGCGCGCCGATGTCGAGCGTGCGGGCTTCGGCGAGCTCGGCTTCGAGACTCTCCATACGTCCGCTGGGGACGCCACGGGCAGAAAGCTTCCGTCCGGGGCCGCGGGCTCGCGACGCCCGTTCTATCCCGAGTGGGCAACCGATTCCGGGCTGATGCGGATGAGCACGCGCTCGCCGTCCTCCTCGCCGTGGTGGGGGTACTCCTCGACGTCCATGTATCGCCGTGCGAGCGCGTCGATGTGGGCGACTGCGCCGTCGGTCGTGAGGTCCGCCTCGCCCCGGACGGCGAGATAGCGGTATCCGTCGTCGGGGTCGGTCATGCTGACGGCGACGCGGGGGTCGCGCCGGAGGTTGCGCTCCTTGCGGCGGCCACGGGCCGTGTTGACGAGCACCTCGTTCCGGTCGGGATCGTGATCGACCCAGACGGGGGTGGTCTGTGGCGACCCGTCGGGCATCAGCGTGGTGACGTGCGCGAAGGTGCGACGGTCGAAGAGGTCGTGGAACCGCTCCGGGATGGTCTCCATACACGGGTGTGTGTCGGCCACCCCAAGAGAATTAGCCTGTTGGGACCTCCGACCCCGGCTGTTCCGGTCCACTTTCCGGCATCGCGCACGCGTACAGTCCGGCGATTCCTCCTGCCCCGGTCCGACAACTACCGGTTACGGCAAGTTATGACAGCCGATTTTGTATAAGGATACCTTATACAATAGGGGGAGTTGGTATTGTTATGACGCAAATATAGGGAACACTTACCACCTGTCATAGACTCCCGACTGGTATGAGCGCGACCACAGAGAAGCCGGCCGAATCACCCATGTCGGACCCCGAGTTCCGCGACCGTCTGCGCGAGCTCCCCCCGAGCGCGAAGCTCGTCGCGACGGTGCTCGACGGGGCCAGCCCCCTCTCGCAGGGCCAGCTCGCCGAGGAGTCGCTCCTCCCCGACCGCACCGTCCGCTACGCGCTGAACCGCCTTGAGGAGGAGGGGCTCGTCGACTCCCGGTACAGTTTCCACGACGCCCGCAAGCAGGTCTACTTCCTCGCAAACTAAACGGTCGCGTCACAACGACCACCCCGTGACCGTCCACCGGATACCCGTCCCCTACGACCGCGTTCCGCACGGTGCGGTGAACGCGTACCTCGTCGACACCGACCGGACCGTCCTCGTCGACCCGCCGGCACGACACCCCGACCTCGACGCTCGCCTCGACGGGCGGACGCTCGATGCCGTCGCCGTCACCCACAACCACCCTGACCACGTCGGCGGGGTTGCCCACTACGCCCGCAACCACGACGCGACCGTCTGGTGTCGCGCCGGCCGGGAGGACGCGTTCGCAGACGCCGCCGGCGTCGCCCCCGACCGAACGTTTCGCGAGGGCAGCCGCGTCGCCGGCGTGTTCACCGCCCTTGACACGCCCGGTCACGCCCCTGAACACGTCGCGTTCGTGATGCCCGAGGCACTCGTCTCCGGGGACCTCGCGGTCGCAGAGGGGTCTGTCGCCGTCGCCGCCCCGGAGGGGGACCTCCGCGCGTATCTCACCTCGTTGCGCCGGGTTCGTGCCCGCGCCCCGTCGCGGCTCCTCCCGGGACATGGGCCACCCATCGAGGACCCCGTCGCGACCTGCGAGCGGCTGCTCCGCCACCGGCTCGACCGGGAGGCCCGCGTCCTCGCGGCAGTCCGGGACGGCGCGTGCACCCTCGATGCGGTGACCGACACCGCCTACGAGAAGGACGTCTCCGACGTACGAGAACTGGCCGTCGCGACAGTCGAGGCGCACGTCGAGAAGCTCGCGGCGGAGCGACGGGTCCGCTGGGACGGCGAGCGCGTGCGGCCTGCAGCCGACGCGTGACGCCGCCGGAACGACTCCTCAGGCCACCCCGGCGCCGGGCTTCAATACGTTCTTAAGCGCGGGGATGGCAATCACCGATAGTGAAGGGAGCGGAGTGGTATCAGGCGGACGACGTCGCTGAGGAGTACGAGGACAAGCGGTTCTCCGGCGGCGGCCGCCTCATCGACCAACGCGAGAAGGCCGCGGTGATGCGGGCGCTGTCACCCCTTGACGGGAAACGCGTGCTCGAGATCGCCTGCGGCACCGGCCGGTTCACCGCGATGCTCGCGAGCGAGGGCGCCGACATCGTCGGCCTCGACATCTCCGAGGCGATGCTCCAGCAGGGGCGCGGGAAGGCTCGCGAGCTCGGCGTCGACGACCATCTCGAGTTCATGCGCGGTGATGCCGCCCGGCTCCCGTTCCCCGACGACCACTTCGATACGGTGTTCGCGATGCGCTTTTTCCATCTTGCCGACACCCCGGCGTCGTTCCTCGCCGAGATGGCGCGCGTCTCGAAACGGCAGGTGTTCTTCGACACGTTCAACCGCTTCTCGACGCGATCGCTGTACAACGCGCTGTTACCGATGGGCTCGCGGCTCTACTCCGACCGCGAGGTGTATCGGCTGCTCGACGGCGCCGGCCTCCAGCTCGAGGGGTCCGAACATGACTTCGTCCTGCCGTACGGCTTCTATCGGAAGCTCTCCGACCGCCCCGCCGAGCTGTTCCGCGCCCTCGACACCGCGGTCGGCCGGACACCGTTGGGGCGGCCGCTCGCGTCGGTCTCCTACTGGGACGCACGCATCGCCTGACCCCCTGTTGTGGCGGACGCGTGGGGTGAGAGTTCTCGCCCCCGGCATCGGGGTGTTTTTATCGCTCCGGAGCGCTACCCGGTGGTATGGAGCTCTCGGTCGTCGTTCCGACGCTCAACAGCCGCGAGCGGCTGGCGGCGTGTCTCGACGCGCTCGCGGCGGTCGATCCGGCCGAGATCATCGTCGTCAACGGCCCCTCGGCGGACGGCACCTCCGGGATGTGTCGCGAGCGGGACGACGTCGACGTCCTCGTCGAACTCGACGACCGGAACGTCAACGTCGCGCGCAACGCGGGCTTCGGCCGCGCCGAGGAGGACGCCGTCGCGTTCGTCTCCCCGGAGTTCACCGTCGAGTCGGGCTGGCTCGACGCGCTGACGGCGGGCCTCGGGGACGCCGACGCGGTCACTGGTCCGGTCCACCGTCGACTCGACGTGGGATGGACGACCGAGGAGCCCGAGACGCGGGTCATCGGGGGCCGGAACGTCCACTACGTGAACGGCGGCAACGTGGCGTTCACGCGGGAGGCGCTCGTCGAGATCGACGGGTTCGACGAGTACCTCGCGGTCGGGGGTGCACGCGACGCCGCCCACCGGCTCGCGGCGCTCGACCGCGAGGTGTGTTGGGTCCCCGACATGGCCGTCGCGCGGCACGACGACGACGAAGTCGCGCGGCCGTCGGTGATGACCGACGGCGGCGACGGCCCCGACTGGCGCTGGCGCTACCGGTCGCTCGCCTACCGGTTGGTGAAGAACTATGGGGCGCGGCCAACCGTCGGCTACCGCCTCGGCCGGCACGCGGTCGACGACGCGGTCGACGGGGCTGCAGACGTCCTCCGTGGGGAGGGGGAGCCGTCGCGGTGGGTCGGCAACGGTCGCGACGTACTCGTCGGGGCGGTCGGCGGCGTCGCGACCGGACTGCGGGCCCGCTGGCGGGACCGATCCCCCCGGCGAAACCCGAACGGCTGGTCCGCACGGTCCGACCGGGCCGTTGCCGTCTACGACCGCCGCGCCTGACCGTCGTCGGGCGCGACGGTCCCGGCATTAAACCACCGGTCGTCACGCCCCCGTGTTAACCGTAGACAAGGCTCCTGTCGTGCGGTTTCCCTCGTCCCTGACCCGATTGATTTATATAGAACCGCCGACCACCTAACAGTTGATATGGCACAACAGCGACGCGGCATGGGCGGACAGCCCATGTTCATCCTCTCGGAGGACAGCGAGCGAACGCGCGGCCAGGACGCCCAGTCGTCGAACATCACGGCAGGGAAGGCCGTCGCCGAGACCGTCCGCACGACGCTCGGCCCGCGCGGGATGGACAAGATGCTCGTCTCGGACTCGGGCGACGTCGTCATCACGAACGACGGCGCGACCATCCTCGAGGAGATGGACATCGAGCACCCGGCCGCGCAGATGATCGTCGAGGTCGCCTCGACACAGGAGGAGGAGGTCGGCGACGGCACCACGACCGCCTCCGTCCTCGCGGGCCAGCTGCTCGCGAAGGCCGAGGACCTGCTCGAGGACGACGTACACCCGACGACCATCGTCGAGGGGTACCACGAGGCGAGCCGGCTCGCGCTCGAAGCCATCGAGGAGCTCGTCCTCGAGGACGAGCTCGACGACGAGCTGCTCGAAGCCGTCGCCGAGTCGTCGATGACCGGCAAGGGAACCGGTGACATCGACGCCGCCGCACTGGCCGAGACGGTCGTCGCCGCGGTCCAGCACGCACGGACCGACGCCGGGGTCGTCCGCGACGACATCGACGTTCGCACCCAGACGGGTGCCGGCGCGTCCGCGACGGAGCTCGTCGAGGGGGTCGTCATCGACGAGGAGCCGGTCCACGCCGATATGCCCCGCCACGTGACCGACGCCGACGTCGCGGTGCTCGACCTCGATCTCGACCTCCGCGAGTCGAACATCGACGCGGAGTACAACGTCACCGACGTCAACCAGCTGGAGCAGGCGCTCGACGCCGAGGAGCAGGAGCTGCGCGGCTACGCCGAGACCGTCGTCGACGCCGGCGTCGACGTCGCGTTCGTCACCGGCGACGTCGCCGACCGCGTCGCCTCCCTGCTCGCGAAGGAGGGCGTGCTCGCTATCGAGGGCGTCTCTGATGACGACGCGACCCGCATCGCGCGTGCCGTCGGCGCGCGCACCGTCGGCTCGCTGCAGGACCTCGAGGCCGAGGACCTCGGCTTCGCGGGGGACGTCAGCGTCGAGAAGTTCGGCGACGACGAACTCGCCTTCATCGAGGGCGGCGCCGACGCGGAGACGGTGACGCTGTTCGCCCGCGGCGGCACGGAGCACGTCACCGACGAGCTCGAACGCGCGCTCAACGACGCGCTCGACGTCGTTATCGCGGCGCTCGACGAGGGCGGCGTCGTCCCCGGCGCCGGCGCGACCGAGATCGCCATCGCCGACCACGTCCGCTCGGGCGCGGCCGGCGTCGAGGGCCGCAAGCAGCTCGCCGTCGAGGCGTTCGCCGATGCCGTCGACGTGCTCCCGCGGACGCTCGCGGAGAACACCGGCATGGACCCCATCGACGCGCTCGTCGATCTCCGGAACGTCCACGAAACGGAGGGCATCGCGGGCCTCATCTCCGAGGGACAGACCGGCGACGTCGGCAACCCCGTCGAGGCGGGCATCCTCGACCCCGCGGCCGTCAAGCGTGAGGCCGTCGACTCCGCCACGGAGGCGGCGACGATGATCGTCCGCATCGACGACGTCATCTCCGCGAGCTAAGCGCTCGCAACGGCAGTCGTTCCCATTTCTTTCGCCGCCGCGCCGACAGCCGCGGCCGTGCGCTGCTCGTAACCGTGGCCGAGACGGGTCGCTCGCGACCACGATGCCGGGAGGGACCGCGAACACAACGCCCATGGCCGGGCGACGCCTCGACCCGGGTAATGACCGACCCATCCATCCTCGTCACGAACGACGACGGTATCGACGCGCACGGCATCCATGCGCTCGCCGACGCGCTCGAACACGTCGGCGACGTAACCGTCGTCGCGCCCGCGGAGAATCAGTCGTGGGCCGGACGGGACATGACGTGGCACGCCGGCCCGACGGGGATCGAGGAGACCGACTTCGGCTACGCCGTCGAGGGGACTCCCTCCGACGCCGTGACGGTTGCGCTTACCGTCCTCGACGTGGAGCCGGACGTCGTGGTCTCGGGCGTCAACGACGGAATGAACCTCTCGGCGTACATCATCGAGCGGTCGGGGACGGTCGGCGCGGCGATGGAGGCTGCCCACCACGGTCTCCCTGCGGTCGCCGTTTCGACCGCCGACCACGCTGACCCGGAGCCCCCACACCCACATCCCGAGGCCTTCGAACTCGCCGCGGAGGCCGGCGCCTTCGTCACCGAGCGCGCGCTCGCCGCCGACGCTTTCGCCGCTGCCGATTTCCTCAACGTGAACGCGCCAACCTACTCCGAAGCCCCGGAGGTCCACCTCACCCGGCCGGTTCGGGAGATCAGCATCGGGACCGAGCGGGTCGATGGCGGCGAAGTCGAGCTCCGGGACGACAACTGGCAGGCGTTCCTCGCCGGCGAGCAGCCAGCGGACCCGGAGACTGACCGCCACGCGGTGCTCGAGGGGAACGTGAGCGTGACGCCGATGCGGCTCCCCCGGTCGGTCGATGCGGGGCTGAATCTCGACGGGTTCTCGCCGTCTTAGCCCCACCGGAGCTTGATCTCGTCGCCGGGGTCGAGGCCGAACGCCTCGTCGCCGCGGCCCCGGTTCACCGCGAACTCGACGTTGCCGTGGCTTCCGACGGTGACGAGTCTGTCGCCCTGGCCGACGTGCGCGTAGGAGGGTGCGACAGGTGCCGGGTCGCCGTTCACGCGGACTCGGTCGCGCCCGTCGAGGACCTCGCCGGGGACGTTCGTGACGACGTTGCCGAAGCCGTCGACGACGAGCACTTCGCCGTCGATGCCGTCGTCGCGCTCGGTCGGCTCCGGGAACGACAGCGACTCGAACTCGCGGGTGCGAGACAGCGCGGGCAGCCGGTCGCATTCGGCGACCCCGACCTCGTGACAGTCGGCCGCGACGGGCGCGAACACGTCGCGACCGTGGAACGTGTTGCTCTCGGGGTCCGAAACGCGGACCTCGAAAGCCTCGATGTCCCCCTCCCCGGCGAGCGCGCGCGCAGGTGGAAGCAGGACGCCGTTGTCGGGACCGACGAGCGCGTGGCCGCCGGCCCGGACGACGAGGACCTTCCGGTCGGTACCGACGCCCGGATCCACGACGACACAGTGGACCGCGGGCGGGAACTCCGGGAGGACGAACCGGAGCCAGAACGCCGCGGCACGGACGTCCTGTCGGGGGAGTTCGTGAGCGATGTCGGTCACGTCGGCGTCCGTCCGGCGGGCGATGACGCCCTTCATCGCCGCGGGGTACGGCTCGCCGAAGTCGGTCGCGAGCGTTATCATTGGCCGTCGTCGTCGGTGACCTCGCGGAGCCGGGCGACGCCGTCGATCTCCTCGATGGTTTCGACGACTGCCTCCGGGACGAGCGACTCCCAGTCGCTGTTGGCGACCATCCGTTCGCGGATCTCCGTCCCCTGGAACTCCTCGCGGCGGAACATCGGCGACTGTCGCACCTCGACGCCGGCCTCCTCGAACAGCCGGACGACGAGCGGATTGTTCGAGTAGGCCACGTCGAACCGCGGCGACATCGACTGTACGTGGCTCACCCACACCGCGTTCCGGTTGAGGTCCTCGATGGGGACCGCATAGGTGATGAGATCCATCTCCGCGGTCGCCTTCGTGAGCATCATGATGCGCTCGCCGGCGGTGAACGGGTTCCGCTCCGTGTGGGACTGATCCGCGCTCCCGATACCCAACACGAGTTCGTCCACCTCCCCTGCGATGCGCTCGACCATGGCGTGGTGCCCCTCGTGGTAGGGCTGGAAGCGGCCGATGTAGAAGCCCCGCGTCATATCGGGGGGTCGGTACGCCGGCGTATAAGTACGACGGGTCGCATCGAGGGACCGCCGGACTGCGAACCGGGGCGCTTCCCTCTGCGGGTTTTCACCCCAGACGAAGCCGCCGCTGGGAGAAAGTATATCAGTTGAGCGTCCTTGATACGAGATAACGGAAACCGTTCTATGAGTGACGATATCGAAACGAACGACGTCCCCGACGGCGAGCGGGGCCGGCCGGACACCGGCCGGGACAACTCGAACGACCCCGATGGCGAGATCACGCCCATCGACGAGGCCACCGAGGACCTCGGGAGCGACGTCACCGAGACCGGCGTCGAGGTGGACGAAAGCAAGGAGGACGGCCTCCTCGGCGGGCTCCAGATCGACACCTCCGCGGACATCGAGGTGCCCGACCGGCTCGTCGATCAGGTCATCGGACAGGACGACGCCCGCGACATCATCCTGAAGGCGGCGAAACAGCGCCGCCACGTCATGATGATCGGCTCCCCGGGGACGGGGAAGTCGATGCTCGCGAAGGCGATGAGCCAACTGCTCCCACGGGAGGAGCTCCAAGATATCCTCGTCTA
>ENA-ORDC01001324-ORDC01001324.1-marine-metagenome-genome-assembly--contig:-NODE-1324-length-18924-cov-12.034700_pt1 | contig 18924 bp, 12 predicted proteins | sample MGYA00237783_ERZ508515 | MGnify/ENA primary metagenome ERZ508515 (study PRJEB26186, sample SAMN06268792) | marine metagenome | isolation source: Eden Landing Ponds, San Francisco, CA, USA | place... | reverse complement strand
CTGCTGTGTAACGAGAAGAAGACCCAGCGCGAGGTCGCCGACGTCGCGCAGGTGACCGAGGTCACCATCCGCAACCGATATCAAGAGCAGATCGAAGCGATGGGATTCCGCTAGGATCGGAGAGCGTGTTCGGGGAGGCCGCGGCGGACGGCGGTTCGTCGTGATCGGGTTTTTAATTGACACCGACGTATCTGGCGACGAGATGTACTCCCAGATCCTCGTCCCGACCGACGGCAGTCCGGCGTCGGACGCCGCGATCGAGCACGCGATCGACCTCGCGCAACACTACGACGCCCGCCTGCACGCCCTCTACGTCGTCGACGGGGCGGCGTACTCCACCCTCGAAGCCGGCGCGGACATCGTCGTCGAAGCGCTGGAATCCGAGGGGAAAGAGGCCACGAGCCGCGTCGCCGACGCCGCTGCAGACGCCGGCGTCGACTGCGAGACGACGGTCGCCACGGGCACCGCGTACCAGTCGATCCGGGATTACGTCGACGAGAACGACGTCGACGTGATCGTGATGGGAACCCACGGCCGGAAGGGACTCGATCGCTACCTGCTCGGCAGCGTCACGGAGCGCGTCGTTCGGACCTCCGACGTGCCGGTACTGACGGTGCGCCAGTCCGCCGATGAGTAGACGACGAACTCGGCTCCGGTGACGACGATGCGCGACTGGCTATCACACCGCGTCGCCTCCTCGCCGGACCACACCGCGCTGATACGTGCCGAGGACGGAGAGGCGTGGACCTACACGGACCTCGACCGGCTGGTCTCCGAGACCGCCGGCCGGCTCGTCGCGCACGGCATCGAGGCGGACGACAGACTCGGCGTGCTCACGCCGCCGTACGTCGGCACCGTCGGACTCGTCCACGCGGCGATGCGGATCGGGGCGACGTTCGTCCCGCTCGGACAGGAGCTCACCGAGCGGGAGCTCGCCGAGCGCGTCGAGCGGGCCGACCTCGACGCGGTGGTGTGCGCGGAGCCGACGGAGGACGCCGCGCTCGGTGCCGTCGACTGCCTCGACGGCGACACCGACGTGCCGGTGCTCTCCGTCGACGACCCGGGCGATGGGACCGTCACGGCGGTACACGGCGTCGATCCTGAGCCGGTCGAGCCGCCGGAGTGGGCCACCTCGGATTCCCTCTGTATCCTGTTCACCTCCGGGACGACCGGCGATCCCAAGCCGGTTCCGCTCACGGCGGGGAACATCTACAGCTCGGCGGTCGCGTCCGCGTTCCGGCTCGGCGTCGAACACGGCGATCGGTGGCTCGTGTCGCTGTCGCTTCACCACATGGGCGGACTCGCCCCGGTGTACCGTTCCGCGCTGTACGGGACGACGCTCGTGCTCCGCGAGGGGTTCGATCCGGGCGGCACCGCCGACGACATCGACACCTACGACGTGACCGGAATTTCGCTGGTTCCCACGATGCTCCGACGGATGCTCGACAGGCGGGGGACCCTCTCGGACACGCTCCGGGTGGTGTTACTCGGTGGGGCGCCCGCCCCGGACGAGCTGATCGAGCGCTGCCGCAGCTACTCGATCCCGGTGTACCCGACCTACGGGATGACGGAATCGGCCTCCCAGATCACGACCGCGACGCCCCGACAGACGAAGGGCCGGCTCGGAACCGTCGGTCGTCCCTTGTTCGGCACCGACGTGACGGTCGTCGACGAGGACGGGACGCCCGTCGAACCCGGGGAGACCGGCGAGATCGTCGTCGACGGTCCGACGATAACGCCGGGGTACATCGACGGCGGGGAGCCGGACACGACCGTACTCGACCGATCGGCGTTCGGCCCGCACGGCCTCCACACCGGCGACGTGGGTCGCGTCGACGACGAGGGGTTCCTCTACGTGCTCAACCGCCTCGACGACCGTATCATCACCGGCGGCGAGAACGTCGAGCCCGGCGAGGTGGTCGACGTGCTCCGGGAGTTCCCCGCCGTCGATGACGCTGCTGTGGTCGGGCTCGACGACGACGTGTGGGGCGAGCGCGTCTCCGCGCTGCTCGCGGTGGGCGACCGGTTCCGGGACGGCGCAGCGATCGCGGAGGAGGTGGCCGACGGAGCCGTCGACAGCGGCGGTGCGGTCGACGGAGCGACCGGCGACGGAGCGACGGAGGACGGAGAAACGGGGAGCGAGGCGACGGAGACCGAAGCGACGGAGGATGGAGAAACGGAGACCGAAGCGACGGAGGCCGAAGCGACGAGTGACCGACACCCGGACAGCGACGGAGGCGACGGCGAACGCACGGGCGAGCCCGAAACGGCCGCGGAGGAGTCGCCCGACGGCGACGCGTCCTCGCTCGTGGACGAGGAGCGCCTCGTCTCGTTCGCCCGTGACCGGCTCGCGGGGTTCAAGATCCCGAAGACCGTCGCGTACGTGGACGATCTCCCCCGAACCGTGTCGGGAACGGTCGATCGGGCGGCGGTGCGCCGGATCCTCCGCGATCGCGGGCACGATCCGCGCGGTGACGCCGACCTGGAAACGGCGGGATTCGAACCGGCTGAGCCGACTGATCCGGCCGATCCGGGCGAACTGACCGAACCGACCGATCCCGACGAACCGACCGAGTCGGACGCGGCGAGTGCATCAGCCGAGCCGGCGACGTCGACGACGCCGAACGACCGGGACGAAAGCGGAGACGGCGAACGCGTCGACGGCGACAGCGCCGACGACGGCGACCGCGACGGTGTTCGGACCGGAGACAGCGAAAGCGGCGAGGAGGTGGAGGAACACGGCGGAGGCGACGAGACGGCGGACGCTGCCGGCGGTGACCGGACGACAGACGCCGGCGACGGCGAGCGGGAAACGAGCGATCCCGACGACGGATAAACAGTCCCGAAGTTCTTCGTTGTTTCACGAACGTTTTGACCACGAAGTCCGCATACCGGACATGGATCTACTCGACGACAGTGTCGTTCCGGAGCACGCACGGGACGTGAAAGCGGAGGCGCGCGAGTTCGCCGACGAGCACATCGCCCCGAACGCCGAGGCGTACTACGACTCGGGCGAGTACCCGTGGGAGATTCTGGAGGCGGGGATGGACGCCGGGCTCGTCGCGCAGGACATCGGCGAGGAGTACGGCGGGAAGGGGTACGACCTCGCCCAGGTGCTCGCGATCGCGGAGGAGTTCTACCGCGCCGACGCCGGCATCGCGCTCACGCTCCAGCTCGCGAGCTTCGGCTGCGAGATGGTCGAGCAGTACGGCACCGACGAACAGAAGGAGGAGTACCTCCGGCCGGTGGCGGAGAACGACCAGATATCGGGACTGGCGGTCTCGGAGCCCGAGACCGGTTCCGACCTCGCGGGGATGACCACGAAGGCCGAGACGGTCGAAGGGGGCTACGAGCTCACCGGCGAGAAGTACTGGGTCGGCAACGCGGTCGAGGCCGACTGGCTCACCGTCTACGCCAAGACGGGCGACGGCGAGGACCGCTACTCCAACTACACGCTGTTCATCGTCGAGACCGACTCGGACGGGTACGAGGCCGAGCACATCCCGGAGAAGATGGGGATGCGCGCCTCCAAGCAGGGCCACATCGTCTTCGAGGACTGCTTCGTCCCCGAGGAGAACGTCGTCGGCAGCGAGGGGGGCGGCTTCTACGTCCTCGCGGACTTCTTCAACCACGGTCGCGTCGTCGTCGGCGGTCACGGGCTCGGGCTCGCCGCCGCCGCCATCGAGGAGGCCGAGGAGTTCGTCCACGGGCGCAACGCCTTCGGCCGCACCGTCAACGAGTTCCAGGCCGTCCAGCACACCCTCTCGGACATGCGGATCGGCTTCGAGTCGGCGCGCGCGCTCAACTGGCGCGCCTGCGAGAAGGTCGCCGACAACGAGGACGCCGGCTACTGGGCCGCCCTCGCGAAGACCAAATCGACCGAGGTCGCCACCGACTGCGCCGAGAAGGGGATGAAGCTCCACGGCGGGCGTTCGATCCTCACCGACCGCCGGATCGCTCGCGTCTACCGCGACGTGCGCATCCCGGTGATCTACGAGGGCGCCAACGACATCCAGCGGAACCTGATCTACCGGCAGTCGCGGTAGGTCGGCCTCGGCCGAGAACGGGCCCGCCGCGGTCTCAGATCCGCCGGGCCAACGCCGAGAGCGCGTCGCTTCCGCCGGCCGTGACGGGATCGCCGTGGCCGACGCAGGCCACCTCGAACGCGAGGTCGCGGTCGGCGAGGTCGCGGACGCTGTCCAGCACCCGATCCGTGTCGTAGCTGATGAGCCACCCCGAGGGGTCGAGGGCGCCGTCCGACTCCGAGACGAGGTCGCCGAGCAGGGCGACGCCCAGTTCCTCGCTCACGTACGCGACGTGGCCCGGCGTGTGTCCGGGCGTGCGGTAGGCCGTGAACGAGCCGAGCCGCTCGCCGTCGGCGACCGCTTCGACATCGAGGTCCGGGAGCGTCGTGAACAGCCCCGCGAGTCGCTGGAACGCACCCTTGTGGTTCCGCAGGGGCGGCGATCGGTCGCCCCGGAGGATCGCCGCGTCGAACGCGCCGGTATAAACGGTGGCGTCGAGCTCCGGCGTCAGCGCCGCGAGCGACCCGACGTGGTCGAGGTCGTAGTGCGTGAGCAGCACTCGGTCCACGTCGGCGACGTCGACGCCGGCGGCGGCGAACCCCTCGCGGATCGACGCCTCGTCCCACGGGGTTCCCGCGTCGACGAGCGTGATGACGTCGTCGTCGACGAGGTAGGCGTTGACGCCGCGCAACTCGAACCGCCACACACCCTCTGCGAGTTCCGTCGCCATAGGCCCCGTAGCGACCGCCGAGGTATGACGCTGGTGGCAGGGAGCGTCACAGGGTCGCCGCGCCGTCCGCGCCCGCGCCCACCGCCCCACCGCCCCGCCGCCGACGAAAACGCCAAGACGCCGGGGGGACACCACGACGTATGCGACTGGAGGACTACTGGGGGATCGGCCCCAAGACGAGCGAGCGGCTCACGGAGTCGCTCGGGACCGAGCGCGCGGTCGAGGCGATCGAGTCGGCCGACGTGCGGGCGCTCGTCGACGCCGGGCTCCACCGCGGGCGAGCCACCCGGATCCTCCGCCGGGCCAACGGGGAGGCCGGCATGGACGTCCTCGCGACCGGGGACACGCGCTCGGTGTACGACGACCTCCTCGCGCTGGCGGCGAGCCACGCGCTGACCGCCCACGCCGCCGACCGGATCCGCGTGTTGACGCCGCTCACCGACCGCGAGGCGGTCGAGTCCCGGCTCGACGACGTGATCGCCGCCCGCGACGCGTGGCAGGAACTCACGGACGGCGAGCGCGACCGGGTGACCGAGGCGTTCGACGAGTACGACGCGGCCGGCGGCTCCGACCTGGCCGCCGTCGAGATCGCCGTCGCGCTGCGCGAGGTCGGCCTCACGGAGACGCCCTTCGAGGAGATCGGCGCGCTGGACGGGGACGACCTGCGCGACGCCGCCGACGCCCTCGCCGACGTGCGAGGCGCGATCGACCCGACGAGCGCCGGCGACGGGGAGATCGAGGTCGCGCGCGGCGCGGACGACGAACTGGACCGGCGGCGCGACCGGCTCGACGCGGCCAGCGACCTCGCCGACTCCGCGTTCGACGTGCTCGACGCCGTTCGGGACGGTTCGCTGCGCGACTTCGAGGCGCTGGAGGCCGCGACGATCGACCACGTCGCGAGCGAGACCGGCGTCGACCCGGCGACGGTGCGCTCGGTCGCGCCGGACGAGGCGCTCGACGCCGCGGACTTCGTCTCCGCCACGCTCCGCGATCTGGAGACCGAACTGGAGGAGTCGGTCGCGGAGCGCGAGGCGACCGTCGCCGCCGACATCCGCGAGCGAATCGGCGGGATGGAGGTCGGAGGCGGCGAGGGGGACGACGGGGAGGACGGCGACGACGGGGAGGACGGCGACGAGGAGGGCGCGACCGGCACCGTCGCCGGCGCGGTCGCGGCCGTCTCCGACGCCGCGTTCCTGCTGTCGCTCGCGCGGTTCGCGGTGGCGTACGACCTGACCCGACCAACTTTCGTCGACGACGGCGTGGCGGTTCGAAACGCCCGCAACCTCTTCATCGACGGCGAGGTCCAATCGGTGTCGTACGCGATCGGCACCCACTCGCTCGCCGGGGACTCGGGCGTGGCGAACGTCGAAGCGCCGCCGACCGGCGATCGGGTGAGCGTCCTCACGGGGGCGAACTCGGGCGGGAAGACCACCCTGTTGGAGACGCTGTGCGCAGTCGCGCTGCTGGCGTCGATGGGGCTCCCGGTGCCCGCCGAGGAGGCCGAGGTCGGCGCGTTCGACCGGATCGTGTTCCACCGGCGGCACGCCTCCTTCAACGCCGGCGTGTTGGAGTCGACGCTGAAGTCGGTCGTTCCGCCGCTGGTCGCGGACGGTCGGACCCTCATGCTCGTCGACGAGTTCGAGGCGATCACGGAGCCGGGGCGGGCCGCCGACCTGCTGAACGGGCTGGTGACGCTCACGGTCGAGCGGGGCGCGCTCGGCGTGTACGTCACCCACCTCGCGGACGACCTGAGCCCGCTCCCGGACCCCGCCCGCATCGACGGCATCTTCGCCGAGGGGCTCACGAACGACCTGGACCTGCGGGTCGACTACCAGCCCCGGTTCGGTACGGTCGGGAAGTCGACGCCGGAGTTCATCGTCTCCCGGCTGGTGGCGAACGCGAGCGACCGCGGCGTCCGGGCCGGGTTCGAACACCTCGCCGGAGCGGTCGGCGAGGAGGCGGTCCAGCGAACCCTCTCGGACGTGGAGTGGTCGGAAGGCGATGACTGACGGCGACCCGTCGATGTCCGACGACCCCGGCCGGATCCGGTCGATCGCGGTCCACCGCGACGACGTGGCGACCGCGCTGGAGGCGACCCTTCGGAGCGACCGCGAGGTCGTGTTGCGCGTGACGCCGCCCTTTTCGGGGCGGATGCGCGCCCGGTTGCACAGCCTCGGAGCGAGCGACGAGGCGGCGCCCGACGACGGCGGCGAGGCCGCCCCCGCCCCGGTCCACGTCGACCCGCGCGACCTCGTCTCGGACGTGCCCCCGTACCCCGAGGTAGACGAGACGATGGCGGACAATCCGGACGCCGACCTGGAGACGCGCAGGAAACGGCACACCGAAGCGGTCGAGTCGTGGCGCGAGGCGGTTCGGGAGTCGGTAGCCGCCGGCGTCGAACTCGACGCCGACGGAGGTGGCGGCGAAGGCGGAGAGACCGTCGAAGTCGACGTGACCGCGCTGGGATAGCGCTCTCGAAGCGCCGAAACCCGTCCTCAGCTACAGCCGGAGCCGCTCGACCGCGGTTCCGGCGCCCGAGAATTCGCCGAGGATCGCGTCTGCGTCGACCGTCTCACTGTCCGCGTCACCGGTGTTTGCGGCGGCGACGACGACCGTCTTCGCGTCGAGCGCCGGGTCGAGGTCGAACTCATACTCGCCGTTTTCCGGCGTCGCGAGCGCGGCTCCGCCCGGCGTGTACACCGCGACGACGTCGGCGGTGGTCTCGCCGGAGACGACCAGATCGTCGTCGACGTACTCGTCGGTCGCCGTCAGCTCCGGCGGCTCAGACCGGGCACGCTCGACGTAGCGGTCGCGGACGACGGTCGGCGTCTCGACCGGTTCGCCGGCGTCGACCCCGTGCGCGAGCCGGATGTAGCCGGCCATCGACCACGCGAGGGGGGTCGCCCCCCCGGTACCCTCGCCGAACTCCCAGCCGTAGTCGGTCGGGTGTTCGCGGTCCCACACCTGCTCCGGGAGCATCCGCCCGGAGTTGCCGAACCCGGCCATCGTCTCCAGGAGCGCGTCGGGTTCGAGGTCCGCCTCGTCGGTGCCGCCGAAGCCGTCGGGGCCGTCGCCGCGGGCGCGAAGCTCGTACTCGCCGCGCTCGCCGGTGAAGATCGGCCAGAGCCGACCCCGGCCGTCGCCGGTCCCAGCCCACGGCCCACCGGGGTCGCCGCGTGCGATCTCGCCGTACGCGTCGCCGACGTACCGGTACCACGCGGGGCCGTACGGCGTGTCGACGCGGATCGAGTCGTCGACCACGGAGACGGAGTTGCGGACGACGGTGTCGTCGGCGGGCTTCACGCCGAGCCGGACCAGTTCGAGGAAGCCGCCGTCGACGATCTCCCGCTCGTCGTACGTGGGGCCGTCGTTGGCGATCGTTCGCGGGCGGCCGATCTCCGGGTCCCCGTCGGCCGTGACGCGGACGTAGTAGGGCGTCTGGCTGTGCCGCTCGGTGCCCGTGGCCGTCGCGCACCACTCCTCGACGCGGGCCGTCCAGTCGTCCGCGAGCGCGAGCCACGAGAGGGCGTCGGCCCGGAGAGAGTCGGGATCGGCGTCCGGTCCGGTCCCGCCGGCGGACGCGTCGCCCGCCTCGATCCGGTCGGCCTCGGCGACCGCGAGCGCGGCACCGCAGACGAGTCCCGCGATCTCGGCGGCGATGCTCGACGGCGAGTATCCGGCCTCCTCTTCCCATCGCTCCTGAGCCGTCTCCGGGCCGTTGGCCGCGATGTAGCCGAGCGAGCGGCGGATCTGATCGTAGGTGTAGTCGGTGTCGCCGGGCGAGACCCCGTGTTCGTACAGCTGCCACGCCATCACCGACGGGAAGGCGATGTTGTCCATCTGCTCGCCGCCCCACCGCGTGCGCCCGTCGATGTAGGTGTTCTGCGGGAGGAACCCGTCGTCGTCCTGCTGGGTGTTGTACAGGTACGCGAGCGCGTCGGCGCCGCGCGTGATCTCGCCGACCTCGATCAGCGCGGTGAACACCTGATAGAGGTCGCGCGACCAGACGAAGTTGTAGCCGTAGCCGCGGTCCTCGGCGGCGTACTCGGTCTCGCCCCACGGCACCGACGGGCTGGCGATCCCCGCGCCGTCGTGCCGCTTGTCCTCGACGGCCGCGAGCGTCATCAGCGCGAACCGGTACTGCGTCTCCAACTCCGCGTCGCCGGTCACGGAGGCGGGGAACTCCCGGTCCGCGAGCCACTCGCGCCACGTCTCGACGTACGACTCGGCGACGTTCGCGAAGCCGCGGGCGACGGCGCCGCGCGCCTCGCCGAGGGCGGCGGCGGTGTCGGCGTTCTCAGCGAATCCGAGCGCGACCGCATCCGATATCTCGGTCCCGCTCCCGACGAGCCCCGCGAGCACGACGTTGCCGGTGGCCGTCTCGTTCCCCTCGCCCCGATCGCCGTCGGCGAAGAGGGCGTCCGCCGCGTCGTCGTCCGCGGCGAATGCGCTCGCCCAGTCGAAGCCGCCGGCGCTGTCGAGCGCGAGCGCGACCTCGAATGAGTCACCCTCGTCGTCGACGAGCTTCCCCGGATCGCGCTGGGCCGCGTCGTCGTTGCGAGCGAGCAGGTGGTACCCGTCGGAGCCGCCGACGCGGTCGCCGCGGTCGTTCGTTCCGACGTTCGTGACCGTGGTGTCGACGAGGGCGTACACGTCGTACTCGCGGCTCCCCTCGAACGACACGTCGGCGAGGATCGCGTCGCCGTCGGTGTCGACCGCGTACTCGACGGTGAGCGTCCAGCGGTGGCCGTGGCCGTCGCCTGTCTCCCGGACCGTTTGCGTGTACGCGAGGGCGTCGTCGGCGCTCGGCTCCGTGGTCCGCTCGACCGTCTCCGTCGCCGACAGGTGGCTCGTCTCGTCGAAGGTCCGGACCGTGTACCCCGTCTCCGGATCGGCGACGAGGAAGTCGAACGTTCGGACGTTCATCACGTCGATCCGCGGGAACCGCGCCTCGGTGAGCGCGCCCTCGGTCAGCGTGAACCAGACCGGAACCGGGTCGGCGGCCTTGTGGTCGGCGGGCGTGCCGACGCCGAACTTCCGACCGGTCGTCCAGTGAGGGGCCTCGTCCGGCCCCTGAGGTTCGTCGTGCGGGACCGGAAGCGCCCCGTGGCTCGCGAGCGTCACCGTCGCGTCGATCCGGAGTGCGTGCGACCACGCGATCGGGGTCGCGCCGTCGAGGTCGCCGTCGTCGAACGCCTGCTCGGCGATGAGCCCGGCGTCGTTGACGAACGGCCCGTCGGGCTCACACAGCGCGTAGAGGTTGCGCGCAGCGCCGAACAGGGCATTTGCGTCCCCGCCGCGCTCGCGGACGAGTCCGCCCAGTTCGGCGGCGGCCGTCGACCCCCACAGCGTCGCGATCGACCACACCTTCGCTCCGCCCTGCTCCGCCGTGCGCCAGTCGTCGCCGGTGAACCGAACGAGTCCTTCCACATCGGCCGTCTCGCGACGGAGCTCTGCGATCGTCGTCAACACGTGCGTCGTCACGCGGTCGAGGAAGGCGTCGAAGTTCGCTTCGGTCGCGGTCGAGCCGGCGACGGCGCCGCCGTTAGCGGCCGTGTCGCGCTCCCCGCGCTCCGCACGTAGCGCAGCGTACTCGGTCGCGGCGGTCGCGAGCGCGAACGTGCTAGCGTCCGGGCGGTCGTCGCGGCTCTCCGCGCTCGCGCGCTGCGGGAACCGCTCCGTGTCGGGGTTCCACCGGTCCTGCAGGCCGGCGAGGGCGGCGTCGGCCGCGTCGGCGGCGTCGGCCCGCACGTCGTCGGGGAGGGGCGCGCGCGCCACGGCGGCGAACGCGCGGAGGTACGTCGCGCCGGTGTGAGTGAACCGGCCCAGCGCGTTCTCCCAGCAGTTCTGACACTGTCGGGGGAGCCCGTCGTCTTCGGTCGTCTCCCGGAGGAACTCGAGCGCGTCGGCGATCGTGTCGTCGACGCGGTCGCGCCACTCCGGCGGGAGGTCCGTGGTCCGTCGGAGCCGGGCGAGGAAGGCGACCACGGACGCGGGCTGATCGAGCTGGTCGTTCGGGCCCGCGGTGCCGTTCGCGCCCTCGATCCGTGCGTTCGCCCAGCCGGGCGCGACCTTGCCTGAGTCGGCCCACACCCGGTGGGGCCACGAGCCGTCGGCGTCCTGCGTGCGACAGAAGAAGGAGGCCGTGGCGAGCAGCTCCTCGTCGGCGTCTAAGCCGAGCTCGTCGCTCGCGTCGAGGAGGGCCAGCGACGTCTCCGCCTCGTCGCGGAACCACGTGTAGCCGTAGCCGCCGGAGGTGGAGTAGAAGGGGTCGAACTCCGGGGCGGCGATCCGCGCGCCGGACTCGGCGGTGAGCAGGTCGAGCGCGCGGAGGTCGCTGGCGACCACCGATCGACGCGGCACGTCGTCGGGGACCGTCGGGCCGCGGCCCTCGGCGGCGTCGCGGAGGTCGTCGGCGTCGGGGTAGGCGGTCGCGATCCGCGACAGCTCGTCGATGCGGCGCTGGCGGTCGGGGCCGTCGGAGATCGCGTCCTTGGCGTCGTCGACCGTCTCGCGGGTCTCCCGCCTGTCGAGGACCGCTCGGCTCGCGAGGGTGACGCGTTCGGTCCGCCCGTCGCGCTCGAACGGGGCGCGGACGACCACGTCGGGAGTGAGCCGGGAGTCCTCGCGCTGGTCGATCTCGCCGCGGTGCGGGAACCCCTCGCCGTTCTCCCCGAGTAGCTCTGAGACGGTGCGGAGCCGCTGGCCGTGCGCGGCCGACAGCCCCGTAGACGCCGTGAGGAAGTCGTGTTCGGTCCGGTGGTACACCTCGACGACGCTTCCGTCCTCGGGGCCGGCCCCTCCGTGGACGAGGTTGCCGACGCGGCCCTCGACCATGTCCGGCGAGAACGCGCAGGCCGCGACGAGCTCCGCGTCCGCCGGCGGGGCACCGCGCAGTTCGACGTGAGTGAGGTGGGTGTCGCTTACGACCAGATCGAACTGGTGAATGGTGTAGCGGCCGGCGTCGTACTCGGTCTCGACGAGGGGCGTGTCGCCGTCGTAGTGCTGGCGCGTCGTGGTGAGGTCGTCGAACCACCGGACGCCACGCCCGGCCGTGATCCCCATGCGGAGCCGGTCGGCGCCACCGACGCCTGAGAGGGAGTACGAACAGTCGTGGACGGTCCCGTTCGGTCCGACGTGGACCAGTCGACCGTCGTCGCCCGTGAACGCGCCGGCGGTAGTGGGACGTTCAGCCGGGTAGCGCTCGCCGCGCCGACGTTCGTGTTCAGTGAGAGCGGTTCGCAGTCGCATGGGTGCCCTGCGATTCCCGTGGTGAAAGCCTTGACGACCGAGGCGGTATACGAGCCGCGGCGCCAGGACGCACAGCGGCGCCCCCGCGGTCGACGGCGACCCGGAGAGGAGCAACAACGAAGACCCCGGGCGCCGATGGGGGTGGTATGCACCATCCCGGACCCCCCAGATTCCTCGCGACCGGCGAGACCACAGAGCTTGCCCCGCGAGATCCGGACCCAGACGGATCCTACGCGTGGCGCGTCGTCGACGCGCCCCCGGCCAGCGAAGCGACGGTCGGAACCGACCCGGTGACCGAGTTCACCCCGGACGTTCCCGGACGCTACCGGATCGGCCTCGACGCCCCCGACGGCGACCACCGGCTGACGGTCCGCGCGTTCCCGTCGAGCTACGAGGGCGTCGACATCGAGGGCGGAAGCGGGACGGCGCTCCGCGACCGGAAGGCCGACGACGCCCCGGTCGACTACGCCGAGCCGCGCGGCAGCGACGGCGTCGGGCGCCCGCGGGTTCGACTAGACGCGAGCGTGGAGTCCGGCGACGCGGCGGGTGACTCCCCCGAAGTCGTCGTCCGCGCGACGCCGACGCCGAACCCGCACTCCTCGCTCGGCGCGGACGACCTGCGGGTGACGTTCGTCGTCGACGACCGCGACGTCGCGAGCGCGGTCGCGGAGGGACGGACGAACCCGCGAGACGCGCTCCGGACGAGCGACGACGGGCGAACCCTCCGAGTGCCGGCGGCGGCGGTCGCGGACCGCCTGCGCGTCCACGGGGTCGCGGTCGCCGCGGAGCCGGGACAGGAGCCGCGCGTCAGCGTCGCCGACGCCGTCGCGGTCGAGCGCGAGGGCGACGGCCCGGGCCGGGGAGGCGACGTCGACGGGCGCGTCGGCGGCCCGAGCAGCCCCGCCTTCGAGACGGTGCGGCTCAACGATCCCCCGACGTGGGCGAACGACGCGACCGTCTACGAGGTGTACGTCCGGACGTTCGCCGACGAGCCCGAGGGGGAGACGTTCGAGGCGATCACCGACCGGATCCCGGAGATCGCGGATCTCGGCGTCGACACCCTGTGGCTCACGCCGGTCCTCCAGCACGACTGGAAACCGCACGGGTACAACATCACCGACTTCTTCGACGTTGCCAGCGACCTCGGCGACCGGGAGGACTACGAGGAGCTGATCGAGACGGCCCACGACCACGGGATGCGGGTGCTGTTCGACTTCGTCGCCAACCACACCGCGCGCGACCACGAGTGGTTCGAGCACGCCTACCAGAACCCGGACTCCCCGTACCGCGACCGCTACGAGTGGCAGGAGTCCGGCGAGCCGGGGACCTACTTCGACTGGGAGCTGATCGCGAACCTGAACCACTCGAACCTCGAGGTCCGGCGCTTCCTCCTCGACGTGATCGACGAGTGGGCGCCGCTGGTCGACGGCTTCCGCTGTGACATGGCGTGGGCCGTGCCGGACTCCTTCTGGCGCGAGCTCCGGGACCGCGTGAAGGACATCGACCGGGAGTTCCTGCTGATGGACGAGACGATCCCGTACATCCCCGGCTTCCACGAGGGGATGTTCGACGTGCACTTCGACGCGACGCTGTACTTCCAGCTCCGTCAGATCGGCCGGGGCGTCGACCCCGCGTCGTCGCTTCTGGACGCGGTCGACCAGCGCGCGGAGATCGGCTTCCCGGACCACGCCGAGTTCCTCCAGTACATCGAGAACCACGACGAGACGCGCTACCGCGTCGAGTGCGGCGACGCCGCGGCGGCCGCGGCGGGCGCGGCGACCGTCACCCTGCCGGGCGTCCCGATGATCTACGCCGGCCAGGAGATCGGCCAGCGCGGCCGGCGCGACGCGATCGCGTGGGAACACGCTCGCGAGGGCGTCCGCGACCACTACCAGCAGCTGCTCGCGGTCCGCGAGGCCCACCCCGCGCTCGGACCCGGCGGCGACCTCGATCGGGTCGGGTACCACGTCGCGAGCGGCGACCTCTCGGAGCGACCGATCGTCGCGAGCGGCGACGTCCACCCCGACGACGTGGTGGCGTTCCGCCGGAGCGACGGCGAGGAGGCGCTGGTCGTCGTCCTCAACTTCGCTCCCGAATCGGCGAGCGTCGCGGTCGGGGTCGACCACGGCAACCGGGACCTCGTGACCGACGAGCCCTGCGTGGTCGTCGACGGCGAGGGGACCGAGCGGATCCGGGTCGACGACGTGGCGGTCGTTCGAGAGACGGGACGCTGACCCCGTCACTGAGACTGCCCGGACACAACGCTTGAGTCGGTGGGGGTCGCAGGGAGACGCATGCGACTCGATCGCTCCGGCGGCGTGTTCTGTCACGTCACATCGCTCCCGGGGAGACACGGCATCGGCGACCTCGGCGACGGCGCGGAAGCGTTCCTCTCCTTCCTCGGCGACGCCGACGTCCGCCACTGGCAGATCTGTCCGCTCGGGCCGACGATGGACGCGGCCGGAGAGTCACCGTACCAGTCGCCCTCGGCGTTCGCCGGCAACCCCCTCTTGATCGACCTCGACGGGCTCGTCGACGACGGATGGCTCGACGAGTCGGACCTCGAACCCGTCCCCGACTTCCCGGACGACCGGGTGGACTACGACGCGGTCCGCGAGTACAAGGCGCCGCTGTTGCGGACCGCGTTCGAGCGGTTCGACGAGGCCGGGGCGGGCGAGGCGGCGCCCGAGTTCGACGCCTTCCGCGACCGGGAGCCGTGGCTCGACGACTACGCGCTGTTCCGGGCGATCTCGGGCGCGAGAGACGAGGACACCTGGGTCGACTGGCCCGACCCGCTCCGGACGCGAGAGCCCGAGGCGCTCGCCGACGCCCGCGAGCGACACGCGGCGGAGGTCCGGTTCCGGGAGTTCCTCCAGTGGACGTTCGACCGGCAGTGGCGCGACCTCCGGGCGGTCGCCGACGAGGAGGGCGTGTCGATCGTCGGCGACGTGCCCATCTACGTCGCGCTCGACTCCGCGGACGTGTGGGCGAACCCGGAGGCGTTCCGGCTCGACGACGAGAACCGGCCCGTGGCGGTCGCGGGCGTCCCGCCGAACGCCGGCGACACCGGCCAGCGGTGGGGGAACCCCGTCTACGACTGGGACCGACTCGCGGAGCGCGACTACGACTGGTGGCTCGCCCGGTTCCGGCGGCTGTTCGAGCTCGCCGACGTGGCCCGACTCGACCACTTCCTCGGGTTCGTGAAGTACTGGGCGATCCCGGCCGACCGCGACGACCCGGCCGCCGGCGAGTGGCGCGAGGGACCGGGGCGCGACCTGTTCGAGACCGTCGAGCGCGAGCTGGGACGGGCGCCCTTCATCGCCGAGGACCTCGGGTTCGAGGAGCCGGCGATGGACGATCTGATGGCGGAGTTCGGCTTCCCGGGGATGCGCGTCCCGCAGTACGCCGACTGGTGCGAGGAGGGCAACGAGTACCAGCCGATGCACTACCCCGAGGGGGTCGTCGGCTACACGTCGACCCACGACACGGACACGTGGGCGGGCTACTTCGAGAACCTCCCGGAGCGCCAGCGGGAGTGCTTCCGGTACAACGTCGGCGCTGACGGCGACCGACCGCCGGAGTGGGAGATCATCGACGAGGTGTGGGCCTCGGAGGCGGTGCTGGCGATGACGACGATCCAGGACCTGCTCGGGCTCGGGAGCGACGCGCGGTTCAACGAGCCGGGAACCCTCGGCGGCAACTGGGAGTGGCGCGTCCGGCGCGACGCGCTCGACGACGAGATCGCCGACCGGCTGTGGGAGCTCGCCGGCGAACACATCAGATAGTCGATGATCGGTGGGATCCTGCCGGACGCGCCGATCGTCCACGTCGCCGTGATCGCCGTCGCGACCGGCGCCATCTGGGTCGGGAGCGAGTGGTTAGAGGAGGCCGCCGAGACGCTGTCGGGGTACTACGGGTTGCCTGCGGTGGTGCAGGGATCGGTCGTCGTCGCCGTCGGGTCGAGCTTCCCGGAGTTCGCGAGCGTCGTCGTCACCGCCGCCACCGGCGTCTTCGACATGGGCGTGGGGGCGCTGGTCGGCTCCGCCATCTTCAACGTCCTCGTCATCCCCGGGCTCTCCGGGTTCGGCGCCGAGGGAGATCTCGAAGCCAGCCGCGCGATCGTGTACAAGGAGGCGCAGTTCTACATGATCGCGGTGTCGGCGCTGGTCGTCACCTTCTCGCTCGCGGTCATCTACTACCCCGTCTCGTCGGACCCGATCGTGGGCGAGCTGACCCGGCCCGTCGCCGCGATCCCCCTGTTGCTGTACGGGCTCTACCTGTTCATCCAGTACCAGGACGTGGGTGATGCGGCGATCACGCGGGTTCGGAAGGGGGTCGATATCCGCCGCGAATGGGGGAAGCTCGCGGCCGGCCTGCTCGTCATCGGCGTCGCCGTCGAGCGGCTGGTCGGGTCGGTCGAGTCGCTCGGGGCGACGTTCGGCGTTCCGGAGTTCCTCGCCGGGATCACGATCGTCGCGGCGGCGACGAGCCTCCCGGACGCCTTGGTGAGCGTCCGAACGGCGCGCGAGGGACGCGGCGGAACGAGCCTCGGAAACGTGCTGGGGTCGAACACGTTCGACCTGCTGGTCGCCATTCCGGCCGGGGTGTTGATCGTCGGGAGCGTCGACGTGAACTTCTCGACCGCCGTCCCGATGTTCGGCGTGCTCACCGTCGCGACCGTGCTGCTGTTCGCGACGCTCCGGACGGAGCTGTCGCTCACCGAGCGGGAGTCGTCGCTGCTGTTGGTCTCGTACCTGCTGTTCGTCGCGTGGATGGTCGCGGAGACGGTCGGGGCGACGACCGTCCTCAGGGGCGTTTGAGCGGTGGGTTCCAGCCGCCGGCCTCAGTACCGATTTCGGCCGATGATCAGGTACAACACGAGCCCCAGAAGCGGCGCGAGGAAGGCGACGATCGCCCACAGGAACGCGGGCTGGTCGCTCCGCCGTTGCGCGTCCGAGTAGATCCAGACGATGATGCCGAGCTGTACGAGCAGCATGAGGAGGCCGATCAGGAAGAAGAGCACACCGGCTCCTCCCTGTAGCAGTATCGGGGACATCGTCCCCGGGAACTCGGGCGAAAAATAAGTGTCTTTGGTTGCTTTGCGGATTCCCCACGTCGACCACGAACCGTTTTGCACCTCCCGCCCCCCATCCGGGCATGGATCTCCCAGTCGACGCCGACCGGCTCCGCGAGGACATGGGGGCGAACGCGGCGTTCGGGCGGATCGCGGACGACGACCCCGAGAAGCGCGGGCGAACGAACCTGACCGGGACCGAGGCGAACCGGGCGGCCCGCGACCGACTAGTCGAGCGGTTCGAGGACGCCGGCCTCGCGGTCGCCGTCGACGCGGTCGGCAACCTCGTCGGGACGTGGACCCCCGACTCCGCAGACCCCGACGCGGCGCCGGTTGCGAGCGGCAGTCACCTCGACAGCGTCCCGGAGGGCGGTATCTTCGACGGGCCGCTCGGCGTGTACGCGGCGCTGGAGTCGGTGCGCGCGATGCGGGATTCGGATATCGAGCCGACGCGACCGGTCGCCGTCGTGAGCTTCACCGAGGAGGAGGGCGCGACCTTCGGGGACGGGCTGCTCGGGTCGAGCGTCGCGACCGGGGTGACAGCGCCCGACGAAGCGCTCGCGCTCGAAAACGACGCCGGGGAGACGCTCGGCGAGGCCCTCGGTCGGATCGGCTACCGCGGCGACGACGCGATCGACCCGGCGTCGTGGTCGGCGTTCTGCGAGCTGCACGTCGAGCAGGACACGGCCCTGGAGGAGGCCGGCGCCGACGCCGGCGTGGTGACGACGATCACCGGGATCACCCACTGCGAGGCGGCGATCGAGGGGGAGGCGAACCACGCGGGCGCGACGGCGATGGACGACCGGACCGACGCGCTCGCGGCCGCGAGCGAGTTCGTCCTCGACGTGGAGGCCGCCGCGAACGAGGTCGTCGCGACCGAGAGCGAGTCGGCAGTGGGGACGGTGGGGTCGCTGTCCGTCTCGCCGAACGCGACCAACGTCGTCCCCGGCCGCGTCGAGGCGGGGGTGGACGTGCGAGACGTGAACACGGAATCGATGGAGGCGATCGTTTCTGCCGCGCGCGACTCGCTCGCCCGACTGGAGCGCGAGCGCGGCGTCGAGACGACCTTCGAGCGCCCCTTCGACGTGGCGCCGACGCCGATGAGCGATCGGCTCCGCGACGCGGCCCACGACGCGGCGGACGCGGCGGGGCTGACCGCGATCGACCTCCACTCCGGCGCGGCGCACGACGCGATGCGGGTCGCACGCGTCACCGACGCCTCACTCCTCTTTGCGCCCTCTCGCGACGGGATCTCGCACAACCCGCGCGAGTGGACCGACTGGGCGGACTGCGCCGCGGCGACGGAGGTCCTCGCGGGCGCGCTGGCGCGAGTCGCGAGCGAGTAGGCGTCACAACCGTTTTGCCGGTCGGCCGCGACCGACGACCGTGAGACGACCTCTCGGGCTCGGCGCCATCGTCCTCGGCGTCGCTTCGGCCGTGGCGGGCGGCCTCGTGGCGACGACCGGCGCGCTCGGCGACTGGCCCGACGTGATCGGCTACCCGGCGACGCTCGTCGTCGGACGGGCGCTGCTCGTCGTCGCCGTGTTCGGCGTGCTGTACGGGTCGTACCTCCTCGCCGTCCGGCTACTGATGCGGTCGGCGAACAAGCGGCGCGCGTACAACACGCGGAACGTGTTGCGCCTCGCGTTCGGGTTCGTGGGGACGGTCGCGACGCTGGCGGTGTTGACGGAGAACTGGCTCGGCCTCCTCTTCTCGCTCGGGGTGATCGGCTTCGCGATCACGTTCGCGCTCCAGCAGCCCCTCCTGTCGCTCATCGCGTGGGTGTACATCACCGTCAAACAGCCGTACGGCGTCGGCGACCGCGTCCGGATCGACGACGCGAA
>ENA-ORDC01001323-ORDC01001323.1-marine-metagenome-genome-assembly--contig:-NODE-1323-length-18939-cov-2.865073_pt1 | contig 18939 bp, 22 predicted proteins | sample MGYA00237783_ERZ508515 | MGnify/ENA primary metagenome ERZ508515 (study PRJEB26186, sample SAMN06268792) | marine metagenome | isolation source: Eden Landing Ponds, San Francisco, CA, USA | place... | reverse complement strand
TCTGTCCCTTGAAGACGCCGCCCCAGTGGAACGGGAGGAACACCTCCCTGTCGTTCGGGCGGTCGGTTACGCGTGCTTTGACCAGCACCGAACCGCGGTCCGTCGAGGAGATGATGATCAGGTCGCCGCCGTCGACCCCCATCTCCTCGGCCTTGTTCGGCGTGATCTCGGCGTACATGTGCGGCTGCAGGTCGGCGGTGTGGATGTTGCTCCGCGTCTCGGAGCCACCACCCTGGTGTTCGACCTGCCGACCCGTCGTCATGATGGTGTCGAGGTCGGGCCCCTCGTCGGAGTTGTGGATGATGTCCATGGCCCGCTGCTGCTCGACGGCGTTGTTCTGGTCGAGCCGGTAGAAGTTCTTCTGCTGGCCGTTCGCGGGCCACTGCTCCACGAGTTCCGGGTGTGGACTCTCGAGCGGCTCCCGGTGAACCGGGACCTTGTCGAGGAAGTTCCACACCACCGCACGAGCGCGACCACGCCCGGTCGGCGCGTCGGGCTGTTCGTAGTCCCACTCCTCGTAGAAGGAGGGGTCGACGCCCGGCGATATCTTCTGCTCGAGGTACTCGTCGAACTCCGGAACGCCGGTGTCCGGCTCGTCGAGCGCCTGTGCGGCGGTGTACACCGAGTGCTGGTTGCTGAGCGCGTGCTGCTGCGGGATGGTGAGCTCGTCCGACTGCGTCGACTCACGCGGGTTGAGCAGACTGCTCGGTGGCGTCGTCTTCCAGCCCGGATACTCGGGGACACCGTGGATCATCCCGTCCCGAGCCAGGTCGTCGACGCTCGCCCACTCGGGCGAGTACGGGTTCCGGAGGAGGCTCAACGCGTCCTCCTGGCTGTCGTAGTTGTCGCCGACCGCGTCGACGGTGTTCTGCAGCGGGTAGTCCTCGTCGGACATCGATTCCCACTCCTCGGGCGTCGGCGCCTGTACACCCCACCGACTCCGGAAGTCCTGGCCCCCGTTGTTGGGGTCCATGTCGTCGTTCCAGATGATCGGCGTTCCGGGGTGGTCTTCGCCCCAGCACGGCCACGGCAGCATCCAGTACTCCCCTTCGACGGGGGTCCCTTCGGCTCCCTTGAGGTCCTCGTTCGAGAACGCGTAGTCGTACTCCAGATGCTGCTGGAGTCGCTCCGGCGTCTGCCGGTATCCGATGGTCATCGTTCCGAGGTTGAACTCTCGGATGACGTTCTCGTAGGTGGATTTCCCGTTGTAGATTTCGGAGCCCGAACCCCAGTCGAAGTGCTCGCCAAAGCCGAGCGACTCGGCGAGTTCTTGCATGATCTGCAGGTCGGGCTTGGAGTTGTGCGCGGGCGGCCGAACCGGTTCGGACCACTGCGTCGCGCGGTGGGTGTTCGTCAGCGAGCGGTAGTGCTCGTACTGACTCGACGCCGGCAACAGCAGGATCGGTGGACCGTCCTCGAAGTCGGGGAGGACGCTCGCGACCGACGGGAACACGTCGACGACCACGAGCAGGTCGAGGTTCTCCATCCCCTCTTTCATCTTCCCCATCTCGCTGATGGAGTTCGCCGAATGGCCCCAGAAGAAGGCGATCTTCACCTGATCCGGCTGGTAGATCGGCGTCTCCTGCATCCGGTCTTCCTGCGGGAGCGCACCCTCGAACCAGCGGGCCACCGTCAGCCCGTTCTGGAACATCATCGAGTTCTGTGCGGGCGCGTCCGCGCTCGTCTCGTCCGCGCTCGCCGGCAGGTCGCTTGCCGACAGCTCCTCGCTGCCGCTCTGCTCGACGTACTTGTCCGGCGGCATGACCTCGAACTTGTCGTACATATCCGCGAACGAGGTCGAGCCGCTGGTGTACGGGTTCAGGTCCCAGACGTCGGCCCACCAGGACCAGCCGCCGGGCGTGAGCCCGTAGTAGCCGGGCAGGATGTGGCTCGCGACCGCGAGGTCGGTCGCCCCCTGCACGTTGGCGTGGCCGCGCATGACCTGCAGGCCGCCGCCGCTGCGTGCGGCACTGCCGGACGCGAGCGAGGTGGCCGCGTACGAGCGGATGTTCTGGGTTCCGTTGTTGTGCTGAGTGCCGCCCATCGCCCACTCGATCTGGACGTTCGGACGGTTCTCGTGGATGAGGTCCGCGATGCGCTCGATGTCCTCCTGGGAGACCCAGGTGATCTCCTCGACGGTCTCGAGGTCGTACCGATCGAGTTCCGCGTCGACGTCCTCCCACCCCTGGACACGGTCCACGAGCATGTTCTGCCCGGTGAAGTCCGCGGCCGTGTCGGTGGCGAGGCCGTGCTTGTCGCGGAGCACCTTGATGACGCCCATCATCAGCGCCACGTCGGTACCCGGACGGAACCGCATGAACTCGTCCGCGTGCGCGGACGTTTTCGTGAACCGCGGGTCGAGGTTCAGGATCGTCCCGCCGCGCTTCTGTCCCTCGAGGATGTGCTGCATCGCAATCGGGTGAGCCTCGGCGGGGTTCTGCCCGATGATGATGTTGAGGTCGTAGTTACGGTAGTCGTTGACCGTGTTGGTCATCGCACCGTACCCCCACGTGTTCGCCAGGCCGGCGACCGTGGTGGAGTGACAGATGCGCGCCTGGTGGTCGACGTTGTTCGTCCCCATGAACGCCGCCAGTTTCCGGATCGCGTACGACTCCTCGTTGGAGTGGTGTGCGCTCCCCAGGATCATCACGCTCTCGCGGCTGTGTTCCTCCCAGACCCGCTTGATCTCGCTGGACAGCAGGTCGTAGGAGTCCGTCCACGAGAGCTTCTGCCAGCTCCCGTCGCGACGGACCATCGGGTGTTTCAGCCGCTTATCCGAGTGCTCCGTCTCGTAGATGCCTGCCCCCTTCGAGCAGAGCGACCCCGCGTTGATCGGGTGGTCCTGCCACGGCTCCATCCCGACGAACGAGTCGCCCTCCCGTTCGCCGTGGAAGCCGCACCCCACGGAACAGTAGTTACAGATCGTCTTCGTCAGTTCTGTGTCCGTGTCGGTGCCGTCCGTCTCTTCACTGCCCGACTGCAACGCGTGGCCCGTGCCGGCCGACCCGAGCGCGACTGCCCCCGCGAGCGCGCTCGCCTTCATGAACGAGCGACGGTCGAGATCGAGCGAGACCGGCTGTGGCCCCTCCGTAGTACTCATAGCTCAGCGATACCTCGTGTCGAACTTGCCGATTGCTCGGCCCTGTCCCTTCGTGTGTGCCGTGGTCCCATGGCAATACGTCTGTGTCATTATCTGTGGCACACAATAAAACGTGGGGGTAACTCGAAACGTCATTCAGTTTCGCTTTCACGTTTCAGCTGATTCTGCCGCTTTTTCCCGGGCGAAAACGAAAATCCGTTCGGCGAACCGGTTACTTTTTTGAGAACGTTCGATACCGGCACCGCCGCCTCCACAACTCATATACCTACGCCATAGCTTGACACGGGTAATGAACGTAGGTGCGTTCGTCTGCTCGTGCGGCGGCACGTGCGACATCGACCTCGAAGGAGTCCGGGAAGGCGTCGAGGACGTGGACGTGGTCGCCAGTTCCGAACTCCTCTGTCAGGACGGGCGGTCGGCGATGTCGAAGGTCATCGACGGCTACGACCTCGACCAGATCATCGCCACGACGCCGGACTCGTCGTGTCAGGAGCGTATCCGGGGGCTCGCCGACGACCACGGCCTCCATCCGGAGGCGACGGCGTTCGTCGACCACCGCGAGACGTGTTCGTGGGTCCACGAGGAGACGGCGGCGACCGAGAAGACCGCCCGACTGATCAACGCGAAACACGCCGGCCTTCAGGAAGAGGCCGTCTCGCGGACCGTCTCCGCTGAGGCGGGCGACCGCGTCGCGGTCGTCGGGGATGCCGACACCGCTCGCGCGCTCGCTGACACGGCTGACGTGACCCTGATCGCCGACGGTCGTGATTTCGCCGACGCCGAAGACCTCGGCGATGTGGAGATCCGACGCGGCCACGTCGCCGCCGTCGAGGGGCGGTTCGGCGAGTTCGAACTCGTCGTCAGGGCACAGGTCACCGACGACTGCATCAACTGCATGGACTGTGTCCGCGAAGGTCCCGACGGAATGGTAACTGAGTACCCGGTCGACATCCATCCGGAGGCACCCGACGGCGACTGGGTCGACGTCTGTCCGACCGACGCCATCGAACTCGACGGCGTGACGGAGCGCGTCGAGTTCGACCAGGTCGTCCACCCCGACGGCACCGCACGCTCCCGGAGTGGTCGCATCGGGTACTACACCGGGCCGGTCGACGCGGGAACCATCGCCGCCGTCGAGGCGCATCTCGGCGGCATCGAGAAGCCGAAGTTCCTCGACCTCGACATGGACGTCTGTGCCGCGGGCGATTCGAGCCAGCAAGGGTGTACGGCCTGTGTCGACGCCTGCCCGCACGACGCCGTCGACCGGCCGGCGATCGACGAGGTTGCGTTCGACGAGACGGCCTGTCAGAACTGTGGAGCCTGTACGAGCGCCTGTCCGACCGGGGCGACGAAGCTCCGCGAGCCGTCGAACGAGCGCATCGCTCGCGAGGTGGAGACCCTCATCGAAGGCGAGGAGGAGAGCGGCTTGTTCTCCGGCGGGGAGACGGGCATCGACGAGCAGGTCGTCGCGTTCGTCTGTTCGGAGCGGGCCGCCGAACGGCTCCGTGCGTACGGCCGGCGCGCGGCCCGCCACGACGACGTTGAATACCCGCCAGTGCTCCCCGTCGAGGTGAACTGCACCGACACGGTCGGCGAAGCACACGCCATGCACGCGCTCGCCGCGGGCGCCGACGGCGTCGCCATCGTGGGCTGTGGCGGCGACTGTCTCCACTCCGGTCCGGACCCGAAAGCTGAGCTCGTCCGCCGACTCAACGTCGCGACGCGGGACCTCGGGCTCGGCGAACGCGTCGAGTTCTTCGCTCCGGGTGCGGGCGAATCGGCCGCCTTCGCCGAGTCACTCTCGGAGTTCGTGGAGGTGACGCTCGACCCGACGCCGGTGCCGGCCGGCGAACACGAGGCGACGGGTCGGATCGACGACGGGGAGCGACCGAACCCCGACTTCGACAGTCACGGCTGGACGCTCGAGAGCGTCCGACGGATACTCGAGTTCTCCGAGCCGAAGCGGGAGCGGATTCGGGGGCTGAAAGACTTCGGTGTGATGAACGTGAACGACAACTGTACGCTGACGCCGACCTGTACGAACCTCTGTCCCACGAACGCCATCCAGCGCACTGAGGAGGGACAGCTTCAGTTCAACCACGAACACTGCGTCAACTGCGGCCTCTGTGAGGAGGGGTGTATGGAGGACGCCATCACCATGGAGGACGGCCTCGACCTCTCGCTTTTGCCGGAGCACAACGACGGCGAACGGTGGACGACCGTCCACGAGGACGAGATGATGGAGTGTATCCGGTGTGGGAAGCCGTTCACGAGCGTCGCCTCGGCCGAGAAGATCGAAGCCGAGGTCGGCGATGTCGTGGATGGGCTCGCGCCCGACGCACAGCATAGCGTCTTCGAGTACTGCGGGGACTGTCGTGGTCGTCTGCTGTTCGATCAGGGTGAGAAGCGATGAACGACGAGGAGCTGTACGCGGCTCGTCTCGAGCTCGTCGACTTCGTCATCGAGACGTTCTGGGACACGCCGAGCGAGGAGTTCGTGACGGAGCTGCTCGGGGACGGTGTGCTGCTACCGGAGGAGTCGGTCAACGACCCGATGGACGAGGGGTTCGAGCTGTTGCAGGAGTGGCGTGAAGGGAACCGCGACCGCGACACCGACGAGGTCAACACCGAGCTCGAACGAGAGTACACCCGCCTGCTCGTCGGCCCACGCCCCCCCGTGTTGCCCCACGAAACGTACTACCGCGAGGACACAGAGTTCATCGGCGAGGGGCTCGCGGCCGTCGAAGGGAGCTACGGCGCGGCCGGCTGGGCCCCCCCGGAGGACTACCCGGAGGAGGACGACTTCATCGCCGTCGAAATGGCGTTTCTCCGTTATCTCATCGACCAGCAGCGGACCGGCCACGAGGAGGCGTTCGGCTTCGAACGGGTGTTCCTCGACGAACACCTGCTGGAGTGGATCGACGCGTTCGCAGCGGCGATGCGCGAGGAGGCCGACGGCGGCCTGTTCCTCGCCGCGGCGCTGGTGTGTCAGGGGCTCGTCGAGTTCGAGGACGAGCTCGTCGCACAGATGGCCTGATCTACCGGGCCATCGCGACGGTGCCGAGACCGGTGATGATGACCGCCGCGAGCAGCAGCGTCGTCGCCGGGGCGGCCGTCGACATCACCTGTTCCATCACAAAAAACGAGCGCCAGCTGTGTTCGAACTCCGCCCAGATGGCGACGGCGCCGACGCTCGCAACTACGAGACACAGCGCAACGGCGACGGCGACGGCGAGCGCGCCAACCGGCTGTTCGCGTGCCGTCTCGGAGGCGGCCGAGAGCGTCTCACGCACGGTCGACCACCCGTCGCCCGACGACCATCACGACGAACAGCGGGACCAGCACGGCGAGCAGCCGGCTGACGAACAGCCCCATGTAGCTCACGGTCGATTCGAGGTGGATCGCCCAGTGCCACGACCCTTTGATCGCGGCGATGACCGCAACCGAGCCGACGACGAGAAGCGAGAGCCCGAGCACGGCGGTGAGCACGTACACCGTCCACTCCACGTAGCCGAGGACCTTCGCGGCGTCGACGCCGGTTCCCGGGGCGTTCTCCGTTGCCATCAGTTCCCACCCTCGAAGGTGTAGTTCCGGTACGCGTCGTAGCCGATGACGGCGAGAACGACGAGCCCGACGAGCAGTACGACGGCCCCGACGTCCAGCGGAAACGGCAGGTTCAGTCCCGTCCGGGAGTGCAGGACGAGCCCTCTCATGGCTACGTACAGGGGCAGAGCCGCCAAAGTCCTTGCGCCCAGCCGAGCAACGCTTTTGTCTCGGTAGTCCTTCCGGCCGAACGAAGATGAGCTCCCGCCGCGGACTCCTCCGGCGACTCGCCGCGCTGTCCGGTGCGGCCGGCCTCAGCGGCTGCTCCCGGCTCCTCGCACAGCGGGCGGAGGCGCCGACGGCCGACCTCCCGCCGAACCCGAAGGCGGGGACGCTCCCGCTGGCCCAACACACCTGGAACGACCGGCTTCGGACGGACTCGGTCGGCAACAACCTGCTCCCGCGTCACTACCGGCTGTTCATGTTGCGGCTCGACGGCGAGATGGGCGAGGAGAGTGCACGGACCGTCGAGCTGGCGATGCGCACGCTGGAGGCGGCCTACGAGTTCTCCCCCAAGGGGGTGCTCCACATGCTCGGCTGGGGGACCAGGTACTTCGAACGGCTCGGCGCGCTCGACGGCTCGCCGATCCGCAAACCGAAGGTGCTGTCGCGAACCGACGACCCCGAGCTGCTCGACTTCGACGCGATACTCGTGCTCGCGACGGACGTGCCCTCCCAGCTGACTGCGGCGGAGGAAGCGCTGTTCGGCACCCGCGACTCGCTCGGCGGTGAGCCGGTCGACGCACGGCTCGGGGACGTGTTCTCCGTCGAGGAGCGCCGAACCGGCTTCCTCGGCGAAGGGCTTCCGGCGGCGCACATCGGCGCGGAGGGGCTCCCCTCGGAGCTCCCCGACGACGCGCCGAACTTCACCGGCTTCCGCGCTGGCCGGAAGTCGACGCAAGCGCCCGAAGAGCGGGTAACGATACGGGATGGTCCGTACGCCGGCGGAACGACGATGCATATCTCGCACCTCGTCGAGTCGCTCGACGCGTGGTGGGGGATGGCCGAGTCGGACCGCATCGACCGGCTGTTCTCGACGGACGTGTCGCCCGAAGACGTCGCCGACATGGAGTCGTTACCGTTCGCGGATGCCGTGCGTGAACACGCTCGGGACGAGGGCGTTATCGGTCACTTCGAGAAGGTCGCCAGAGCCCGGAAGGACGGGAAGCCGCTGCTGCTCCGCCGCGACTTCAACACGGTCGACGGCGGGCAGGCCGGTGTTCAGTTCCTCTCCTTACAGCGCCGGCCCGCCGACTTCGAGGCGGTGAGAGACGCGATGAACGGCTGGTGGGTGCGCGAGGAACACCCCGAAATCGAGGACCGCAAGAACAACGGGCTCCTCGAGTTCATCAGAGTCGTTTCGCGGGCGAACTTCTACGTGCCGCCGCGAGACGAACGAGCGTTCCCGAGCGGGTGAGCTACTCCTCGTCGAGCGCGTCGTCGGCCTCGTCGGTGAGGTTCACTTCGCCATCGACCTCGGCGTCGTTGATCTCGTTGGGATAGACGCCGTGGTCCCACACCTCGAACCCGTTGAACGTCTCAGTCGCACCCTTCGGGCGCCAGCCACTGTCCTTGTGTGACATCGTGTCTCAATCCTCGTCGTGCTGTTTGTTAAGTCTTTCTCGGATCGGAGACGGCAGCGCCGACGGTCACTCCGTCGACGGTGCGTCCGGCGGTTTCCCCTGCTCTTTCGCCTCCTCGAGGAACGTGTTGGCGTACAGGTCGACGTGAAGCTTCAGTACGGCACTCTCCGTGAGCCCCGTCTCGTCGGCCTGTCGGGTAAGGAACGACGACAGCTCATCCGTCGGTTCGAACTGGATCTCCCGGCCGTCCACCTCGAACTCCACCTCGTAGCCGCCGGAGACCAGATGTTCGATCTCGAGTAGCGACTGTTCGACCTTCGTCGCGAGCGCCTCGTCGATCTCCTCCAGCCGGCGGTCGGCCCACTCCTCGGCCGCCGCGTACAGCCGGTCGCTGACCTCGAAGGTGAGCGTCAAAACGACACCCCCTCCTCGGTCTCGAACTCCGGCGTCCACAGCGTCGTCTCCTCACACACCGGACACCGCTCCCGGCGGGGGCCGCCCTCGAAGTCGTTCAGGTCGATGAGCTGACCACAGCTCTCGCAGCTGTAGTAAGTCATCTCACTCCGACGGGGGCCACGATTGAGGTGCCGGTTCCGTCTCGCTCGCCTCGGAGTAGAGCGTGATGAACGCCCCGAGGATGATCAGTAGGACGATCGTCCCGACGATACCACCGACCGCGTTCTGACCGAGGAAGTCGCCGGCAGCCGCGGCGTACCAGTCGAACGCCCCGACAACCGTTATCAGGTTGATCAGCGTCCACACGAACGCGGCGATGATGCCGAACGTCAGTATCCGCGAGTTCTGGAGTGCGGTTCGTAAGCTCATTGGTAACGTGCCTCCTGTGTGTCCTTCACGGCCGAGGTGTCAAAACTCTACCGTCCATTACGCCAGGAACTGCACACCCATCGCCACCATGAACAGCACGACGATGGCAGCGGAGGAGATCTCCAGCCACCGCGGGCTGTCCTCCGTCGTATCGGTGCTCGCGATGAACAGCGACCCGATCACCGCGAGCAGGACGACCGCGACAACGTACACTGCGTTCAGTGCGCTAGCCATATGTTACCGTGCCAATCGACGGCCCGTCGATATAATAGTTGGTGTCAGTCTCACGAATCGTCGGCGAGGCTGTACCCCCACCCGGCCTTCTCGGCCGCCTCCGGGAGCGGCCGGAACTCCCAGCCGTCCGGCTCCATCCCGGCCTCGTCCGGGAGGCCGACGAGCACGAGCCGGTCGGCGTAGAACATCGAGGAGGGACCGATCTCGGCGAGCCGCTCGGACGGCCGTGTTCCGGCCCCGTTGAAGAAGTCGAGGTCGATGGTGTGGGTTCGCTGGAACTTGTTGAGCGCGTGCGAGGGTACGTCGCCAACGATGCCGAGCCAATCCGACCACTGCTTGGCGTCACCGTACGCCGCTGTCGGGTCATCCAGCGCCCGCGCAGCCCGATAGGTGAACGCGAGCGTCATCTCGTCGGCGTCGCCGCCGTGGGGACCGCCCGTGCTCGCGCCAGAGCCGACCGGCCCGGAGACGCCGCCCGACGACGCGCCGGCCGTCGCCCCATCCGAAGCGGGGGAACGGTTCGGGGACGCCGAGCCGTCGGACGGCGCCGACCCCTCGGTTACCACGTCCTCATCCACGTCCCACACCTCGGTCTCGGGGTTCGTCGCCGGTTCGTCGCCGTCGCTCGACCCGTCCGGTTCGGGCTCCGTGGCGGCGTTGGAACCGCCGGCATCGACGCCGGAACCGGCGCCGCCGCTGTCCGTCGGGATGCCGACAGGCTTCCCGTCCGTCTCGCTCGGCACGCGCGGCGTCCGGTCGCCGATGTCACCCCCGGTGAGCCCGGTGTCGGCGTCGGTGGGCTCCTCGTTGGGGTCGCCGTCGGCCTTCCAGAGCCAGTCGCCCCGGTTCGGGCCCGCCTCACCCTCGTCGTCCTGTACGTCGATGTCGTCGAGGTCGATGCTGTCTGTCATGGCTCCAGGTGTTCGAGATCGAGCCGCGAGAGCGTCGCGGCCGTCGGGACGCCGTCCTCGTCCCAGCCCCGGGCGTCGTAGTACGCGTCGAGCAGCGCCTCGAACCGCGTGTCGAGCGCGTCGGCGTCGATGGGGTCTGGAAGCGTGTCGTCCGCACGGCCGAACCCTTCGCGGACGTTGAACAGCCGCACGAGGTTCCAGATCCGCTCCCCTGCGTCCGCGACCCCCTCGTGGGGTGCGCCGACCGCGTCGAGCCACTCGGCCCCGTCGTCGGCAAGCGTCTCGCCGGTGAAGTCGTCGGCGACGAGACTCCATCGAACCGCACGGGTGTCCTGTGCGTCGATGACTGCCCGAGCGGCCTCTTGCGGGGAGAACGGCCCTTCGAACGGCTCACGCTCGACCGGGCGGGCACGCCGGTGACACCCCCCGCGGTCCGAGGTGGCGTACGCGAGAGCCATGCTCGCCGCGCCGCGCGGGTCGTACGCCGGGAGCTCCATCCCCTTCACCGTGGGGACGAGCCCCTCGCCGCCGAACCGCTCGGCAGCGACGGCGACCCCCTCGGCGAGCGCGTCGGCCAGCGGCCCGCGGCGCGCGCCGATGTCGTCGATGAGGCTTCGGGCGCCCTCGGGGTCACCGAACTCGTACTCCTCTTCGATGACGCCCTCCTCGCTCGCGCGGGCGGCCCACGCAACGGCGTTGCCCGCGGAGATGAGGTCCATCCCGAGCCGGTTGCACACCTCGCCGAGCTCGGCGACCGCGTCGAAGTCGTCGATGTCGAGGCCCGCGCCGAGCGTCATCGCAGTCGCGCCGCGGGGGACCGTCTCCCCGGCGTCGGTCTCGACGCGGAAGCCGCCGGAGACGGACGCCTCCTCGCGCTCACGACCGTGTGCGGCGGCGCGCGCCGCCTCGATGCCGACGTCGTCCGTGCCGTCGAAGCCGCGTTCCGACCAGCCGCGACTCGACAGCACGCCCGCCTCGTCGGCGAAGTCGACGGTTTCGAGCGTCTCGCTCGCCGCCAACCAACGACCGGTCGAATCCTCCGCGTACCGTTCGGCGTACTCGGCGCGGAGCCGTTGGAGCCCCTCGGGGGGTGTCCCCCGCGCGACGACGGCCTTCAGTCGCTTCGCACCCATCACGGTGCCTGCTCCGCCACGCCCGGCGTGGTGGTCGGCGTTCGGCCCCGAGGCGATGGTCGCGTAGGAGACACCGTGCTCGCCTGCCGGCCCGATACACGCGACGGCACCGTCGTGGGCCTCACAGGTCGTCGCGGCGTCGTCACCCCACCGCCTGGCTGGTTCGATCGTCGCGTCGCCGTTCTCGATGACAAGCCGAACCGGCTCGTCGGCGGCGCCGGTGACGAGCAACAACAGGTGGTCGCCGAGCGCGCCGACGAGTTCGTTCGGAAACCGCCCCCCAGCGTAGGAGTCGAGAAACGCGCCCGTGAGCGGTGACTTCGTCACGGCGGCGTACCGTGTCTCGCCGGGCAACAACCCGGAGACCGGGCCGAGCGCGAAACACAGCACGTTCTCCGGCCCGAGCGGGTCGGTGCCAGGCGGGAGCTCCTCGTAGAGGTAGCGCGCGCCGAGTCCCTTCCCGCCGACGTACCGCTGCCGCCACCGCTCCGGGACGCGTTCGCTCGTGACCGTCCGCTCGGAGAGGTCGACCCGGAGAACGCGGTCGGGTGCGGCTGCCATTCATCGTGTGAACGGGAATCCGGGCTATAAGCGTTTCCGCCGTGACACCGGTTCGCACGGGTCAGTTCGCGGCAACTTTTTCACCGACCGCGGCGACGCGCGGGTATGCCGGTCAGTTACGAACCACACTACTTCGAGGAACTGGAGGTCGGACAGACGTTCGAAAGCGCGGGCCGCACCGTGACGGGCGCCGCCCTCGAGATGTACTCCGCCGTCTCCGGCGACTGGGAGGAGATTCACACGAACGACGAGTACGCGGAGGCCGGACAGTACGGCGCACGTATCGGCCACGGGCCGTTCACGTTCGTCCTGACGACCGGTCTCGTCCACCGATGCGGCTTCGTCGAGCGCCGCGTCATCGCCTTCCTCGGGATGAACTACATGGACCTGAAGAACCCGGTGTACGTTGGCGACACGATCTCCGCTGAGTTCGAGGTGGCTGAGAAGCGCGACCTCGACTCTCGGGACGACGCCGGGCTGGTCGTGATCGACGCACTGACCACCAACGAGGACGGCGAAAGCGTCTTCGAGGGCGACATGAAGTTCATGTTCAAGAAGCGCAGCTACGACGAGTGAGTCCCGGCGCATTCGATGTCGGGGTCGCGGACGGCCACCCCTTCGTCGGCTACGGCGAAGGCCCACCGCTCGTCGTCGTTCCCGGCGTGAACGACCCGCTGCTCCGCGCCCGTGAGGCTCCGTGGTTCGATCTCGTCCTCGCGGCGTACTGTCGTCGGCAGGCACGGGCCTGCGCGGCGGCAGGTGCGCCGCGGACGGTGTACTATCTCTCGCGACCCCCCGATGTCCCCGACACCGTAGCCGGGATGGCCGACGGGTACGCGGACGCCCTCGATACGGTCGGCGCGTGTGACCTGCTCGGCATCTCGATGGGCGGGTTCGTCGCGCTGGAACTCGCGCGACGGGACGACCGGGTCCGGAGCGTCTCGCTCGGACTCGCGGCCGGTCGGCTCTCGCGGCACGGCCGGCAGTCGCTGGAGACGTGGGACCACTGGGCGGCGTCCGGCGAGTGGCGACGTGTCTACCGGGCCGGCGTCCGCGCGGTCGTCACCGGATGGCGGCGACGGGTCGGCGCGCTCGCGGTGGCGGCGTTCGACGCGGTTCGGACCCCGCCGACCCGGGACTTTCGGCGCACTATTCGGGCGACCGTCGGCTTCGACGCAACCCCATGGCTCGACGAGGTAGGCGTGCCCGCGCTCGTGGTCGGCGGGACGGCGGACCCTTTCTTCACCGACTCGGCCTTCGACGAGACGGCTGCGGGGCTGGACTGTCGACGCGTCCGGCTGGACGGCTGGGGCCACGACGCCGTCATCGAGGGCGGCCGGCGCGTGGACGACGCGGTCGCGTCGGTTCTCGCCGGGTAGTTCAGGCCGTCGCAGTTGGGCGGATTCATCTCTCCGATGGACCGAACAGCTGTTCGAACAGCGCCCCCTGTCCGCGCCGGAGCCGTTCGAGAAACGCCGATTTCGAGATGCCGAGTTCCGCGGCCACCTCGCTCGCGTCGGCGCCGCGCGGGACCGAGAAGTAGCCCGCCTCGTGGGCGACACGGAGCGCTTCCCCCTGTGCCGGCGTGAGGTTCCACCGCCGTGCCAGCGGCCGGTCCCCCTCCTCGCCAAGCGGGGAGATGCGCTCGACGCGGACGCCGACGGCCTCGCCGACGGCCGCGAGCACCCCGTCAAGCACGTCGTGGCCGACGACCGCGCCGACGTGGCGTTCGTCCCCGCCCCGGAAGGTGAGGGATTCGGGCAGGAATCCCACGTCGACGAGGTCGTGGACGACGCAGCGATGCTTCGAGAGACACCGGTAGTTCCACCTGCCGTCCGTCCGCGCTGCGTGGAGATACCGGATACGGTCGTCGTCGTCGAGGATTTCGCCGACCGTCGGAACGTCGGCCGAGAACCGCAACAGTGCGTTCCCGTCTGCTCGTCGTAGCGGTGGGGCCGACTCGACGGTCGCCCCGGATTCCGCGGACGCGTCCGCGAGCGGACAGCCGTCCCCTTCGACCGCCAGCTCGACGACGAGACACTCGGCGATCATGGGAACGTGTTCGGCTCGTAATATATAAAACCACTACATAGACGGGTGAAGAACCATGATGATAGACGAGAACCAACGGCTATGGATATCGAGGAAGTCAAACGGCGCGCCGGGCCGCGGGAGTTCGGCCCCGGCGACGACATGCCGCGGGAGTACCGGGAAGCCGCCACCCGGATGATCCAGTTCCACGCGAACTCTGAGATCATGGGCGCGCTCATCGAGCGCCCGTTCATCCGGCAGGCACCCTCGCTGGATCGGAAGCTCGCCGTCTCGGCACAGGTGCAAGACGAGATCGGCCACGGACAGCTCCTCTACCGGGCGGCCGAACAGCTCGGCGTCAAGACGCGCGAAGAGATGCTCGACGAGCTCGCGGACGGCCGCGGGAAGTTCCTCAACTGCTTCCACTACCCCCTGAACAGCTGGTACGAGCTGCCGATGATCATGTTCTTCGTCGACGGTGCGGCGATGCGCCGACAGGCATCGCTGAAGCGCACCTCGTGGGAGCCGTACGCGCATGCCATCGACAAGATCTGTTTCGAGGAGGGGTTCCATATCAAACACGGCGAGGACATCCTCCGGGAGATCGCGACGGGCTCGAAGCGGGATCAGGAGCTGTTACAGGAGGCGTTCGAGCGGTGGTGGCCCCGAATCCTGCAGTTCTTCGGCCCGACGGACGATCAGTCCACCCACGGCGGCTTCGCGCAGTCGGTCGGGCTGAAGACGATGAGCAACGACGACCTCCGCAACGCCTTCCTCAACGCCTACCTCCCGAAAGCAGAGAAGTACGGACTAGAGATCCCGGAGTACCCCCGCGTCGAGTACGACGCCGACCGGGACCACTACGAGATCGAGAACGACGACCTCGACTGGGCGGAGTTCGGCGAGGTGGCGCGAAACGAGTTCCCGACCGGTCGCGAGCAGATCGACAGCCGCGCGCGCCGGCAGGAAGCAGTCGAGTGGGTCCGCGAGGCGATCACCGACGGCGATGCCGACGCCGGCGTGACCGGCGCGGCCGCCGACTGACCATGCGTTTCGAGGTGTTCCGACAGGAGCAGCGGAAGGATTACCACGAGCACGTCGGCGACGTCCACGCACCGAACGCCGAGCTCGCCAAGCAGTACGCGCAGGTGATGCACGCGCGCCGGAAGCCGGCCAACAGTCTCTGGGTCGTCCCGAAGGACGCAATCGAGACGGTCGATTCCGACGAGATCGGCGTCGAGATGGGCGGCACTACCCAGAAGGAGTACCGGTGGGCGACGAACTACGAGACGGGGCGGATGGCCGAGGAGATCGAGGAGAGCCAGCGCGAACAGGAGGCGGCGACCGAAGCACGCGACACTTCGGGTGGTGACTGATGTTGGACCCTGCGGACCTCTCCGAGAGCGAGCGAACGGCCGTCGAGGCCGAACTGCGGACGCTCGCCGACGATCAGTTCGTCGTCGCCGAGCGATACATCGATTGGCAGGTGCGCGGCCCGACGCTCGAAGCCGACATCGCCGTCGCCAACATCGCACAGGACGAGTACGGCCACGCCCGCCTCTGGTACGACCTGCTCGAGCGGCTCGGCTACGACGAGGCCGAGCTCATCTGGGAGCGGTCACCCGACGAGTTCCGGCACGCGACGCTGCTCGAACTCGGCTACGAACCGGGCGACTGGGCTGACGCCGTGCTCCGTGGCTACCTCTACGACACGTTCGAACGGCTCCACCTCGAGGCGCTCGAGGGGACGAGCTACCCGCCCATCGCCGACCGGCTGGAGAAGGTGCAGGGTGAAGAGGCGTATCACCGCGAGCACACGCAGAGCTGGCTCGACCGGCTGACCGAGGGGACGACCCCGTCGGACGAACCCGTCCGTCGGCTGCAGGCCGCCCTCGACCGCCTCTACCCCCACGCGCTGACGCTGTTCGCGCCGACCGACGCGGAGCCGGTGATCCTCGAGGCCGGCGTCAGGACGCGTTCGCTCGACGCGATCCGCGAGGACTGGCTCGCCGTCACGACGCCGTTCCTCGAGGGGCTCGGGCTGACGGTTCCGGAGCCGTCGCTTCCCGACGTTCGGGGCCGCGACGGGAGCCACACCGACGACTGGACGTCGCTGTACGACGAGTTCACCTACAGCTACGAGATGCTCGGTCGCGAGCCGGCGAAGCTGATGGACGCTCCCGACGAGGTGGAGGGATGAGTGTCGTCCGGGAGGTGCACGGATGAGCGAAACGCCCGGATTCGACGACCCGGAGTACTGCGGCTACACGGAGTACGTCGACGGTCCCGAGCCAGACGAGCTTCCGAACACCGGCGCGGACGCGACGGGACTCGAACGCGAGGTCTGGGACGCCGTCGCCGCTGTTGAGGACCCGGAGATGCCCGTCTCCGTCGTCGAACTGGGGCTCGTCTACGGCGTCGCCGTCTCCGAGGAGGACGACCGAACAGTGGCGACCGTCCGCATGACGCTCACCTACACCGGCTGTCCGGCCCGCGAGATGCTCACCGGGGACGTGCGCGAGGCGGCCGCGTCGGTCGACGGCGTCGGCGACGCGCGCGTCGAGCTGGTCTGGTCGCCCCCGTGGAACCTCTCGATGGTGACCGAGACGGGCAAGGAGTCGCTGCGCGAGTTCGGGGTGAGCGTCTGATGCGCGGTCGACCCGACCCCTCGACCGAGACGGACGACGAGAACGAGCCGGCCGCCTGCCCCTACTGCGGTGGGCGAAACACCGACCGGGAACACCCCAAGGGCTCGTCGCTGTGTCGTTCGATGCACTACTGTCGCGACTGCGAGGAGCCGTTCGAGGCGTTCTGCTGACCGGGAACGCGACCCCGACAACTCCGAACACGACCACAGCTACCCCAACCGCAAAGCGGTCAGCCGTCGAACGGATGGTATGACCGAACCGACGCCATACGGCGAGTGGCCATCTCCCGTCAGCGCGGACGATGTCGCGGCTGGAAGCATCGACTTCGGGCACGTCGCCGTCGACAACGGCAACGTCTACTGGCTGGAGCGCCGACCCGCGGAGGACGGCCGTGGCGTCGTCGTCCGGGAACGACCGGACGGGACGACGACGGAGATAACGCCCGACGACCACGACGTCCGGACGACGGTCCACGAGTACGGCGGCGGCGACTTTACCATCGTCGACGGGGCTGTGGTGTATAGTCGGTTCTCGGACGGCCGGCTCTATCGAATCGACGACGGGAACGAGGAGGTGCCGCTCACTCCCGAACCGCCCGAGCCACGCGCCGACCGCTACGCGGACATCCGGGCGACACCAGACGGCGAGCGCCTCTACTGCGTCCGCGAGCGACACCATGGGGCCGGGACGGACGACGAGGCCGTCAACGAACTCGTGACGCTCCCGTCCGACGGCGGCGAGCCGACCGTCGTCGCATCGGGCCACGACTTCTACTCCTCACCACGACCGGGTCCGAAGGGCGACCGCCTCGCGTGGACGACGTGGGATCACCCGCAGATGCCGTGGGACGGGACGGAACTCCACGTCGCCGACATCACCGATGACGGAACGCTCACCGACGAGCGGACGGTGCTCGGCGGCCCCGATGAGTCCGTCCTCTCGCCGACGTGGGGCGCGGACGGGACGCTCTTCGCCGTCTCCGACCGGACGGGCTGGTGGAACGTCGATCGCATCGACGACGGTTCAGTGACGCCCGTCCGCGAGGAGGCCGCCGAGTACGGAACGCCACAGTGGCAGTTCGGCGTCGCGACACTCGTCGCGCTCGATGACGGCCGGCTCGTCGCCGTCCGCAACAGCGAGGGAACCGACGACCTCGGCGTGCTCGAGCCCGAAACCGGCTCGTTCGAACCGGTCGAGTGGGGGTTCGATGTCGTCCCGTACCCGAGACTTGCGACCGACGGCGAAACCATCGCCTGCGTCGCCGGCGGGCCGACCGAGCCGCCGAGCGTGGTCCGGTGGTCGCCGGACGGTGAGGTTTCCGTCTGCCGGCGGGCGTTCGAGTTCATCGACGACGCGTACGTGTCCGAACCGGAACACGTCACGTTCCCGACCGACGACGGTGGCGCGGAGGCTCACGCTCTCTACTACCCGCCGACAAACCCCGACGCGGAGGCGCCGCCCGACGAGCGACCACCGCTCGTAACGATGGTTCACGGCGGGCCGACGAGTCAGACCCGCCCGGTCGCCGACCTCGAGGTGCAGTACTTCACGACGCGCGGGCTCGGCGTCGTGGACGTGAACTACCGCGGTAGTACGGGCTACGGCCGCGCATATCGGGAGGCGCTCGACGGGGAGTGGGGGGTCGTCGACACTCGCGACTGCGTCGCCGTGGCACGGTTCCTCGCGAACCGGGGCGACGTAGACTCGGACCGGCTGGCGATTCAGGGCGGCAGCGCCGGCGGCTACGCGACGCTGTGTGCGCTCGCCTTCCACGACACGTTCGACGCCGGCGTCAGCTACTACGGCGTCGCTGACCTCCGCGCGCTCGCGGAGCACACCCATAAGTTCGAGTCGCGGTATCTCGACGGGTTGGTCGGCCCACTCCCGGCTGCCGAGGAGACGTACGAGGCACGGTCTCCTGCTGCCCACGCGGACCGGATAGCCGCGCCATTGCTCGTGTTGCAGGGCGGCGAGGACCGGGTCGTCCCGCCGGAGCAGGCCGAACGGCTCGTCGAGTCGCTCGTCGAGACCGGCACGGAGTACGCGTATCTCGAGTTCCCCGACGAGCGCCACGGCTTCCGGACTGCGGCCGCCCGGAAACGGGCGCTGACGGTCGAGCTCGGGTTCTACGCCCGCGTCTTCGGGTTCGATCCGGCCGACGGCACGTCGCGGCTGAAGTTGGATTCGGGCGCCTATCGAAAGCGCGTCGTCGAAGGGGAGTGAACGCGCTCGTGGGGACGGCAGGGGCGGTCGGCCCGAAGCCAACCGTCGCGCGGGGGCATCCGGCCGGTGTGGGTCGGAGCCCCGGCGA
>ENA-ORDC01001321-ORDC01001321.1-marine-metagenome-genome-assembly--contig:-NODE-1321-length-18946-cov-2.489162_pt1 | contig 18946 bp, 18 predicted proteins | sample MGYA00237783_ERZ508515 | MGnify/ENA primary metagenome ERZ508515 (study PRJEB26186, sample SAMN06268792) | marine metagenome | isolation source: Eden Landing Ponds, San Francisco, CA, USA | place... | reverse complement strand
GCCGGCCGGTCCCGCCTCGCTCCGCTGCGCGTTGGGGGACCGGCCGCGCGGGATCGCGCCAGAGCCGGCGGTTCATGGCCCTTCCCAGCCGAACACCCATGTGCGTCTCGCGTCCGACGTGCCCCCGACAACGCACCACTGGCATCACTCCCCCCGAGCTTCACCTCTCGCAAACCGACCGCCCCTACCCCAATCCCCCGCCGACCGAGATCACCTGGCCGGTGACGTAGCCGGCGCGGTCGGAGGCCAGGAAGGCGACCAGGTCGGCGACCTCCTGCGGCGTCCCGGCGCGGCGCATCGGCACCAGCTCGCGGATGCGCTGGGCGTCGAACGCGCGCTCGGTCTCCGGCGTGGCGATGATGCCGGGGGCGACCGCGTTGGCGGTGACGCCGCGGCTGGCGACCTCCTGGGCCAGCGCCTTGACCGCGCCGTGCAGGCCCGACTTGGCCGCGGCGTAGTTGGTCTGGCCGCGGTTGCCCAGCACGCCGGCCACCGAGGTGACCGCGATCACCCGGCCCCAGCGGCCGCGGATCATCGGCAGCAGCGCCGGCTGCACCACGTTGTAGAAGCCGGTCAGCGACACGTCGACGACGCGGTGCCAGCGCTCGCGGCCCATCCCGGCCAGCGGCCCGTCGTCGTGCACCCCGGCGGCGTGCCCCACGATCTGCAGCGGGCCGGCGTCGAGCAGGGTGGCGAGCGCCCGTTCCGCCGCGTCGGCGTCGGTGACGTCGAATGCCACCGCCTCGGCGCTGCCGCCGGCGCGCTCGACCTCGGCCACCACGGCGTCGGCGGCGGCGCGGTTGGCGTGTGCCTGGACGATCACGTGCACGCCCTGCGCCGCCAGCGTGCGGGCGACGGCGCCGCCGATGGCGCCGCTGCCGCCGGTGATCAGCGCGCGTTTCGGGTCCGCGCTCATGGCAGCAGGATACCGATCTCGCCGGCGACCAGCGTGGTCCCGGCGGCGTCCGACAGGCGGAAGCCGTAGGCCAGCTGGCGCGCGTCGCGCAGCTGACAGGTCGCCGTCACCTCCAGCGTCCCCGCGACGTCGTCGAGGTACCGGCGCTGCCAGCGCACCTCGCGAACCGAGACCACCAGGCCGGGCGCCGCGCTGCCCGCGCCGCCGGCCTGTAGCGGTCCGTGCAGCGCCGCCGCCTGGCCGCCGTACTCGACACCGGCCAGCGCGTGCAGCCGGCCGTCGCGCCGCAGCGGGTTGTCGGCGCAGCGGTGGCTCTGGCTGCGGCAGCGGATGCCGTCGGCGTCGTGCTCCACCACCGCGTCGAGCAGCACCATCGCACCGGCGTGCGGAATCAGCTCGGCGATCTGCGCCCGGCTCAGCACGGCGTCACCTCCAGCTCCAGCCGCGCCGCGTCGCCGTAGGGCAGCTGCAGCGCCGCCGGCGCCTCCCGGGCCAGCGCCGCCAGCAGCGGCAGCGCCCGCACCGCCGCATTGTGCGGCCACAGCTCCGGCAGCGCCGGCGGCTCCGGCGCCTGGGGGGCCGCCCCGGCGGCGTAGCCGGCGTGCAGCTGCGCCAGCGCGCCCTGGCGCCCCGCCGGCGCCAGCACCAGCCCGACGCCGATCGGCGCGCCCACCGGGCAGACCCGGTTCAGCGGCTCCGGGAACGGCGTGTCGCAGACCACCAGCACCACCGGCTCGCGGTCGGCCTGCACCTGCGCCAGCGCCTTCAGCAGCGCCGCCGGGAAGGTGTCGAGCGCGGCGGCGACGCTGGTGCAGGCGCGCTGCGAGCCTGTGGCGATCGCCCAGTAGCCGACCGCCACGTTGTGCACGCTGTGGTGGAAGTCCTTCGGCGAGACGAAGCGCTCCTCGGTGGCGAGCTCGACCAGGATCTTCTGCACCGTCGCGCCGTCGCCGTGCGCCCAGCCGAACACCGACGGCGCCGCGGCGGCGTCGATCCCGGCCTGTGCGACCGCCTCCTGCCCCACCGACAGCGCCAGCCGCACCGCCGCGCTGACCCGCCGGCGCTCGCGCGGGCTCAGGTTGGCGGGCTGCGGCGCCGGCGTCTCCGCCGGGTCCGGCCGCGCCCGGCCGGCCAGCACCTCGCGGCCCGCCGGCCAGCCGGCCAGCCCCGGCGCGTGCAGCCCGATGCCGAGCAGCGACGCGGCGATCATCGCGGCCGTCCCAGCAGCAGGCTGCAGTTGCTGCCGCCGAAGCCGAACGAGTTCGTCAGCACCACCTCCAGCGCCGCCGGCGCGCTCAGCGCCTGCACCGCGATGTCGAGCTCGGGATCGGGGTCCTGCAGGTTGGCGTTGCCGGGCACGAAGCCCTGCTCCAGCGCCGAACAGCAGATCGCCGCCTCGACGATCCCGGCCGCACCCAGCGTGTGGCCGGTCGCACCTTTGGTGGAGCTGCAGCGCATGCCGCCCCCGAACACGCGGGCGATCGCGGCGGCCTCGCTGCCGTCGTTCTGCCGGCTGCCGGTGCCGTGCTGGTTCACGTAGCCGACGGCCCGGGGGTCCAGGCCGGCGCGGCGTAGCGCCTCGCGCATCGACAGCTCGGCGCCGCGGCCCTCGGGGTGCGGCGCGGACATGTGGTGGGCGTCGGCGCTCTCGCCGTAGCCCAGCAGCCGCGCCAGCGCCGGCGCGCCGTCGTCGGCCCGCTCCAGCACCGCGAAGCCCGCGCCCTCGCCGATCGAGATGCCGCGCCGGCCGCGGTCGTTCGGCCGCGCCGGGGCGTGGTCGAGCAGTTCCAGCGAGCGGAAGCCGTACAGCGTCATCAGGCACAGCGAGTCGGCGCCGCCGACCACCGCGGCGTCCGCCAGCCCGGCGTCGATCAGCTGCGCCGCGTCGGCGAACACCTTGGCCGAGGAGGAGCAGGCGGTGGACACCGTCATCGCGGGGCCGGCGACGCCGAGGCGCGCCTGCAGGTAGGCCGCAAGGGCGTGGTGGTCGTGCGTGTCGAAGAAGCGGAAGTCCGCCGGCAGCGCGCCGGTCGCGGGATCGCGACGGGCGAAGGCGTACTCACCCTCGCGCACCCCGGATGTCGAGGTGCCGACCACCAGCGCCACCCGGTCGGCGCCGTAGCGCCGCAGCGTCCGCTCCACCGCCGCGTCGACCCCGTCGGCTTGCAGCGCCAGCTCGGCCAGCCGGTTGTTGCGGCAGTCAAAGCGCCTGAAGGCGGTGGTCAGCGGCGCGTCCTCGACGCCGTCGACGCGGCCGATGAAGCAGTCGACGTAGGCGTCCTCGTAGTCGCAGGCGCGCAGGCCGCCGCGGTCGGCGCGCAGCGCGTCCGCCGCCGCGGCGCGGCCGCGGCCGAGGGCGCTGACGCTGGACAGGGCTGTGATGGCGAGCGGTGTCACACGGTCGATCCGATGTCAGTTGCGGCGCGCGGCGCCGGTGAACGCGGCCGCGGCGAGCAGCGAGACCGCCGCGCCCAGGGCCACCGTGTCGCCGAGCTGCCCCAACATGGGAATCTGGGCTCCCGAGAGGATCGCGAACACCGCCACGCTGGTCGCCGCGCAGATCGCGACGCTGCGCCGGCCGTCGCGGCCGCCGCCGGCGGCGTCCTCGCGCGCCGCGCGGCGCAGGAAGATCGCGTAGTCCAGTCCCAGCCCGGCCACCACCATGAGTCCCAGCAGATGGAACAGAGTCAACGCCGTCCCGGCCAGCACCAGGAGCGCCGCCGTCGCGGCGACCGACACCAGCACCGCGCCGCCGACCGCGGCGACCGCCGTCAGCCGCCGCAGGCCGAGCCCGAGCGCCAGCGCGCCCAGCGCCGCCCCCAGCGCGATCCAGCGCAGCGTCTCGCTGCGGTAGCCGTGCAGCAGCGCCTCGGTCTCCGCCTTCAAGTCGAGCAGGCGCACGCCCGGCACGTCGGCCGCGGCCACCGTGTCGCGCAGGCGCGCCTCGTCGCGCAGCCCTTCGACGAAGGCGAAGCCGCGCCGGCCATCGTCGGTCGCCACCATCAGGGTGTCCAGTCGGGCCCGCAGCAGCGGCGCGTCGATCTGCTCCGGCCGCAGCGGGCCGGCCGCCTTGGCGCCGGCGAGCGCGTCGACGAACGGCTCGAACGTGCCGGCCTCGAACGGCCGGTCCGCGAGCGCCGCGTCGAGCCGCCGGCGCAGCTCCGCCCGCTCCGGCAGCGCCTGCAGCCGCTCGGCCTGCGAAGCCGCGCTGGACAGATAGCGCGCGGTGAGCTCGAAGCCGTCGAGCACTCCGTCCGCGCGCAGGCGCTGCAGCGTCGGCAGCAGCGCCTGCTCGCGCGCCAGCACCTGCTGCGCGTCGGCGCCGGCCACGGTCAGGAGATAGCGCGGGTTGGTCGCCGCGAGGTCGTCGCGCAGCGCCTGGTCCTGCTGCCGAGTTTCCGCCGGAAGCGGACTGAGCGCCCGCAAGTCGTCCTGCCACAGCCCGTCGCCGCGCAGCAGCAGCACGCCGACCGCGGCGGCGCCGAGCAGCAGCGCGGCGATGCGCCCGCGGCCCAGCACGGCATGCAGCCGCGCCGCCCGGTCCCAGACCGCGGCCGCCGGCGGCAGGGCGATCGGCTCGACCGCCCAGGGCAGCAGCCAGCGCGTCACCGCCGCCGCCACCGCCAGCCCGGCGATGGTGAACACGCCGAGCTGCGCCACCCCGGGAAAGCTCGACAGCACCAGCGGCAGGAAGCCGATCGCCGTGGTCGCCGCGCCCAGCGCCAGGGTCGGCCAGATCCGCCGCGCCGTTGCGGCGGCGCTGCTGTCGGGCCGGCGGTGGCCGAACAGGTGCAGCGGATAGTCGACGCCGACGCCGATCAGGATCGCCCCGAAGCCCAGCGTCGGCGCCAGCACCTCGCCGAACACGCCGGCGACCCCGGCGGTCCCGGCGGCGAAGCCGGCCAGCAGCGGCACCGCGCTGGCCGCCAGCACGGTGACCCGACGGAACGCCAGCAGCAGGATCAGCGCCACCGCCGGCACCGACCACGCCAGCAGCCGGCGCGACTCGCGCTCGCCGGTGTTGCGGCTCTGCACGGCGATCACCGAGGGCCCCGAGATCTGCGTTGCCACCGCGCCGTGTTCGGCCTCGACGGCGCCGATCGCCCGCTGCACCGCGTCCAGCACGTCCGTCTGGCCGGCGGCGTCGAACGCGTTGCGCCGCGAGCGCGCCAGCAGCACCGCGCGCTGGCCGTCGCGGCCGACCCAGACGCCCTGCTCCTTGCGCGGCCCGCCGGACTGGCGCCACAGGCGGGCGACCTCGAGCGTCCGCAGCGTCGGGTCCTCGGCCATGATCCGCTCGATCAGCGGCGCGCCGAAACCGCGCAGCTCGACCAGCAGCCGGTCGAGCGCCTTGCCGAGCCCCTCCTGCGTGAAGCTTGCGGGATCGAGCGGCGGGTTCAACCGGTAGCGGTGCTGCAGGAACGGCTGCAGCGCGGCGTCGTCGAGGGCGAAGCTGCCGTTGGCCACACGCTCGAAGCGGTCGCTGGCCTGCAGCTCGCCCTTCAGGGCGCGGCTCAGCTCGGCGAGCCTGGCGAAGCGCTGCGCGTCGTCCGGGACCGGCTCGGCCGGGCGCAGCCCGATCATCACCGTGCGGTTGGCCGGCCCCTCGCGCAGCGCCCGCTGCAGCAGCGCGAGCTCCTCCGACTGACGCTCCGGCAGCAGGATCGCCAGGTCCGCGCGGATCGGCACCTGCGTGACCAGGCCCACCGTCAGCGCGGCCAGCACCGCCAGCAGCGCCAGCGGCCGCAGCAGGGCGCGCAGCGTGGCCCTCACCCGCTGTCCCCGCCGGACCGCAGATGGATCGTGCGCCGGCCGCCGCCGCGCAGCCGGACGTCGATGCTGCGCACGGCGCAGCCGCCGTCGTGCGCGCCGCCCGTCACCTCGATCGCGTTCAAGTGGTAGCGCGCCGCCTCGCTGCGCGGCTCCAGCCGCATCGTCCAGTCGGCGCGGCCGCCCTGCAGCGACACCGCGAACGCTTCGCGCAGCGCCTGCGCGTCACCGGCCAGCAGCCCGCGCACGCCGTCGAACGTCAACTGCAGGCCCGGCCGCTCGGCCAGCTCGAAGGTGGCGACCTCGTCGCCGTCGCCGTCGAACACGCTCATCCGGCCGCCCTCGATCACCGCGCGCTCGCGCTGCGGCTCCCGCTGGATCAGCTCCAGCCGGTCCGGCGGCCGGTAGACCATGCGGCCGGACGAGCTCAGCGTTTCGTCGATCGACTGCACCAGCCGGTCCTGTCGGTAGCCGACCTCGAGCCGCCCGTCGACCGCCAGGCACCGGGCCAGCTCGTCCAGCTCGTAGGCCTGCGCCGGCCCGCCCAGCGCGACCGCGAGAGCTGTCGCGGCCCCCGCCAGCCGCGCCCGCATCCGGCGCCGTCGATCAGCGGTCATCGGCCAGTCCTTCGCCCCAGAAGTCGTAGAAATTGAACCAGTTGTACGGCGCATCCCGGCAATAGGTCTGCAGCCGCCCGGCGTAGGCCGCGGCGCAGTCCTCCGCGGCGCGCCGCCGGCCGCCCGCGCCGGCCGCGACCGGGTCGGCGAACGGCTCGAAGTGGACTTCGTAGCGGCCGCCGCCCCGGTACAGGGCGAAACTGAGCAGCGCCGGCGCCTGCAGGCTCGCCGCCAGCAGCCAGGGACCGAGGGGGAACCGCGCGGGCGCGCCCAGAAAATCCACCGTCGTCAGCTTCTCGCCTTCGGTGCTGCGGTCGGCCAGCACGCCGACGATGCCGCCCTGGGCGATCCAGTCGCGCACCTCTAGCATCGCGCCCGGCCGGCCCAGCGCGATCACGTCGCCCATCAGCTCCGGGTTCAGCTCCGCCAGCAGGTCGTTCAGCCGCTGCGCGTTGTCGACGTACATCAGAATCTTGATCGGCAGGCCGCCCTGCGCCCGGCCGATCGCGCGCATCGCCTCGAAGCTGCCCAGGTGCGCGCTCATCAGGAAGAAGCCCTGGCCACGCGCCTGCAGCGCATCGAAGTGCTCGGTGCCGTTGAGCTGCACGGTCAGGCTCCGGTCGCGTCCGCTGAGGAAGAACACCCGGTCCATGATGGTGGAGGAAAAGGCGAGGATGTGGCGGTACACGTCCAGCGCCGTCGGCGCCCGGCCGAGCGCCCGGCGCAGGTAGGCGCGCGAGGCCCGCCGGGCCAGCGGCGCCGAGAGCTGGAAGTACAGTGCGATCGCGTGCAGCAGCGGCCGCGCCGGGGTGCGCCCGACGGCGAGGCACAGCCGGATGTAGAACCGCGTGATGCGCCGGCCGCCGCGCTCCGGCAGCCGCCGCCACTGCGGCCGGGCCCGCTGGGCGGCGGTCACGGCGCCGGGTCCGCGAGCACGAAGGTGACGCGCGCCGCCACCGCGCCGTCGTGCCGGCAGGTGACCTTGCAGCGGCCCTGCGCCGGCGCCTCGGCGTGCAGCTGCCAGGTGGTCCCGGGCGTCAGCGCCGCCGGGAAGCGGGCCCGGGCGACCCCGGCGACGGCGGCCCCGGAGACAGCCTCCAGCCAGGCGGCGAGCCGGTCCAGAATGGCCGCGGCCGGCACCAGCGGACGCCCCGGGAAGTGCCCCTCCAGACAGGGATCGTCGGCGCCGACGCGCAGCTCGCCGCGGTGCTCAGTCACGCCGCCCCGCATGCCGGCGCACCAGGGCGTCCAGGTCGGCCTGCAGCAGCTTGCCGGTGGCGTTGCGCGGCAGCGCATCCAGCAGCACCAGGCGCCGCGGCACGAACGCCGGATCCAGGCGCTGCCGCAGCGCCCGCAGCACCGCGGCGCGGTCCAGCTCGGGTGCCACCGCGAAGGCGACCAGCCGGCCGACGCGGCCGCCGCCGTCGTCTTCGCCCGGCTGCACCACGACACCGTCCTCGACGCCGGGGATCTCCAGCAACTGGCTGGTCAGGCCGCTGAGCGAGGCGCGCTTGCCGGCCACGTTGACCAGGTCCTGGGCCCGGCCGCGCAGCCGGATGCGGCGTTCGTCCAGCACTTCGACGACGTCCGGGAACGCAATGTCGCACTCCAGCGCCGGCCAGTGCACCACGGCCTCCGACCCGCCGGTCCCCTCGCCGCGCCGCTCGGCGCGGTAGTCGCCGCGCAGCCGCCAGACCTCGCCGTCCAGCGTGCGGCGCCCGGCGACCGAGCCGGCCTCGGTGAAGCCGTAGATCTCCCGCACCGGCGCCCCCAGCCGATCCTCCGCCGCCGCGGCCAGCGGCTCGCCCAGCGGCGCCGTCGCCGAGATCGCGGCCGCGAGTTCGGGCAGCGCGACCGCGCTCTCCACCAGCGCCCGCAGGTGTGGCGGCGTGGTCACCAGCACGCGCGGCGCCGGCACCGCATGCAGCGCCTCCGCCACGTCGGCAGCGTACATCGGCCGGCCGTCGTGGATCGCCGCGCCGCCCTGCAGCGCGTACATCGCCGTCATCTCGAAGCCGTACATGTGCTGGCTGGGCACGGTGGCGACGACGCTGGCGCCATCCAGCGCGTCCAGGCCCAGCATCGCCGGGATCGTCTTGCCGCCGGCGGCCAGCATGCCCCAGGTCTTGTCGTTGCGCTTCGGCGTCCCGGTCGAGCCGGAGGTGAAGACCTGTACCGCCAGCCGGTCGCAGGGGATGCGCGGCGCCTCCGCGGGCGGCGCGCCGGCGGTGTCGAGGTCGTCGACGAACACCGGGTCCGGCAGCTCCAGCGGACAACCGCGCTCGGCCAGCGCGTACAGGCCGTCGACGCTGTCGCACAGGCGTTGCAGGCTGTGCGCCGTGCGGTCGGCCGGGAACACCGCCGTCTGGCCGCGCAGCCAGGCGGCCAGCAGCGCGACGGTGAACTGCAGCCGCGACTCGCAGTAGTTGGCGACCTGCGCCGCCGCCGGCAGGCGCTCGGCCAGCGCCGCCGCGCGCGCCAGCACGGCGCCCTGGCTCAGCCGGCCGTCCGCGGTGTGGAAGGCGGTCCGGCCGGGGTCGTAGGGATCGAAGACGGGCCAGCTCTCGGCCCGGCCCGGGACGCCGCCCGGCTGCGGGATCGGGTCAGCCATGGCCGGGTTGTGGCAGCGGCCAGGCGCGCTTGTCCAGCACCACCCGCAGCGTCCGGCGCAGCGACGCCGGGCCGTACTGCGGGAACAGGCGCCCGCGCAGCGCGTGCTCGCCGACGAAGGCGAGCAGCAGCAGCGCCGGGTTGGCGACGTTGGCGATCCACGACCAGGCGGCGAGCCCGTGCAGCGCCAGCGCCGACAGCGCCGCCGCCGCCACCGCGGCCGGCAGCAGCGCCCAGAGCCAGGTCACCTTGCGCGCGTAGGCCGCCAGATCCGCCGGCACCGGACCGCCGCGCGACACCCGGGCAACCCGCACGATCGCCGGCTCGTGCCCGGGCAGCAGGGTATAGGCGAAGACGCCGGCGACCGTCAGGTTGCCCAGCGTCGGCGGCAGCACCAGCGCGATCCGCGGCTCCAGCACCGGCGCAGCCGCCTGCAGCGCGCCCAGCGCCGCCAGCGCGCCGGCCAGCCCGGCCAGCAGCCACGCCTTGCCGCCGGCGGCGCGCCATGCCGACAGGGCAACGCCCGCGGCCAGCGCCCACACCAGCAGCGCCACCGCGAGCTCGCTGCGCCCGCCGATCACCGCCAGATGCAGCGTCGCCAGCACGGCCAGCGCGAGCGCCGCCCGGCCCAGCGGCAGGCCCGCGTGCGCCGCCGCCGGACCCGGCGGGGCGGTCATTTCGAGCGGTGGTCCGCGACGTGCCGGGCCAGCGCGCGCAGCGAGGCGAAGATGTGCTCGTTGCGCTCGTCCTCGGCCTTGATCTCGACGCCGTAGCGCCGCGAGATCTCCAGCGACAGCTCCAAGGCGTCGATCGAATCCAGGCCCAGACCGTCGCCGAACAGCGCGGCCTCCGGGTCGATCTCGTCGGGCGAGACGTCCAGTTCCAGAACCCGCACCATCATCTCGGCGAGTTCGCGTTCCGTCTCGGCGTTGGTCTCGGCGGCTATGCTCAACTCCGTCCCCGGTTCCTGGTTGCCGTCGGTTCGCGGCGTCGCCGCACGGCCGGGCGCGGCCGCACCGTCGCGATGCGGCGCGCACGGCTGTGGACGTGCCCGCCGATTCGCGCGTGGAGGTAGTGTGTCCTGCGCGCCGCCCCGTGTCGCCGCAGGCGTCCCGCAGCGGACCTGACCGGAACCCGCGCCGCCGCGGGCGCGGCCGGCCGCCTGCGCGGACCCCGGATCCGCACGACGGCACGCCCCGGCGTCGCACGCCCCATCCCGCAGCGCCGCTCGCGTGCACGATAAACCGACGCCGCCGCGCGCGTCGAGCCTCGCCCCGGCCGCCGCGCTGTGAGCGCTGTGGGGCAGCGGTGGCGGGTCGCTCGGCAGGGTGATAGCGTCCGCATCGCCTGCCACTCGACCCCGCAAAAGCGAAAGCGCGTCCGATGCGACAGCCGATCCGTAGCCTGACCGCCGCGCTGGCGGCCGCCCTGCTGTGCCTGACCGCCTCAGCCGGCGCCGCCGCCGCGTCGGACGAGGCCGAGCGGGCCGCCGGCTACATCCGCGACCTGACCGACACCGCGATCGCCGAGCTGGGCGACCCCGAGGCGTCGCAGCCGGCGCGGGCGCAGCGGGCGCGGCAACTGCTCGAGGCCAACTTCGCCGGCCGCGACCTGGGCCGCTTCGTGCTCGGCCGCTACTGGCGCGTCGCCACCGCGGACCAGCAGGCGCGCTTCCTGGAACTGCTGCGCGAGGTGGCGCTGCAGCGCTTCCTGCCGACCTTCCAGCACCTCGACCGCGACCAGGTGACGGTGCAGCGCGCCATCGCCGACCCGCAGGCGAAGGGCGTGGTCCGGGTGGTCACCCGGATCGACGTGCCGCAGCGCGCGCCGGTCGAGCTGGCCTGGCGGGTGCGCCCGGTCGAGGCCGGCGGTTTCGAGATCGTCGACATCATGGCCGAGGGCGTCAGCATGGCGATCACCCTGCGCAGCGAATATGCCAGCGTGATCGATCGGAACGGCGGCCAGGTCCAGCCGCTGCTGGACCAGCTCGAACAGCGCCTGGCCGAGGGCACCACGCCGGCCTGGGGCGCGGACGGCTAAACCGCGGGCGCCAGCCACCCTCCTCCCAGCCATGTGAAGCCGCTCCGAGCCGCGGCCGTGCGCCGGCAAAAGGAGTGCGCGGCCCGGAGTCGCGCCTAGGCCCTACCGCTTTCGCCCAATGGGCCCCCAGCGGCCACTCGACCATGGCGGCGGTGACCTATTCTCACGTTGGCGATCCGCCTCGCCCGCATCCAGACCGGCCAGTCGGTGCAGCTCTTATCTGTTCGCCCGGGCGCTGTTGGTGTGGCTCGTGGGACGCTGGCTCGACCGGCAAGGCAAGCTGGACGCGTCGCACCAGCCGGCGTCGAAGGCATTGTCCCGCGACGCGCGAGACCGGGTCGCGACGGCGGTGGAGCCAGCTTCGGGACCGCCGCGCCCGCCATGACAGCTGCCGCGATATTCGGCCAAAGCAGGCGCGGCAACAATGCGACACCCCTGTTGCGAAAGGGTTACGAATTGACGACACCTGGGCGCGTGATATTTGTACGCTGTCATCGATGGAAGTTGTGCGGGGATAGAGCTTCCAGTCTCTAGCCCTGGCTCCGGGGGCAAACAGAGCAAAGCTGCAGGCACGCGGCGCCGGCCCGACCGACGCTTCGAGGGATTCGTGCGGACGAATGCTGACAGACCGAAAGGCCACGATGCTGAACAACGAAGCCGACGGCCCGCTCGCGCGCGACCGCGTGGCGCCGACGCTGACGCAGAGCCAAAGCCCCGACCTGACCTTCCGGGCGGCGGACTTCGACTGCCTGGCGGCGGCGCTGGACCACGCCGCGCAGGGTAACGCCGGTCTCAACTTCCACAACGGCCGCGGCGGCCTCGACCAGGTGCTGACCTACGCCGAGCTCTGCCGGTCCGCGCGGCGCACCGCGGCGGGCCTGCTGGACCTGGGGCTGCGGCGCGGCGACCGGGTGGCGATCGTCGCCGAGATGGGACCGGACTTCGTCATCGCGTTCTTCGCCTGCCAGTACGCCGGCCTGGTCGCCGCGCCGCTGCCGGAACAGACCGGCCTGGGCACGCGCACCGACTACGTCGCGACGCTGCGCAGCATCGTCCACAGTGCCGGCGCCCGCGTCGTCGTCGGGCCCGACGACCTGCAAGCGACCTTGAGCGAGGTGGTTCAGGGCCTGCCCGGCCGGCGGGCGGCGACCACCACCGGCCTGATGGACGGCGCGCCCGCGAATGCCGAGCTGCAGCCGCTCGGCGCCGGCGAGATCAGCCACATCCAGTACTCGTCCGGCAGCACCCGGACGCCGCAGGGCATTCGCATCGATCAGGACGCCTTGATGGCGAACGCGCGCGCGGTCGCGGTCAGCGCCATGCAGATCCGGCCCGGCGACCGCGCGGCCTCGTGGCTGCCGTTCTATCACGACATGGGCCTGATCGGCTTTCTGCTGATCCCGCTGACCTGCCAGGTCTCGGTCGACTACCTCGCGTCGGACAGTTTCGCGCGCCGGCCGCTGCAGTGGCTGAAGCTGATCTCGCAGAACCGCTGCCAGTTCGCGTTCAGCCCGACCTTCGGCTACGACCTCTGCACCCGCCGCGCGGCCTCCGCCAGCGCGCTGGAGCTCGATCTGTCGTGCTGGCGGGTCGCCGGGATCGGCGGCGAGACGGTGCGCCACCAGACCCTGGAGGCGTTCGCCGACGCCTTCGCGCCGCACGGCTTCCGGCGCGACGCCTTCGTCCCGTCCTACGGCCTGGCGGAGTCGACGCTGGCGGTGAGCTTCGCGAACCGCGACCGTGCCCCGCACGTCGACTGGGTCGACGCGGAGGCGCTGGTGCGCCGGTCGGTGGCCGAGCCGGCGGCGGAAGGGCCGCGGACCAGCGGCTTCACCTCCTGCGGCGCCCCGATCCGGGACCATGCCGTGGCGATCCGCGACGCGCACGGCCGCAGCCTGCCGGAGCGCCGCGTCGGCCGGATCTGCGTGCGCGGTCCCAGCCTGATGCACGGCTACGACAACGCCCCGGACGAGACCGCCGAGGTGCTGGACGCCGACGGCTGGCTCGACACTGGCGATCTGGGCTATCTCGCCGACGGCGAGTTGTTCGTCACCGGCCGCCGCAAGGACCTGATCATCGTCAACGGCCGCAACATCCTGCCGCAGGACCTGGAATGGGCGGCCGAGCACGCCAGCCCGCACCTGCGCAGCCGCGACACCGCGGCCTTCTCCGTGTCCGGCCCCGACGGCCGCGAGGTCCCGGTGATCCTCGTGCAGGCGCGCACCCAGGCGCCGGGCGAGCGCAAAGAGGTCTGCAACGCCGTGCATTCGGCGATCTTCCGCAGCGCCGGCATCGACTGCCGGGTGGTGCTGGTGCCGCTGCGCAGCCTCCCCTTCACCAGTTCCGGCAAGCTCAGCCGCGCCCGCGCGCGCCAGCTCTACCTCAGCGGCGCCTTCGAGGACGACGCGCTGCCGCGCGCCGCATCGGCCGGCTAGATGCCCGAGGGCCTGTCACGCCCCCAGCCGGACGCCCAGGCCCCGGCCCAGACGGCCATCCGCCGCATCGCGGTGACCGGCGCCAGCGGTTTCATCGGCCGCCGGCTGGTCGCTCGCCTGACGGAGCGCGGCGACCGCGTCACAACCTTGCGCCATCGCCGCGACGGCGAGTTCGGCGACGCCGTGCAGCAGGTCCCCGGCGGACTGGACGACGCCGACGCGCTGCGGGCGCTGACCGACGGCGCAGATGCCGTGATCCATCTGGGCGGCCTCGTCGCCGCCCCCAGGGCGCAGGACTTCGAGCGGGTTAACACGGCCGGGACGGAACGGCTCGCCGCGGCGGCGGAGCGGGCCGGCGTCGCGCGGCTGCTCTACATGTCCTCGCTGGCCGCCCGCGAACCCCGGTTGTCGGCCTATGCCGCCAGCAAGCGCGCGGGCGAGGACCGGCTGGCGGCCAGCCGGACGCTGGCGTGGGACGCGCTGCGGCCGCCGGCGGTCTACGGCCCCGGCGACGTCCAAATCCTGACGTTCCTGAACATGCTGAAGCGCCGGATCGCGCTGCTGCCCGGCGGCGACGACGCCCGGGTGTCGCTGATCCATGTCGACGACCTGGTCGACGCGATCCTGGCCTGGCTCGACTCCGGCACGCCGCGCGCGGCCCGCTACGAGTTGTCCGACGGCCGCGACGGCGGTTACGCTTGGCGCGAGCTGATGGCGACCGCGGCGGACGAGATCGGCGTGGCGCCGGTCTATGTCCGGCCGCCGCGGCCGGCCCTGGCGCTGGCCGGCGGCTGCAGCGCCCTCTGGGGTCGCGTCGCCGGGACCGCGCCGATGCTGACACCCGGCAAGATGCGCGAGCTGACCCACGCCGACTGGACCGCCGACCCGGGCGCTTTCGTTCGCGCGACCGGCTGGCGGCCCCGGATCGGCCTGCGCGCCGGGCTGCGCGGGACGATCGCCTGGTATCGCGAACGAGGCTGGCTCTAGCCCCCGCAACGCCTGCAAGGACGACAGTGATGATGGAGAGCACGGATACGCGCGCGGCGCCGACCTACACGGATATCGTCGCCGTGGTCAGCCGCGAACTGGACAAGGTGAACACCAGCGGCATCCAGATCACCGAAACCACGGATTTGACCACTGAACTCAACATCGATTCGGTGGCGGTCATGGATCTGCTGTTCGAGCTGGAAGAACACTACGACGTCTCCGTGCCGCTCAACCGGCTGGGAGACGTGCGCACCGTCGGCCAACTGGCCGAAGTGGTGCGCGAGATCGCCGCCACCGCATAGGACGCTCCGATGGCCGACCTGTTCGACAAGTTCAAGGATCTCGAGCGCGATCACGCTGCCCTGGTCGAAGCCGCCGGCAGCGATCCGCTCGGCATCCGGGTGGACCGCCTGCACTCCGCGACCGAAGCCGACATCGCGGGCCGCCGCTGCATCCTCCTGGGCTCAAACAACTACCTCGGTCTGACGTTCGACGCAGAGGCGATCGCCGCCGGCCAGCAGGCCCTGGCGGACGCCGGCACCGGCACCACCGGCTCGCGCGTCGCCAACGGCTCCTACGGCGGCCATCAGGACCTGGAGGCGCAACTGGCCGACTTCTTCGGCTGCCCTCATGCGGTGCTGTTCTCGACCGGGTACCAGGCGAACGTCGGCGTGCTGTCGGCGATCGCCGGCGCGGACGACACGCTGCTGATCGATTCGGACTGCCACGCCAGCATCTACGACGGCTGCAAGCTGGGCAACGCGACGGTCCTGCGGTTCCGCCACAACGACGCGCGCGACCTGGAGCGCCGGCTGCGCCGGCTGCAGCAGCCGGAACGCGCCCTTGTGGTGATCGAGGGGATCTACTCGATGCTCGGCGATCGCGCGCCGGTGGCGGAGATCGCCGAGGTCACCAAGCGCCACGGCGCCTACCTTCTGGTGGACGAGGCGCATTCGCTGGGCGTGCTCGGGTCCAGCGCCCGAGGCGTCGCCCAGGAAGCCGGCGTGGAGGATCAGGTCGACTTCATCGTCGGCACCTTCTCCAAGAGCGTCGGCACGGTGGGCGGCTTCTGCGTGTCCAAGCACCGGGTCCTGGAGGCGATCCGCCTGTCGGCCCGGGCCTATCTCTTCACCGCCTCGCTGCCGCCCTCCGTGGTCGCCACGGCGGCCAGCACCCTGGCCCGCATCGCCCGCGAGCCGGAGCTGCGCGAGCGCCTGTGGCGCAACGCCGACATCGTGTACGACGGGCTGGCCGAGATGGGATTCCATCTGGGCCCGGAGAAGACGCCGGTGATCGGCGTGCGCATGGAGAGCATGGAGCGCGGCCTGCTGGCCTGGCAGACGCTTATGGAGCACGGCATCTACGTCAATCTGGCGCTGCCGCCGGCGACGCCGGGCGGCGGCTGCCTGCTCCGCTGCTCGGTCTGCGCCGAGCACACGCCCGAGCAGCTGCATCGGGTGCTGGACGCCTTCTCCGCCGTCCGCGAAACGCTCGCCATGCCGCCGCAGGCTGCCGAGTAGCGTTCAACGCAAGCCGCCCTGCCGGTAGATCCGCCACAGCAGCGGCCAGCCGCCGATCAGCGGGTGGCGGCGTTGGAACGGTGTCGGCCGGACGGCGACACCGCTGTGCCGGGCGATCTTCCAGCACACGTAGTCGACCCCGCCCTCGAAGGTGAAGGCGGCCTTCATCGCGCGCAGCAGCGACAGCAGCTTGCCGCCCGGCCGCGCCAGCGCACCGGTCGCGCGGGCCCACACCCGGCCGCGGCGCGCGATCCGCACGCCGAACGCCCCGTCGTCCCCCTCGACCTCGACCGGGAACCCGGTGAGCGGCAGCGCCTGCCAGGTCCGGCGCGCCAGCGCGTCGCCGTAGGCGTCCCAGAGCTGGCCCGCCCGCGTGGCGCCTTCCGGCCGCAGTTCGCGGGCGTAGCTCTCGACCAGGGCGCGGCGCCAGAACACCTCTGGCGTCAGGCGCGCCGGCAGGAGCGGCAGCAGGCGGCGGTGGAAGGTCAGGACAGCCTCGGCGAGGGCGGCATGGACCGCCTCGCGCGCCGCCGCGTCGCGGGCATGGGCGATCCGGCACGGCTGCGCGAAGCGCCCCCAGATCAGCGGCGTCGCGCCGCGCCGGGCGCCCCGATCAAACTGGCGGCCGCTCACGATGGCGCACTTGGCGCGCACCGTCGCGTCGTCCGCCGGCGTCTCCAGATAGATCACGTTGGGCGGCAGCACCCGGTTCAAAGCCGCCGCGACCGGGCCCTGTCCCGCCGCGCGCGGATCGTCGACCACCAGGTAGAGGTCCAGCACGTCGTCGGCGCCGGGCGGCTGCCACAAGGCGGAGCCGTAGACCAGGACGGCCTGCACGCGGTCCGCGTCGCAGCGCCGCAGCACGGCTTGGACAGCCGCGTCGACCCGCCAGTCCAGCGGCCGGCCGGCCGCCGCCGCGATCTCGTCGAGCAGGGCCTGGCGCGGCGCGCTCACGGCGTCATGCCCGGGCGAACGTCAGGGCCGGACCGCAGCCCAGCCGCAGCCGCGACGGCGCGGCCGCGGGCAGCGCCTCGCCGTCCAGCACGCACGGGGCCGCGGTCTCCAACTCGACCTCCTGCGCACGGGCACGGAGATAGCCGGCATCGGACCAGTCGCCGCCGGAGCCGCGCAGCAGCCCCGGCAGCCGCCACCAGAGCCCACGGTAGGGCGACCGCATCGCCGCCACGCCGATCCCGCCGCCGGGCGGGGCCGGCGTCATGCCCAGCAGCAAGCGGTCCAGGGTGGTCGCCAACACCAGCACGACCTCCTGCGGGTCCGCGCGCACGCCGTCGAGCGCGAGCGTCGCGGGCTCCGGCCGCAACAGCGGATCGTCCCCGATGCGGCCCCCGATCAACCGCATGAAACTCCAGCCCAGCGCCATCGTCCAGCCGGCCGCGCCGGTCAGGCCGCGGCCGTGCAGATGGCGCTGCGCCGCGGCCGACACCCGCGGGATCGCCGCAGCGGACAGGAAAAAGCCGTAGCGGTCGGACTGGCCCGCCTGACGCACCTGCAGCGGCCGGCGCGGCCGCGTCGCCAGGGTCCCGGCGGCATGCGCCGCCAGCAGCCGGCGCAGCGCCGCCGGGGGCCGTCCGCGCGGCCCCACATCCGCGGCGATCATGTTGGTGGTGCCGCCGCTCAGCACGGCCAGCAGGGGTAGACTGCGAAACGGCCGCTGGTCGAGCAGCGCGGTGACGACGCCGATCACCGTGCCGTCACCGCCGTTGACCACCAGCAGGCCGACGTCGCGGCGGGCCAGATCGCTCAGCAGCCGCGGCAGCTCCTCGCTGCCGCGGCTTTCCACGTGGATCGCCTCGGCGTCGCGCGCCAGCCGGCGCACCCGGTCGAGCTGGCGGCCGCCGCCGGCCCGGTTGCCGCCGCTCGCGGGATTGCTGAGCACGGCGACGCGGCTCACGCGGCCGCCCGCATCCAGGAGCTCACGGTGCCGCCGCGGCGCAGCGTGACCTCCGCCTGCAGCGCCCGCAGCAGATGCACCGCGGCCGACCCGGCGGTCCAGCCCGCCACCGCCAGAAGGCCCAGGTCCGGGCGCCCGAGCAGCCAGCCGGCGGTGAGCAGCAGCAGGCACGGGTTGCGCCGCGCCGTGACCTCGCGGAAGCGGGAATCGAAGCGCGTCCAGACGAACAGCTCGAGGCCGAAGCGCCGGGTGAAATAGCCCTCGCACAGGCGCCCCAGGACGTAGCCGGCGAAGATCGCGGTGACGGTGGGCGCGAACCAGCCGGCCGGCAGCGGCGTCCCGGCCGCCGCCAGGCCGTAGCCCCACGCCAGGTACCAGAACGGCGGATGCACCAGGTCGATGCCGTGGTCGAAGATGTTGCCGAACTTCGACGAGGTCAGGGTCACGCGGGCCAGCTTGCCGTCGACCGTGTCCAGGAACGTCATCAGCCAGGCCGCCAGCAGGCCCCAGCCGAACGCCCCGGTCCAGAACAGCCACAGCGCGGCCAGCACCAGCAGGAAACTGGCGAAGGTGACCGTGTTCGGCGTCAGCCCGAGCCGGACGCAGGCCCGCGTCGCCCACATCGCCGGCACCGGCCAGACGTACTTGGTCACCAGGTCGGTGACGCCCTTGTAGGCGCCCATGTAGATGCGCCGCTCGACCTCGTTGCGGTTGTCGCCGCGCAGCTCCAGGCAATAGGGCGCCTCGCGCTTGCGCAGCTTGCCTCGGAAGGCGTCGCCGATCTGCGCCGGCGTCGCCGACGCGTAGCCCGCGGGCGCGGGGCCGCGGCCCTCTAGCCAAGCCTGCGCCACTGCGGCATCTTCCGCGCGGATCTGCGCCGCCAGCGGGCGCGCGCCGGTCGCGTCATCCTGGATCAGCAGCGTGTCGGGGCGGTTTGCCAGGCCGGCCAACACCGGCTCGTCGTAAGCCACGTCGCCGCGCAGCAGCAGAACACGCCCCCGGTCCGGCAAGCTGCCGCCCACCGCGATCTCGGCGACGCCATGCTTCGGCAGCGCCCGGCGCAGCCGCTCGCACGGATCCAGGCCCCAGACGCGCGGCGCCCCCTCGACCGGCAGCACGACCGCTTTCAGCGGCTT
>ENA-ORDC01001319-ORDC01001319.1-marine-metagenome-genome-assembly--contig:-NODE-1319-length-18982-cov-3.751283_pt1 | contig 18982 bp, 19 predicted proteins | sample MGYA00237783_ERZ508515 | MGnify/ENA primary metagenome ERZ508515 (study PRJEB26186, sample SAMN06268792) | marine metagenome | isolation source: Eden Landing Ponds, San Francisco, CA, USA | place... | reverse complement strand
GCGCAGCGAGCGGCGAGGCTGGGGAGGCGTGAGGCGCGGTGCTGGGTGGGGCGGGGTGGGACTCAAAGGGGCAGGCGTGAGGGCGAAGCACACCGACGTAAGGACCGCAGGAAGCGAGCAGCGCGAGCGACTGAGGACCGCAGCGAGGTGCGCGAGCCCCCACGGCTGGGGCTTTGGACGTGTTCACCACAGAGCTATCGGCCACTTATAAACAGCCGACAGCAACACCACTCGATCACCTATAACCCACCGCACTGACGACATACTACACTCACTCCCGCTATCGCTCGTCGCGGTGTCCACCCGACTGCACACGGGTCGGAATCGCTCTCGTTCCCAGGCGTTCGACGGAGCCGGATCAGGAGTACGATCCGGTGCCGTTCGCCTTCCCGCTACCGGTGAGATCGGTGTTGGTGCGGTCCGGGGCGCTCAGGCTGATCGCGCACTGCTTGAGGTTCGGCTCGGCCGACTCCGGATCGGCGGCGGACAGCGTGAGTTGATTCGCCGCCGGGTTGTGGACCGGGAGCCAGACGAGCCCGGGCGGCACGTTCGCGTCGGGGACGACGCCGACTGCCACCGCGGAGCGACGGGACTCGATCACCGTCTCACCGCGGTCGAACGCCAGCAGGTTGTCGACGATCGTCTCGGGATGCATCCGCGCCGCCGTCGCGCTCTCGACGTCGCCGTCGGCGGCGTCGGGCCGGGTCCGAACCCCGGTGTTGTACGCCTCCGGCCGCCGGCCGGTGGTGAGCGTGAGCGGGTACTCCTCGTCGATCGGTTCCGGCACGCCGTCGTGAGACGCGTTCGAGAATCGCGCTCGGTCGGAGTCGGTGTGGAACGTCCACGGGTCGTCGCCTGGCGTTGCGTCAGCATCACCGGGCGTCGTGTCGTCGTCACCGGACGTCCCATCCGCATCACCGAGGGTCACATTGCCATCGCCCGGCGTCGCGCCACCGCCGTCTCCGCCGTAGTACCGGTATCCGCCCTCGCTGGTCGCATCCGGGGCGGGCCACCGGACGGCCAGATCCTCGGCGAGCCGATCGTAGGAGATTCCCGAGAGGTCGGCGGTCGTCCCGCGGGTGAGGTCGCTGAGCTCGTCGAACAGCGCTTCGGGATCGAGCCGCGCCGAGCCGAACAGGTCCGGGACGATGCGGTCGGCGACCGCGCCGATGATGTCCGCGTCCTGCCGAGCGCTCTCCGGCGGCTCGCGCGCCGCCGTGACCCGCGAGACGCGGCGTTCCATGTTCATCACCGTGCCTTCGGACTCGCCCCACGTCGCCGCCGGCAACACGACGTCGGCGAACTCGACGGTGTCGGAGTGGAACGCGTCCTGGACGATCAGGAACGTGTCCTCCAAGGCGCTCTCGACGTGGCTCGCGTCGGGCATCCCCGCCGCCGGGTTCGTCGCCACCGTCCAGCAGACGTCGATGTTGTCCCGCGCGAGTTCGTCGATGATCCGGACGAACCCCGGACCAGACGAGTCGGGGAGTCGGCTCAGGGGAACGCCCCACGTCTTCGCGATGGCCTTGCGATGCGCCGTGTCGTCGAACGGCCGGTACCCCGGCCACGACGACTTCGAGGCGCAGACGCGGTTCCCCATCGAGTTCGCCTGCCCGGTCAGCGAGAACGGGCCGCTGCCCGGTCCCAGATTCCCGGTGGCCAGACAGAGGTCGATCAGCGAGCGGGCGGTGCCCGTCCCCTGGACGCTCTGGTTGACGCCCATCCCCCAGTAGACGAGCGTCCGAGCGTCGAACGCCGCTGCCAACTCGGCGACGCGGTCGACCGACACCCCGGCCGTTTCGGCCGCGACGTCGATGTCGGGCAGCGAGCCGACCATGGCCTCGAACCCCTCGGTGTGGCGTTCGACGAACTCGCGGTCGACGAGACCGTCGTCGACGGCCCGCGCGAGCACGGCCCGCGCCAACGCCAGGTCGGTCCCCGGCTCCGGCCGGACGTGGAGGTCGGCGTCGGCGGCCGTCTCGCTCTCGACCGGGTCGACGACGATCAGGTCGCCGTCGTCGTCGCGCGCGCTGTCGGCGATCCACCGGTACAGTACCGGGTGTGCGATTTTCGGATTGGCGCCCCAGAGGACGTGGACCTCGGCGTCGGGGATGTCGTCGTAGGTCGGCGGCGGCGCGTCGCTCCCGAACGCCTGCATGTACGCCTGCACCGCCGAGGCCATACAGAGGGTGGTGTTGGCGTCGTAGTAGCGGGTGCCGAACCCGCCGCGGGCCAGCTTTCCCAGCGCGTACGCCGCCTCGTTCGTCTGCTGGCCGCTCCCCAGGACGGCGACGTTGTCGTTGTCCTTCCTGAGCGCCTCGATGATCCGCACCGAAACGGTTCCGAGGACGGTGTCCCAGTCGGCCGGCTGGAGCGTTCCGCCGCGCCGGATCAGCGGTTCCGTCACCCGTTTCCCGCTCGGATTCACCGTCTCACGGACCCCCCGACTGCAGGTCGCTCCCCTGTTCGTCGGGTGCGCGTCGTCGCCGCGAACGTCGACGAACCGCTCGCCGTCGTCGCCGCGCTGGCGATAGCCGCAGCCGACCGCACACCGCATACAGGTAGTTGGATTCCGATCAGTCATACGCAGATTCGGTACGGGATCGTCTCGATCGAACGCGTTGTAACAGCTATTCGTGCACTGTTCTCGGTTCTGTCTGGCTCGTCGTCTTTTCTCATTCGGGATAACTCTTTTTCCGCATTAATAACCATGTAGTATAATCACCTGAACGCTCGTTACACTCCCGACCGACGGGACGGAACGGCGGCGGTACGCCATCAGTCGTCCGTCGGGGCGGGCTCGCCGTCCGCGGTGGGCTGCCCCTCGTGGACCAACGGGTTCGACGGCTGCGGCGCCCGGACGTCGACAGCGCACTGCTTGAGGTTCGGTTCGTCGGACTCGGGATCGACGACCGGGAGCGTGAGGGCGTTCACAGCCGGGTGGTGGATCGGCAGCCACACCGTTCCCTTCGGTACGCCCTCGTCCGGGTTGACCGCTATCGTGGCCGACCCCCGCCGCGACGAGAGGACCGTCTTCCCGCGGTCGAACGCCTCTATGTACTCCAGCGTCGTCTCCGGGTGGATCCGCGCCATCGGCGGGGCCTCGTCCCCGCCGCTCCGGTCGCCCCGGCTGCGGACGCCGGTGTTGTACGCGTCCGCCTGTCGCCCGGTCGTCAGAGTTAGCGGGAACTCGTCGTCGGTCGGCTCGGCGAGGCCGCCGTGGGACCCCGTGGAAAAGCGTGCGCGGCCCGACGGCGTGGGAAACGCCCACCCGTCGTCCCCGACGTAGCGATACCCGCCCTCCTCATCGGGCGACGGGGCCGGCCACCGGACCGCCCGCTCCGCCTCCAGCCGGTCGTACGAGATCCCCGACAGGTCCGCGGGCGTCCCTGCGGTCAGCTCGCGAATCTCGTCGAACACCGACTCCGGGGAGACGGCGGGCTCCGGGAACAGCTCCTCGTCGATCGCCGCGCCGATCGCGACGATGATGTCGAGGTCCTGCTTGATCTTCGGGGAGGTCTCCGTGGCGGCGCGGACCCGCGAGATCCGGCGCTCCATGTTGGTGACGGTCCCCTCGGACTCGCCCCACGTCGCCGCCGGCAGCACGACGTCGGCCAGTTCGACGGTCTCGGTCCGGAACGCGTCCTGCGCGACGAGGAAGGTGTCCTCTAGGGCGCTCTCGACGCGGCCCGCGTCCGGCATCCCCGCGACCGGGTTCGTCGCCACCGTCCAACACACCTCAGGCGGCCCGTCAGCGAGGGCGTCGACGATGCCGACCGGTCCCGGCCCCGGGTCGTCCGGGAGTCGGCTCTGCGGAACCCCCCACGCGTCGGCCATCGTCCGGCGCTGGTCGGGATCGGTGAACTCGCGCTGGCCGGGCCACGTCCCCTTCGACGAGCAGACGCGAGTCCCCATCGAGTTCGCCTGCCCGGTCAGCGAGAACGGGCCGCTTCCGGGCCGGAGGTTCCCCGTCGCGAGACAGAGGTCGATGAGCGCTCGCGAGGTCGCGGTCCCCTGAACGCTCTGGTTGACGCCCATCCCCCAGTACACGAGCGTCGAGTCGGTCACGGCGTCGGCGACGCGCTCGACCGTCTCGACCGAGACGCCGGCTGTCTCCGCGGCCTCCTCGACCGCGGGCAGCGACTCGACCGTCGCCTCGAACCCGGTCGTCGCCTCGGCGACGAACTCCTGATCGACGGCGTCGTCGGCGACGATCTGAGCGAGGACCGCCCGAGCGAACGCCAGATCGGTTCCGGGGTCGACCTGGGCGTGCAGGTCGGCGTCGTCGACGGTCTCGCTTTCGACCGGGTCGACGACGATCAGTTCGCTGTCGTCGTCGCTCGCGCTGTCGGCGATCCACCGGTACATCACCGGGTGCGCCACCGCGGGGTTCGCGCCCCAGATCACGTGCGTCGTCGCGTCGGGGATGTCGTCGTAGGTCGGCGGCGGCGCGTCGCTCCCGAACGCCTGGTAGTAGGCGGTGACGGCCGAGGCCATACAGAGGGTGGTGTTGGCGTCGTAGTACCGGGTGCCGAACCCGCCCCGGGCCAGCTTTCCCAGCGCGTACGCCGCCTCGTTCGTCTGCTGGCCGCTTCCCAACACCGCGACGCCGTCCGAACTCTCGGCGAGCGCGTCCTCGACGTGCGAGACGACGGTCTCGATCGCGGTCTCCCAGCTGGTGGGGACGAGCGTTCCGTCCTCCCTGACGAGGGGGCGCGTCAGCCAGTCGCCGTCGGGGTCGGCAGTCTCGTCGATCCCGCGCTGGCAGGCGAGGCCGCGATTGACCGGATGCGACGCGTCGCCGCGAACCGTGTCGAGTCCGTAGTTGTTGGTGTACCCCTGCTGGAGGTGACCGCAGCCGACCGCACACCGCATACACGTCGTCGGCGTCCAGTCGCTCATCGGCGGTGCGGCCCCTCCGTGGTGGTCCCGCGCCGCGCCGGAGCGGCCGATCCGCCGGCGGTCCCGATCCGTGACCGGTCCGAAATAGGTGACCCGCACACGTTTTCTCGCATCAGTTGGATTCTACCTGGTACATCGATCATCTGCGGTATAATTGTTTTGGTACCGTTGTTTCTCAGTTATTTTGAACACGAATGTGCAATTATAGTGGTTATATCTAAATAAACATACGTGCGCGACACGCGGGCGTCTCCGGTCGCGCGTCGGAGGTCGAGACGCGGATCGGGTGACGGGGATCGGGTACAAGGAGCGAGATCGATACGGCGGAACCGATAAGCCGGATCCAGAACCAGCGAGTCCTGACGGGCGCGGCCTGCCGGGTTTCCCTTCTCATTCGAACCGAGTTCCGTCGTGCCACTTCTCTTTGTGAAATTATTTCGCTCTTTGTTACCAACCACATAATTTCTTTACATACAAGATGAATTATATCTCGATCTGAAGGGTGCCTTTTCGATCGCTCTGTTATCCACCTTATTTTGTGATTTTATAAAAACCGAAGTATTTTATGTTATCCTGTGAAGTTATAATCGAAATGAACCACCATTCGGCCAAAATAAATACAGAACGGTTGTGCATCAACGACGAGGGTGATCGGTAATGGGGAACAAAAAGGAAGAGTGGAAATCGGAGCTGTACGGCGACGAGGTGCGAGAGAAGATTCTGGAGTTCGCGGAGACCGGGTTCGAGTCGATCCCGGAAGACGAGCGGGACGCGTGGTTCACCCGGTTCAAGTTCTGGGGCGTGTTCCACCAGCGCTCGGGCCAGGAGGGCTACTTCATGATGCGGCTGACCAACGCGAACGGGATCTTAGAGCCCGATCAGCTCCGCGCGATCGCCGAGGTCGCCCGCGACTACGCCTCCGGACCGGTGTCGAACCCCGAGTTCGGCGACAGCTGGATCGACCTGACCACCCGGCAGTCGATCCAGCTTCACTGGATCAAACTGGAGGACATTCCGGAGATCTGGGAGAAACTGGAGTCGGTCGGCGTGACCACCCGGTCGTCCGGCGGCGACACGATGCGGAACATCTCCGGCAGCCCGGTCGCCGGGAAGGACGCGGACGAGGTGATCGACACGCTCCCGCTGCTCGAACGGTTCCAAGAGGAGATCCGCGGCGACGACGACCTCTGTAACATGCCCCGGAAGTTCAACATCAGTATCTCCGGGACCCCAGAAGGCGGCGCGCAGGACGCGATCAACGACATCGGCCTCGAACCCGCCAGAAAGGAGGTCGACAGCGTCGAGGGGACCTCGACGGGCAGCCGGACGGAGTCCGGCGACGGCGAGGAAATGCTCGGCTTCAACGTTCGCGTCGGCGGCGGTCTCGGCGGCCGGGAGCCCCGCGTCGCTCGCCCCCTGGACGTCTTCGTCACCCCGGACGAGGCGTACGACGTCGTCCGCGGCTTCGTCGAACTGTACCACGCCCACGGCGACCGGCAGGTCCGCGCGAAGAACCGCTCGCGCTTCTTCGTCGACGATCACGGCACCGAGTGGATCCGCGACCTGCTCGACGAGGAGTACGTCGACGCCGACCTGCGGACCGCCGGCGAGGACATCCGCGACGGATACACGTACAACGCCGGGACTCCCGAAGACGGGAAGAAGGACTTCACCGGCGTCCACGAGCAGGGCGACGGCAAGCGATACGTCGGCCTCAGCGTCGCCGTCGGCCGGCTCCCGGCCGAGGAGGCCATCGACCTCGCCGACCTCGCCGACGAGTACGGCAGCGGCGAGGTGCGGCTGACCCGCCGACAGAACCCGCTTCTGATGGACGTGCCCGAGGCCGCACTCGACGACCTGCTCGCCGAACCGTTGCTCGACACGCACTCGCCCGAGCCGACCCCGTTCACCCGCGGGACGATGGCGTGTACGGGGACGGAGTTCTGCTCGCTGGCGCTGACGGAGACGAAAGCGCGGACGGCGGCGCTGCTGCGCTGGCTCCGCGAGAACGTCGACCTCCCGGACGACGTCGACCGGCTGAAGATCCACTTCTCCGGCTGTACGGCCGACTGCGGCCAGGCGATGACCGCCGACATCGGGCTCCAGGGGATGCGCGCCCGCAAGGACGACGAGATGGTCGAGGCGATGGACGTCGGGGTCGGCGGCGGTATCGGCGCGGAGCCGTCGTTCATCGAGTGGGCGCGCCAGCGCGTCCCCGCCGACGAGGTGCCCGGCCTCATCAAGAACCTCGTGGAGGCGTTCGCGGCGCTGCGCGAGGAGGGGCAGACGTTCCGCGAGTGGGTCGACGCGACGGGCCACGAGTCGCTCGTCGAACTCGCCGAACCCGAGGAGGTCGACGGCTACGAGGACCCATGTCTCACCGACGCGAAGCAGTCGTGGTACCCGTTCGACGACGGTGAGAGCCCCGCGCCGACGGCACCCGACGGCACCCCCTTGGCGAGCGATGACTGAGCGGCCGCCACCGACGGACGAGTGGGCGCGGAGCATCGCACCCGCGGACGCCGCGCCGGAGCTTCACCGCGCCACCGAGCCGGACTGTGACGACGAGGGAGCCACACCGTGAGCGACCCGACGCCCACGACGTGTATGCGGTGTGCCGTCGGCTGTGGCCACCTCCAACACCCCGCCGACATCGGCCACGGGATCGACCTCGTGAGCGGCGACGTGAACCACCCGGTGAGCCGCGGGTTGGCGTGTCAGCGCGGTATCGAGGAGAGCGCGGACCCGGACGGCGAGTGGCTCACGCAGCCGCTCGTCCGCGAGAACGGCGACCTGCTGGCGACGACGTGGGACGTTGCGCTCGGCCGGGTCGCCCGGACGTTCCGGGACGCGCTCGACCGGTGTCGCGACGCCGTCGCCGTGCTCGGCAGCGGCCAGCAGACGAACGAGGCCGCGTACGCGCTCGGAAAGCTCGCCCGCGGCGGCTTCGGCACCCGCTACTACGACGCCAACACGACGCTGTGCATGGCCAGCGCGGTCACCGCCTACTACGACGCGTTCGGTAGCGACGCGCCCCCACCGACCTACAACGATATCCCCGACGCGGATGTCCACGTCGTCTGGGGAGCGAACCCGGCGGTCGCCCACCCGGTCATGTTCCGATGGATCACGGAGAGCGCAGAGGACGGCGACCTCGTCGTCGTCGACCCGGTGGAGACGCGCTCCGCGCTGGCGGCCGACCGCCACGTCGCGCTCGACCCCGGCACCGACCTCGCGCTCGCGCGCGGCGTCCTCGCCCGCGTCGTGGAACGCGGCGACGTCGACGAGTCGTTCGTCGAGCGGGCGACGGTCGGCTTCCCCGAGCTCCGGGACTCACTTCCCGAGGCCGCGGCCGCGGCCGACGCGGCCGGCGTTGACGTCGAGACCCTCGACGCGCTCGCGACGGCGTTCACGCGGCGGACGCTCTGCTACTGGGGGATGGGCGTCAACCAGAGCACGCAGGGCACCGCGACCGCGGGTGCGCTCGTCGACCTCTGTCTCGCGACGGGGAACCTCCGACCGGGGAGCGGCCCGTTCTCGCTCACCGGGCAGGCGAACTCGATGGGGACGCGCGTCTGCTCCTCGAAGGGGACGTGGCCCGGCCAGCGCGGCTTCGCAGACCCGAACGAGCGCCGGGTCGTCGCCGAGGCGTGGGACGTGCCGGTCGACCGACTCCCCGACGACCCCGGTCCTGGGCCGGTCGGCGTCGTCGACGCCATCGGGGACGGCCCCGTCGAGGCGGTGTGGACGGTCGCGACGAACCCCGTCGCCGGCCTCCCGGACGCGAGCGCTGCCCGTGAACGCCTCGACGACGCGTTCCTCGTCGTGCAGGACGCGTTCCGGACGGAGACGGTCGAACACGCCGACGTGGTGCTTCCGGCCGCGACGTGGGGAGAGTCCGAGGGAACGACGACGAACATGGAGCGGCGTGTCTCGCGGGTCCGTGCCGCGACCGGCGTCCCGTCCGGCGTCCGGACCGACCTCGAGATCGTGCAAGCCGTCGGCGAGGGCGTCGTGCCGGGGCTGTTCGAGGGGAAGTCACCCGAGGCCGTCTTCGAGGAACTGGCCGCCCTCACCGCTGGCACGCCCGCCGACCTCTCCGGGATGAGCTACGACCGCCTCGACGCGGAGGGTGCGGTTCGGTGGCCTGCTCCCGACGCCACCTCGGCCGGTGGCTACCGCTACCACCACGAAGACGACGGGACCGAGCGGTGGGACGTGCCCACCTCCTCCGGCCGCGCGCGGTTCTCGACGGCGAGCCACGACGGGCTCGCCGAACCGACCGACGGGGCGTTTCCGCTCACCCTGACGACCGGCCGCGAACCGGACGGCTACAACACCGGCGTCCGCTCGCGCGGCGAGGACGCGCCCGAGCGACCACGCGCCCGCGTACACCCGTCGACGCTCGCAGCCCACGGTGACGACCTCGCCGTCGAATCCCGTCGTGCGACCGTGCCCGTCCGCCTCGACGCCGACGACGCGGTTCCCGAGGGTACCGTCTGGCTCCCCATCCACCATCCGCGGACGAACGAGCTGACCCTCCCCGCGACCGACCCGCGCTCAGACGAGCCGAACTACAAACAGTGTGCGGTGCGGCTCGTCCCGGCGGCCGACCGTGCGGACGCGTCCGTGACCGGTCGCGCCCCCGGGGACGACTGACGGTGCGCCCAGCGACCAGCGGCGTCGTGGTCGCCGGGGGGCGCTCCCGGCGGTTCGGCGTCGCGGACAAGGCGTTCGCGGCTATCGCGGGGCGGTCACTGCTCGGCCGCGTCCTCCACGCGCTCGCGCCGGTCGTCGAGGAACTCGTCGTGAACTGTCGACCGGCCCAGCGCCGCCGCGTCGCCGCCCATCTCGACGGGTTCGACATTCCGACAACCATCGCGACCGATCCGGTCCCAGACGGAGGTCCGCTGGCGGGGCTCGCGACCGGGCTCGACGCGGCGTCGGGACGGACCGTCGTCGCGGTGCCGTGTGACCGCCCCGGCCTCGAACCTGCCGTCGTCGGCGCGCTGTGTCGGCGACTGACAGCGACCGACGCCGAGGCGGTGGTGCCGCGGCTCGACGGCCACCCACAGCCGCTGTGTGCGGCGTACGAACGGGAGCCGGCGCTCCACGCAACGGAGGCGGCACTGACCGCCGATGAGCGGCGGCTCCGGGCGCTCCTCGACCGTCTCGATGTCGAACCGATGACCGAGTCGACGGTCCGCGAACGGGGGTGGACCGACGCGCTCCGCGACGTGGATACGCCCGCAGACCGTCGGCGGGCCGTCGCTCGCGCCGTTGTCGCCGAGGAACTCGTGGAAAGTGGACGTTCGGACACCTAGAACACCTTCGAGCCGTTGGGGGGCCTTATCTCCTCCCAATCACTACGGATGAATAGGTGTTCGTATCAGGGATGGACTTATTGTAGTTGTTTCGGGTAGCAAATACGTGAAACAGAAGACGATTCAGCGGAGTTTGGAATATAAAGCAAACGAACGTATTTTCTCGGGTGGGCGCTGAGATGGGGCTCGTCCGGATGACGAAGTGGCGGACGCTCGCGCTCGCCACCATCGGATTCAACTTCTCGTTTCTCATCTGGTTCTCCTTCGCGCCGTTCACGGGGCCGATGGCCGAGGAGTTCGGCCTCTCGCTGGCCGAGATCGGCGTGCTCGCGAGCGCGGCCATCTGGCTCGCTCCCTTCGGTCGGATACTGACGGGCTGGCTCTCCGACAAGTTCGGCGCGCCGGCGGTGTTCGCCATCGTGTTGGGCTACGTGGGGGTCTTCTCGATCGCGTCGGCGTTCGCGCAGTCGTACGCCGTCTTCTTCGCCGAGCGGCTGATCGTCGCGACGGCGGGCATCACGTTCGTCATCGGCATCCAGCACGTCTCGGAGTGGTTCGATGAGGCGGAACTGGGGACGGCCGAGGGAATCTACGCCGGCATCGGCAACGCCGGCGCGGCGGGCGGTGCGCTGCTGCTTCCCCGCCTGTTCCCGACGAGCTGGAACGGACCGATCTTCTCGACAAACTGGCGTGCGGCGTTCTTCTACACCGGCGTCGTCGCCATCGGGCTCGCGGTCGCCTACTACCTGCTCGGCGAGGCGGCGAGAAGCGACGCGAAACGCGAGGCCACCAAGGAGACGGCGAGCTTCAAGGGCTGGTTCTACACGGCGACCCGGTACGGGACGGTCGTGCTCGCGCTCGCGTATGTGATGACGTTCGGGCTGGAGCTGTCGATGAACGGCTGGCTCGCCACCTACTACCGTGAAGGGTTCAACACGCAGAACCTCACCCTCGCCGCGACATTCGCGGCGACGTTTTCGGTGGCGGCTGGCCTCCTTCGACCGATTGGCGGCTACGTCAGCGACCGGCTGGCTCGCGCGGAGCGGAACATCCTGCCGGTGTTCACCGGCCGCTACCGCGAGCAGTGGACGTTCGTCGCGCTGTGTTTCGTCGTCGTGACGATGTTCGGAATGACGCTCGCGGGGCTGACGGGTCGGGTGCTTGTCGCCGTCGCCGCGGGTTTCCTCGTCGGGATGGGCTGTGCGTTCGCCGAGGGGGCGATCTTCGCGCAGGTGCCCGCGATGTTCCCTGACAGCTCCGGGGCGGTCGCGGGCGTCGTCGGGGGGGTCGGCACGATTGGCGGCATCGTCTACCCGCTGGTGTACGCAGCGCCGTTCCTCGCGAACCTCCACGTCGGCTACGCGGTCGTCGGCGCGTCGATGATCCCCATCGTCCTGTTGACCGCGTGGGTGTTCCAGCCGCACGTCGCGAGCGTCGCCAACGAGAGCGGATTCGTCACTCGCGACGGCGATGGCGGGGCCGTCGCCGACGACTGACGGGTCAGGTGACGGCCCGTTCCTCGTGCGGGGCAAGCGCCTCCGGTCGCGCAACCCTTAGGACGCGGCCGCCCGACGAACGGGTATGCGAATCGCGCTACTCGGCGGCACCGGCGACATCGGACAGGGGCTCGCGCTCCGGTGGGCCTACGACTCCGACCACGAGGTCGTGCTCGGCTCCCGCGACCCGGAGAAGGCTCGGGCGAAGGCCGAGGAGTACGAGACGGAGCTCGACTCGCTGGGCCGCGAACGGAAGGTGACCGGCTTCGCCAACGAGATGGCCGCCGACCGCGCGGACGTGGTCGTGCTCGCCGTCCCCGCCTACCATCTGGCGGACACGGTCGAGGCGGTCGCCGACCGACTCGACGAGGACACGGTGCTCGTTACGCCCGCCGTCGGGATGGGGCGCGACGACGACGGCTTCCACTACAACCCGCCGCCGGCCGGTTCGGTGACCGCACTCGCCGTCGAGGCGGCGCCCGAGGAGGTACCCGTCGTCGGCGCGTTCCACAACCTCGCCGCCGGCCGGCTCGCGGACCTCAGCGCCGAAATCGACTGGGACACGCCCATCTTCGGCGACGACGAGGACGCGAAGGAGATGGTGATGCGGCTCGCCGACGCCATCGAGGGGCTCCGACCGCTCGACGCCGGCGGCCTCGCCAACGCGCCCGAGGTGGAGTCGCTCACGCCGCTGCTCATCAACCTCGCGCGGGAGAACGAGCGACTCCACGACCTCGGCGTGAAGTTCCAGTAGCGGGCCACGCGCTCCCGCAACCGAAAACCGCGGCCGTTTTGACGCCGACCGCCGGAGCCCCCGGCGTGTCGTCCGACTGCTCCACTCGCCGGCCGAACCCTCGCGTTCTCGCGTTGACGACGGTTCGGGTGCTCGCGCTCCTGTCGGGGCTCGCGGCCGTAGCGTGGGCGAGCGGCCGCCCGTTCGTCTTCCCGAGCCTCGGCCCCTCGGCGTACGCGCTCGCCGTCAGCCCCTCGGCCGCGACGAGCCAGCAGCGGCGCGTCGTCGGTGGCCACGTCTGGGGGCTCGCCGGCGGACTGATCGCCTACCACCTGCTCGTCCCCGGCTTCGACATTACGGCACCGCCGCCGGCGCTCTCCCCCGGCGGGCTCCTGCTCGCGGCGAGCGCGCTGCTGTCGGTGGGCGTGACGACGGCCGGAATGCTCGCGACGGACCTCCGGCATCCACCAGCGTGCGCAACGACGCTCATCGTCGCGCTCGGGCTGCTCACGACGCCGGTCGAGGCCGTCATCGTCCTGCTTTCGGTCGTGGGGCTCGTCGGTGTCGACCGGCTGCTCCCCGACGTGCCGCCGTGACGGCGGCGTCGGTTCGCCGTCGAACGCGACTTTAAGCGTCCTCGAACGGGAGTTCCGGCTCGTAGCCGACGGCCTCGATGGCCGCGTCGAGCGCCTCCTCGACCCCCTCGCCCGTCTCGACGCTCATGTAGTGGTCGGCGTCGACGTCCCGCGAGCGGTCGCTCTTGTTGCAGACGGTGATGACGGGCACCTCGCTGCCGGCGGTCGCGAACCGCTCGCGGACCTCGTCGCGGAGTTCGAGCTGTGCGTCGAGCGGGTAGCCGCAGTCGCCGCTCGCGTCGACGAGGAACAACACCGCGTCCGCGAGGTGGCCGAGCGCGGAGACGGCCTGTGACTCGATGGCGTTGCGCTCGTCGGCCGGTCGGTCGAGCACGCCCGGCGTGTCGACGAGCTGGTATCTGATGTGGTCGCGCTCGACGTGGCCGACGCGGAGCTGTTTCGTCGTGAACGGGTACGTCGCCACCTCGTTGGAGGCGCGCGTGACGCGGTTGACGAACGAGGATTTCCCGACGTTCGGGTAGCCGGCGACGACGATGGCTGGCTCATCGGCCCGGAGTTCGGGGAGCGTCTTCAGTTCGTCGCGGGCGTCGGCGATGGCGAGCAGGTCGTCGGCGACGGATTCGGTGACGTCGGCGTAGCGGGCGAACGCCTGCTTGCGGAGCTTGCGTGCGGTGTCGGCGTCCGCGTTGCGAATCCGGCCGTGGTACTCGGATTTCAGCTCGTCGATCTGCCGGGACGCCCACATCACCTCGTTGAGATGCTGGCGGAGCGTGTCGACGTTCAGGTCCTCGCGGCGGACGATGGCGTCGGCGAGCTCCCGGTAGAACGGGTCGACCTCGCCGAAGTCGGGCCACGAGGTGACGACGTTGCCGAGGTTGTCGGAGAGGATGTTTCCGGCGGTCTGGAGCATCGACTCCTGCGCCTCGACCCCCTCCTTGGCGCGGCCGGCGCGGGCGGCCCGGGAGAAGGCCTTGTCGATGAGCTCCTCCGACCGCGGGGTCGTGGGGAGCGACTCGAAGACAGTCATTACCCCGTTGTTGACCGCCGACGCGTAAAAGCGCGTCCGTCCGGCCGTGAGCCGTCCCGTGCGTCGGGTCCGCGGTCACGGCTGTCGGTTCGACGTGACGGCACAGGGGAGGGGTATCGGGGCACCGACCCCCGACCGGCTTACGCCTCCACTTCCGCCTCTTCGAGAAGCACCGTCAGGTTCTCGAGCGTCGACTCCGCCTCCCGCGTGAGGAACCGCTTCGCGACGGGGTCGGTGAGCGATTCGAGCAGGTCCGGCCCCGGCGGGTCGATCGAGGACCGGTACCGGACGCGGCTCCCGCCGTCGACCTCTTCGACCTGCCATGCGACCGACCCTTCGATGTCGCCGCTGAGTTCGTAGCGTCGTTCGTTCGGCGGGTCGAACGTCTCGTCGTCGAACCGGCCCTCCATCCGGGCACCGACCATCTTGAACGCGTAGTTCCCCTGTTTCCCGACGTCGCCCGCCTCGACGTCGGAGATGTCCATCAGCGAGGGCGTGAACTTCACGTGGTTGTACGGGTCGGCGATGAAGTCGAACACCTCCCCGGGCGGTACCTCCGTTTCGACTGCCTCGTCTATCTCGATCATCGTCTCCCCCTCTGTTGGTCTCGTGGCGTTTCGTCGCCATCGAGGCCGCAGCTAACATCACGCGCTGGCTACATAATTCTTGTTGTATGGTGCCACACCACACGAGCAGGGCGATATCGTCGCACCGCCGGATACGTCACGCGACCGTCCTGCCGGTCCCTGCCGAGGTTTTTGGTCGGCGAGCCCTTCCCGACGTGTATGGGAACCATCGACCCCGACGCGCTGTTGCCGAACGAGCGGGTAAAGGAGGCGGTCCGGAACGGCGACGTGGTCCAGCTCACGCGGGGAGCCGGCTCGCAGTACGCCGAGGCCGGCGACACGTTCGACCTCGACGGGCGGACGTTCGAGGTGGTCGAGGTAGAGGAACGGAAGCTCGGGGACATGACCGACGGCGACGCCGAACGCGAGGGGTCGCCGTCGCTGGACGCTTACAAAGCGCGGATGAAGCGCGCTCACCCGGACGGCTTCGAGTGGAACGACGACGCGGACGTGCTCACCTACCGGTTCGAGCGTCGATAGTACCTTCCGTTCCGGGGGACTCTCGCCGCCGTGGTATCTCTTCGCGCCATCGCGCTCGGGGTCGTCACGCTCCTGACGCTCGTGGTCGTCGCGGCGGTTCGAGCACCGGCGACGCTGCTCGTCGTCGGCCTCGCTCCCGGCACCGTGGCGGCCGCGCTTGCACCGCCCGGTGTGCGAAGCGGCACCGTCCACGGAGCCGTCACCGGCGCAGTCATCACGCTCGGGACGTGGCTCGCGCTGTTCGCGTGGCTCACGGTCGCGCCGCCGGACCGGGTCGCGCCCGGCTTCGGACTCTCCGTCGTGTTTCTCGCGGCGCTGGCGGTCGCGGCCGGCGTGCAAAGCACCGTCGCTGGCGTCGTCGTCGGGCTCCTGCGCTAGCGGCGCGCGCGCAGCTCCGCAAGCAGGTCCTCCGGCTCCATCTCTTTCATCGACAGCAGCACGAGCAAGTGGTAGACGAAGTCAGCTGACTCGGCGGCGAGCTCTTCGGTGTCGTCGTCTTTCGCGGCGAGCAGTATCTCCGTCGCCTCTTCGCCGAGCTTCTCCAGCACGTAGTTCTCCCCCTTCTTGTGGGTGAACAGCCGGGTCGTGTACGACCCTTCGGGGAGGTTCGCCTTCCGGGATTCGATGACCGCGAACAGCTCCTCGAGCACCGCCTCCGCGTCGCCGTCGGTGTTGGCGTCGTTTGCCTCACTTCCAGCATCCGGGTCGGTCGTCGCGTCGTCGTCACTCATCCTCGACCACCTCCCGGATGTCGGCGAGCTCCGCGAACTCCGCGGCCGGCTCGCGGCCGGCCTCGAACACGTCCGCGGCGACGCTGACGGGTGCGTTCGTCCGTGCGGCGAGCGCAAGCGCGTCGGAGGGGCGCGCGTCCACGACGACGGACTCGCGGGGGGTGTCCACGTGGAGGTCGGCGATGTAGGTCCCGTCGCGGAGCTCGGATATCTCGACGGCGTCGACCCGACCGCCCAGCTCCTCCATCACATCGAGCAGCAGGTCGTGGGTGAGCGGTCGGCCGATGTCGTGGGCGTCGAGCCCGCGACGGATGGCCATCGCCTCGTCGAACCCGACGAACACGGGAAGCAGGTCGTCGTCGCCCTCCACGCCGACGAGCACGACCGGCACGGTGCCCGAGGGCGTGTTCGCGACCTTCACCCCGTCGATGAACGCGTCCATAGCCGCCCGAGGGTGGCCGTGGTGAAGGCGATTACGCCTCCCGCTCGGCGGCCGTCTGCCGGAAGAAGGCGAGTTCGTGGATCCGGGCGTCGTCCGTCAGCTCGGGGTGGAAGGAGGTGCCGACGACGGGGCCCTCTTTCACGGCGACGGGGCGGCCGTCCCACTCGGCGAGCACCTCGACGTCCGGGCCAACGGACGCGGGGTCGATGACGGGCGCACGGATGAACACGGCGGGGAACGGTTCGTCGAGCCCGGTCACGTCGAGCGGCGCCTCGAAGGAGTCGGCCTGTCGGCCGAACGCGTTTCGGTCGACGGTCACGTCGAGGACGTCCAGCGTCGCGACGCGGTCGTCCCTCGCGTCCGTCGCGGCGACGATGAGCCCGGCACACGTCGCGAGGACGGGTTTCCCGGCGGCGACGTGGTCGCGGATCTCGGCGTCGATCCCTTCGTCGGCGAGCAGCGCGGAGATGGTCGTCGACTCGCCGCCCGGCATGAGCAGGACGTCGCAGTCGGGGACGAGCCCGGCGTCGCGTATCTCGATCACCTCGGCCGTTTCGCCGTACCGCGTCGCCGCTCGGCGGATAGCGTCGGCGTGTTCGGAGACGTCACCCTGCACCGCGATGACGCCGGCTGTAAGCGACATAGCGTCGATACGTGACGGAGGGCGAAAAGCGCGACGACCCGGCGGTCGTGGCCGTCGGGTCGGGAGGACGTACCGTCGCGGCTTTGTCGGTCAGGTGCGGACGCGTCGAGGTCGGGGTCGCGGCTCAGGCGACGGCGTTGAGCACCATCACGAGCGCGCCGAACAGGAGGCCGAACGCGACGACGGTGCGGGGGTCGATGGTCGGTGCGTTGCGGTCCTCGCTGTCGAAATACCGGACGAGTCCGGCGGAGGACATCAGCCCGCCGGAGTTCTGTCCACTGCTCATACCTCGACTTTCGCGGTTTCGACCGTAAGCCTTGCGGCACGCCCCCGCCGTCGCTGCTGTCGTCCGACTGCGGGTCGCGTCCCCGCCGCAGTGTACGGGCCGCGACCACGTGGGAAAGGTTTTAGCGCGCGGCTCGACTACCTGCGTTCGGTATGAGTGTAAGCCTGAAGGACTTCTACGCCGACTGGTGCGGTCCGTGCAAGACGCAGGACCCGATCCTCGAGGAGGTCGCGGACGATTACCCGGACGTCTCCTTCGAGAAGGTGAACGTCGACGAGGAACAGGACGTCGCGAACGAGTATCAGGTCCGGTCGCTCCCGACGCTGATCATCGAGAACGACGACGGGATTGTCGAGCGGTTCGTCGGCGTCACCCAGCGCGACGACATCGAGAGCGCGCTGCAAGAGGCCGGCGCGTAGCGCCGTTTCCGGACGGCTTAACACCGCGACTGCACACGAACACGCATGGACGGTGAGATTTCAGCCGCGGAGCTCTCGGCGCTGCTCGAGTCGGACGACGACCTCCGCATCGTCGACATCCGACCCAAAGGGGCGTTCGACCGCGGCCACATCCCCGGTAGCGTGAACATCCCCTTCGCCGAGCTGCCGAACCGGATCGAAGAGATCGACGGTGCCGACCGCGTCGTCACCGTGTGTCCACACGGGAAGGCCTCGGTACAGGCGGCCCGGCTCGTCGGCTCCTACGAAGGGACGACGGGGGTCGTCGAGTCGCTCGCCGACGGCATCGAAGGATGGCGAGAGGGGGGGCACCCGTGGAAGAGCGAGGCGCAGGCGGTCGACGAGGGCCCCGACGCGCCGTTCTGACCCGCCGGCTTTCCCTGTCGGCGTCGCTTCACTACCGTCTTTTCGACCCGCGCTCGACAGTTGCGCGGCTCCCGATACGGTCGCTGTGCGTCGGAGAACGGAGAACGAGAACAGGTGAAGACGAGGGGGTCAGGCGACGTTGAATCCCTTCTCGCGGAGGAAGTCCTCCACGCGACCGGTGTGGTTCCCCTGGAGCTCGATGGCGCCGTCCTCGACGGTGCCCCCGCAGGCGAACTTGGACTTGAGGTCCGAAGACAGCGAGTCCATGTCGACGTCCTTCGGGTCGAACCCCTCGATGACCGTTACCTCCTTCCCGTATCGGCGCTCGTCGATGCGGATGCTGATCTCCTGGGACTCCTTGGCGACGTCCTCGCAGACGCAGAGTTCCTGGGGCAATCCGCACGTCGAGCAGACTTCCGACATTACGCCGAAACGTACAGAGTCGTCGTATTAAACACTGTCGGGAGGGTCGGTCGGCTCACGACCGCCGGCCGCGGTTCGTGACGACGGAGTCGGCGAGCGCGACCGCCTCGTCGGCCTCCGCCGCCGTGACGTCACCGGCGTAGGTCGCCCGCTCGTACAGCTGGGCCGCGCGCCGCGCCCGTCGGTCGCCGACGGCCTCGACGTACTGCCGCACGGTCTCCTCGTCGGCACGGGGTCGCGTCTGCCGGGAGAACACGTACTCGATGCGCTCGTAGGCACCCTGTACGTCGGTCACGGGGTCCGACCGCGGCTGGCGTCGGAGCCACACTTCGCGGTACGCCCACCCCGCGACGCCGGACTTGCGCGCCCCGGCGACGGCGCCGAGCGCGACGACGGCGCCGAGGGCGAGCTGTTCGCGCGGCGGGAGCTCCGGGAGCGTGAAGCCGCCG
>ENA-ORDC01001318-ORDC01001318.1-marine-metagenome-genome-assembly--contig:-NODE-1318-length-19011-cov-7.691349_pt1 | contig 19011 bp, 20 predicted proteins | sample MGYA00237783_ERZ508515 | MGnify/ENA primary metagenome ERZ508515 (study PRJEB26186, sample SAMN06268792) | marine metagenome | isolation source: Eden Landing Ponds, San Francisco, CA, USA | place... | reverse complement strand
CCTCGCCCCTTTCAGTCCCACCCGGGGCCGGTTGGTCAGCCGGCATGGGCGGGACTGAAAGGGGCGAGGCGGTCGGCGACGGCGCGCACGGGCAAGCACTAAGCGAGGGAGCGCGCGAGCGAGCGAAGCGCGCAGCCGGCGCACCGAGCCGACCGCCTCGGGGCTTTCTGGCTGTTCCCAACCGCGACTCCCGTAACTATACACCACCCTGCTCAGCCAGCGAAGGCATCACTCAATGGAGAATCAAGCAATGACAGTTACTGACAACGACAAGACCGCACCACGAACGACGATTAGGGTCGCGATCCGCGTTCCCAACGACGGGGCTGTGGATCTCGTGACCGACGCCGAACGGCGACTGAGACGCGCCAGTGGGGTCGTCCGGGCGACTATCGACGAACTCGACGGTATCGAACCGAGACTCTCGGCGACGCATGTGATTGCGACGGCCACGGTCGAGACGTCATCGGTGTCGGGTTCGGCGCTTCGTGACCGGCTCACCGATCGTGCTGGCGTAGAGATACTTGCGGGGGTAGATCCCCCATGAGTTGTATGCAGGACGATTCGGAATCTGGAGTGAGGGGTCTCAGCTGTCCGGATTGCAGCGAGACTGTGATCAACGAAGACGATACCGCTGAACGGACAGTTCACTGTCCCGACTGTGACACCGCATTCCAGCTCCTGCTCGTGCCCATCGGGCGCGATACGTCCGCGGGCTGTCCCACCTGTGGTGGCGATCTCGCGCTGGGCGATTTCGGCGATCCGCTCACCTGCGAGTCCTGTGGCGAGGAATGGATGATACGGGAACGCTCGTGGCTCGATCCAGCAATGCATGACTGAACACGAACAGTCAGACGCGCCCGCAGCGATCGTCGTGGACGACCAGCTCGGCGGTGCGCCCAGACTCGACGGCCATCGTATCGGAGTCCTCCACATTTGGACCCACTATCAACAGGGGGACCCGATCGAGCAGATCGCCGAGGAGGTATACCCCCACCTTCGCATCGAGCAGGTCCAGGCAGCCGTCGGCTACGCCAGGGCCAATCCCGAGGAGATGGCGGTTCTCGAGCGCGAGCGCGAGTGGCTGACTCGCGATCGGATGCGGCGTGCTCGGAAGCGAAAGCGGCTCGCGCTCGAGATGGTTTGTCCTGAGTGTGGTGGACAGATCGTCCCAGGCGAGGATCTTCCGCTCGCGCTCGTGGAATGTTCGTCCTGCGGCGACGAGCACGTGGTCAAGTTGCTTCTCGGAGATGCCTCAGATGATTAGTCAGCGTGACTCCGAGCCCGCACCCATCACTGTTCAGTCGAGAGAACGTATCGAATCGACAGAAAGTACTTACCAAACCACTCGCTACGGCTATCGCATGCAGCAAACGAACGAACGCAGACGCTGCCGGTGAACGGTTCGCGCGAGCCCGTCCGGGCCGTAGCGAGCTGTATCACGGCAGCGTTACCATCCATGAACGACGCAGAACTCCTCCGCCGGGAACTCCGTGCGGCACGCGAGGAACTGATCCGCAAACGCGCCGGAGCGCCGGACGAACCGGGGACGACAACGAGTCGGCTGCCCCTGATGCCGGACCGCGACGAGGCACATCTTCGACTCGCGTTGATGGACGTTGAGGCACTCGAAGCCCACGTCGATCGCCTCGAACGCGATCTCGACGATCTGGAACACGGCATCGACCGACCGGACGAGTGAGCCGCCGCTGATTGTCGAAACGCTCCATCGAACACTCTCACATCCAACAACGACGGAATCATGGCAATCGAAATCACAGGCGAACACACGACTGCAACGTTTCTCGTCGACGAGGAGTCGCTCATCGAGGACAACTGTCTCGAGCAGGTCCGGACGCTCGTCGATCACCCGGCGTTCACCGAGCCGATCCGGATGATGCCCGACGCCCACGTCGGTTCGGGCGCACCGATCGGGTTCACCATGCCGCTGCCGGACCGGGTCGTCCCAAACATTGTCGGCGTCGACGTCGGCTGTGGCATGGTCGCGACGAACCTCGGCGAGGACCTGCCACTCGACGGCCCGGAACGCGAGCGTCGGGTGCGCGAGGCCGTGCCGATGGGGCGGGCCGTCCACGACTACGACGACGCGCCGCATCTCGTCGACGAGTTCCCGTTCGAGCGGGCGAACGACGTGTTCGATCGCTTCGACGTCGCCTACCGCGAGCGCTTCGGCCGCCCGATCGATCCGATCGAGTTCGATTTCGACGGCTACGACGGCGAGTACTTCAAGGCGCTGTGCCGGCGGGTCCTCGCCGGCTCGCGCCAGGGGATGGGCTACGTGATCCGCGGTGCGGGCACGCTCGGTGGCGGCAACCACTTCGTCGAGTTCGCGAAGGCTCGTGATTCGGGGGCGTACTGGCTGGTCATCCACAGTGGCTCGCGGTATCTCGGCAAGTCCGTCGCCGAGTACTGGCAAGAGAAGGCGACGCAGTACCGCGAGGCCGACGCCATCCGGGCGGCGTTGCCCGAGGCGTACGCCGAGTATCTCAGGTTCGACCTCGAGACGGTCAGCGACGCAGACCTCTTCGCGTGGGTCACCGGCGGCAAGGGTGAATCGCACGTCCGCAAGGACGCGATTCGGGCGGCCTTCGACGGCGAACGGGTCGACGAGGTCTTTCGGGCGGTGTCTCGGCCGCAGGCGGCTCTCGAGGATCGCAACGAGGATCTCGACTGGCTCGAGGGTCGGGAGGCCCACGGCTATTTTGTTGATATGCTGTTTGCCCAGCAGTACGCACGCTGGAACCGCGAGCTGATGAGCGAGGCTATTTGTACGGCACTGGATGTCGAGCCCGTCGATCGCTTTCAGTCGATCCACAACTACGTCGACTTCCGTGATCTGACCATCCGGAAGGGTGCGACGCCGGCCCGGAAGGGTCAGCAGCTCGTGATCCCCTTCAACATGGCCGAGGGCTCGCTGCTGGCTCGCGGGAAAGGGAATCCGCGGTATCACTCAACGGCTCCCCATGGGGCCGGCCGGCGGATGGGCCGTCGCGAAGCCCACGAGACGCTATCAGTCGAGGACTTCGAGACGGCGATGGCCGAGGTGTATTCGGAGTCAGTCAGCGAGGGAACGCTTGACGAGGCACCGATGGCCTACAAGTCTGTGGAGAAAATCGTCGAGGCGATCGAACCGACGGCGGAGCTCATCGACCGGCTCGAGGTCGTTCACAATCTGAAGGCGACGGAGTGAGTGACGTCGATGGGGAGCGGGCACCACATCTCGGGGACGACACCGCGTTCGTCTACGCAGAAAGACTTAATGACATATGGTGACAAAAGATGACAACCATGCCGCGCCACGTGAACGACCTTCGGAACGGCGACCCGTTTCCGGTGAAGCCAGATACGAACGAATACCGCGCGTTGAGCTTCCTCGTTCAACACCGTGAGTACGGATTTACCCCACGGGAAATCGCTGAGCACACCGAGATCAGCGAATCGAGCGCGTCAAAAACGATGGCCCGACTGTTCGAGAAAGGACTCGTCGAACGGGCTGACGGCACGTATTACGTCGAACCCGAACGTGCTGACACCCTACAGCGCCGACTGGAGTCGATCGACGCAGCGACTCGATTGTTCGAGGATGCACCCGCGGATGACGCGTACGCCGAACCCGGGTGGGAACAGCACGTGCCGAGCATTCGTGATGAGCGTGCCGAGCAGACTGAGCGTACTCGTTCTGCGCACGACGCTGACACAACGGCTGCAGATCCCACCCGAGAAGCCGAGCGACTCGTCGCCGAGCTCACAGACGACGAGACGAACGGCCGCAGGGATTGACGTCGATGGCGTATCGTCACGGGGATGTCGTATCGTCACGGGGATGTCGTATCGATTCCGGATCCCCACGACAGGCGGCCATCGCGACCGGCGGTCATTATCTCCGATTCGGACTGTCCCGATCACGGGACTCGGTATACGGTGGCTGCGATCACCGGCAGCGAGCGATATGGGGAGACACGGTACGCAGTCGAAGTGGCGACTGACGAACCGGTCGAAGGGACGCTGCTCAAACGCTCGTTCGTCGAACCGTGGGCGACCGAACGGATCGCGCACGACGACATTCGAGACGTTCATGCGCGATTCAGGGCGGAAACGATGAAACGTATCGCAAAATCATACGCCGCTATGGTCCTACAGGGATAACCCAGAAAATGCCTGTATCCGCGATATTGACCACGTGCAAATACTGTCCCGTCAGTTCTCGATAGGGGGGTTCTCGACGATCCTACGCGGTCGAGTGGGCGGGATCGTCACTGAGTGCGCCCTGACTGCGCGTCGATTCCCGGACTGTGGTATTTGATTCGTCTGGATCGTCGAACCAGTCGCGGGTTTGTCTACCATATATTCCGGAGCGCCAGGGCCGCCAACAGTAGCTTTACCACTCTCGAATACATTGTATTCAACATGAGTAGCTCGATCAGGATCAGCGAGGAGACGAAACGGAAACTCGAAGCGGTAAAGCGATCCGACGAGACGTTCGACGAGTTGCTGGCACGCCTCGCGGTAGACCGGACTGAGGGAGACGTCGAGGCACTGGCCGGGTTTGCCGACGAGGGCATCGAAGAACACATGCGAGAGGCGCGTGCTGATCTCGCCGATTCGCTCGCCGAGCGTACCGACAGGATGCACACTGAGCTGGATCAGTCCTGAGTGGTATCGATGCTCTATCTCGACAACGACGTTCTCGCGAAGTTTGCGCGACCGAATCCGGATCCCGTCGTCGTTCAGTACCTGCAGGGCCGGCATGCCGAACCCTGGGGGATCTCAGCGCTCGTCGCCTACGAGTTTCTCAGTTTCTATCCACAGTCCCAGCGAGGGGAGAAGCTTCGACAGCTCGAGCAAGATGTCCTGAACGAGATCTCGCCCATCGACACCCGGACGAGTCTGCAGGCGGCGAATCTCCGATCGTTGCTTGAAAACGCAGGGACGGCACTCGATACGGGCGATCTCTTCGTCGCGGCGACAGTACGTCGGCACGGTGGGACGCTCGCAACGGCCAATGCGAACGATTTCGACAAGCAACCGATTCACGAGCTACTCGACGTCGACATCGTGCCGACGGACGCGTAACGTTCTGTGTTCGTGGCTGATCCGGTGTTTTCTTGTTCGGGCGACCGGAAGCCGAGGTACATGCGTATCCTGCGTGTCGCCCAGAAAGTCTACCCCGAGGTTCCCGGCGGCGGGACCTACCACGTCCACGCGATGAGTCGCGACCAGGCCGCGATGGGCCACGACGTCACGCTGGCGACCGTCCGTCACGACGACTCGCTTCCCCACGTCGAGGAGCGTGCAGGGTACACGGTGGTGCGCTACGATCCTGCGTTCTCTGCGCTGGGGAACGACATCAGTCCCGGGCTGGCACGGTATCTCTTCTCGGCGGATAATTTCGACGTAGTGCATGCGCACTCACATCTGTACTTCTCGACGAACCTGGCCGCGTTGCGGCGTCGACTGGGGGACGTCCCGCTGGCGCTGACGAACCACGGCCTGTATTCCCAGAGCGCCCCCGAGTGGGTGTTCGACCTGTACCTGCGGAGCGTGGGTCGGTGGACGTTTGAGCAAGCTGACGTGGTGGCGTGCTAGTATTTGTTATGTATTCGACTCTTATTGATGTCGTTAGTTCGTGCTGTTTGCTCTAGGAGTGCTCCGCCCAGTATGGAGGTTGCATGAGATCTTATCATGCGGATTCGAAGTGATTGTGGCCACCCTGAAAGCCCTCGTCAGTTTCGGTCCCGCGACTCTCACGGATCGCTTCGCTACGCTCGCTCCCCGTTCGAGCGATCCGAGACGCTCACTTTGTTCGCGTCTCGCGCTCGCTACGCTCCTCGCTACGCTGCGGTGCTTGCGTCGTCGGGGTTCCCGGAACTGGCTCGCCCTTTCATTCCGCCAGGGTTCGGCTGCGTCATCGGGGAACACTCGTCTGGATTGTCTGTCATCACGTCGGTACCACTGAATTCGTACTTTGAATGACTGCCGACCCAGAACACTTCGCTCTTTGCTCTCGCTACTGGACGATTTCCTTCGTTCGTCATCACCTGTCCGTTATCGATCGTTTCAAGACGGTAAACCTCGCGTTGTTTGAGGCTTTTCTCGGTACGTTTACGTAGGCCTATGCGTCGGAAAGATCCTCACTGAGATAACCGACTACGCATTATTCAAAATCGGTCAGTCAACAAGCGGAACGAAGTACGCCGGCAACTCGTTCTCCAAGTATCGACCAACGATGGTGGGTATCGATATACGATATAGCAGCCTTCCCCATTTGTTCTCGCTTTGATGGGTCGTCAACGAGATTCTCGATAGAGGCAGCGATAGACTCTGGCTCGTTCGGAACGACAACGCCCCCTCCGGACTCCTCTGTGACACGTCGTATCTCTTGAATATCGCTGGCTACGTATGGAGTCCCAACGGCCATGCTTTCTAAGAGCTTATTCGGGCGTGCGTAGTCTAAGTGATAATCCTGCTGTAGTGGGACAATACTGATCGCTGACCGTTGCAGGCGATAGGCAACTTCTTCGCGATCGACATAGCCTGCGAACTTTACTCGGTCGGACAAATCGAGATTGGCGACAAGAGTTTCAAGTTCGTCCCGTCGTTTCCCATCACCAACAAGTTCAAGCGAATAGTTAGTCGGCAGATACTGGAACGCCTTGATGAACGGTCGAAGCGCATGCGCATCGCCCATATTTCCGACATAGAGGGCCCGAGTTGAGTTTGTCATCTCTGGCGATGGTATAAAGAGTTCGTCATCAACACCGAACGGAACGAGGGTAAACTTCTCTCGGGACACGTCAAACTTCTCAATGTACGATTGCGCCATGGTTTCTGTGATGACGGTTATTCCATCTGACCGGGTGATAGCGAGCCACTCTAGTGTCCAAATATATCGGTATGGCACGGTACCGGATTCGACATAGCCCATGTCGGTCGCATTATCCAACCAGAGGTCGAAGATATCGACAATCCATGCACAACCGAGGAGTTTCCCAATTGCCCCGGGAAGAAACGTTGTATGTGGTGCAGAAACGGTGATAATACTGTCATAGCGCCAGAAATTCACCAGCACATATAGCGAAGCGAACACTGAAAAGATGACGTAGTTCAGAATGCGACCCAGATTTGACTGATCCGCTCTACTGTCTTCCTGCGGTTGGAAAGTCCAGAGTCGAGTCACCGGAATCCCGTTGACGGTCTCGCGCTTTATCGGGCGATGAGTCCGTTCGAAAGCACCGTATGGAAACGCAGGTGGAGGACAAATAACGCGACTCTCGATGTCTTCCGGCAACTCCTTTACAAGTCGCTGCCATCGGTGGGCCCCACCCATCGACTCCGGTGGAAAAAAGTGCGAGATAACGAGTACGCGAGTTGTCTCAGACATGGACGCTATCGCGATGTCGTCCGTGATTCTCCGAACCGGAATAATTCCACGTCACGGTCGGCGAGCCAATCTTGTATCGCATCAAGCTCACGAACAGTATCGTCGTGCGGGACGAGTTGTATCAATACATCTGGACGTTCGTCTTCTATAAGCGACTGAAGGTCGTCGTATCCAATACCGTCAACGTGGCGATCATAATGGTGAATATCATAGCCATCAAGAGAGAGGGAGTCGACAACGTCCTGTGCAGGACTGTTTCGCTGATCGTACGTGTTCGGTTTGTACGCAGCTCCGAGAGCGACAATTTTTGGGTTCTCGTAGTCGGCGACTGCGCGGCGCACTTTCTTCGCGGTTACATCCGGCATCTTATCGTTAATACGCCGGGCAGTCGTAATGAGGTTCGTGTGCTCGGGATCAACCTCGTTGAGGAACCAGGGATCGATGGGAAGGCAATGGCCACCGACACCGATACCAGGCTTGAGGATATCGACTCTTGGGTGATTATTTGCGAGTTCGATCACCTGATGCATATCCACGTCCATCTGCTCACCGATCAGCGCAAACTCGTTCGCGAGGGCGACATTGACATCGCGAAACGTGTTTTCCATCAGCTTACACAGTTCAGCTGACAGGAGGTCAGTGAAGTAAATTTCACCCTCCAAGAACGGCTCGTATATTTTGGCAGCTCGTCGTGCACTCGCCTCATCAATCCCGCCGATAACGCGATCATTCGTAACGATCTCCTCAAAGACGTTACCAGGGAGAATACGCTCAGGCGAGTGTGTCAACTGTACATCGACACCGGGCTCAAACCCGGCTTCTTCCAGGATGGGGACAATGTGGTCTTCGCATGTCAGCGGTGGGATCGTCGACTCGATATTGATCAGTTCACCACCGCTCAGATAGGGGAGTATCGACTCAACGGCTGCTTCAACATACGATAGATCTGGGCTTTTCGATGGTTCCTGAAGCGGCGTCGGAACCGAAATCACGAACGCGTCACCTTCAGTTGGCTCCGTACTCGCTTCGAGATTTTCCTGTACAGTCTCACTCTCAATTCGTGACTGGAATTCCGCCCCCTCTAGGTTGAGCGACGCATTGTTAATTGCGTCCACCATGTTCTCATCGATATCGACCCCGTATACCTGAACGCCTTGCTCGGCGAGGGTCAGCGCTAACGGGAGCCCAATAAAACCGGTACCAATTATAACGACATCGTCAATCGGCGCGTCGCCTGTGAGCTCACTCGACATCGTAGTAATCCCGCATCCATTCGATCGTCTTGGGTACCCCTTCTTCAAGCGACACCTGGGGATCGTGGTCGAGATCGCGCTTGGCACGTTCGACGTTAGCCCGTTTGTTCAGCGTGTTGTGTTCCTCGGTCCCTCGATATTCGACTTTGCTATCGTCCTTGTCGAGATAGTCAAGGACGAGGTCGGACAATTCCTTGATCCCGTAGTACTCCGTATTTGCGATGTTGTACACCTCGCCAGTGATGAAGTTATCGACGATATTCGCGAGCGTGTTGACCGTATCGCCGACGTAGGTGAACGAGCGATGGTGGTCTTCATAGACGTGATACGTCTCGTCGTGGAGCGCAAGGTAACAGAATTTTGCGACGACGCTTCGATACTCGCTATATTCCTCGCCTGGACCGTAGGTGTTAAACAGACGGACACGGACGGTCTCGGTTCCGTATCGGTCTGCCGAATTCATGATCTGCTGCTCGTTGACCCACTTGGAGACGGCGTAGTCGTTCAATCGTCGGACGTTCTTCTCATGCGGCACTGACTCCTCCATTACGCCGTCGTAATTGCCGTACACTTCACTGCTAGAGGAGAAAATCAGCCGGAAATCGTGTTCCTGCTGGAGCCGAAGGATATGCTTCGTTCCGATCGCATTTGACTCCCACAGCGTTTCATAGAAGTCTTCGCCGTTCTTCCGGCCGAACTCTGCTGCTAAGTGATACACGAAGTCAAAGTCGTGTTCCTCGAATATTTCTTCGAGTTGCCGATATTCGCCAACATCACAGCGATAATATTTCTCGCGCTCGGACCAGAGGCGATCCACGACCCAGACATTGTGACCTCGGGTCTCAAGTTCGTCCACAAGTGGAGAGCCGACACTTCCAAGTCCACCAGTAACCAGAATCTTTGCCATCACCCTCACCAACAGGACAGGGGTACGATTATTTTTTGGTTTGCCTTTGTGTTACAAGATCACGTCAAGGATTCGCTCAGCTGCATCACCGTCACCGAACGGCGTGTCCCAGTCAACTGGTTTGTTGAGCTGTGCTTGCGCGCTGGCGGTGATGTCTTCCGGGTCAGTACCGGCTATGACGTTCGCCCCAACTGAGACCGTCTCAGGCCGTTCGGTCGAATTACGAACCGTTACACATGGTGTCTGAAGGATACATGTCTCCTCTTGAACGCCACCGGAATCAGTAACGACAAGTGATGCTGTGTCTTCGAGCCGCAAGAAATCAAGGAAGTCCAGTGGTTCGACGAGCTGGATCCGCTCCGGGACGTTGATGTCGAACTCCGCTACACGGTCGCAAGTACGCGGATGAATCGGATAAATGACCGGACAGTCTAACTCCCGTGCAACGCGGTCGACACCTGTCAGGATATTCACGAGCCGGTCCCGATCGTCGACGTTCTCCGCGCGGTGTGCCGTCATTAGAATGAACCCGCCATCAGAGAGACCGTACTCTTCAAGGATCGTACTTTTCTCGGCTGCCAGCTCCCGGTTGGCCATGACCGCGTCGACGATCGTGTTTCCCGTCACGTAGATTCGATCTTCATCGATGCCTTCCTCTCGAAGGAGGCTAGCGCTCTCCTCTGTTGGTGCGAACAGATAGTCCCCGACGTGATCGGTAACGATACGGTTAATCTCCTCAGGCATTTCACGATCAAAACTCCGGAGCCCTGCCTCGACGTGGCCCAGTGTCGCGTCGAGTTTGCTCGTCGCGATCCCACCAGCGAGCACCGAGTTGGTGTCCCCCTGGACGAGGACGACATCGATATCTTCCGTCATGAGAACCTCTTCAATGCCGGCCAGCATTTCACCCGTTTGTTCACCGTGACTCCCGGATCCAACACCGAGGTGATAGTCCGGTTCTGGGAGACCCAACCGTTCGAAGAATATCGTATCAAGTTCGTCCGAGTAGTGTTGACCGGTATGAATCAGCGTGTACGGGACGCCACGCCGCTCACAGAGCCGAACGATCGGAGAGAGCTTGATGATCTCCGGGCGCGTTCCGAGAATAATCGCAAGTCGGGGTTCGGTCACTTTCGTTATCGAAGCCGGTCTGTGATCAAATCTCTTGTCTTTCACTGATCGTCTACGAGAGATCGATAAAGGTCTTCGTGTCGATCGACACACGCCGACAGCGAGAAGACCGATTCTACGCGGGCACGTGCATTTTCGGCTCGTCGCTCGGCCTCTGTTGGATTTTCAAGCGCTTCCTGAATCGCGTTTGCGAGCGCGCTACTGTCTTCTGACGGAACAATCCAACCGTGGTCAGGACCGGGGATTTGTTCAGGCACCCCACCGACGTCAGTCGCGACAACGGGACATTTCATCGCCATCGCCTCAAGAACGACGATGGGACATGCCTCCGCAATTGACGGGAGAACGAATACGTCGAACAGAGAGAGGAGTTTGGGGATGTCCGACCGGAAACCAACGAACGTGATCTGGTCTTCAAGGCCGAGTTCCGTGCGGAGTGAGTGGAGCTTTTCGAAATAGTCCTTTCGAGAATCGAGTTCGGCTCCGACGATCGGGACGGCGATCTCCTGACTAACGTCTGCAACAGCACGGAGGAAATACTCGTGTCCTTTGATTGGATTGAGGTTCCCGATGGTTCCGACGATTGGGATACTGGGAGCAATGTCGAGTTCCGAACGGAGCGACGACTCGTCGATAGTGACCCGATCCGGATTGAACTGGCCGATGTCGACGGGTGCATAGATCGTGCGTGACGGTGTTTCTGGATCGAAATAGTAGTCGTGAACCGCGTCTGCTGCGACGACGATCTCGTCTGCCCATCGGTTTCCGAGGGCTGCCGCGATCTGTTTCACTGGGGTGGGCGTGAGCGTGTCGTTGAAATGCCAGGCAAGCGGGACCGACGTCCGGGCGGTCGCGAGTGCGGTCTGAAAGTTGACGACCATGTTCGCGTGGACGACATCGATATCGCGATCTCTGATGAGTGTGGAGATCTCCCGTACCGTTGGGACGAAATCAGCGAAAAAGCGGGCATTCCCGCGGATATTGGTCGGTGGGCGGAGTCGAGACAAGGTGACGCGATGGGTCTCGAAGCCGGAATCAACAGCCGCGTCCCTGAACGCGTCGTCACCAGTTGGAATCAAAAAATCGGTTTCGATATCGCGTTCTCGGAGTCGTCTCGCGACGTCGAGTGACCGCCGCTGTGGGCCACCCATCCGCGGGTCGGTTATACTACTGAGAACGCGCATGATGTAGAGAGAGGGCAGAGTTTATTTAGATTTATCGTCTACTGCAGAGCAATTCTGACGGATTTTACGATTTGACTAGCAGTATACGCTGGTGAGAATCGCTCCTCCACGATACGCCGCGAACGTTCCCCCATCTTCTCAAGGTTGTTACTTGAGTTCATTATGTCAGTCATTGCGTTCGCTAATGCGGTTGAATCTTGAGTTGGAACGATATATCCATTTTCACCGTTCGTAATCATCTCGGGAGCATTCCCGACGCCCTCGGTAGTTATCACGGGAAGACTAGCCGCCATCGCCTCATTAAGTACTAGTGGTGCTAAATCCTCAATAGAGGGTAACACAAAACAGCCAGCATCAGCTAATAATTCGCGCTTCTGTTGTTCACTCACCCATCCCGTGAAGGGGATATCTAGATCTTTGGACCGAGCGACCTTCTCGAAGTGCTTTCGATCTGGACCATCACCGACAATAGTCAGATCGATGTCCTCTTCGCTAACCTGAGCGTATGCATCAATCAAATATTCGACTCCTTTTCGCTCAATCATCTGTCCTATGAATAAGAACGTGACGCCGTTACGTTGCTTCGTGTTCGACCAGTATACGTCATTATCGACAACATTTGGCCCAATTACGATACGATCGCGTGAAATCCCACGGGCCTGCTGAAACTCACACGCTTGAACTGTGGGAACCACCAAGCAATCTGCTCGGCGGGCTATCGCTTTCAATACAGGTGCGAGAAATTTGCCGGCAGGATGACTGGGACCTTGAATACGCTCAGTCCACAATATTGTTTTGAAAGATGATATTTTCGACACTACATAACTCAATTGCATCGTGAAGTTTGTGCTGCCCCCGATGATAACGGCGTCCAGATCTCGCCGCAACAAATGATGCGTAATTGATGGATTCACGTGAAAATGGGATCCCGAGACCCCTAAATCGAGACCAGAGAGGATTGTGTAATCGTGTTCTGGTTCTGGTACAGACCAATTCCGATTTTGATGAGATTCAGCACAGTAGTAGACGTGTAAATCAATCTCTGGGTGCGAATCCAGTGCGTCAAATAGTACCGTCCGATAAGGAGTCAAAATATTATGCACGACCGCCACCCGGTAAACGGGCATTGTATCGTACGTGTACCAAATACCCTCATATAAGTATATCGTCTCGATACATACCAGTCTGATAGTCAAGTCAACCGGAATACTCATATGCGGCGATAGACTGAATGAATCTAGAAGTGAAACCGAACGTTCTTTTGGTGATTCTCGATGGGGTTCGGGCCAAGAGCACTTCTTTGCACGGCTATGAAAGGGAGACAACGCCGTTCTTGCAGTCGTTTGCAGAGCAAGCGACAGTCTATGAACAGGCCCGCTCTCCAGGAGTGGAAAGTTTATCCAGTCATACAAGTATTCTAACTGGCTATCACGTTCCAGAGCACAATATTACCTCAGCGGATCGGACACTTAAAGAAGGCGAGCTTATCTGGGAATCACTTCGGTTAGAGGACGAATACAAAACTGGTGTTTTCACGGAGAACCCCTTCTTGACAAAGGGGACACTCGCAAAGGAAATAGCATACGATACGATCGTCAACTGGCAAGCGGAGTACCCCTTTCCGGAAGGCGTAGATCCGAAATCGTTCGTGGAGAATGGATCCCCCAATATCTACGAATATCTGAAGGCGTGCATTCGAAACAGGCACCCTATCGGCTCGTTATTCAATGGAGTTGCCCTTCAATCAGAGGCTTCATTTCCGTCTCTTCTGCCAGATCGGTTCCGATCGAAAGCAGCAGCGAAAACATACGCTGACGCATTTCTCGAGTGGGAAGCAGAACAATCCGGCCCCTGGGGAGCCTGTATAAATCTCATGGATGCCCATATGCCGTATTCACCGAATAAAGAGTTCAATTTGTGGGACGATGGATCGTCACTCAAGTTACAGTCGAAAATACAGAATACGCTCTGGGAATTTAATTGTGGGCATAGGCCGCTTGAACAACTCCATGCGCTCAACGATCTATATGACGGCGCAATTAGGCAAATGGACGCCCAAATAGAGTACATCGTCAATAGATTAGCTAACCGAGGTGAACTAGAGAACACTCTGTTGGTAGTGACAGCAGATCACGGTGAGGGCTTCGGTGAAAGAAGTAGAATACGAGACGATACTCCAGTTGTCGCTCATGGAGCAGCTAATATCCACGAAGTGGTTACCCACGTCCCGCTCGTAGTGAAGTATCCTGGGCAAACCGCAGGAGAGCGTATCAAGAAGCCAGCTACGTTGACGCGTTTTCCAGCAGTTGCCCGTGCTACAATCGCAGGTGAGGAAGCACCTAGTTTCGTTCCAGAAGATGGCATCGTCGTTTCACACGTGGCTGGTGAACAAACGCCCAAGATTCACGATAAAATCCACGATTATTGTGACGACATCTCTCCTTTTACCGGTACTGGTCGGGCAGTGTACGAGCCAAACGATGACGGAAGCGTCACTAAATACGTCACGTGGGGGACTGAATCTGCAACGATTCGTATCAAAGATTCACAAACTGCTACTATCACAGCAGAAGATGAAGATGGGAAAGTAGACCACGTCTACGAAAAACTCACCGACAAAGACGTCAGACAAGCTGATGAGGACCAAATCGATGACGCTACACGAGAACATTTGAAAGATCTCGGATATGCGTAATAAGGCTATGTCAAAAGATCCCCAAATATCTATCATACTGCCAGTTTACAACGACGGTGATCGTGTCGAGGGGGCCATCGAGAGCGTCCTTCAGCAGAGCTTCGATTCGATAGAACTTCTTATCGTCAACGATGGGTCCACAGATCACACCAGTGACACCCTCGAAGAATACGACGATCATCCACAAATAAATATCATAACTCACGACGAAAATCGGGGTTTGCCGGTTGCGTTGAACACCGGCCTAGACTATGCAAATGGGGAATATGTTATGCGGCAAGATTCAGATGATCGATCTCTGCCTGGTCGTATCCGGCGACAATTTAAATATCATTCAAACAATCCGGAGATAGCCGTCACTACCACGGGCGTCGAGATCATTGACGAAGATGATACCGTACTCTATTCAATGAGCGGCCCCGAGAACCCGGCGCCGGATCTCCAGTCACAAAATAGTGTTATTCATGGGGCCACGATGATACGCAGAGATGCGATCACAGACGTCGGAGGGTACGACGAATTTTTTCGATTCTGTCAAGACTACGACTTGTGGGTTCGCCTGTATAGAGAAGGTCACCAGATTAGAACTATTCAAGAACCGCTGTATCAATTACGACGAGATTCAGAAACACTCTCTGTCGATCGACGTCGTAAGATCGCTCTCTACGGGTTATTAGCACGGGCACCACCTGCACAAAAGCAACAATTGAAAGACAGAGCTGAAAAGAATGGGCTTGAATCTATCTATAATGGGGTTTCAGGGGAAGAAAAAGCCCGATATCACCAACGAATGGCCCTTGCGAATATTGAAAATCGAAACCGGATTGGCGCGGTTAGGCAGGCCCTTGCTGGCATCAAAAAGAATGCTTTTGTCCCGCAGTCTTATGCGTATCTGGGAGTGACACTATTACCACGTTCGGCTGCTGATCGTGTTCTAAATTCAGTTCAGGGACGATAGCATGGTGACTCGCCGAGTTGCAATCAGGCATTTTATACACGCTAAATAAGATACTCAAACAGATGTCGAGCAGAGAACTCCAGTTCAGATTTCGACGAGATGCGCTTCTGGGGTTGTGCGGAATTCTACTGTTCTACATCGTGATTAGGTCCTCAAATCTGCTCGGGAAGGCGGGTTATCCTTCCATTCTCTTTTCGTCAATCATCCTCGTAGGTTGCCAGATGTATATCATCCGATTGTACGGATTGATCAGCATCCCCTCGATGTTTACGGCCCTATTTACCTATCCAGCACTCATCCCGTTCCTCGGCGATTATTTATTCCAAACGAAAAATTACACACTGCGAGCTATCCCCTACGAGAATGAGGCACACGTCCAGAAGGTGTTGTTTTTTCTTGTTATATTCATATCTGCCTTCGTGGTCACGTTAGGAGTGCTGAAAACCGAATTAAATTCGAATCAAACCGATACAGATCCGGTAGGGCTGCAAAAGAATATTCCAGCGTTTACTGTCGTTGCTATCGTGAATTTATTTGCTGCCTATCTGACAACACCTGGACCAACGATACTGACAGCCGATTACGTAACTGTCCTCAACGCCTGGTTTCCATGGGCAGCATTCGCTGGAGCATTGTATCTTGGAACGTGGGCCATGTTGTATCTGATGAGTCGCGGTGAGGCTATGGATTCGTGGTACTACAGAATGTTACTGGTCGTCTCGCTCGTCGGCGTTCTTTGGCTCCTATTGCATGCAAGGCGAAACGAGACGATGGGCGTGTTAACGATGTTACTCATCGATTACTTCGCGAGGCGAAGTAGATCCGAGAAGAAACTACCGGGATTTTTCTTGAAAGGAGTACTTCTGACTGCGGTCGTTCTCTCGGGGTTTCTGGCCGGAAAGTTGCGAGGATCGGGAGGGGTTTTCGAAGGCAGTATCCGAGAATTGTTTATCGCGACCGGAGCACCAGGGACATACGTCGCACCACCTGGAAGTCCACACAATATTTTCGGAACGACCCTAGCAGTAGTCGATATATTTGGGAAAGAGACACCGAATCTATTCGGGATGACATTTCTGTATTATCTTCCCCAAGGGATCCCAAGTGGTGTCTATGCCATTTTTGGCCTTCCATTTCCGACACTAATGCACGATGTAATTGGCAGACACTACGAGGCATATAATGGTGGAAATTATATCGCAAACCCGTACTATGCCAATTTCGGTGAAGCGGGATTGCTCTTTGGAGCCATCGTTCTGGGGTTCTTGGTATACTTTGCCCATAGACAGATAATTAATAAATCGAACACAACATTCCTCACGGGTGTTGCCGTCATTCTCGTCGTTGCTGGCTTTAGAGCGTCCTGGTATACACAGTTGAATTGGATCGATAATCTAGAGGGCTTTCTCGTGGGATATCTGATCTACGTCGTTAGTATAAACCTTGTCGAGAAGCGTAACAGCATCCCTATTATCCAGAATATCACTAACGGTCAAAAGTCGTAGATTCAGAAGGTATAACAGGTAGAGGTGCTTCTGCTAATCCAATGTGTGGCATTGCGGGTATTTTTGGCTCTGAACAGACTGAGTCTCTCGGCCCAATGCTCGAAAGAATTACTCATCGAGGGCCCGATTCTGAAGGGCGATTCATCGATGAAGACATTCCAATCCAGATGGGTGCTCGACGTCTTGCGATTGTCGATCTTGCCGATGGAACCCAACCAATATCTAACGAGGATGGCACTGTTACAGTCGTTTTCAATGGAGAGATATACAATTACAGAGCGCTTCGCGAAGAGTTAGAATCGAAGGGACACCGATTTAAGACGGACTGTGACACTGAGGTGTTGGTCCACTGTTGGGAAGAATATGGCGAGCAAATGCCATCGTATCTCAACGGGATGTTTGCCTTCTCGATTTGGGATGGTGACGCAGAAACGCTGTTTCTTGCACGTGACCGGCTCGGTATCAAGCCTCTGTATTATTCAGATTCTGAATCCTCGTTCATCTGGGGCAGTGAAATAGCGAGCCTCCTCGAAGCTGGAGTGGGTACGGACGTAGACGAACGAGCAGTATACAATTACTTCACTTTCAAATACACGCCCGCCCCCCAGACGTTGCTTTCAGAGGTCCAAAAGGTTCCACCCGGAACGTCACTTACTGTCACGGCGGAAGGAGTACAGCAACAACGCTACTGGCAATTACAAGACAACAACGTAACAGGATCCAAAGAACAGATCGCCAACCGGCTCCGGACGAAACTCGAGCAATCGGTCGAACGGCGGTTGATGGCTGACGTGCCCGTTGGTGCTTTTCTTTCTGGGGGTATCGACTCCTCAGCGATCGTCGGGCTGATGGCCGAACGAGTCGATGATCTCCGGACGTTCTCTATCGGATTCGAATCAGCAGAACACGACGAAAGTAGTGAAGCGCAATTCGTCGCCGATCATTATGGGACAGACCACCACGAGATAACAGTCGATCTAGATTCGATGGACGTGTTTCCGAAGATGGTCCGACACTACGGCGAGCCGGTGGCGGATCCAGCAATATTACCGACGTTGCTGTTAGCCGAACACGCAAGCGAGCACGTCAAGGTAGTGCTCTCGGGGACCGGTGCGGACGAAGTCTTCGCGGGGTACAATCACTATCGACAGTATCCCAAACATCGCAGCCGATTCGGGAAGATCCCCGCGCCACTCCTTGACGCAGCAAAGCACATCGCACCGTATGCACCGGCGAAACAGAAACATCTCTCGTATCTCGGGAGACTGCGAACTGACGAGGATGGATTTCTGTACCATGCTCGGAGCTTTGATTACGATCCGCAGACCTACCTGAAGACGACGTATACCGCAGAAACGGCGGGTGCGCAGGAGTGCATCGATTCGACGTTCGCGATCCCTGAAGACGGCGACCTCGTAAAGAAGATGTCCACGTTCGATCTGAGTTATCTGCTCCCCGACGATCTCCTGTACAAGGCCGATCACGCGACGATGGCCAGCTCGCTCGAAGCGCGTGTCCCGTTCCTCGATCACGAGTTCGTGGAACTAGCGTACAATGTCCCGTCTGAATACAAGGTGGCAAACGACGAGTATAAGCCGATTCTCAAGCGGGCTGTGCGCGATCTCTTGCCGGAGCGCACGTACCAGCGGGAGAAACACGGCCTTTCAGTGCCGATCGCGGAGTGGTTCCGTGAGGGACACGAAGCCATCGAAAGCGTACTGACCGAAGACGCGGTGGCACGAGCCCCCTATCTCGAAAGTGAGGCCCTGTTTTCTCTCTGGCAAGATCATCGACACGGGAGAGAGAATAATTGCTTGACGCTGTGGAAGGCCTTAACGTACGTCGCGTGGCACGAGGAATTCTGTTGTTAGTAGATCGATTCTCTGCTTACTACTAAATGGCTCTGGTGAATCACTAGACAGCGCTGGAACGAACCGTCAGAACTAGGGAGTTGAAGCGGGAAATCGCCGATGGTT
>ENA-ORDC01001317-ORDC01001317.1-marine-metagenome-genome-assembly--contig:-NODE-1317-length-19055-cov-5.920065_pt1 | contig 19055 bp, 17 predicted proteins | sample MGYA00237783_ERZ508515 | MGnify/ENA primary metagenome ERZ508515 (study PRJEB26186, sample SAMN06268792) | marine metagenome | isolation source: Eden Landing Ponds, San Francisco, CA, USA | place... | reverse complement strand
CGTAACCGGCCGCGGCAACCGGAGCGAACGGACGCTCCGTCCGGGCTCAGAACAGCGCGGCCGACTCGTCGAGGAGTTCGGCCGGGCCGCCGACCTCCCAGACGCGGGTCGGGACGAGCTTCGATATCTCGGCTTCGACGCGGTCGACGTGTTCGGCCGTCGTGTTGACGTACGTCGACGCGCCGGTGTCGGTGGAGTAGTAGACCGGGATTCCCTCGTCGCGGAGGTCCCGGACGGTCTCGAACACCTCCAGCGTCTCCGGCTGCCAGTACACCCAGCCGGCCGGCCCGGTCATCGTGGTTGCAGCGAGTGACAGCGAGTCGTGTTCCGCGAGTTCGAACGCGTCGTCGAAGTCACCCCGGGCGAGCGCGTCACGCATGTCGGTGATCTGGGCGTGTATGTGTGCGAGTCGGGCCTCGAACATGTGGGAGTCCGCGGCCTCCGCGTGAGCCTGCTCGGTGTGTTTGAACGCCGGTACCTCGGCGGCGACGATGCGGAGGTCGTCCTCGAGGGGGGTCTCGATGCGGTGGGCGCGACAGTCCGCATCGTTCATCCCGGCGTCGAGTTGTGAGAACGCCCCGGTAACCGCACGGGCGGCCGAGGAGGAGCCGCGGCGCGCGACCGTCGATATCTCCGGTCGCGTCAGTTCGAGGTCGGCAGCACCGACGAGCGCCATGGCAGCAGCGGCGAAGCCGGACGACGACGAGCCGAAGCCGATGTTCGTCGGGAAGTTGTTCTCCGAGTGGAAGCGAACGGCGTGGTCGATATCCGCGAGCTCACGGACGTGGTCGACGACGGCCTCGATCCGCTCGCGACCGCGACCCGTCACCGCCTCCCCGTCGACGACGAGTTCGTCCGCCGCGAGCGACGGGTCGAACTCGGCGGTCGTCTTGGAGTTCGAGGGAGCGGTGCAGACGCTGATGGAGTCGTGATACGGGAGTCGCAACTCCTCGTCGCGCATCCCGTGGTACTTCACGAGCCCCTGAATCGGGTGGGCCTTCGCGGTCGCTTTCATGGCCGACAGGCCGGCCGTAGGCGGCATAAAGCCCCCGACCTCACCGCCGCCCCGCTCGGGCGAGGACCCGCCACCGACGAGGCTTTGAGGGAGCCGCCCCGAACGCTGATAATGGCAAACGCGGATACGGACATCACGGCGAGCGAGGCGTCGAAAGCCAGCCCGTGGCCGCTGTTCGTCGCGCTGGGGCTCGCGGTGGGCGAGCTCGGCGTTTTTATGGGACTGTACCCCGTCGCAGTCGGCGGGCTGTTGCTGTTCGTCGGGAGCGTCGCCGGCATCGTCCAAGAGGCCGGATACAGCGAGCGCCCGTGGCGGCTGCTCGGCGCGCTCGGGGCGCTGCTCGTCGTCGTCGGGCTGTGGGTCGTCACCACGCAGACGGGCGTCGACACTGCGGCCGTCATCGCGGCGGTGGACGGGGCCGACACCATCGTTCTGCGCGGCTTCTCGATCAGCGCGGCAGGTGTCATCGCGCTCGTCGGGAGCGCAGCGGGACGGTTCGTCGTCGACGACGCCTCGGCGGCGGTGTGAGCCGCGACGGCGGACGGAACCCGTAACCTCTTAATCGCGCTAGTGTAACGTCCAACCATGTCATCACGGACGTTCGACCGGGAAACGCTCCTCGACCTGGTCGTCAACGCCATCCCGCTGGCGATGATGGCCTTCTTCGTCGTCCTGTTCGCCGCGGTCAACCCGTTCGGTGCCGATCCGGCGAACCAGGCGATCCAGTTCAGTATCGTCATCATCACGTTCGGCGCGCTGTTCGTCCTCACCTACTACTCCGGCCGCGCCATCTCGAACGCGGAGGCCGAACTCGAAGAGCGAGAGGCACGAGAGGCGGCCGAAGCCGAGGAATCCGCGGTCGACGGCGACGAAGACGCCCCCGCACTCGCCGGGGACGAAGACGCGAACTGAGGCTCCTCCCCACCCCCGCGCCGGCACGGAGAGAGACCGGGAACACAACCTTTCTTATCACCCAGTCCTGAGGGGTGGGTATGGCAGGAGAACAGCTTGCGCTAACCGTTCTCATGGGGGTCTTCCTGGTGGGCGTCGTCGCTCTGCTCTCCCGGATGGAGGACCTGCGCACGTACACGCCGCTGGCGGGCGGGAGCGCCGGCTACGGCGACGAGACGAGCACCGCACACAAGCCGTCGGGGCTAATCCGCTGGCTCACCACGGTCGACCACAAGGACATCGGCATCATGTACGGCCTCTACGCCGTCATCGCGTTCGTCTGGGGTGGGCTTGCCGTCATGCTGATGCGGGTCGAGCTCGCGACGCCCGCGATGGACGCGCTCGCCGGCATGGGCGGCGCGAACTTCTACAACGGCCTGTTGACGAGTCACGGCATCACGATGCTGTTCCTGTTCGGGACGCCGATCATCGCGGCGTTCGCGAACTACTTCATTCCTCTGCTCATCGGGGCTGACGACATGGCGTTCCCGCGTATCAACGCCATCGCGTTCTGGATACTCCCGCCCGCGGCGCTGCTCATCTGGGCCGGGTTCTTCCTCGCACCGGTCACCGAGAACATGATCGAACCGGCTCGCACGGCCTGGACGATGTACACGCCGCTGTCGGTCGAGCAGGCAAACCCCGGCGTCGACCTGATGTTGCTGGGGCTGCACCTCTCCGGTATCGGGGCGACGATGGGTGCGATCAACTTCATCGCGACCATCTTCACCGAGCGTGACGGGGAGGTCAACTGGGCGAACCTCGACATCTTCTCGTGGACGATCCTCACCCAGTCCGCGCTGATCCTGTTCGCCTTCCCGCTGCTGGGGAGCGCCATCGTGATGCTGCTGCTGGATCGGAACCTCCAGACGACGTTCTTCGCCGTCGAGGGCGGTGGCCCGCTACTGTGGCAGCACCTGTTCTGGTTCTTCGGCCACCCCGAGGTGTACATCCTCGTTCTGCCGCCGATGGGTCTCGTGAGTCTGATCCTGCCGAAGTTCTCCGGGCGGAAGCTGTTCGGCTTCAAGTTCGTCGTCTACTCGACGCTTGCCATCGGCGTCCTCTCCTTCGGCGTCTGGGCCCACCACATGTTCTCGACGGGCATGGACCCGCGGCTCCGGGCCTCGTTCATGGCTGTCTCGCTAGCTATCGCGATACCGAGCGCAGTCAAGACGTTCAACTGGATCACGACGATGTGGAACGGCCGCCTGCGCCTGACAACGCCGATGCTGTTCTGTATCGGCTTCGTCTCGAACTTCATCATCGGCGGCGTCACCGGCGTGTTCCTCGCTTCCATCCCCGTCGACCTGATCCTGCACGACACCTACTACGTCGTCGGGCACTTCCACTACATCGTGATGGGTGCCATCGGCTTCGCGGCCTTCGCCGGCATCTACTACTGGTTCCCGATATTCACCGGCCGGATGTACCAGCGCACCCTCGGGAAGGCGCACTTCTGGTTCTCGATGGTCGGAACCAACCTCACGTTCTTCGCGATGCTCGCGCTCGGCTACCTGGGGATGCCGCGCCGCTACGCCACCTATGAATTCGACGGCGCTATCGCGCCGCTGACGCAGGTGGCGACGTTCCACCAGCTAGCGACGGTCGGCGCGTTCATCCTGTTCATCGGGCAGCTGTTCTTCGTCTGGAACATCGTCCAGTCCTGGCTCGAAGGCCCGAAAGTCGAGGACGGCGACCCGTGGAACCTCGAACGCGACGGCATGCTGGACCGTGAGTTCCAGTGGTTCGACGAGCAGCTCGAAGCCGAGGAGCCGGAGAAGGACCCGTCCCTGCTGGCTGACGGCGGACAGGAAGAACAAGACGACTCGTAATCGTCCCGAATTCTCTTTAGTCTACGTCTTTTCGTTCGTAGCCACGGCCGAACTGGCAGTGGCTGTTAGCTTGCGCCGGAGACAAGCACCATAGCCGTCACGAACATCATGAGCGCGATTCCGGTCAGGACGAGAAACAGTAGCTCCTTCTGTGACATAGGATAGCTACGGCGCGGAAGTGAAAAAGGCTAATCGTCTCCGAGCCGTTGTTTCCGCATGAGCGACCAAGCCGAGGCCAGGTCCGGACAGAAAATCGTCCTTCGCCTGTATGTCTCTATTGTCATTCTCGCTGGCGTGATGGGGTTCGTGCTTGGCAGCATCCGACCGGAGGACCTCGAACCGGAACTGTTCGGAGTGATTGCACTGCCGCCGACGCCGTTCGGCGTCGCCATCTACGGATTCGTCACCATCGGTATCGTACTTGGCGTGTTGCTCGGTCTCGTCGTGTACGTCTCCGAGCGGATCGACGACGCGGCAAGTTCCTGAGGGGTTTTGGTTCTGGATCATCCCCGCCGTATGACCCACTCACCCGTACCGTCTTTTGCCCCCTGTTTCCTGCATTCCGTTAGTTTAATTTAACCCGGCTGACAGTCACCTACGTGACACCAAGTCGGTGTCTCGTCGCCCTCCCCACAGATGCGCCCCGAGTTTGCCCTCCGTCAGTGGCCGGTCCGCCGAATCGCTATCGACCGACGTGCGCTCGCAGCGTTCCGAGTGTCGCTCGGGCTGTGTCTCCTCGTCGACATCGCTCTGCGGTGTTCGGACATCACCGCGTTTTACACCGACAGTGGCGCGCTCCCGCGCTCGACACTGACTGAACTGTATCCGGTCCTGGGAGACATGTCGCCGCTCGCTGTCTCGGGGGGCGTCTGGCTGCCGCTAGTGGCCTTCGGACTGACGGCGCTCGCCGGACTGGCGCTGGTGGTCGGCTACCGACCCCGCCTGAGTGCGGGCGTCGCGTTCGTCCTGCTCGTATCGATACAGCTCCGGAACCCTGTCGTCCTCAACGCCGGCGATACGCTGTTTCGCCGGCTGCTGTTCTGGAGTCTCCTGCTCCCGCTCGGATGTGGCTGGGGAAAAGGGTCGCCGGAGTCCGCCTCGACACGGGTCGCCACCCCCGGTACTGCAGGCGTCCTTCTGCAGGTGCTGGCCGTGTACGTGACGAACGGCCTGATGAAGCTTCGCGGTGCGTACTGGCACCGAGGGACTGCGGTGCAGTACGTATTCCAGCTCGATCACCTCACCGTCCGCGTTGGTGACGTTGTTGCGGGGTGGGGTCCGGTGCTGGTACTGGGAAACTGGCTCTGGCTCGCCTTGCTCGTGGGGTCCCCGTTGTTGGTCATCTGGACCGGACGGTATCGGACTGGACTGGTCGCGGCGTTCGTCACCGCTCACGTCTGTATGGCGCTCTCGTTCCGCCTGGGCGTGTTCCCGCTCGTCTCGATTCTCGGACTGGTCCTGTTTTTCCCGCCGTCATTCTGGGACGCGCTCGCGGACCGCCGGCCCGCTGCTATCGAAGCGTTGCGGCCGCGGTGGCCGGAGTCAGCGACAGGTGCCCCGCAGATCTGGTTCCCTACGATGACGTATTCGCTAGCGACGCTGGGTATCGCCGCGATTATCGTTCTCAACGCTGTCGCGGTCGGCTTTGTCGCCGCACCGACAGGCACGCCGGACAGAATCGAGGGCCGGAGCTGGAACATGTTCGCGCCGGACCCCGCCCTGGAAACATGGTGGTACGCGGCCCCGGCAACCCTGGAGTCCGGGAACCGGGTCGACGCGCTTACCCAGGCGCCGGTCAATCTCTCTCGGCCGTCGGAGGTGGCTGACCGGTTCCCGAACCAACGCTGGAAGAAGTTCCTCGGGACAGCCCGTCACGAACCCAGTCTTCGACGGTCACTCGCAACGTATCTGTGTTCGCAGTGGAATCAAAGCCACGACGATGCTATCGAGCGCGTGGATTTGATTATCCTGACAGAGTCGACGAACCTGAACGGGTCCGAATCCGTCGACCGGGAACGACTCGGGTCGTATCAATGTGCATGAGAGACTGATACCGGAGAGACGGTTAGACCGTCAGTAGAGTGATGATAGAGCGTACGCTTGCCAGTCAGGCGACGCTCGCCGTTTCCTGATAGCTCCCGTACTCTGCCTCGAAGACGGCCATGATCTCGCCCATCGTCGCGTAGGCTTTCACCGCGTCGATGATGACGGGCATGACGTTCCCGCCGTCGGTGATCACTTGCTGCAGTTCGTCGAGCGCTGCTTCCACGGCCGCGTCGTCGCGGTCTGCCTTGACCGTCGCGAGCTTGTCCCGCTGGCGTTCCTGTACGTCCTCGTCGACGGTGAGAATCTCGGGTTCGGTGTCTTCCTCGACGGTGTACTTGTTGACACCGACCATGACCTCTTCGTCGCTCTCGACACGCTGCTGGTACTCGTAGGCGGCGTCCTGAATCTCACGCTGGAAGTAGCCGTCCTGAATCCCCTGAATGACGCCGTCGCGGACCGAGCCGTCGCCGAGTTCGTCCCTGATGTGGTTGATGTAGGCCATCGTCTTCTCCTCGACTTCGTCGGTCAGCGACTCGATGGCGAAACTGCCGCCCATCGGGTCGACGATATCGGCGGCACCCGACTCCTCCGCGATGATCTGTTGTGTCCGGAGGGCGACCCGCACCGCTTGTTCGGACGGGAGCGCCAGCGCTTCGTCGAAGCTGTTGGTGTGTAGGCTCTGGGTTCCGCCCAGCACACCTGCGAGGGCCTGAATCGTCACGCGGACGATGTTGTTCAGCGGTTGCTGGGCTGTCAGTGACTGGCCGGCGGTCTGGGTGTGGAACTTCAGTTGCTTGCTCGCGTCGGCCTCCGCGTCGTACCAGTCGTCCATCACGCGGGCGTAGATGCGTCGGGCCGCACGGAACTTCGCGATCTCTTCGAACATGGAGTTATGCGAATTGAAGAAAAAGGAGAGCTGTGGGGCGAACTCGTCTACGTCCAGCCCGCGGTTCAGACAGTCTTCGACGTAGGCGAAACCGTCCGCGAGCGTGAACGCGAGCTCCTGCACGGCTGTCGAGCCGGCCTCCCGGATGTGGTATCCCGACACCGATATGGGCTTGAACTTCGGGGTCTCCTGACTGGCGAACTCGATGGTGTCGGTGACGAGTTTCAGCGACGGCTCCGGCGGGATGACCCACTCCTTCTGTGCGATGAACTCCTTGAACATGTCGTTCTGGAGGGTTCCGCGGATCTCCTCGCGCGGGACGCCCTGCTGGTCGGCCAGCGCGATGTACATCGCGTAGATGACCGGCGCGCTGGGGTTGATCGTGAAGGAAGTGGACACCTCGCCGAGGTTGATGCCGTCGAACAACCGCTCCATGTCCGCCAGCGTATCGACAGCGACGCCCTCCTTGCCCACCTCGCCGTCGGCCATCACGTCGTCGGAGTCGATCCCCATCAGCGTCGGCATGTCGAAGGCCGTCGAGAGCCCGGTCTGGCCCTCGTCGATGAGGTAGTGGAACCGCTCGTTGGTCTCGTCGGCGGTGCCAAAGCCCGCGAACTGCCGCATAGTCCACTGCCGGCCGCGGTACATCGTGGGATAGACGCCGCGTGTGAACGGCTCCTCGCCGGGGAAGCCGATGTCCTCCTCGTAGTCGATGTTATCCACGTCGAGTGGCGTGTACAGCCGGTCCACGTCGAGGTTTGAGACGGTCGCGAACCGCTCTTTGCGTTCGCCGTAGGCGTCCAGTACGGGGTCGAGTGTCTCGGCTTCCCACTCGTCTTTCTGCTCGCGGATGCGCTGGAGGTCCGACTCGTCGAACATGCCTCCGTGTATGTCATGATTTAGTAAGAAGGTTCGGGCGGCGTGGCGTGCTACCGACAGCCACACAGCCGGGAGCTAATCCTGGAGCCGTTCGGTCGTCTGAACGAGCGGGTGGTGTGCGTAGTCGACGACCTCGATATCGTCGATCGACCCCAGGTCGGAATCCGCCGCCGTCTCGGCCATCCCGAGTTCGACCGTCTCATCGAGGACAATCACGTAGGCGTCCATCTCGTCGATGTCGAGCCGTGCGGCGGCTTTCACGCGGTGGTGGCCATCAGCCAGCAGGAGGTCCCCGCCGTTGTCGATGACGACGAGCGGTTCTGCCAGCCCCCGTTCGAGTTCGTACACCCGGCCTTCGAGTTCGTCGGCGTACACCGTCGTCTGTGTCGGTGTCAGCTTGTCGAGGTCTACCTCACGGCGGCCTTCGTGTGTCGTGATGCCGTGGATGTTCTCGAGCGTCCGGCTGAGCTTGTCCACCTTACCCGGTGTCGCCCGCTCGATCTGCGAGCGGATCACGTCGGCGTTTGAGATTATACCGACGAGGTGGCCGGCGTCGTCGACGACCGGGAGTTTCTGGATGCCCGACCGCAAGATGACGCGCGCGGCGTCTTGAACGGCCATGTCCGGGTGCGCGACGAGGATATCGTCGGTCATCACGCGAAACATCGGCTCGTGGTCTTCCGCGAGCAGCAGGTCGCGCGCGCTGACGAACCCTTCGACGCGGCGGCCGTCAGTCACCGGAAACCCGCTGAAGTGGTCGTTGTCGGCGATCCGTCGGGCGACCTCCCCGACGGTGTCGTCGAGTTCGACGGTGGCAACCTCGCGTGTCATGTAGTCTCCGACCGTCGGTCGACTCGATTCCTCCATCGGCGCGATGTTCTCGACCGACGGCAAAAAAGGCTCGCCTACGGCGGCTCGCTGTCGTCGGGTTCGACGAGCGTCTCCGGGCTGTCGTCCGCCTGTTCTGACTCGTCGTCCGGCGGCTCAGCCGCGTCGTCCGCCTGTTCTGGTTCGTCGCTACCGTCCTCGTCACCGTTTTCCAGAAACGTCACATCGGTGTTCCAGTCCTCTGGGATGTCGTCACCCGATGCCTCAGATGTCCTTCCAGCCGTCGTGATGGTGTCTTCGCTGTCCCGTCTGAGCGCCGTCGACTCCGTGAACGCGGCCACGTCGTAGTCAGCGCGTGCGTAGACGCGCCCGAGCAGCCGGTGGGACCGCGACTGGATGGCGTCGAGAAACCGGTCCGTGACGATAGAGCGGACGATCTCTTCCAGCGACTCCTCGCGCTCGTCGACGGTGATCATCCCCAGTTCGATCTGTGCGCCCGCCATATCGGCGTGACCGCCCGCGGACCCGATCTGTCCGAAGGCGTCCCGCAGGGCCTCGCCGAGGTCGATGTCCGCCCCGCGAGCCCGTGCAGAGGCGTAGATCGTCCCGTCGACGACGCCGTACACCATCGTCGCCTGCACGCCTTCGAGATCGAGCAGCCTGTCAGCCGCCTGTGCGAGCGCGTCCCGGTCGGTTATCTCGCCAACGCCAGTCAGGAGCACCGACCCCTCCTGTTCGCGGTTCGCAATCGCTCGGCCGATGACCGACAGCGTCTCCGGGCTCACGCTCGGGTCTTCGATGCGCTGGAGCGTCGCCATGTCGGCGTTCGTCACGAGATGCGCGGCGGCCTCGAAGTCCGCGGCGGCGACCTCCCGACGGAAGTCCTTCGTGTCGACCTGAATGCCGAACAGCAGGCCCGTCGCGATTGGGGTCGGAATATCGATGTTGAACCGCCGGAGATAATCGACCAGCAGCGTGCTCGTCGCCCCGACGCCGCTCCGGAGATCGACGAAGCGGGCTTCGATCGGAACGCGTGGCGGATGGTGGTCGATGACGATGTCGATGGGGGTCTCCGGCGGGAGTTGGTCGTTGACGCCGGCCCTGGAGTGGTCGACAAGCGCGAACGCGTCGAACGCGTCCAGTTCGTCCGGGGAGTCAGCATCCAGGTTCCGGAGGTCGAAATCGAGGAGGTTGACGAACGCCCGGTTCTCCTGATGGGAAATCTCCCCGTAGTAACAGATCGTCACCTCGCAGTCGGCCCGTTCAGCGAGCGCTCCGAGGGCGACAGCGCTGGCAATCGCGTCCGGGTCGGGGTTGTCGTGCGTGACGACGGCGAGGTGGTCGTCGATGTCCCGCAGTACCTGATGGAGCTGTCTAGTTCGCGTTCCTTCGTCGCCGACCGACTGCGTGACGTAGTCGGTGACGACGGCCTCCGGCGTGACCAGCCGGTCCGCCACGCTATCGAGCCGCTCGCGCTGGTCGGCCGTCGCGCCGCGGCCAGCGTAGGCGAGCAGGAACACGTCGGGAAAGCAGTCACGAGCGGCCGTCGCCGCGTCGGCGTTCCGCTCGGGGTCCTCGCTGGCGACGATGACGCTCTCGGGGTGAAAGTCGATATCGGCGAGAACAGATGGATCAGTCTGGTCGGCTTCGAGTACGTTGATACCGTCCGCCCGAAGCGTTTCAGCACGGTGCTCGTCCTGGGTCACGACTGCCAGGTCGCCGCGGTCGTCGCTAATCGCGTCGAGAAGGTCCGCGGCCGTCGGCCCGAGTCCGAGCACCAGCCGAGAAAGCATACCGTGCAGTCAGCGCTGGAGCGTCTAAAAACCCGTTACTTCAGCCGTTCCTGGAGAAACGACGGATGCGCGGCGGTAACGCCGTCGAGCGCGAGAATCTTGTCTTCGATGACGTCCGCCAGCGAGTCCCCGTCCATCGCTCGGACCTCCGCCATCAGCATGTGGTCGCCGCTGGACGTGTACAGTTCCTCCATCTCCGGGATCTCTTTGAGGTTCCGCGTGGCCTCGACGTAGCAATCGCTCGCGATATCGATGCCGACCAGGGCAATCGACTGGCCTGCCAGCTTCTTCGGGTCGACATCGGCGGAGTAGCCGACGATGACGCCCTCCTCTTCGAGTTTCTGAATATATTTCCGGACTGTCGGCTTCGATACGTCGGCTCGCTCCGCGATTTCTGCGTACGAAGCCTGTGCGTCCTCTTCAAGGACCGACAGGATTCGACGCTCCGTGGACTCGGCACTCATGGACTAATCTTTTCGGTGCATGAAAAAATATCTTCCGAACCAGAAACCCACGTTCGAGGGGGGTGTCTGCAGTCCGGCAGCGGGCCTTACTTGTGGTGTTCGAGGAGGTTGTCGTAGGTCCGCTCCCACTCCGCGTCCTCGTCGAAGTACCGCTCTGCGAGCGGTTCGTCCGGCATCTCGCCGATCTGGCGCTTCTCCTCGCCGTAGGAGGGGCGCTCGTCTTCGATGTACATCCGACCGGTCAGCACTTCGCCCTCGTACAGTCGCTCCTCGGTCTTTCGCATCATCTCGGCGGCTTCCGCGCGGTCCGAGACGTCGAAGTCGAACTCGTCGGACTGCTGGACGTCCGTGTACGGGACGTAGTGTTTCGCGTCCTTGTTCCAGGTCGGACACTGGGTAAGGAAGTCGATGTGCGCGAAGCCGTCGTGTTCGATGGCCTCGGCGATGATCTCCTTCGCCTGGTTCGGGTTGACAGCCGCGGTCCGGGCGATGTATGTCGCGCCGGCGTTGAGCTGCTGGGACAGCGGCCGGATCGGCGACTTCGCCGAGCCGTGGGGCTGTGTCTTGGACTTGTGGCCCTTCGGCGACGTCGGCGAGGTCTGGCCCTTGGTCAGCCCGAAGATCTCGTTGTTGAACACGATGTACGTGATGTCGTGGTTCTCACGGGCCGTGTGGATGGTGTGATTCCCACCGATACCGTAGCCGTCGCCGTCCCCGCCGGCCGCGATGACTTCGAGGTTGGGGTTGGCGAGCTTCGCGGCCCGGGCGACGGGCAGCGAGCGGCCGTGGATGGTGTGGAAACCGTAGCTGTTGAAGTAGCTGTTGAGCTTCCCTGAACAGCCGATACCGGTGAACAGCGCGACTTCGTCGGGGTTCTTGCCGACTTCCGGCATGGCCTGCTTGAGCGCCTTGAGGACGCCGAAGTCGCCACAGCCCGGACACCAGGTCGCCTGGGGTTCGATGCCGGGTGTGAACTCGTCGCGCTCGATCTCGCGTTCTTCGTTGATTGCTGAGAATGCACTCATAGGTTAGTCACCTGCCGCGGGTACGTACTTCATGTTGCTCGCGGCGAGTTCCTCGCCGTCGATGCTGGACTCGAACCCGTCGACGATCTCGGCGGGCTCGAATGGGTTGCCGTTGTACTTCAGGAGGCTCGACATCTTGTCGCCGTACTTGCCGAGTTCCTTCTGGGTCAGACCGCGGAACTGGGCCGTGGCGTTCATCTCGACGACGAGCGCCTCGTCGACGGATTCGAGCCACTCGGAGACCTCGTCTTCCGGGTACGGGGCCATGTCGGAGACGCCCAGTGCCTTCACGGAGTGGCCGTTCTCGTTGAGCCGGTCGACGGCCTCGAAGACGGTCCCCTGCTGGCTGCCCCACACGAGGATGCCGTAATCGGCCTCGTCGGGTCCGTGGTAGGTCTGGTGGGACGTGTTTTCGTCCAGATCAGCACGGATGTCGTCGAGCTTGTTGAGCCGACGGTTCATCTGGGCGATGCGGTTCTCGGGGTCCTCGCTGATGTGGCCCGACGGGTTGTGCTCGTTGCCCGTCGCGAGGAAGCGGCCGTCCTTCTGGCCCGGCACGGAGCGCGGGCTGACGTTCGAGCCGTCCTCGGGCTCGTGGAGGAACCGCTGGAACTTCCCGGAGGAGTGGTGTGCCGCGTCCTGAATCTCCTCTTCGGTGAGGACCGAACCGGGGTCGGCGTTCGGTTCCTCGTCGAAGTGGCTAGCCGGGAGGTTCCGGAGCTCGCCCTGGATCTTCTGGTCGTAGATGACGATAGCCGGGATCTGGTACTCGTAGGCGATGCGGAACGCCGAGCGGGTCTGCGTGTAACACTCGCGGATGTTCGCGGGCGCGAACACGACGCGGGCGGAGTCGCCCTGTGACGTGTACAGGACGTGTTCGAGGTCCGCCTGCTCGGGCTTGGTCGGCATCCCCGTCGAGGGGCCGGCCCGCATCGCTTCGACCAGCACGATCGGCGTCTCGGTCATCTCGGCGAGCCCGAGCGGTTCGGACATCAGCGCGAAACCACCGCCGGAAGATCCGGACATGGCTTTCACGCCGGCGTGAGACGCACCGAGTGCCAGCGCGGCTGCGGCGATCTCGTCCTCGACCTGTTCGGAGATCCCGCCGAACTCGGGCAGGTGCTGTGACATGATCGTGAACACGTCGGTCCACGGGGTCATGGGGTAGCCCGAGATGAAGCGACAGCCCTCGTCGATTGCGCCGTAGGAAATCGCGTTCGAACCCGAGAGGATGACCTGCTCCTCGTCGTGGGAGCCCTCGGGGACCTCGATATCGTGGTCGATATCGAGTTCGCTGGCGGCTTCGTAGGCGTCCTCGAGAACGTTGAGGTTCGCCTCCTGCATGTCGCCGCTCATGTTCTGTTTGATGAGCTTCTCGAACTCGTCGGTGCTGATGTCGAGAATGGCCGCGGTCGCGCCGATACCGGCCGTGTTCCGCATGATCTCGCGGCCGTGCTCCTTGGCGATGCCGCGGAGGTCCATCGGGACGACGTGCCAGTTGTTCTCCTCGGCGGCCTCTTCGAGACCGATCTCGTCGACATCCTCCTCGTCGAGCAGCCCCTCGTCGTAGAGGAGGACGCCGCCCTCGCGGAGGTCGTCGAAGTTCTCGTACAGCGGTTTCAGCTCCTCTTTACCGTAGTAGGCCTCTTCCTGTGGGTTCCGGGCGAAGGAGTCACCCAGGGCCAGCAGGAAGTTGTAGCCGTCCCCGCGGGACTGTACTGGCTCGTCTTTCGCACGTACTTCGACGTACGTGTGGCCGCCGCGGATACGCGACGGGTAGTGACGATGTGTGAACACGTTCAGCCCCGACCACATCAAGGCCTTCGCGAAGTTCTGGCTTGTCGAGTCGATTCCGTCACCGGAACCACCGGCGATTCGCCAGATTAGTTCGTTGTCTGTCATGGTGAAATCCTCGGCCCCAGCTCTGGTGCCGTATCGTTCCGTTGGGGGGCCATGACTAAAGATTTTCCACTACATCACCACTCATTAATCGTTATCTTTCGGCTCAGGCACCTCAGATTGCCGTTTTCGAAATGACGCTTCGTCACTGTTGGTATGTGTTTACACGACCGATATTTCCGCCCGAGACACACTTGTCAGCCGCTAATAGTAAGGCGCGTAACTCCCTCCCGCAACGACTAACACAGTGAATGCCGATGTATAGTCGAGGATGTCGTTAACGGAACTCATCGCTGGCGTCGAAGACCATCAGAAGACGCTGACTATCTTCAACGCCGGGCCGACAGCGGCCGAAGACCTTCGCGAGCGCTTCGCGGACCGTAACGTCCACGTTCAGACCGAGCAGACTGAGAGCGGGCGGCCGGGCGAGTTTATCACTCTCAGCGAGGACGAAGAGGTCATCGCGGCCGCGAGTCTCAATTCGTTTACCGACTCGCTCGACGAAGGCCGACAGTACATCACGCGGGACAACAGTCCGTACGCGTCGATTCTCGACCACCTCGACGAGACGATGTTCACCTCGTGGTCGATCCAGCGGATGACCGCCGCGTCCCGCGAAATTGAGGACCGCGCGTGGCGAGTGGGACAGGGGACGCTGCATGCCGGCTTCCAGACGCTGTCTACGCTTCAGGGCGAACTCGACCTGTACGAACGCTTGGGTGAGACTGACGTGGACGTCCACGCCTACGCCGTCCCTGACGTCGAACCGCCCGAGTACAGCACGTTCTCGCTGCATCTGGAACGGTCGGACGAGATCGCCGACTCGTGGTTTGTCGTGTTCGACGGCGGCGGTGACCCGACCCAGAAATGCGCCCTGCTGGCCGAGGAGCGCGAACCACGCGAGTTCTACGGCTTCTGGACCTACGACGAGTCCACAGTCGACTGGATCATCGACTATCTGGAGGAGACGTACGGCTATCTCGAACAGTGAGAGCCGCGTTCGACCCGGCCAACGCGGCCATTACCACGGCTCGCCGTTCGCTGCCATCTTGTCCGTGACATGACGAACGCTGCTGAGTCCCGAGAGTTCCGTATCGAAGAGACCGGAGAGCGCGTCAACGGTCTCGAACTGGAGTTGCACCTGTTTTTCGGCGTGTGGGCCGTCGTCGAGCGCCACGAAGGCCGGTGGGTCGTGGCGACCGACGACGGCGAGCACCGAACGCTTGTGGCTGTGTCGGACTAATCTCACGCCGATATCGAATCAGTCCGCAGCCCCGGACACGTCTTCGAACACCGCGAGGTCGTGGCCGAGCAGTACTTCAGCCCCCGTCGCTCGTTGTCGGTCGCGGCACCGCTCTAGGCTCTCCTTCCACGAGCCGTTGTTCCAGAGGAGGCTCGTCGCCATCGGCTGGCCCGCGTAGTTCGCTTCGACGTACGCTTCGTCGCCGACGACGAGGAGCGGCTGCCCCGGGCGGTCGATGAACGCGCCCATGAGCCCGGGCGTGTGGCCGGGAAGGTGCAGCAGTTCAACCCCGCCAGTGAGATGATAGCTGTCGCCGTGGACGATCTCCCAGTTCAATTCGCGGTCGAAATCACTGGCCAGATACGCGATAGATCCCTCGTCCGTGTTCGCGCTGTAGTACGCGAACGGGAGCTCCTCGCGGTGGACGTAGATCGGGACATCCGTGCCCGCGAAGTTGTGCAGGCCGCCGGCGTGGTCTAGGTGGAGGTGACTCATCACGACGGCATCGATATCCTCGATGCCATAGCCCTCCTCTTCGAGGTCCGCTGGCAGGGCGTGTTCGGCGGCATCGACGTGTGCGAACGCCTCGTACAGCGGCACCGGCCAGTACCCGTCGCCGGCCTCCGGGTGGGAGCCCGTGTCCCAGAGGATAGTCATTTCCGACGTTTCGATGACGAGGTTCCAGACGACGTACGTTTCATACTCGTGTTCCGGATCGCGGTCCGAGGCCGTCGCGACGCTGTGGCCGTCGACGACGAAGTTCCGGTCAGCCTGTACGCGGCCTCGGTCGACGAACGTTACCGTGATCTCGTTCATGTGGTGTCTACGGGCTGTCAGAAGGTAAAGTGCGGTGCCGAGGCCCCGGGTCATCCGTACCTCGACGTGTTCGCTGCAACAGCCGCGTTCCAACGTGAAATCGATTTCGTCCCGCTCGAACGTCGGGATCCTTTTATAACGAATCGCGGCCGTCAGAGCGGGACCCACACACACCACCCTGCAAGTGTTCTCGGTGTTGGCAGGGGTGGGGGTGGGGAGGGGTGGCGGCCTTAGCACATATTTAAACACGTGGGAGATAGTTCAGTCTTATCAGTATTCTGTGATAGACGAAACCGTCTATAAGTACAAATACAGGCATTAGTGGGGCCTTATATTCTCGATTCGATAAAACAGGCTTCGCTTGAATTAACAGGAATATGATACTGGTACCACAAAATATAAACAGAAGATAGTAGACCTATCTCTAGTCTAGACGAGAGAAACCAGAATCGCAGGACTCAAGTGAGATAACTCAAGCATCGTCGCAGCAGACTGCTTGTGGCTGTTTTCGAGAGCGATTGGAGAAACACTTGCAGGGTGGTGTGTGACTGAACGGCGTGAAAACACTTGAAACACTTGAATGGTGGTCACTGGTTTTATATAGAGTCACTCAAAACGTGGTGTACGATGGTCGACGTGAACGAGAACCCGTTCGATGGGACCGACGCGATCTTCGAACGAAAGCAACCGCTGAAAAAAGACACGTTCACGCCCGATACGATCTTTCACCGCGACGAGGAGATCGAGTTCTACATCAACGCTCTACAGGATGTCATCGTCGGCCACGACCCGAACAACGTCTTCGTGTACGGGCCGACCGGCGTCGGAAAGACTGCCGTTACGAAATGGGTCCGGGACAAACTCGAAGAGAAAGCCGAGGCCGAGGACATCCCGCTCACCGTTGTCGGTCCGATAAACTGCCGGAACTACCGGTCAGCCTACGCGCTGGTCAACACGCTCGTCAACGAGTTCCGGGACCCGGAGAACCAACTCCCCGAAAGCGGCTACAGCACTGACAGCGTCTTCGAATTCCTCTACGAGGAGATCGAAGCCGTTGGCGGGAACGTGCTCATCATTCTAGACGAGATCGACAACATTCCAGCGGACGCGCGGAACGACTTCCTCTACGAACTACCGCGGGCCGAAGCGAACGAGAACACACCGATCACCGATGCGAAGGTCGGACTCATCGGTATCTCGAACGATCTCAAGTTCGTCGACGTGCTGGAACCCAAAGTGAAATCGACGCTCGGAGAACGGGAAATCAAGTTCGGCCCGTACGATGCGACCGAACTCCGGGATATTCTAGGTTACTACGCCGACATCGCGTTTCGGGAGGACGTGCTCGGCGAAGACGTGGTCCCGCTGGCGGCGGCCTTCTCGGCACAGGAACGCGGCGACGTTCGGCAAGGGCTCCGGATCCTCGAAAAGGCCGGAGAGTACGCGCGGATGGAAGGTGCCGAAGGTGTGACGGAGGCGCACACGCGACGGGCGACAGACACCATCGAAACCGACGAACTCCTGGATTACTTCGAGCACGATCTGAGTTCACAGCAGGCGCTGACGTATCTCGCGACGACGCTTGCGCTCATCGAACCGAAACACGAGGCGTCGACGAAGCGGATCTACAATCTCTACTCTTCGATTGCGGAGTCGAGCGGCCGCCGAGTGAAATCCGAGCGGAAAATCTACGAGTTCCTCGACCAGCTTTCGATGCAAGGGCTGGTCCGCTCTGCCGAACGCAACCTCGGCCGCAAGGGCGGACGGAAGTACATCTACGAGGTCACCGACGACCCGACCGACATCATCAACGCTGCGCTCCAGTCCTCCTACAGCGACGCTGTGCCGAGTAACGTCAACGGGATTCTCGAGCACTACCTGGAAGACGAGGCGACCGAGTTTGAGGCACCGGACACGACCGACGACGAGCAACAGAACCTCTGGCAGTTCACGTAACCACCCTATTTGCACACCCCCGTCGGCTCACACGGCAGAACACTTGCACGGTGGTGTGTGTGTGTTCAACGGCGGTCTCTCTATTGCGCAGTCCAGAACAGTTGCAGGGTGGTGTGTGTGCCCACAATAGCCCGTGAGCTCGAAGTTCCAACAGGCGGTTATGTGGTATTTGCTCCCCACTGCAGTGTGTAGAACACTTGCAGACCGGTGTGTCGGGTGGGTTCCGCCACAGCCTCACGGTATTCCCTTTCGAAAACACTTGCAGGGTGGTGTCAACGCCGATTCGCCGGGAAAACCGCCCAAAACGGGCTCTCCGGAACACTTGAAGGGTGGTGTACCTGCGAGCTCTTGCTCAGTATGCGAAACACTTGCAAGATGGTGTGAGAGTGGCGAATCGTGACTCGGAACAACGGCACGAAAACACTTGCAGCGTGGTGTCTTTCGGGCATTTTGGACGCTCGTCTACCTCTGTGTGAACACTTGCAGGGTGGTGTGTGAACACGTGTTCACTATCCTGGTCCGGTTGTAGCCGAACTGGAAACACTCGCAGGGTGGTGATGGAACACTTGTATGGTGGTGTCGGGACGGTTGTCCGGTGCTGTCAGAACACTTGTAGGGTGGTGTACTGACCCGATATCACTCGTATGCACTTCGTACAGTAGCGTAATGACCTGTCTGGTCGGTGTGTCTAGGCAGTGCAGACTGTCCGGTAGTGAACCGCCGTCGTCGTGATAGCTGGCCAGCCAAGTTCCATCAAAGAACACTCGAAGGGTGGTGTCCCCCGTCAAAAACACGCCGTTTTCGCCGTAATCGACCAATCGACATCGCTCGAACGATGCCGATCCGTTACATCGGGGCCTGGTTGTAGATGAGGTTCCGCTGGATGTCGTTGGCTCCCTCGTAGATGACCGGAATCCGCACGTCGCGGTATACACGGGAAATGCGGTTCTCAGTCAGTACGGACCGGCCCCCGTGGAGTTGCATCCCCTTCTCCGCGCAGTCCATCGCGGCTTCGGTCGCTTTCGTCTTTGCTAGCGCGGCCCAGTAACCGGCGTTCTCCTGGTTGGCGACGCGCTCCGCCGCATGCCAGGTGAGCGTTCGGGCGGACTGGAGGCCGAGTTGCATGTCTGCCAGTTTGTGCTGGACCGCCTGAAACTCGTCGACGGTTTTGCCGAACGCCTCGCGGTCGTGGACGAACTCCCAGGCTTCTTCGATGGCAGCGGCGGCGAGGCCGATTCCGTGCCCGCCGACGACGACGCGCCCGTGATTGAAGAACTCGGCGAGCATGTAGAAGCCGGCCCCTTCGACGCCGACCAGATTCTCCTCCGGGATGCGGCAGTCGTCGAGCACGATGTGGGCCTGCTTGGACGCCCGGAAGCCCATCTTCTCGGGGATGTGCTCGGCGTGGTAGCCGTCGGCGTC
>ENA-ORDC01001315-ORDC01001315.1-marine-metagenome-genome-assembly--contig:-NODE-1315-length-19067-cov-3.182675_pt1 | contig 19067 bp, 21 predicted proteins | sample MGYA00237783_ERZ508515 | MGnify/ENA primary metagenome ERZ508515 (study PRJEB26186, sample SAMN06268792) | marine metagenome | isolation source: Eden Landing Ponds, San Francisco, CA, USA | place... | reverse complement strand
TTCAGCAGGTGGTTGCCGACGTACGTGTCGAGCAGGAACGGGAACGTCTCCTCCTCGTACTCGAGGATGTTCCGGATGTGGTGCTGGTTGTGCTCGGAGAGGTCGTCGACCGGGATGTCGTCGCCGGGTTCGAGCCCGTGCTCGTCGACGTACGCACCCACGTCGTCGTTGCGGGCGTAGACGACCTCGAGGTCCCACTCGTCGGCCCACCGCTCGACGAAGTCCATCAGCTCGTCGAAGTGCTGGAAGTGGTCGATGAAGACCGTCGGCGGCAGTTCGAGCTCGTCGTACTGTTCGACGACCTCCTTCACGAAGTACAGCGTCAGCGTCGAGTCCTTTCCGCCGGTCCACATCACCGCGGGGTTCTCGTACTCGCGGAGACCGGTCTCGACGACCTCCAGCGCCTTCTCGAGTTTGTGCTCGATGCTGGGGTAGTCCTCGGGGCTCTCGCCTTCGCCGTCCGTGTAGTCGACGTTCAGGTAGTCGGGGAACTCTGACATCGCTGGTAATTACATCTCATTAGCCGGTAAAATCTCTTGTGACTTCCTGACGGCGTGTGTCGCGTTCACAGGTCGGTTGGGAAGGAAGGCGTGGCTGTCAGAGAAAGGTACCGAGAGAACAACGGGTCGTGGACGAGGTCCGTGGGTCAGTTGATGAACTTGTTGTCGCGCCACTGCACGGCGTTCTCCGCGTCCCGCTCTCGCGGGTCCTCGACGATCTCGATGGTCGCCGCGCGGTCCTCGCCGTCGACGATGCGGTGCGCCTCGAGCGTGTCGTCGACGGCTGCGATGGCCGTCAGCTCCCCGCTGCCGGCGTAGCGCGCGAGGTCACACAGCACCTCGAACATCGGATACTGTAGTGCCGTGTTCTGGAGCACGGTCTCGCGGTCGCCCTTGAAGCAGGCGTACTCCCGGAGCTTGGAGTTGATCTCCGGCTCCTCCTCTTCGGCTTGCGCGAGACTTCCCCACGAGGGGCCCTCGTCGCTACCGCCGCCGAAACTCGGCGCCGTCTCCTCGGGGGGCTCTTCCACCCATTCGCCGTCCTCGTTCTCGTAGACACGGTTCTCCGTCACGCTGGCCTTCAGCTGTGCGGTCGGCGTGTATTTCGAGATGTTGTCTTCGGCGGAGACGGCCTTCACGATGAGCGTGTTGTTCCGTCGGGTTATCTCCACGTCCGCGATCTCCACCGGGAGGTCGGCTTCCTCCTCGAAGAACTGATGGACGTCTTCGAGAGGCAGTTCGAGCGTCGAATGTAATCTGAATACGCGGCTGGTCATGTGGTATCCCTCGTCCCTGGTGGGAGTGGCTCCCTTGGTTGCAGGGTCAATCGACAATACGAACTGCGCACGTATAGTGTCTCGCCTTCCAGTCACGGGCTCGACACCGTTCCCACGAACGGAACGGCTTTACCCGACGGGGCCACATCCCCGGCCGATGGAACTCGGGTCGGCCGACGCATTCGACCGAACGGGGACGCTCGGGATCGAAGAGGAGTTCTTCGTCGTGGACGAACGGGGACGCCCCACGGCCGGCACTGACGAGCTCGTCTACGAGAGCGACCCGCCCGAACTCCTCGACGGTCGGCTCGACCACGAGCTGTTCAAATGCGTCATCGAGACACAGACGCCGACCTGTGAGTCGCTCTCGGAGGCGTCGGCGAAGCTCGATGCCGTCCGCGAGGCGCTCGTCGACCACGCCGCTGACCACGGGTTCGGCATCGCGGCTGCGGGGCTTCACCCGCTGGCCGAGTGGCGCGAACTCGAACACGCGGAGAAGCCGCGCTACCGGGCACAGCTCGACCGGATTCAGTATCCGCAACACCGAAACACGACCGCGGGACTGCACGTTCACGTCGGCGTCGACGACGCGGACAAGGCGACGTGGATTGCGAACGAGATCCGGTGGCATCTCCCGATACTGCTGGCGCTATCGGCGAACTCTCCGTTCTGGAACGGCTTCGACACCGGGCTCGCCTCGGCGCGCGCGAAGGTGTTCGAGAACCTCCCGAACACCGGGATGCCGACCGTCTTCGAGGACTTCGACGACTACGCGGCGTTCGAGCGGACGATGGTCGAGACTGGGAGCATCAACGACCGCGGCGAGCTCTGGTACGACGTGCGCCCCCACTCCGGGCTCGGCACGGTCGAGGTACGGACCCCCGACGGGCAGTCCGACCCGGACCGCGTGATGGCGTTCGTCGAGTACGTCGCCGCGCTCGTCGAGGACCTCGGTGCGCGCTACGAGGACGGCGAGACGGGGTACCGTCACCGCCGCGAGCCGTTAGACGAGAACAAGTGGCGCGCGATGCGACACGGCCACGACGCGGAGCTACTCGACCGCGAGTTCGAATCGACGGTGCCGCTCGGAGAACTCGTCTCACGGGAGGCGGAACGCCTCGGCGTCTCCGGCATCGAACAGCTGTACGACGACGGGTCCGGAGCCGAGCGCCAGCGCCGGCTGCTCGAGGCAGACGGTCCGGACGCGCTGTGTGCGGCGCTCGAGCTCCGGTGATGGCCGCCGGGGGCGAGCCACTTTTGCGACGAGGCGTATTACGTCCGCTGGGGGACGACAGATGTCATCCGATGACTCCGGGACCGACGTACGGGAACGAATCGAAACCGGCGCCGAGGGGGTCGATGCGCGGCTGGTCGACCTGCTCTCGTGGGTGATGGACACGGAGACGCGCGCGAGAATCTATATCGCGCTTCGCGAGCGACCGGGCCAGACCAGCGACGAGGTCGCCGAAGAGACAGGGCTCTACCCGAGTACGGTACGGGAGGCGCTCGCTGCGCTCCACGAGGACGGGATGGTGACGCGCCGCAAGCGGTCGGCGGAAGGGGCCGGCAACAACCCCTACGAGTACCAGGCGATCCCGCCGTCCGAGCTCGTCACCGGCGTCGCGGAGGACGTGCAGGCGGAACTGAACACCGTCTTCAATCTCGACGAGGCGCTCGGCGGCGAGGAGAGTCGCGCCGAGTCGGCGACCGGGCCGGTTACCATCTCCGTCGCCGAGGAAGACGAGGAGTAGCGAACGGAACCACTTTACCGGGCGGCGACTTGACCGGTGGTATGCAGGTCGTGCTCGGCGGCACGTTCGACCCGGTTCACGACGGCCACCGGGCGCTGTTCTCCCGCGCCTTCGAACTCGGTGACCTGACCGTTGGGCTCACGAGCGACGAACTCGCGCCGAAGACGCGCAACGAGGAACGGTACGTTCGGCCGTTCGGGACGCGGAAGCGCGACCTCGAAGCGGTCCTCGCGGAACTCGCCGACGAGTACGGCCGTGAGTTCGAGGTGCGGAAGCTCGAGAAACCGACAGGCATCGCGGACGAGCCGGGGTTCGACGTCCTCATCGTCTCGCCCGAGACGAAGGACGGCGGCCGAAAGGTGAACGAGATCCGCGAGCGGAAGGGGTTAGCGCCGCTCGACGTCGAGGTCGTCGACCACGTCCGCGCGGAGGACGGCGGCATCATCTCCTCGACGCGGGTCGTCAACGGCGAGATCGACATCCACGGCAACCTCACGCCCGACCGTGACGGCCGCGAGGCGGAGTGGGACGAGGCGACCGGCGGCGCCGACGGCGAGTAGCCTACCACGACGGCGGTTCGAGCCCCGCCTCGGCCATCAGGTCCTTCCAGCGGCTCTGTACGGAGAGCCGCGAGACGCCGACCGCGTCGGCCACCTCGCCCTGCGAGCGCCCGTCGCCGGCAGCGAGCGTCGCGACGTAGATCGCCGCGGCGAGGGCCGGCCGCTTCGACCGCTCCCCCTCCGGCACTGTCGAGAGGAACAGGTCGGCTGCCCGCGACCGCGTCTCGCCCGACAGGTCAAGCCGCTCGGCGGCGCGGTCGAGCGCGCGCAGCCACTCCTCGTTCGCCACCTCGTCGCTGGCGCGGTACACATCCGTCACGTCTCCCCGCGCGGACATAACGCTCACGGCGACGTGCGGGACGGGGGCGGGACGTCGACGCGCTCCCACCCCTTATCGGTCCTCGGAGCGTCCTGCGGGTATGGACGGGCGCGTGACCGAACTCTGGATAGCCGATTCTGCCGGCGAGCCGATGCGTGCGGCCGAGACCGTCGACGCAGTCGCGGGAGGGCTCGCCGGCGACCGCTACCAGCGCGGGAGGGGCTACTACACCCCGTTCGACGTCTGTGAAGTGACGCTCGTCGCAGGGGAGGCGCTCGACGCGATTCGCGAGGCGGCCGGCCTCGACCTCTCCGGTGGCGAACACCGGCGGAACGTCGTCACCCGCGGCGTCGACCTCTCCGAGCTGCTGGAGGCCAGGTTTCGGGTCGGCGACGCGCTGCTCGAGGGGACCCGCCCACGTCCGCCCTGCCGGCACGTCGAGGAGGTCGCCGGCCTCGACGGCTTGATGGACGCGTTGCGCGGCCGCGGCGGAATCTGTGCCTCCGTCGTCGACCCCGGCTCGTTCAGAGTTGGCGACCCCATCTCACACGTCGAAGACACCGCGTTCGACGGCGACGGATTGGCCGCAGCCATCAAGGAGCGTCGCGGATAGCGTCAGGTTCTTGTCGCCCTCTCACGGATGCTACGGCGCGCGCGGGTAGCCAAGCCAGGCCAACGGCGCAGCGCTTAGGACGCTGTCCCGTAGGGGTCCGCCGGTTCGAATCCGGTCCCGCGCATGAGCGAACGGAGTGAGCGAAGAGCAGGACCGATTCTAATCCTACCAGTCGCGCGCAGCGAACGGAGTGAGCGAGCACGTCTGGTTCTGGTTCGAATCCGGTCCCGCGCATGACCAGCTCGAACGCACGTGATAGACTCGCGGGAAAGTTCATGACGAGTTCCGAGGACGTCCGGGATGCGGTCGGTGCGTACGACCGTTGGTCGTCCCGGTGGCCGGCGACTCCGGCAGCTACTCCCGCAGCTCCGCGAGCGTCTCGCGAACGTTCTCGACGGCGCTCTCCTTCTCGGCCGGGTACGCCTCCACTTTCGCGCGCATGGTGATACCGTCGCCGTGTTCGACCTCTCCGCGGAACGCTGCCTGTTTGTCGAGCGTCAGGAAGAAGGTGCAGTCGTCGTCCACGCGGTCGTCCAGCTCGCCGATGACCGTCTCGACGTCGTCGAGGTCGGTCAGCTTCGAGAGAACGTATCGCATCTCGTCCGCGCGGTCGAGCCGGATCGAGAGGACGAGGATGCGGTCGCCATGGAATCCTTCGGTCTCGGTGCGGTCCAGCTCCAGCTCGTCGTCGTCGGGGAACAGCGTGCGAAGCGCGTCGCCGACGCGCTTCTCGTCTTCCGTGGCGTAGCAGAACGCCCGGAGGTCGACGTAGTGGAACGGGACCGCGCCCGCCATCACTCCTCGTCCGTCTCGTCGGCCGCGGTGAGCGAGCCGGCGGCGATGCCGGCCTCCTGTCCCTCCTCGAAGGAGATGACGTAGTTCTCGTCGCCGAACATCGTCTCGGACACCGTCTCGACCGTCCCGATTTCGCCGTCGAAGTCGCTATGCTCGTCGTGCAACACGACCCTGTCGCCTTCCTCGAAGCTCATGTCGGCTCGTACCCCCGAGCGGGCCAAAAGCTCGTCGTTTCCCTGTCACGGAGCTACCTTAGCACGACCGCGAGGAGTCCCAGCAACCCGAGCGCTGCGAGCCCGCCCACGGCGAGCAGGAGCGCCCGCGGTTTCGGGGGCACGTCGAGCAGGAGGTGTCGTATCGGCGCCTCGACGGGATTCGCATGGTCGAGCTGGACGGTTATCCGGTCGTCGTACACTCGGACCTGCACGTCCTCGCCGTGGTGGACGCCGCGGTAGACCCGGTTCGCACCGCTTCGGAAGGAGAGCAACGACCGCGAGAGGTCCCACTCCCACTCCGCGGGGTCCGGAACCGCCGCCCGCGGGAGCTCGACCGTTCCCTCCCGCAGACGGTCGAGCGTCACCGCGTCGAGAGACCTGACCTCGGTCGGGGAGCCGTCGTCGAACTCGTGGACCACAACGGCGAGGGCGCTCGAACGGATAAAATCGTTCCGGCCGTCACCACTCGACGCCATCGCGCGACTCGGCGTCCATACGTCGAAGCGCCGCCGTCGCGTTCGCGGAATCGTACCCGAACAGGACGCTCTCGCCGTACTCCGCGGCTACCTCGGCCGCGTGGAGCAGGTTGTCGACGTCCACGTCGACGGCGTACAGTTCGACCGAGAGCGGGGTCGAGAGCCGGTCGGCGAAGCCGGAGGCGATGACCTCCACCCAGTAGGTCGTCGTGTACGCCATGTCGTACAGCGGCACGACGAACTCGTCGACGAGCGGTTCCAGGGCGTCGAGGTCGAGGCCGGCTCGCTCGTAGAGATGGTCGCCGTACGGGTCCGGATAGAGAGTGAAGTAGGTTCGGCCGGGGATTCGTTCGGTCGCCGCCTCGACGAACTCGGTGATAACCGACGCGCGCCACTCGTACCGGTCCGCCGGTCCTGTCTCGGCGGGTGGCGGGCCGTCGCCCCGGTCGTGGCGCGCCTCGACCCACTCCTCGAAGCGCGTGTTACAGCGCTCACAGTAACAGTACTCCGGGCGGGGAAATCCCACGTCGTCGAGGCGGACGTCCTCGTTGACCGCGGCGCAGTCCTCGATGATCTCCAGTAGTCCTCGCTTGTACTCCTCGTGGGTCGGACAGACGTACGCCCAGTCGAAGTATGTGCGGTCGCGGGTCGCCTCCTGCCCCTCCGGATTCACCGGCACGAGGTCGGAGTTCTCCGAGGCCGCCGCGTTGTCGCCGAAACAGGAGACCATGTTGACCGCGTCGGAAAGCGGCTCGTTCGAGCGGCCGGAGACGTCCTTCACCTCGTAGAACGCGCGGTCGAACTCCGGCGCGTCGATGTCCTCGGCGTTTCGCGTGACGACCCCGTACATGGAGCGCGGTAGCCGTCGCTCGGGGGTAAAACGTTCGGAAGCGCCGGGGGGCGAGCGCCTGACGTGGTCGTCGTCCCCCTACCGGCGCGCGAGGAACACGACGACTCCGAGCAGTACGACGGCCGCGATGAGTGCCTTCTTCGACATCACGTAACACGACGGCCGGGTCGATGAAAGCTCTTCCCCTCGGAGGCGTCGATGAGGTCGGTGGATCAGGAGGCGTCGATGAGGTCGGCGACGTTTTCGCGGGCGATGGTGTCACAGTACGCACAGCGGACGCCGTCGTCGAGCACGTCGAAGGTCGGGTCGACGGGTTCACCGGCCGTGGAGATGCAGTTCGCGTTCGGACACGAGAGGACGCCGACGACGCGGTCCGGGCGGGAGACGCGGAGCTTCTCCGAGACGTCGTACTCCCGGACGATGTTGATGGTCGCGTGTGGGGCGATGAGCGATATCACGTCCACCTCCTCCTGACTCAGCTCCCTGTCCTCGACCTTCACGATGTCCTTGCGGCCGAGCCGGTTCGACGGGACGTTCATGCCGACGCTCACCTCCTCGCCGCCGGAGCCGTCGATGCCGAGGATGGCGAGCACGTTCAGCGCCTGCCCGGCGGTGACGTGATCGATGACGGTGCCGTTGTGTATCTTGGAGACGCGGAGCTCCGTGTCGGTGTCTTGGTCGGTCATAGCATCGAGTCGAGCAGCGCCATCCGGACGGGGACGCCGTTGTGCGCCTGCTGGAAGTACTGTGCGTGGTCGGTGCGGTCGACGTCCGGTGCGATCTCGTCCACCCGCGGGAGCGGATGCATCACGGTGAGGTCGTCGCGCGCGGTCTCGAGGAGGTCGGCGTCGATCCGGTACTCGCCGGCGACGGCGCGGTACTCGTTCTCGTCGGGGAACCGCTCGCGCTGGATGCGGGTGACGTATAACACGTCGAGTTCACCGAGCACCTCGTCGAGGTCTTCGTGTTCCTTCACGACGGCGCCCGACTCGTGGAGGTCGAACCGGACGTTTCGGGGGAGGCGGAGCGACTCGGGAGCGATGAAATGCATCCGCGCGTCGAAGTTCGTCAGCGCCTCGGCGAGCGAGTGGACCGTCCGGCCGTACTTCAGGTCGCCCATGATACCGACCGTGAGGTCGTCGAGCGGGGCGGCCTCGCGCATCGTGTAGAGGTCGAGCAGCGTCTGCGTGGGGTGTTGGCCGGCCCCGTCGCCGGCGTTGATCACCGGCACGTCGACGAACTCCGCAGCGAGCTTCGCTGCCCCCTCGCTCGGGTGACGCAGCACGATAGCGTCCGTGTATCCGGCGATGACACGCATCGTGTCCGCGAGTGATTCACCCTTCTTGACGGAGGAGGACTCGACGGGACCCATGTCGATGCTGTCCCCGCCGAGCCGTTTTATCGCGGTGTCGAAACTCATCTTCGTCCGCGTGCTGGGCTCGAAAAAACAGAGGCCCAACAGCGCATCCGGGCGCGCGTCCGCGTACGCCCCGACGTCGGCGTCGATCTCGGCGGCGCGGTCGAGTACGGACTCGATGTCGGCCCGCGAGAGCTGTTTCGCACCGATGAGGTGGTCGTGGCGCATCATCGAATCGGGGGGTCCGTCGGACCTTCAATCCCCCGACCCGTCCCCGTCGTCGGGTCGCCGCGGAGCCGCCCGTTGAGAACGTTCAAATAGGGAGCCGACGCCAACCGCCGCGTGCTCGCCATCACCGGCGGAAAGGGAGGAGTCGGCAAGACGACCACGGCGCTCGGCGTCGCCGCGGCCGCAGCCCGACGGGGCCGTGAACCGATAGTCGTCGACGCCGATAGCGATCTCCCGGACCTCGCGACGGTGGCCGGCACGGACGGCAAGGGGCTGGCCCGGTTCGCGAGGGGAGACACCCCTAGTGTCGCCGGCACGCAAGTCGCGGGCGTCACGGTGCTCGGTGCACGCCTCGGTGACGACGGCCTCGTCGCCGTAGCCCGCCGCCAGGATGGCTCGGTGCGTGTAGCTCTTCGAGGGCGGCGCGCGGACCCGCCCCTCGACGCGCGACTGCGAGATAGTGACGTCCATACGGGTCGTTCTCGGTGGCGGGGGTATGATACTTACTGTCGGCGGTCCCGGCGTTCCGCGTGGCCGCGCGGGAACCGCCCGCCGCGTCAGCGACGCATCGCCAGCAGCGCGGCGGCAGCGAGGGCCGCGATCGTCACCGCCGGACCGAATCCCGGCGTGTCGGTCGACGTCGTCGGCGACGCGTCGGGGGTCACCGTCACGGGCGGCGTGCCGTCGTCATCGGTCGTGGCGTCGGTACCGGGCGTCGCCGTCGACGCACCGGACTGGAGCGCCCGGTACTCCTCGTAGGCCTCGGGGTGGACGCGCCGCATAATCACCTCGGCGGCCTGGACCGACCGCGGGGCGGGCTGCTGGAGGTAGTTCGTGTCGACGCGAATCACGTTCCCCTCCTGTACGGCCGTCGTGCTGTTGTAGGCGGCGTTCTCGGGGATCGGGCTCCCTTCGGGCGCGACGATCCACTCGGGGTTCATCTCGACGACCGTCTCGTCGTTGATCGGTTGGAACCCAGAGATACCGGCCTCCGCAGCGCCGTTCTGTAGCCCGGCGGTCGTCATCAGGTCGCCGATGAACGTGTTCGCGCCCGAGGTGTAGCCGTAGAAGACGTTGAGCCCGACCGGTCGCTCGGTGCCTTCGAGCGCCCGCTCCATATCGTCGACCGACTGGCGGATCTCCGCGGCGCGCGCAGCGCCAGCCTCGCAGTTGCCGGTGAGCCGACCGATCCGCTCGGTCTTGTCCGCGACGAATTCGAGCGACTCCGGCTGGCCGAACACGTAGACGGGAACGCCCTGCGCGCGGATCTGTTCGACGCGCTCGGCGGCCGCCCCGTAGGAACTGTTCGGGACGAGAACGAGGTCGGGTTCGGCGTCGATGACGGTCTCGACGCTCGGGCCGCCCGCGCCGGAGACGTTCGCCTTCTCGTCGGCTCCTTCGAGGTAGGAAGCGTACTGGGAGACGCCGACGACTTCGTCGCGCGCGCCGATCTCCCACATCGTCTGGGCGGCGCTCGGGTTCAGGGTCACGATCCGGTCGGGGTCGGACTCGATCGTCACGTTGGCCCCCGTCGCGTCGGTCGTCTCGTAGGGGAACGTACAGGTCTCGGCGTCGGCATCGGATCCGGAGTCGGCGTCGGATCCGGAGTCCGACTGGTGGTCCTGCGGCGGTGCGTCGTCGAGATCGTCGAGGGCGTCGACGCCGCTCTCCGGCGTCACCGCGTCGCCGGCCGCGTATCCCGCGGAATCAGCGGACGGAGCGGACGGAGCGGCCGCCGCGCCCGCTGCGGGCACGACTGCTACGCCGACTGCGGCGACGACGAGGAGCATCGAGAGAGCGACTGCGCTGCGTTGCATACTCGGGACTGAACGCTATCGCAACAAGTATTTGCCTAATCCAACTGAAGTTGAGATACTCGTGAGTATCCGAACGCGGACCGTCGCGTGGTCTGTCGCGCTCTCGGGCGCGCTCGCCGCCGTCGTCGTCGCCAGCGCCGGCATCGGCCCGGTGTCGATCCCGCCGGCGACGGTCGCGAAGGTGCTTTTGTCTTCGGACCCGCTCCCCTTCGCCTTCGACGTCGGCCGGACGAACCGGATCATCGTCCGCGACGTCCGCCTCCCGCGGATCGCGCTGGCCGCGTTCGTCGGCTTCGCGCTGGCGACCGCCGGGACCGTGATGCAGGGGTTCTTCCGGAACCCGATGGCGGACCCGTCGATCATCGGCGTCTCCTCCGGCGCGGCGGTCGGCGCGGTGGCGTTCATCGTCTTCCCCGTCGCCCTCTCGACGACCGTCGCGCTCCCGCTCGTCGGCCCCGTCGAGGTCGCGCTCTCGCGCGGCGCGGGGACGAGCCTCTTCGCGTTCGTCGGCGCGCTCGTCGCCGCCTTCGGCGTGTACGCCATCGCGACCCGCGGCGGCCGGACGCCGGTCGCCACCCTCCTCCTGGCGGGCGTCGCGGTCCAGACGTTCCTCGGCGCGGTCGTCTCGTACCTCCAGCTCCAGGCCGGAGAGTCGCTCCGCCAGATCGTCGCGTGGCTGATGGGCCACCTCTCGGGCGCGGCGTGGAGCGAGGTCGCCGTCACCGCCGCCGTCGTGCCGCCGCTGTTCGTCCTCCTGCTCGCGTACGCCCGCGACCTCAACGTCCTCCTGCTCGGCGAGGAGGAGGCCCGGGGGCTGGGCATCGCGGTCGAGCGCACGAAGCGGGTGCTGCTCGCGGCGTCGGCGCTCGTCACGGCCGCCGGCGTCGCGTTCGCCGGCGTGATCGGCTTCGTCGGCCTCATCGTCCCCCACATGCTCCGGCTCGTCGTCGGTCCCGACCACCGGGTGCTCCTCCCGACTGCGGCGCTCGCCGGCGGCACGTTCCTCGTCGCGGCCGACACGCTCGCGCGCTCGGCGCCCGCCGAGTACCCGGTCGGGATCATCACCGCCGCGGTCGGCGCCCCCTTCTTCGTCTACCTGCTCGTCACCCGGGAGGTGACGGAGCTGTGAGCGCGGACCCCACTACCGACGCCGAAGGGCGGGACGCCGAGGAGTCGGCCGCCGCGCGCGGCGACCCCGGGTCGCTCCCCGAGACGTCGCGCTCGTTCGGCGACGCGCCGCTGCTGTCGGCCGCGGACGTGGCCGTCTCGTTCGGCGACCTCGACGTCGTCTCCGGGGTCGACCTCCGGGTCGAGCCCGGCTCGCTCGTCGGCCTCGTCGGGCCGAACGGGGCCGGCAAGACCACCCTGTTGCGCGCGGTGACCGGCGCGGTCGAGCCGGACGCGGGGACCGTCCGGATCGGCGGGGACCCGGCGGCGTCGCTGTCGGCCCGCGAGGTCGGCCGGCGCGTCGCGAGCGTCCCGCAGGCGACGAACCTCGCGTTCGACTTCCGGGTGCGCCACGTCGTCGAGATGGGCCGGACGCCCCATCTCGGGCGCTTCGACGCGCACGGCGTCGAGGACGACGCCGCGGTCGACGCGGCGATGGCGGCCGCCGACGTCGAGCGCTTCGCCGACCGGTCGATCACCGAGGTCTCCGGGGGCGAGCGGCAGCGCGTGCTGCTCGCGCGGGCGCTGGCGCAGGCGGCCCCGCTCCTCCTCTTAGACGAGCCGACCGCGAGCCTCGACGTGAACCACGCGGTCGAGACGCTCGAACTGGTCCGCGAGTTCGTCGACGGCGGCGACCGCGGGGCGATCGCCGCGATCCACGACCTCGACGCCGCGGCCCGCTACTGCGACGAGGTGGTCGTCATCGCGGACGGCGGGGTCCGGGCCGCCGGGCCGCCGGCGTCGGTCCTGTCCGGGGCCGCCGTCGGCGCGGCCTTCGACGCGGAGGCGTTCGTCGGCCGCAACCCGGCCACCGGGACGCCCGCGGTCACGGCGTTCCCCCAGAGCGACGTCGACCCGCGCCGAGTCCACGTGATCGGCACGGGACGCCCGACCGCGCGCGTGATCGCCCGCCTCGCCGCCGCGGGCCACGAGCCCTCGGTCGGCGTGGTCCCCGAGGGAGACGCGGCCGCCGGCGCGGCCGCGGACGCGGGAGGGACCGCGGTGGCCGCGCCGCCGTTCGAGGATCCCTCCGCGGAGACCGTCCGGGCCGCGCGCGACCTCGCGGCCGCCGCCGACGCGACGCTCGCAGTCGCGACCGGCGGCGACGGCGCTCCGACCGCGAACAGCCCGAACGCCGAGGTCGCGGCGGCCGCGGACCGCGTCGTTCCCGTTCCGGCCGACGTCGACGACGAGGCCCTGCTGGACGCCGTCGCGGCCGCGACCGACGCGTCGGAGTGACCCCGACCGCCCGAGTCCCGTCGTCCGGGCCGCGAAGCGTCACCGTTTATTCGCTCGCCCGCGTCCCTCCGACGATGAGCGTTCCATGCGTCGCCGTCGCCCGCGAGCGCGGCGAGACCGTCCGGAGCCGGCTCGCCGACGCCGACGCCCTCGACGGCGACCACCAGATCGCCGTCGACGGCGACACGATCTACATCCCCGTCACGGGCCGCGAGGCGGTCCCCGCGGAGTTCGCCGACCGGCTCGTCGAGCGCGACGCCGAGCGGCGGGACCGCCCCACGACGCCCGCCGAGATACTCGACTCCGAGCCCTCCATCGAGCGCCTGGGCGACATCGTCATCATCGACGAGGACGACGACGAGCGAGCCCGCGAGGTCGCCGACGCCGTGGCGGCCTCCGACGTCCCCTGCGACACCGTCCTCAACCGCGCGTCGCCGATCGAGGGCGAACTGCGGGTCCGCTCGTGGGACGTGCTGGTCGGCGACGACACGGAGACGGTCCACCGCGAGTACGGCCACGAGTTCGCGCTCGACGTCGCCGCGGTCTACTTCTCGCCGCGGCTCGCGACCGAACGCCACCGCGTGGTCGAGCAGGTGGATGCCGGGGAGTCCGCGATCGACATGTTCGCCGGCGTGGGGCCGTACGCGGTCCCCATGGCGTCCCGCGGCGCCGACGTGGTCGCGTGCGACCTCAACGAGCGCGCGGTCGAGTACCTCCGCGAGAACGCCGCGCGCAACGGGGTCGCGGAGCGCGTGACGGCGGTCGCCGGCGACGTGCGCGACCTCGTCGACTCGCGCGCGGACACCGCCGACCGACTCGTGATGAACCTCCCCCACTCGGCGGACGAGTTCCTCGACGCGGCCGTCGCGCTCGCCGGCGACGACTGCGTGATCCACTACTACGACATCCAACACGAGGACGACCCGTTCGGCCCGGGGCGGCGCGCGATCGAGGCGGCCGCGGGCGACGCCTACGCGGTCGACGTCGAGACCGAGCGCGTCGTCCGGTCGTACGCCCCCCACGAGTACAACGTCTGTCTCGACGTGCGCCTGACGCGGACCGTCGACTGATTCGACGCTCCGCGCGCTCGGTTGACGCGGACAGACACGTCAGGGCATATACTTATGAGTGTGACTATCTAACATGTACACGTATGAGCGACGCCGCAGACCCAGAGGAGCGAATCGACGAGACGACCACGTGGCCGGATCTGGCGATTGGGCTCTACGACCGTCTGACCGGTCGAAACGCCGAGATTCACTACCAGTTCGAGGACATGACCGTCGAGGTGCCGAGCGGGACGGGAGACGACGTCGAACACGCCGAGTGGCGCGTCGACGGCGGCGTCCGCGTCACGACTCGTGAGCGGGACTGACTCCCACGCCGCCCTCGCGGTCGAGACCGACGACCTGACGCTCTCCGTCGACGGAGTCGACGTGTCGGTCCACGCCACCGAGCGGCGGCTGTTCCTCGAGGTCGAGAGCGTCGGTGACGCCCTCCGCGTCGCCCGCCGCCTCCCCGGCGACGCGGCCTCGGACCTCGTGGTCAGGGAACTGCGACTGGGGGACCTCACCGCCGAGGTCAGGGTCCGCGGGCGGACGGTCGCGGTCGCGGGCGCCGACGCGCGCCCCGGTCCGCTCTCGCACCGCCTCGGCATCGCGCCCGCCGAGGTACGCCTTGCGGGCGCCGTCGGAGCCGGGTACGGTGGGCTCTCCGCCGCGCTGCGACGCGCGCGGCTGCTGTTCGCGTAACGCGGACTTCCGCGCGCCGTTCGTCTATCGCTTTTCATAGCTCGGACGCAACGCTGGTGAGAAGCGGTCGGCACAGCGAAAACGCCGCACTGCCCCGAGGGGGGTCGGGGCGGTGCGGCTGGGGGCCCGTCACATGACAAGTGGCCGCGGCGACGGTCGGCGGACCAGAGGCGATTTTGCGCCTGGCGCGTCGGAGACGCGTTTCACACGGTAGCCGCGACCGAACGCTGGTTGGGATGACGGCCGCGCCGAGCCGCCGTGGGGACGGCGACCGACGAGACCCTCGCCGCCCGGTACGGGCTTCGACCGGGCACGCATCGCCGGGGGAGTCGATCCCCGCCGTCTCGGCACGCGGGCGATGTCATCACGCTTCGATCAAAGTCTGAACAAGTATTTAGGTTTTATCCTTATATACTTGTGTTGTGTTCCGATTCTCCTTGTGTATCAGCGTGTAATCCCGTCTAATGCGTTACGAACGTGTATTCGGTGTCGGTCACGCTTGCCGGTTCACCGTCGGAAAACGACCCGACCGGTTCCGCCTCGCCCCCGCTCCGTCCCCGTTTCGGAACCCTTATTTTTCCGTCCGGGAATTGTCTGTTGCGCGCCGGGGTAGCTCAGCTGGCAGAGCGATTCCTTCGTAAGGAATAGGTCGGGGGTTCAAATCCCTCCTCCGGCTCTTCTATCGGTATCCGCTCGAACCGCGAGCCACGGCCTTCCGTCGCGATCGCTCTCCTTTCGATCGTTCGGTCACCGGCCTCCGCGGTTTAATTTATACTATCTAAACAATATTAGGTGTGAGATTATTTACCACGGAGGCGTATGGCCTGATATGCGACCAGAATACGAATGTCACGGTGAAGAAGTGTACGAGTGTTTCAAATGCGGCCGGCGGACGGACTCGCCGGGCGAGTGCGAGTGCGGCGGCGAACTGCGGCACATCGGCCGGTCGCGGGACCTGTGACCGGCGTCTCGCCCGTTCGTTCGCCACTCGGCGGCGGTCCGATCAGTCGCTCCCGGTAGCGCCGGCCCCGTCGCCCCCGCCGGCGTCGTCGCCCTCCCCGCTCTCCTCCTCGTCGCCGTCGTCACCGTTCGCGTCCGCCTCCGGCTCGTAGTCGGGGAGCGAGAGGACGTTCTCCCGCCCCAGCCGGAAGCCGTCGAGGTCGCCCTCGTCCCGCAGTCCGGTCACCACCTGACTCGTCTTCGCGGCGGTCCACTCCAGCTCCTCCGCCACCTGCTTCTGTTTCATCCGCCCGCCCTGCGACTCGACTAGTTGGAGCACCTGCTCCTCGTTGCTCAGCAGGTCGCTGTCGACCGGCGGCGCGTCGTCGGCGCCGTCCGCCGCGTCCGGATCGCCGGTGTCGGCAGTCGCCCCGCCGCCGGAGCCCTCGCCGCCGCTGTCGGCGGCGGCCGCGCTCGCGTCCGCGGCGTCACCGCCGCCTCCTCCGGCCGTCGCCCCGGGCTCGTCGCCCGCGATGACGGCCGCACCGTCGTCGTCGGCCTCCCGGCGGCGGTACGCGACGGCTCCCGCGACGACGAGCGCGGCGAGGAGCGCGACCAGTCCGGCCGTCGGGACTCCCGAGAGCGGGCCCGCGGGCGCGACCGTGATCCGCGGCTGCCCCGTCGAGAAGTCGACCGGGCCGTTCCAGACGACCGACCGGTCGCGGACCTCGCTCGGCTCCGGCGACGTCTCCCCGAGCCGGTACCCCTCCGGCCACGAGACGATGAGCGACGAGGAGCCGTCGAGGAACAGCCCGTCGACCGCGTCGCCGACGCGCAGCCGGTCGCCGTCGACGGCGGCGAAGTTCGTCCACTCGAATCGGTAGGTCAACACGCCGTACGCCTGCGGGAGCTCGCGTCGCTCGGCCGTGACGGTCGCGTTCGACACGGTCATGTTGCGGCCGGTCGCCGACTCCGCGGTCGCCGCGGTCGAGGCCATCCGGTCGCGGAACCGGGTCGTGTACGCCTCGGTGTCGTTCTCCACGTCCGCGCGGAGCTCCTCGAACGCCTGCTCCTCCTCGTCGGTCGCGAGCCGGATCCGGTACTCCACGGTCCACCGCGCGTCGCCGTCCGGCTCGACGTCGGCCGTTATCGACACGTCGTCCGGCTCGACGTCCATCTGGGCGAAGCCGCCGTCGAACGGCGCCGCGCCCGCCCCGCCGGCGAGTGCGAGACCGACGACTCCGAGGAGGGCGACGACGACGAGGAAGGGCTGCGCTCGCTGCACGGACTACGTCACACGGAGAGCCGATAAATTCCTTCCCATCCGAGACGCGCTCGCCTCCCGGCTACCGGTCGAACCGGGCCCCGTCTTGAGCCCGAACCTCGCTTCGGATCCGCACGCCGACGCCTCACGCATCGAGGCGCGAGGGGCTGCCGGCGGCGATCGACGGCGTGTCCGAAGTGACTTCGATCGACGGAGCGCCCCCGCCGCCGTCGGACCCGTCGCCGCCGGCCCCGGCGCTGCCGGACCCGCTTCCGGTGCCCGTCCCGTTCCCGGATCCGGCCGGCGAGTCGGTCGCGTTACCCCCGCCCGGCTGCCCGGACGGGCCGGAGCCGTTCGCGGTGCCGCTCCCCGAGCCGTTCGCAGTGCCGCTCCCCGAGCCGTTCTCAGCGCCCGGCGCTCCGGTCGATCCGTTCCCCGTACCCGGCGTTCCGACTGAGCCGTTTCCCCGTCCCGGGGCTCCGGCCGAACCGTTCCCCGTCCCCGGCGCTCCGGTCGATCCGTTTCCCGGACCACCGCCGATCGCGCCCTCACCCGGCGGTCCGGCGTCCCCCGGCGGCCCGCGTTCGGTCCCGTTCCCCGGCGGACCGCGGCGGTCCGGACCGACCGGGCCGCCCACGCCCTCGCCGGCAACGCCGCGAGCGAGGGCGGCGACCTCGGGACCGCTGAGCTCGTTCGCGCGCTCTCGCAGCGTCGCCAGCCGCTCGCCGTCGACGCCCGTCTCGTTCCGGACGGCGGCGGGGAGCTCCGCGGCGACGCTCGCGCTCCGGTTCAGCCCGCGCGAGAGCGTCTCGATCCGGGCGGTGGTCGTCGCCATCCGCGCGGCGTACGCGCCCTGACTCAGCTCTCCGGCGTCGCGGCGCTCGCGGAGCTCCTCCTGTCGCCGCTCCAGCTCCGCGAGCCGCTCTTCGGTCCGGTTCACCCGGTCCGCGACGACGGCGGCGCGGCTCTCGTTGGTCTCCGACTCCCGGAGCGCGACCTCGAAGGCGCGCGACTCGACCTCGCCCTCGATCTCCGCGCCCTGGACCCCGACGACGCCGGCGAGGCGCTCGCCGGGCGCGAGGTCGGCCGTCGCGTTCCCGGCGTCGCCCGAGCCCGCGCCGCTCCCGTTCCCCGGTTCGGTCTGTGCCGTCACCACGCCCGCCGGCGCGGCGGCCGCGGCCCCGACGATCAGGACCGCGGCGGCGGCCGCGACGACGAGACTCGCAATCCAGCGGTTCATTGCCAGTACGTACACGCTCCGATCGTATATACCCGAAACTCCGTTAAGCCGGATCAACGCGGTTTAATCGCCGGACGCGACGGGGGCGGGGCGAATCGCGGAGAACCGGCGGCGGCCGCGGGTCGCCCTCGCGGCGTCAGTACGTCTTCGCGAAGTACGCCGTCCGCTCCGCGGCCTCGTCGCACATCGCGCACGTCTCGTCGTGGTCGCCGTCGGCGAGCGGGTCCTCGTCGTCGAAGGGGACCATCACGATCTCGGCGGCCAGCGGCTCCTTGATCGGCTCCTCGCAGGCCTCGTCCCCGCACCACGGCGTCTTCACGTAGCCGCCGTGCTGGCCGAGCGTCCCGAGGATCTCGGCGCGGTCGTCGGCCTCGCGCACGCCGTCGTCGAGGGTCTCCTCGGCGGTCGCGTACAGCTTTGCGTAGATCTCGTCGAACTGCTCGCGGACGGTCTCGGCGACGCCCTCGCGGTCGACCTCGACGCTCTCCCCGTCGGGCCGGTGGACCAGCGTGAGCTCCTCGTCGTCGACCTCGTGGGGGCCGATCTCGATCCGGAGCGGGATCCCGTTGAGCTCGTGTTCGTTGAACTTGAACCCGGGATTGCGCTCGTCGCGGTCGTCGAGTTCGACGCGGACCCCGGCGTCGTCGAGGTCGTCGGCCACGCCCTCGGCGTACTCGAGGACGTCCGGTTTCGTGTCCTCCTGCCAGATGGGGACGACGACGACCTGCGTGGGCGCGACCGTGTGGGGCAAGACGAGCCCCTGCTCGTCGGAGTGGGTCATGATCAGCGCGCCGAGCGCGCGCCACGAGAGGCCCCACGAGGTGGTGTGGGCGGTCCGCTCCTCCTCGTCCTCGTCCGAGTAGGTGATGTCGAACGCCTCGGCGAACGACTGGCCGAGGTGGTGGGAGGTGCCCGCCTGGACCGACTTCCCGTCGGGCATCAGCGCCTCGACGGTCGTCGTGGTGTCCGCGCCGGGGAACTTGTCGTGGTCGGGCTTTTGCCCCTTGAGAACCGGAAGCGCCAGCAGATCCTCGTAGACGGACTCGTACTGGTCGAGCCGCGTCATCGTCTCCGCCCACGCGTCCTCGCGCGTCGCGTGCGCGGTGTGGCCCTCCTGCCAGAGGAACTCCTTCGTGCGGAAGAACGGCTTCGTCTCGGTGGCCTCCCACCGGACGACCGAGCACCACTGGTTCACGCGCATCGGGAGATC
>ENA-ORDC01001314-ORDC01001314.1-marine-metagenome-genome-assembly--contig:-NODE-1314-length-19068-cov-3.390869_pt1 | contig 19068 bp, 23 predicted proteins | sample MGYA00237783_ERZ508515 | MGnify/ENA primary metagenome ERZ508515 (study PRJEB26186, sample SAMN06268792) | marine metagenome | isolation source: Eden Landing Ponds, San Francisco, CA, USA | place... | reverse complement strand
GGGCGACGTCGAGGTCGACCCCGGTGAAGCCGAGCCCGGTGAACTCCCCGTCGTAGTCGGCGGGGACCGGACCGCCATCAGCGACGTGGACGACGACGCACTCGGCAGCGTCCGCGCGGACCTCGCGTTCGGGTTCGACTACCTCGTCGCGGACGCCGGGACGCTGGGGCCGGCTATCGCCCGGCTCCCGGACGGCATCGTGGCCGTCACGGACACCCGCGAGGAGTCGCTGGCGACCGCCGAGCAGGGCATCAGCGCCTGCACCGAGGCGGGGATGACCGTCGTCGGCGCCGTCGTCAACCGGGCGACCGACGAGACGGATGTCTCGGCGCTCGGTGACCGACTCGACGCGACCATCCTCGCGGTCATCCCCGAGGACGAGCGTACGTCCGAGATCGAGCCGATAACTTACACCGCGCCGGAGACGCCCGCGGCGCTCGCGGAGCGTCACGTCCACCGCCCACCGGCCGCGATGCTGGCGCCCGTCGTCGTCCTCGGCGTACTGGCCGCCGCTCTCGGCGTCGCTCCCCAGCGCGCGGTCGACCTTCTGGTGGGCGATGTGGTCGCTGCCGCCGCGCCCGGCGCCCACGGGTTCACCATCGGCTTGCCGACGAAGCTGAAGCCGGCGGTGCTGATGAGCGCCGTCACCGTCGGCGCGGGCGCGCTGTTCGCCGGTGGCGCGGTAGTACTCCGAGAGCGCGTAGAGGACGAACGACTGGCCGTACAGGTGCTTGTTCGGCTTGATCACGGTGCCGTCGCGCTCGGTGGTCCAGTAGTAGCCGCCGTGGTCGTGGTCGCGAAGTTCCTCGGTCAGAAAGTCGAACCCCTGGCGGGCTGCAGCCTCGAACCGGCCGTCCTCGTCGTAGCCGCCGCGGACGAGCCGGGAGAAAAACCACACCATCCGCGACTGGGTGACGATCATCTTGCGCTCGTCGCCGTCGGGCTCGCCGGCGGCGTCGAAGCCGAGCAGGTAGCCCCCGTGCTCGTCGTCGATACAGCGCGGATACCAGAAGTCGCTCACCGTCTCGCGCAGGTTCGCCTCGAGCCGCGACGCGTACGGGGCGAGGTCGGCACCATCCGTTCCCATGCCGCGGCCTTCTCCCGGTCGGTACTTGAACGTAGTCTCTCGGGGACAGCGGGGCTGTCGCCACCCGGCCGGCGGATCCCGCGGTTTTACGCACGGCCGCCCGAACGATCCGCCATGGAAGTCGTCGCGAGCGACGATCCGATGATAGACGCGGCGCGACTGTCCGCGGCGCTGGGCGAGGACGTGACCGTCCGCTCGACGGACACGAGCAGCGAGCGGGCCGTGATCGAGGCCGCCAGCGAGGCCGACGCGCTGGTCGTCGACGTGTCGACGCCGGTGAGCGAGCGGGTCCTCGACGCCTGTCCGGACCTGCGGATCGTCGCGCGGGCCGGCGTCGGCGTCGACACCATCGACGTGGCCGCCGCGGCCGAGCGGGGCGTCGTCGTCACGAACGTCCCCGAGTACTGCACCGACGAGGTGGCGACCCACACCGTCGCGCTCGCGCTGGCCTGCGTCCGCAAACTCGGCCCGCTCGACCGCGACGTGAAGGGGGGCGGCTGGGACTGGGCGGTCGGCGGCGAGACCCACCGCCTCCGCGAGTCGACGCTGGGGTTCGTCTCGTTCGGCCCCATCGCCCGCCGCGTCCGCGAACAGACCGCCGGCTTCGACCTCGAGTACGTCGCCTACGACCCCTACGTCGAGGAGCGCGAAATGGCCGACGCGGGCGTCGAGAAGGTCGATTTCGAGGGGTTGCTCGACCGCACCGATATCGTCTCCGTGAACGCGCCGCTGACGCCCGAGACCCGCGACATGTTCGACGCGGCGGCGTTCGAGCGCCTGCCCGACCGCGCCGTCGTCGTCAACACCGGTCGCGGCGGCGTCGTCGACGAGGCGGCGCTCGCCGCCGCGCTTGACGCGGGGGAGATCGCGGCCGCCGGACTCGACGTGTTCGCCGAGGAACCGCCGGGCGACTCGCCGCTGTTCGACCACGACCGCGCGGTCCTGACGCCACACGCCGCCTGGTACTCCGTCGAGGCTCGCGAGGAACTCAACGATACCGTCGCCGAGAACGTCCGCGCCGCGCTGGACGGCGAGACGCCGCCCGACCGGATCGACCCCGACCTCGACTGGGTGTAGGCCGGCCCCGGCGCGGCGAGGACGGCGGTCAGCCCTCGATCTCTATCTCGCGGCCGGGGTGTGACTCCCCGTCGAGGATCGGGAGGTGGACCTCGAGCACTTCCTCCTCGTAAGTCGCGGCGATCCCCGATTCGTCGATCTCGCGGGGCACGCTGACGTGGCGGCTGTAGACGCGCTTGGCCCCGTCCTCGTGGTCTTCGGCCTCGACGTGGAGGCGCCCGTCGTGCCAGCGGACCGAGACCTGACCGCGCTCGTAGCCCGGCAGGTCGACGTACACTTCGTAGGCGTCCTCCTCTTTGAACAGTTCGACCTCGTGGTCCGGGTGGTGTGTCATACACCTCGAACTTCGCCGCCACACCACTTGAAGCGATACCCGGATTCTCGCGAGCTTGGATACGGCCCCGCTCCCCCCGCCCACCCGCGACCGCCGTGACACGCTCTGACTAACTGGTCAGACAGTTCGCAACTCTTTTGACTAACCAGTTAGTCAGATCGGGTAATGAGTGGCGAAGCGGACGCAGTCGCGGACGGTGACGCCGACGCGGCCGCAACCGGTGACGCCGACCCGACGGACGCCGACGCGGCCGACGAGGACCTCGACACGGCCGAAGAGATCATGCGGGCGACGTATCGCGCTCTCTGTGCGCACGGCTACGCCGACCTGACGACCCAGGACATCGCCGACGAGTCGGCCACGAGCAAGGCTGCCCTCCACTACCACTACGACACCAAGGAGGAACTGCTCCTCTCCTTTCTCGACCACCTCTACGACGCGTTCACGGACGAGTACAGCGAGACGGAGGGCGACCACGCCGTCGAACGACTCGTCACGTTCGTCGATTCGGTCCTCCGGCGCGAGGACGCCGAGAGCGACCAGGCCTTCCAGACTGCCCTCCTCGAAATCCGGGCGCAGGCCCCCTTCGCCGAGGGCTATCGCGTGCAACTGACGGCCTTCGACGAGTTCGTCCGCGAGCGCGTCGCCGAGATCGTCGCCGACGGCATCGCGGAGGGCACTATCCGCGAGGACGTCGACCCCGAGGACACGGCGGCGTTCGTCGCTACCCTCATCGACGGGGTGAACACCCGCCGCGTCTCCATCGGCGGCACCGACTGTGGCACCCGCCGGACCTTCCTCGCCTACGTCGAGGACCACCTCGTCGCGCCCGACGCCGACGTGGTCGTCGACCCGGACGAATCCCCTGACCTGGACGAATCCCCCGACCCGGACGAGTCCTCCGAACCGACCCGGACTGACGAGGAGGGCGACGCGTGAACGAGGGCGGACGCGACGCCGGCTCCGCCGATGGCGAGCGCTCCGGCGACGACGACACCGACGGTGACCCTTCCGGCGGGGACCGACTCCTGGCGGGGGTCAAGCGCCGGGTCAACATGGTGTTCAAAGGTCGCGAGGAGTTCGACCTGACCTCCGGGGGGATCGGCAAGCCCCTCTTCTATCTCTCCTTGCCCATCGTCATCACGAACCTCCTGCAGACGGCGTACAACCTGGTCGACACCATCTGGCTCGGCCAGTACAGCGAGGAGGCGCTCGCGGCCATCGGCGTCGCTTTCCCGCTCGTCTTCTTTCTCATCTCGCTGGGTCTGGGCATCTCCATCGCCGGGTCCATCCTCGTCGCCCAGAACGTCGGCGCCGGCGACGAGGAGCAGGCGGAGTTCGCGGCCTCGCAGACGGTCACGTTCGCTATCATCGCCTCGCTGATCCTCGGGAGCGTCGGCTACCTGTTCGTCGGTGACCTCATCGGCCTGCTCGGCGGGCCGCCCAACGTCGTCGCGGAGGCGACCGGCTACCTCGAGATCATCTCGCTCGGGATGGTGTTCATGTTCGCGTTCTTCGTGTTCATGTCGCTGATGCGCGGCTACGGCGACACGATCACGCCGATGCTCGTCATGTTCGTCACCGTCGTCGTCAACATGATCCTCGACCCGTTCCTCATCTTCGGGTGGGGGCCGTTCCCCGAACTCGGCGTGCAGGGCGCGGCCTACGCCACCGTCTTCTCCCGCGCGCTCGCCACCGTCATCGGCATGGCCATCATGTTCCGCGGCAACCGCGGCGTCCAGATCCGCCTCGCGGACATGGTGCCCGATCTCGCCTACCTCAGGAAGATCCTCCGGGTCGGCGTGCCCGCCTCCATCGAGAACACCGGCAACTCCATCGCCGTCGTCCTCATGCTCACCATCGTCACCCCCTTCGGCGAGACGGTCATCGCCGCCTACACCGTCGGCGTGCGGATGTTCTCTGTCATCTTCCTCCCCGCCATCGCCGTCGGCCGCGGCGTCGAGACGATGGCCGGTCAGAACATCGGCGCCGACGAGACCGAGCGCGCCGGCCGCGCCACCGGTTTCGCCGCGAAGGCGATGTTCGGCGTCCTCGCCGGCGTCGGCGTCCTCACGTGGCTCGGCGCACCCAACATCGTCGCCATCTTCTCCAACGACGCCGAGGTCATCGAGATCGGGCGCCTGTTCCTGCGCTACGTCGCGCCCACGTTCGGCTTCACGGGCATCTTCCACGCCTACAAGGGCGGGTTCCGCGGCGCCGGCAAGACGATGACCGCCGCCGCCATCTCGATCACGATGCTCGGCGTCGTGCGCCTCCCCGTCGCCTACGTCGCCTCGCGCCCGCTCGCCTACGAGGGCAGCTGGCTCGCCGGCCTCCTGTCGGGCGTGCCGGTCCTCGACGGCGTCGCCGGCGCGGTCGCCGACCTCCTGTTCGCGGGCTCGCTCGGCTACGAGGGGATCTGGCTGGCCTTCGGCGTCTCGAACGTCGCCGGCGCGCTCATCGCTTACCTCTGGTTCTCGCGGGGGACCTGGCGCGACGCCGACCTGACCGGCTCGGCCGTGGCTGCCGTCGACGGCGACGCCGACCCCGCCGACCCCGAGCCCGCGACCGACGACTGACCGCCGCTCCCGCGGTTTTTTGCCCACCCCGGGCGCCGATCCGGTATGGCCGCCGAGTCGACCAGGAACTACCGGATGGGCGCGCTGATCAACGCCGTCGCCGCCGCGCTCGTCGCTCTCGCCGGCGCCGTCCAGTACGCCAGCGACGGCTCCTGGTGGGAGGCGCTCTTTCTCGTCGCGGCCGTCCTCGCCGGTTCCGCCGCGATCGCGTTCTACCGCTCGCGCTCCGAGAATCGGGAGTGAGAGCGCCATACAGCGACTTTCAGGCGAAGAGCTGACCGATCCAGCCACGTCGGCGCGCGCCGTCGCGAGTCTTGTCTCGCGACGGAGTCGTGCGAGGGATGAGCGAAGGCGGTCTGAGCGAATCGGTTGGGGAGGTGTGTGGCCGTCCGTGGCGCGGTCGCGGGCCTGGTGGACTGAAAGGGCGAGACGCGCTCGTGCTTGCTTGGTCGTCTGAACGACCGCTATCCGCGCGGGCGGTGCGGAGAGCGCGGATATGTCGTTCAGCGGCCGCGAGCGGGTCGAGGGCTTTCAGCTCTCGTGATCCTCGGCGGGTGCGGTTACGGTTGCAGTATCGTCTGGGGTTGAATCAGCAGCTAGCGAGCGGGTCAGGGGTGTTCGACTCACGGTGATTGTGGCAACCACGACCGGGCCGCCCATGTCCGAGACAACTCCTCGAATCGCGCGAGAACTTACAAGGGATGGCGACGAAGACTCCCCATCTCGACGGCATGACGGCGCGTGACCCCTCGTTCACCATCCCTGGTCGGCCCGAGCGGCGGTATCCGCGGAGCGGCGGCGTCGAGTACGACGGCGAGACGGTGTTCGAACTCGTGCCCGACGCCGACCTGTCGAACGCTGACCTCGACGCACTCGTCACGGGCGTTATCGAGGACGGCCCGTACCGCGCCGGCGACTTCCTCGACCTGCCGATGACGCTCTATCTCGTCCGCGACGAGGAGACGACCGACGTGTTCCGCGTGACGGTCCGGGACGGGAGCGTCCGCCTGCACGTCCTCCCCGAGACCGAATCGGCGGGACTGCGGCGGTTCTACCACCGCCTGTCCGACCGCGCCGACTGCGAGTGGCGCGTCGACTGCCGGACGACGGTCGCGTGACGGTCGGGGACACGGCCACGAGCGCGCCGATACTGCGACTCCTGTTGCGCAAACGTTAAGATGTTCCTCCCCGTGTCAACGGATGACACGACCCGGCGGCTCGGGTGTGGGGACACTGCGATGGGCCGCGGGTCGGGGTCGGGTAGCGCGACCGAACAGGGGTGGCGGCCGTACCGCCGGATCCGACACGATGGGTGGGCGACCAGGGAGCGACCGGATCGACCGCGTCACCAGCTACGGGACCCGGTCGCTCACCGCGGTCGGCGAGCGTTTCGTCTCGCGGATCGACAGCCCGGACGAGCAGTACCGCGCGCTCTCCGTCGCGCTGTGGCAACTCGTCCTCGTCTTCTACGTCTTCGGCGACACCGGTCTGACGACGGTGGTCCTCGAACTCGGCGGCTTCGAGGCCAACCCCGTCGCGCGGGCGTTCGTGAACGCCCTGGGCTACCCGGGGCTGCTCGTCCAGAAGGCGCTCGCGCTCGCTGTCCTCGCCGGCATGTGGAAGTACTATCCGGCCATCGGCGTCGACTCGCCCGACCCCTGGCGGCTGATCGTCCCTGCCATCCCCTTCCTCCGCGGCGTGCAACTCGTCGCTATCCACTGCTCGAACATCGCGGCGCTGGCGTAGACGGGAGAGGGCGGAGTACGCGCAAACGTCCGCGAGAGCGGAGCGAGCGCGGTTCACGCTGCCGAACGGAGTGAGGCCGCGCCTTTTTCACCCATGTTTTTGGCAGGTGGGGTGGGTCGCGGGCCAACCCACCCCACCGCGAAAAAGATGGTTCCTAGACGCCTTCGACGGTTTCGCGGTAGGCGACGACGGACTCGTGGGCGGCGTCGATGTCGGCGGCGGCGTCGTCGCCGGCTTCCCCGACGAGGTCGTCGAGCGCGAGTGCGATGCGCGCGAGGCGGCCGTGGTCCGGGCCGCGGTCGCGGGTCGCGAGCGAGTCGAGCTGCTCGGCGAGGTCGCGCAGGCGCTTGGCCGCGTCGTCGTCCGCCGTGGCGTCGGCGGCTGCTTCGAGTCGGTCGCTTGCGGTCGCGAGGTCCTCTCGTGTCATAATCGGCGCTTCGCCGGTCCGGGCGAAAACGGTTTCGATGACCGCGTGCGGTCTCGGGGCGGCCGGTCAGGCGCTCGCGACCGCTCGCGACTAGCCGTCGGGACAGTCGCTCGCGACCAGTCGCCGGGACGGTCGCGGTCGGTCAGTCGGCGACCCGCACGCGCAGTCCGATCCCGTCGCCGTCGGTGACCGCGAGTTCGGCCTCCCCGCCGTCGACCGACTCCGTGGCGACGTCCGCGCGATCGAAGCGTTCGCGGACCGCCGCCAGCGCGCCCGCGTCGGGCACGACGACTTCGAACCAGTCCAGGCCCAGACCCGCCGCGGGCGTCGACCGCCGGTTCCAGACGTTCGCGCCGACGTGGTGGTGGTACTCCCCGGCGGCGAGAAAGAGCGCCCCGCCGGTCTCCTGACGGACGTTCATCCCGAGCGCGTCGCCGTAGCATTCGCGGGCCGACCGCAGCGAGGTGACCTCGAGGTGGACGTGCCCGACGTCGGTCCCGACAGGGACCGTCGCCGAAGCGCCGCGCTCGTCGCCGGCCGCACTCGCCAGTTCGTCCAGGTCCAGCGGCTCGGTCACCATCCCGACGCGGCCGCCGTCGTCCGTCGGCCACGCCGCGCGCTCGCGGTCGCGGTAGATCTCGACGCCGTTGCCCTCGGGGTCTCGCAGATAGAGCGCCTCGCTGACGGCGTGGTCCGACGCGCCCGAAAGCTGCCAGCCGTCGCGAACGCGAGCGAGCGCGTCGGCCAGCGCCGCCCGCGAGGGTACCCTGAACGCGGTGTGAAACAGCCCCGCGGCGCTGTCGGGTCGGGCCGGCGTGTCCGGGGCCGCCGTCAGTTCGAGCAACCCCGAGTCGGCCGTGCCGAGCGTCGCGCGCTCCGCCGCCCGCGACCGGACCGCCAGCCCGACCACGTCGCGGTAGAACGAGACGACCGCGTCCAGGTCGGCGACCCGGAGCGCGACGCGGCCGATACCCGCCGTCGCTGGAAGCGTTTCGTCGCTCATCTACCCCGATTACGGGGCCGAGTCGCTAATAGCCGACGGCGCGTGCGATGGAGCCGCCGATGCGTGCGACGGCGTCGCTGTCCCGTCCGCCGGAGTCGCTGGCGCCTGCGACGGGGGCCGTCGGTTCGCTGAAGCGACACGCTGTTGGGGGATCCGGTCGGATCGCGACGCATGACCGCGGACGACCCGCTCGCGGACCTCCCCGAGACGCCCGCCGACGCGGGCGACGAGGCGGACGGTTCGCGACTCGAAGCCGACGAACCGCACCCGGACGTCCAGCGCGTGATGGCCCAGCGCGAGAAGTTCCGCCTGCTCCCGTTCTCGACGCTCGGCGCCCGGGGCGCCCGACTCCTCACCAGAATCGGCCTGTGGCTCCAGGAGAGCGACCCGCCCGCCGTCGGCGCGACGAGCGACCTCGCTATCCCTGGCCCCGCGGGCGACATCGACGTCCGGACCTACCGCCCGGACCGCGACGGCCCCTATCCGACCGTCGTCTACTACCACGGCGGCGGCTACGTGCTGGGCGACCTCGACGGCCACGACCTCTTCTGTCGGCACCTCTGCGTCGAGAGCGACTGCGAGGTGGTCTCGGTCGCCTACCGGCGCGCGCCCGAACACCCGTTTCCGGCGGCCGTCGAGGACGCCTACGCCGCCGTCGAGTGGGCCGCGAGCGACCCCGACGCGCTCGACTGTGGCGCCGGCACGGACCGCCGCGGGCTGGCGGTCGCGGGCGACAGCGCTGGCGGCAACCTCGCCGCCGTGACCTCGCTCGTGGCCGCCGAGCGCGACGGCCCCGAGATCGACTATCAGGCGCTCGTCTACCCCGCTGTCGGCGTCCGCGAGGATCAGCCGTCGGTGCGCGAACACACCGGTCTGATCCTCACCGAGGACGACCTCGAGTGGTTCCGGGACTGCTACTTCGGGAGCGAGATCCACCAGCGAAACCCCTATGCGGACCCGTCGCGGGCGTGTGACCTCTCGGCGGTCCCGCCGGCCACCGTGGTGACGGCGGGGTTCGCCCCGCTCCGGGACGGCGGCGTCGCCTACGCCCGCCAGCTCGTCGGCGACGGCGTCTCCGTCCGCTTTCGCAACTACCCCGAGATGGTTCACGGGTTCGTCACGATGCTCTCGGAGACCGAAGACGTCGACCGCGCGACCGAAGCCGTCGCCGACCTCGGCGCGGACCTGCGCACTGCCTTCGACATCGAATGACTGGGGCGTGCGCGGGCCGGCCGTTCGGGTGGACTGCGCCGCGGCATCGTTCTGGAACGATCGTGGCAAAAAGCCGTTAAGTGCGTCCATCGCCGAGGTCCGGGCACCGAATGCTCGGATCGGCATCGGACTCCGAGACGTCGTGGAACCAGTACGGACAGGAGACGGAGTGCGAACTGTGCGGGGAGGCCCGGAACTGCACGACACGCGGGGGGCTGGTCACCTGCGAGGACTGTCAGACGGAGTTTCTCCCGTCGGACGGCATCCTGTAGCCGGACCGACCGCCACCGCTGTCACCGCCGCGGCTACCACATCGGCGCCGGGCAGGGGAGGCCGTCTCACGCGAGCCAGCGCGGCCGCAGCGGCACGTCGAAGCGGTCGGTCCGGAGGAGGCCGAGCCCGAACAGCCCCGCCAGCCCGAGCGCGAGCCAGTTGCCGAAGGCGGCGTTGACGACGCCCCAGAGGACGACGAAACTCACCATGTCGTCGAGCATGAACTCCGTCTCGGCGAGGCGGGCCAGGAGCGCCTCGCGGTCGAACCCCCAGTCGAAGGCGGCGACGGCGACGGTCGCCGAGAGCACCCAGCCCGCGTAGTTCGACCACGGCACGCCGTAGAAGGCGCCGCCCGCGTCGTAGACCCAGAAGCCCAGCGCCACCGCGCCCGGATCGAGGACGAGGTCGACGGCGACGACCGTCGCGACGACGACCGGGAGACGCACCCACGCCGACCGCGCGAGGTCGCCGAGCAAGAGGAGACAGAGCAGGTAGCTGTTCAGGACGAGCGGGAAGAAAAAGACCGGGAGCCCGAGCGGGACGCCGCCGAGCATTGGCCCCAGCGAGACGCCGTACTCGAAAGCGCCGTAGGGCAACCCTGTGGTCACGCCGACGTACTCGATGCCGTAGGCGTAAATCGTCAGCGCCGCGAGCGCGACCCCCGCTTTCCGGTCGAGCAGCGGCGCGACACCGGCCACGAGAGGCAGTCGCATCACGGCGACGCCGACAAGAACGAGGAGGGGGTTGAAGGCGAGCGGCGGCGGGAGCCAGCCCCACGCGCTCGCGAGCAGGAGCGCGGCGCCCGTGACGGGGAAGACGACGGCGATGGTGAAGCGGTTCGCGCGGACGAGGCCGGCCAGCCACGTCTCGACGGCGGGCCGGTCGAAGCGGGCGGGCGTCGCCCGCTCCCACGCGCCGGTCTCAGGCCCCATACACCAGCCTCCAGAGCCCGCCCATCGTCAGCAGCGCGCCGACGACCGTGTTGAGAATCGGGAACCACCAGTAGGCGCGGTCGACGGTGACCGACGAGCGCGCGACCCACGACGTGAACAGTGGATAGACCGCAACGAGGGCGCCCAGCCGCGGGTCGACTAGACCGAAGACCACCGCCGAGGCCGTCCAGACGGCCCCGCAGTAGGCGTAGGTCCGCGCCTCGCCGAGGACGGTTGCGGTGGTCTCGATGCCCGCGCGGCGGTCCGGTTCGATGTCAGGAATCGCCGAGAAGGTGTGCATCGCCATCGTCCACAGCCAGCCGCCCGCGACCGCCAGCGTGGGCGGAAAGGTCCCCGCCACGGCCGCGTAGGCGACCACGCCGGGCAGGATGTACAGGCCGTTCGACAGCGAATCGAGGAAGGGCGTCGTCTTGAACCGGAAGGGGGGCGCGCTGTACTGCACCGAGAGCGCGAGGAAGGCGAGCATCGCGAGGGCGCCCTCGGTCGGGAGCAGGGGCAGCACCGCCACGCCGAGCGTCCCGCAGGAAAGCACCGCGAGGACGACACCGCGGCCGCCCTGATAGCGGACCTCTTTCTCGTCTTTCTTGGGGTTCTCCTCGTCGATGTCGGCGTCGAAGACGTCGTTGACGCCGTAGAGGAAGACGTTCGCGGGGACGAGGAAATACGCCGTCAGCCCGACGACGAGCGGGGCGAAGATCTCGCTCGTCGACTCGGCGGCGTAGACGGCGCCGACGGCCGCCGGACCCGCCAGGTAGAGCCAGAAGCGGGGCCGCGAGAGCCGCAGGAGATAGCCGGCTCTCGTGTCTGCGGGGGCGAGCGACGCGAGACGGGTCGTCACTGAGGGCATTCGTCGTGTCGGGAATCGGGAACGGACGCGCTTAGTTCTCCCGCTCGCCGCGCGGGGTCAGCGTCGCTCCGCGTGCGGGCGCTCAGCGCTCCCGCTCGTCCCGCAGGAGCGCGTCGGCGGTGTGCTGGCCGCTGATGAGACACATCGGGACGCCGATGCCCGGCGTCGTGAACGAGCCCGTGAAGTACAGGCCGTCGACGGCCTTCGACCGGTTGGGCGGGCGCAGGATGGCCGTCTGGCGCAGGGTGTGTGCCAGTCCGAGCGCCGTCCCCTCGGTCGCGTTGTAGCGCTCGCCGAACTCCGAGACGCAAAACTCCTCCTCGAAGACGATGCGGTCGCGCAGGTCCGTGCCCGTGTTCTCGGCCACGTCGTCGAGGATCCGCTCGCGGAAGTGCTCGCGCTGGGCGGGACTGTCTTCGAGATCCGGCGCGACGGGCACGAGGACGAACAGGTTGCTGTGGCCCTCCGGCGCGACGGTGTCGTCGGTCTTCGAGGGGACACACAGGTAGTAGGCCGGTTCGTCGGGCCACGCGGGTTCGTCGAATATCTTCTCGAAGTGGGGGTCCCAGTCGTCGGGGAGGACGAGCGTGTGGTGGGCGAGCTCGGGTACGTCGCCCTCGACGCCGAGATAGAGGAGGTACGCGGAGGGCGCGTAGGTGCGGTCGTCCCAGTAGTCGGCGTCGTACTGCCGTTCGTGTTCGGGCATCAACTCCTGCTCGGCGTGGGCGTAGTCGGCGTTGACGACCACGCGGTCCGGCCGCCGTTCCGTTCCGTCCTCAGTGACGACCGAGAACCCCTCCTTCCGGCGGGTGATCTCATCGACCGCACTCCCCGTCTCGAAGTCGACGCCGAGGCGCTCGGCGAGGTCGACGACGGCGTCGACGACGACGCCGATACCGCCCGGTCGGTCGCTGCTTCCCGCTTCCGCGGGCGCGCCGGTCGCCGGACTGTTGGCGACCGGGTAGTAGACGCCGAGGTTGAAGTCGACGTGGCTCATCATGTTGTACAGCGCAGGCGTGTTGCGCGGCGACCCGCCGAGAAAGACCAGCGTGTACTGCATGATCTGCTGGAGCTTGGGGTTCTCGAAGTACTTCGAGACGTGACCCTGCATCGAGCGGGTGAGTTTGAGTCCGACCGGTGCAGCGGTCATCACGTCCAGGTCGACCCAGTCGCGCAGGCGCGAGCGGTCCTCGTAGACGAACTTCTCCATCGCCGTCCCGTAGTGGCGCTCGCTGGTCGCCAGATAGTCGTCGAAAGCCTCGCCCGCGCCGGGTTCGATCGACTCGAACAGCTCCCGGTTGGTCGCGCGGTCGGCCGCCACGTCGACCACTTCGCCGCCGCCGTCGAGCGGTCGCCGGTTCTCGAAGCCGCTGTCGCTTCCGCCGACTGCGCCATTGCCGTCGCCCGCGTCGACGCCGCCGTCGGTCGCGCGCTCGCCTTCGCCCTTGAAGAAGATGCGGTAGTGGGGGTCGAGCCGTTCGAGATCGTAGTAGTCGGCCGGCTCGCGGCCGAAGTGACCGAAGAAGCGCTCGAACACGTCCGGCATGAGATACCACGACGGTCCCATGTCGAAGCGAAAGCCCTCCGCTTCGAGGCGACTCGCGCGCCCGCCCAGCTGGTCGTTTTTCTCGACGACCGTCACGTCGGCGCCGGCGTCGGCGAGGTACGCCGCCGCCGAGAGCCCGCCGAATCCGGCGCCGACGACCGTCACCGACGCGTCCGTCTGCACGTCCGTTACCCGTGTCATGGTCGGACCTTCGGCGCCGTCCCGCAAAAAGGGGTCGCCAAACCTGTCCGATGGTCCTCCCGGCGCGACTCACCGACCGCCGAACCGCACTTGACGGTGCCGTCCCAACCGCGGGTATGGACGACGCCACCGTCGTAATCACGGGCGGAACGCGAGGGATCGGCCGCGCCTGCGTCGAGGCGTTCGCCGAGCGCGGCGCACACGTCGCGACCTGCGCCCGCGACGCCGACGCGCTGGCCGCGCTCGCTGCCGATATCGCCGACGACTCCGACGCCGCGGACGGCTCGCTCACCACCCAGCGCGCCGACGTGCGCGACGAGTACGACCTCGAGCGGTTCCTCGAGACCGCCCGTCGCGAGGGCGGGCCCCTCGATGTCGTCGTCGCCAGCGCCGGCGTCTACCACGGCGACCCCGGCGAGACTGCCATCGACGGCGAGTCGTACTCCGCCTTCGACGACCACCTGCGAACCAACGCCCGCGGCGTCTTCGCGACCTTCCGCGAGGCCGTCCCCCACCTCGCCGACGGCGCGCGCTTGCTCGCGCTCTCCGGGGGGATCGCCCGCGAATCACGGGCCGGGTTCGGCTCGTACGCCGTCTCGAAGGCCGCGACCGAAGCCGTGGTCCGGCAGTTCGCCGCCGACACCGACTATCCTGCGGCCGTCGTCGACCCCGGTATCGTGGCGACGGACCTGACCGGCGGCCGCGGCACAGACCCCGACAGCGCTGCCGACCTCGTCGTCCGGGCCGCGACCGCACTCGACCCCATCGCTCTCGACGGTCGCGTCGTCGACCGCGCGGCGGTACGCGAGGAGTGAATCGCTACAATACCCACTTTCAGGGCTCACCGAGCACTTCGTGGCGACGATACAGGTACGCGGCCCCGGTGACGATGTTGACGAACCAGAGGGCGAGCAACACGATCCAGACCGTGCTGTCGGGATTCCAGTTGCTGTTCGCTCGCACGTACTGCATGTCGTAGTAGCCGGCAAGCGGCATCCCGACCCAGGCTCCCAGGAGCAAGAGCCCGCCGAGCGCACCCAGGTCGGACCCGCTTCCCGCGAGTATCAGGAGCATCGTCCACAGGAGCGCCCCGCCCGCAATCCCGTACCACCAGGTGTCCGACACCGTCGTCGTGTACATGCCGGGATTGTGCGCCCCTCCTGTCCGGGGTGGCGGTGCCCCGGACGTCCCGGACGCCGCATTCGCCTGGTTGTTCCGGACGCCGCAGTTGGGACAGAGCTCCGCCTGTTTCTTGATCGCGTTCCCACAGGACCGACAAAACACCTCGTCTGCGCCTTTCTCCCGTCCGGGCGTCATGTGGTATCAGTAGTTTTCGCCGTTTCGATGGAGCTCTTCGCGCGCGTTGTCGATGATCCGCATCGAGTGTATCGGAACGACGATGATACCGAGCAGGAAGTAATTCAGCGTGAGGAAGTTGATGATCGCCAGCCCGGTTTTCCCCACCATGAGATACGCGACCGGCGAGAGCAGGAATCCAACGACCGCGACGGTCGTCTTGTCCTTGCGAGCGATCTTTTGCAGCTCGTACTTCCGCGATTCCGGCATCTGGGAACCGCCGCCCTGTGGCTGTTGCCCCTCTGTCTGTCGAACCCCGCACTCGGGGCACATCTCCGCCTGGTCTTTGATGACAGCGCCACAGCTTTGACAGTACACTTCGTCGGGTGCCAGGTTATGGTTGGCCTCTGCTGACATACCACCGTATTTACGATCTTTCGATATAATACTTTTCCCAGTACACTACGTGTAGTGGCCCGATATTGATTTCATCTACTGTGGTGTGAGGGTCCGTTCCCACTCGTCCGACCCGACCCATCGCTGAAGTACCACATCGCAAATAATATTCCAGTTCCGATACAACGAACCGCCGCTACGACCGACGTTCGACCGTGGGCCCGTCGCTCTCGGACAACAGATTTATTATCAACTACGCTCGTACCGATAAACAGTGAGTATTAATAACCAGATCAGATTTAATAACATTGCGAGGCTGTCGCCGGTCGGGGTCGGCGGTGTCGTCGCGCTCGTGGCGCTGTCGGGGGTCGCCGCGATCACTGGCGTCTGGAAGGTGCTGGCGATTTCGTGGGTGGCCTTCGCCGCGATGGTCGCCGGCGCGTACCTGGGGGGCGCGGCGACCGAGACTGATCCGGCGCGACTCGTCTGGGGCTACGGGCTGGCCAGCGGCGCGATGGTGACCAGCGCGGCGATGTTCCTCGTCCCGCAGGCCATCGGTATCGGCGGCCAGGCGGGCACGCCGCGACTCGGCGGGATCGGTATCGCGCTCGGTCTGATCGTCGGCTACAGCGGTCACGTGATCGGCCATCGGCTCACCCACCGGGAGCTCCCGATGGACGTGACGACCGCACAGATCTCCGCCCACGCGCTCTCGGCGGGCGCGATCATCGGCCTCGTCTACGGGTCGATGCCCTCGCTCGGCCTCCTGCTCGGCCTCGCCATCGTCTCGCACAAGGGGCCGGCGGGCTACGCTGCCGCTCGCCGCCTTCGCCGCGGGGACAAGCCGGTCTCGGCGCTCTTGCTCCCGGCCGCCGGCGTCGGCCTCACCGCCATCCCCGCGGCGTCGCTGCCGGTGCCCGACTCGCCCGAGGTCAGCGCCGTCGTCTTCGGGTTCGCCGCCGGGATCTTCCTCCACGTCGCGATGGACTTTCTCCCCCACTGCGACGCCGGCTCGGAGATCGACCAGGTCTGCTCGCTCCACGAGGAGTCCCACGACCTGCTCGACCGCCTGCGCACCCACGCCGTCGGCAGTACTGCCGTCGGCGGCGCCGCCGTCGTCGTCGCGTGGCTCGCGCTCATGGCCTGAGCACCGTTCCCGGGATTCGACGCGCGCGTCGGTTTTCCCGACCACATGGGTTTTGACACACCCGGGTAAACGCCCGCCCGTGTTCCGGATCCTCCTCCAGAGCGGGCCGCCGCCCGTCTTTCGACTGTTCGGCGTCCTGTTCGCCGGTCTCGGCCTGCTGAACGTCGTGAAACCGCACGAGATGACCGCCTATCAGATCCGGCGCCGGACCCGCGGCGCCGTCGACGGACAGATCGAACCCACCGAGACGCGACTGTGGGTTACCAGGATCATCGGCGTCGTGATGGTCGCCGTCGGTATCGGGCTGGCGACGGGTTCCGGCCTGCTCTGACCGCCCGCCTGCCGGTCTGCCCGCCCGTCTGCCGGTCTGACGACTCGATGACCGGCCTCTGTCGCGACCGACCGTATCAGGGCCGCAGGCGCCGCCGGCCGTCTTCCGGTCGCTCGCTCACGGCGAGCAGGAGCGCGAGCGCGCCGCAAAACAGCAGGAGAACGGCGAGCGTCGGCGCCGCGCCCGTGACAAGCAGATAGCCGCCGGCGGCCACGAGGACGGCCGTCGTCCCGACCGCGAGCGTCAGCCCGGCGTGGACCAGTTCCGCCCGCGCCGTCTCGCTTTCCCGTCCGAGTTCCCGGCCGAGCCTGACGGCGTAGCCGCCGGTGTCCCAGGCGAGCACCGCACACAGCGCGGCCGGGACGGTCACGCGCGGGCCCGCCCCGACCGCGCCGACGACCACGACACTACAGACCAGCGCGACCGTCCCGTAATCGATCCACCGGTACTCGCCGGCGAACAGGCCGTAGCCGACGAGCGCCACGCCGGCCACGCCGATCTGCCCGGCGACGCCCGTGTGCGCGCCGGTGAACCCGGCCGCGAGCAGCGCCGCCCCCACAGCGATCGCGGCGCTGACGAGCGTCGGCGGCCGGTCGACCGTCTCCCGGTCAGGTGTCGGTCGCTCGGCGACTCCTGCGGGACGGTCCGCGTCGCTCATCCCGACCACCGGGCTCGCGCCCGTTCGAGCGTCGTCGCGAACGCCTCGCCGTCGGGCCAGTCGAGGACTCTGATCCCCGCCCGGCGAAGCGCCGCCAGTCGGTCGCGTCGCTCCAGTCGCGCCAGCCGCTCGCCGGGGCCGCGGTCGGTCGTCGGGTCGGGGCTGACCAGCGTCACGGCGTGGCCGTAGGCGTCGAGCCGGCGGACCGTCCGCGCGACGTAGTCGTCACAGCACGGCGAGAAGACGATCACCTGCGCGTCGTCGGGCAGTCGCCCCGCAACCTGGTCTATCCGCTCGCCGCGCAGCGTCGCCCGACGGTCCGGAAGCAGCCCCTCGTAGGCCCCTTCCTCGGGCGGGACGGCCGAGACGGCCGGATGGGTCGTCAGGAGTTCGCGGCCGCGGGCGTGGTGGTCGTCGCCGTCCCGCCGTACGACGAGGACTCGGTCGCCGCCTTCGATCGGTCCGGGGACGGGGTCGAACTCGCCGTCGTCGACGCCGAACCGCCGACCGAAACGGTCCCCGAGTGAGCCGAGAGCAGGGGTTTCAAGCCGTCGGAGAGAATATCCGGTCGTAATGGCAGCACGGCCACCCGGCGGCGGCGATACGAAAGAGCCCGAGGCGATCGAGTTCGGCATCGCCGCGCTCGACGCCCGGTTGGACGAGGCGGACGTGTCGTTTCCCGCGACGGCCGCGGAGCTCCGGGACGCGCTCGGCGACCAGGAGGTCCCGTACGACGCGCAGGGGCGCTCCCTTGCGATCGCGGACGCGCTCGACCGCGTGCCCAAGCAGCGGTTCGAAAACGAGACGGCGTTTCTCGACGCGCTGTACCCCGTGTTCGACGAGGCCCGCCGCGAGGAGCGCGGCGTGATCGCCAGCCTCCGCGACGCGCTTCCGTTCTGAGGCCGCGACCGACGGCCGCCGCTCGGCCTCGATTAACGGGCGTCCGGGCGGGCCTCGCTTAACGGGCGTCCGGGCGGGCCTCGATCTCGCTCCCGTCCTCCTCCGGCTCGCCCGCGTCGTAGCGCTCGATGACGTCGTTGATCAGGACGACGTCGCCGACGGCGCGGACCCACCGGTACGGGACGATGACGCCCGTCGACCCGCTCACCTGGCCGGCGAACAGCTCGTGGTTGAGCTCGGCGAGCGCGAGTCCGGTGACGGCACGCGCGTCTAAGTCCAGCTGGATGTCCTCGATCTCGCCGACGAAGACGCCGTTGCTCGAGTACACCTCGCGACCGACGAGCGACGTGATCTCTTCGGGGGCTGCGTTCATACCTGATACGGTCACGAGCGCGCCTAATAAGCGTTCGTTGTCGAACGACGCGCGTCCGACGCCCGACGGGACCCGAACCGCGCTCGGCCCGCTACTCCCGCGGCGCGATCACTTCGATCGGGTGCGTCGGGGCGGCATCGAGCAGGGCGTCGAGCTGTTCGGTACAGGACGTGCCGGCCGCGACGACGGTGCGGTCGGTGTCGCCGAACTGCTCGCGCAGCGGCTCGCCGACGTCCATGCTCAGCTCGTAGTACTCTGACTTGTAGCCGAACGAGCCGGCCATCCCGCAACACTCCGTCTCGGAGACGCGCACGTCGTAACCCAGTCGCTCGAACACCGCGGTCGCGTACTCGCCCACCCCGATCGTCCGGGCCTGACAGTGCGGGTGGTACGCGATCCGCTTGCCCGAGGCGACCGGCCCGGTCCCCTCGGCGGGCGCGCGCAGCGCCGCGGGGTCGGCCCCGCCTTCCAGCAGGCCGAACACGTACTCCATCGGGTCGTAGCTCGCGTCCGCGAGCCGCTCGTGAGACTCCTCGGGAAGGAACCGCTCGTACTCGCGGCGGAACGTCGCGAGGTCGCTCGGCTCGATCACGACCACGTCGCGCCCGGCGTCGACGTGGGACGCGAGGCCGGCGTACACGTCCTCGGCCGCCGACTCGGCGGTCGCGATCATCCCCTGCGA
>ENA-ORDC01001312-ORDC01001312.1-marine-metagenome-genome-assembly--contig:-NODE-1312-length-19080-cov-3.336631_pt1 | contig 19080 bp, 13 predicted proteins | sample MGYA00237783_ERZ508515 | MGnify/ENA primary metagenome ERZ508515 (study PRJEB26186, sample SAMN06268792) | marine metagenome | isolation source: Eden Landing Ponds, San Francisco, CA, USA | place... | reverse complement strand
TTGCTGGGCCTGGGGACGAAGGTCGAACCCATTACCTACAACATGTTGGTGAAGCCGGAAGCAGGGGCATAAGCCACAGAAGAAGTTCCGACAGATCGCCCAGGAGCAGTGGAAGGAGTACGCAGAGCGCTCGGAGAACGCGCAGAAGGTCTACGACGCGCTGACCTCGTACCTGAAGTCTGAGGGCCTGCTGTAGGCCGCACCTGCGGCCCGGCGCACGCGAGAGCGCCGGCCTCCGACGAGATCGGCCGGGCCATCCTCAGGCGGGATGGCCCGGCTTCTTTGAAAATGACTCCGACCCCTTTTTCATCCTGACCCCTTTTCATTTCTCTCAAAAGTTCTTGCTATGTTCTTATCGACGTGCTTTGATACCCGGTTGCTGTGGAGCCGAGGAGGCTGGCGTGTGGCAGACGGGACGGACGGGCGGGCGGCGCTGCGGCCGATGCTGCCGCCGATACTGCGGCCGATACTGCGGCCGACGCGTCGGCTTCGCGTGCGGCTTTGCGCCGGGCGGTGCGTCGACCGGATGTCACCGTCGGTCGACGTTTGCTCACGCATGGTAACGGATGTCGACGGTGTCGACGGCTGTCGGCCCGCGCGACGCCCGCCGACGGCCGTCTACCGGGGCCGATGTCGCTCCGGCGCTGCTGTCGGGTGTCGACAAAAGCCCACGGATGGTCACGCATGCCAACGGATGTCGACGCTGTTGACGGTCGACGCCGCGCGCCCGCGTCGCGCGCTTGACGCGCGGTCCCGGCTCGTCGACAACGGCGGCGGGTTTCGGAGCTGGAGCACGCTGGGGTGGGGCAAGGCGGCCCCGGCTCCGATGCGTGCTCCGTCGGCAACAGGATAGACCGCGCGCATGGACTGGACCGACGGCTACGTCTCCGACATCGCCTACACCACCGGCTTCTACCGCGAGCTGGCGCCGAGCTACCTGCGCTTCGCCGCGCAGCTGCAGGGCCAGCACGCGCCCGATCCGGCGAAGCCGTTCGCCTATGCCGAGCTGGGCTGCGGCCAGGGCTTCGGCACCAACCTGCTGGCCGCCGCCTACCCGCACGGGCGCTTCGTCGGCCTCGATTTCAATCCGGGGCAGGTGGCGAACGCGCGCGGGCTGGCCGAGGAGGCGCAGCTCGCCAACGTCGAGTTCCGCGACGACAGTTTCCGCGAGGCCGCCGACCTGCCGGACGACGCGCTGCCGGCGTTCGACTTCGTCGCGCTGCACGGCATCTACACCTGGGTCAGCGAGGCCAACCGGCGCGCCATCGTGCGCTTCATCGAGCGCAAGCTGAAGCCGGGCGGACTGGTCTATGTGTCCTACAACTGCATGCCCGGCTGGGCGGCGATGGCGCCGTTCCAGCGCCTGCTGGTCGAGCACGCCGAGCGCAACCCCGACCGCAGCGACCGCCAGGTCGCCGCCGGCTTCGACTTCGTGCAGCGGCTGCGCGACGCCGAGTTCGCCTACTTCGGGCAGAACCCCGCCGTGCCCAAGCGCATCGACAAGATGAAGGACAAGGACCGGCAGTACCTGGCGCACGAGTACCTGAACGGCACCTGGCAGCCGCTGTTCGTCACCGACGTCGCCCGCGAGATGGCGGAGGCCAAGCTGGACTACGTCGGTTCGGCGGCGCTGCTGGAGAACTTCGATGCGCTGTGCCTGCCCAAGGGGGCCCGCGAGGTCGCCGCGGAAACCACCGACCCCGGCTTCCGCGAGCTGCTGAAGGACTACGCCATCAACCAGCAGTTCCGCCGCGACGTCTACGTCAAGGGCGCCCGGCCGATGACCGGGGTGGAGAAGCAGCGCGCGCTGTTCGACACGGCGTTCGCGCCGCTGCATCCGGGCGCCGAGATGAGCTTCACCTTCAAGACGCCGCTGGGCGAGGCGACCGGGCAGAGCGAGGTCTACCAGCCGGTCGCCGACGCCTTCGCCAAGGGCCGCACCACGCTGCGCGAGGTCGCCGGCAGCTCCGGCATCGACGGGCCGCGGCTGCTTCAGGCCTTCGCCGTGCTGACCTCCAGCGGCCAGATCCATCCGGCGCTGCCGGACGGCGATCCGGCGCCGGCGCAGCGGATCAACCGCGCGGTGGCGCAGCGCTCGCTGCTGGGCGAGCCGTACCGCTACCTGGCGGCGCCGGCGATCGCCAACGGCATCAACGCCAGCGACGTCGAGATCGCCGCGCTGGATGCGCTGCGCAGCCAGGAGGGCGGCGCGACCGATGCCGAGGCGCTGGCGAAGGCCGTGTGGAGCCAGTTCCGCGGCGTCGGCCGCCGCCTCGCCAAGGACGGCAAGGCGCTGGAGAGCGACAGCGACAACCTGCGCGAGCTGCAGGACCGGCTGAGCACGATCCTGCAGCAGCGGGTGCCGATCTGGACGGAGCTGGGACTGCTGTGATGGCCGCCCTGCGACGCCTCGTTCCGGCCGTGCTGGGCGCGGCGTCACTGCTGCTGATCGTGGCGGCGCCGGCGCTGGCCGACCTGGAAGGACGCTACAGCGTCGAGGGCCGCAACCCGGGCGGCGAGGGCAGCTACTCCGGCCAGGCCGCGGTGCAGCAGCAGGGCAGCGTCTACCGCGTCGCCTGGAAGGTCGGTCGGCAGCAGTACGTCGGCACCGGCATCCGCCGCGAGGATACCTTCTCCGTCGTCTATCAGGGCGCCGGCGACGGCGGCCGGCCCGGGCTGGTGGTCTACCAGATCCGCGACGACGGCTCGCTGGTCGGCCTCTGGGTGCCGCTGGGCGGCGACAAGACCGGCCTGGAACGCTGGACCCCGGCCGGCCGGGACGGCTGAGGCCGCGGAGCCGGGCCCCGGGCGGTCTCAGCTTCTGGTTCGAGCAGGCCCGCGACGCGGGCGCCGTCGCGTTTGGGGCCGGCGTGGTCCAGGCGGGTCTTGCTCTCGCCGGCACAAATCACCGACGTTGTGCCGCAGCGCGCGTCCCAGAGTCCGCGGCCCGCATGGGTCCAACGGGACGGCGTTTCATGCTGCCTCCACACGATCGGGTCGGACCCAGATGATTCAGCGTGTCTTGCGTGCCGTCTTTCAGCGCCTGCCACTTTCCGCCGAGGCAAAGCTGCGCACGAAGGGTCACCTGTTCGAGACGTTCCCCGGTCTGTTCCGGGGATGGCCGGCCTACCAGGTGTGGCAGTCGTTGCAGCGCGTGAATGGCGCGCAGCTGCAGCTTGCGCCGGCGACCCAGAATCGGTCCGCGGCAAATGCCAGCGGGGAGGCCGGCGACGAGGCCGCGGCAGGCGAAACCGGTGATGCGGCTGCCGGAGCGCGGGACCAGGCCGGCGTGCGGACGGACGGCGGCGGCGCCGTCGGCTATCGCCGGGCCTGGAACGAGCTGAACGCGCCGATCCCGGAGCTGTCCACCGAGCACGGCCCCCCGCTGACCCGCGTCATGTACCTGGTCTGGATGGCGCGCGACGACGTGCAGCAGGCCTTCGACCTGACCCGGCTCAGCCGACGCAGCGCCTTCGCGGACTGGTTCCGGGAGCGCGCGCCGGTCGAGCTCGGCCTGCCGGCGCAGCTGCTGCCGGGCGGCGATGGCGGGGACCTGGCCGCTCCAAGGCGGCAGTGGGCGTGGCTGCGGGGGCTGCGCGCAAGGCGCTCCAGGGGGTCGGGCGGACCGGACCTGGAGCGCCTTCCGGCGCCGTCGCCGCACATTTCCCGAGAGGCTGTCCCGGAACCGGAGCTGCCGCCGCGCGGCGTCAACCTGGTGGGCTACGCGCGCGGCGTGCTGGGGTTGGGCGAGGACGTGCGCACGGCCGGCCTGGCGATGGACGCCGCCGGGGTCCGCTTCGGCGTCTACAACTTCACCCGCAACCTCTTCACCGCGCAGATCGACGGCTCGGCCGACCGCTGGCTGACCGACCGGCTCGACTACCGCGCCAACCTGTTCTGCATGCCGGGCCAACAGGCGCCGACCGCGTTCATGGCGCTGGGCCCCGAGGCTTTCGACGGGCGCTACAACATCGGCTACTGGGCCTGGGAGCTGCCGGCTTGGCCGGAGGCGTGGCGACACGCCTTCTGGTTCGTCGACGAGGTCTGGGCCCCCAGCACCTACACGCAGCAGGCTCTGGCCGCGCACGCGCCGGTGCCGGTTCGCCGGATGCCGCTGGCGGTGACGGTCGAGCCGCCCGGCCGCGCCAGCCGGGCCGACTTCGGCTTGCCCGACGGGGCGTTCCTGTTCCTCTTTGCCTTCGACGTCCACTCGCAGTGGGCCCGCAAGAACCCGTGGGCGGTGATCGAGGCGTTCGGCCGGGCCTTCCCGCGCGGCGACGAACCCGTCGGTCTCGTGCTGAAGGTGATCAACGCGCGTACCGCAAGCCCGGAGTGGCGGCGGTTTCAGGAGGCGGCAGCGGCCGATCCGCGCATCCGGCTGATTTCGCGAACGCTCGAGCGGGGCGAGATGCACGATCTGGTCGACCTGTGCGACGCCTACGTGTCGCTGCACCGGAGCGAGGGCTTCGGGCGCGGCCCGGCCGAGGCGATGCGGCTCGGCAAACCGGTGGTGGTGACCAACTACTCCGGCAACACTGACTTTACCCTGCCCGACACGGCCTGCCTGGTGGATTGCGAGCTGATCCCGGTGGGCGAGGACGAGTACTGGGGCGCCGCCGGCCAGATCTGGGCGGAGCCGGACACGGCCCAGGCGGCGGATTGGATGCGCCGCCTCGCGGCCGAGCCGGACTGGGGGGCCGGGATCGGCGCGCGGGCGCGCCGGCACATGCAGCAGCACCATTCGCCGGAGGCCGTCGGCGCCCACTACCGGGCGCGCCTGGCCGAGCTCGGCTTGATTTGGAGCCGGCCAGCAAGAGCACCGAAATAAGAAAAGGGCCCGCCGGCGGCCGGCGGGCCCTGTTGCCATGGCAGCGGCGGATCGAGACGTCAGGCGATGGTGATGTAGTCGGCGAGTGCGGTCTCGGACGAAAGGCCGCCGTCGACGCCGCCGACGACCTGAATCTCGCCCTGCGTGGTATCGATGACCGTGCCGATCACCTGGCCTTCGTCGTTGGTCAGGTTCTCCACCGTCAGGTCGTCGAGCGTCAGGGCGTTGCCCGTATCGTCGTCGGAGTCGTCGCCGTCGTCATCGTTGGTGTCATCGGCGTCGTCGCCGCCGTCGTCGCTGTCGTCGTCGCCGGTTCCGACCGAGAGCTCGATCATGTCCTCGTTCAGGACGAAATCGGTGATGCGGTCGTCGCCGTGCCCGTCGTCGCCGTCGCCGTCATCGTCCCGGTCGACGTCGTCGGTGCGGAAGTTGGAGCTGTTGAGATCGGCGACGCTCAGCCCCTGCAGCAGGATCGTGCCGCCGGAGTGGGTCACCTCGACGCCGCCGTCGACGTCGGCGACCGAGACGCCGTCCGGCAGCGTCAGGCCCGACCCGTCGCCGTCGTCATCGTCTCCGTCATCGTCCCCGTCGTCGTCGGTATCCGTATCGTCGTCGCTGTCGTCATCGTCCTGATCGTCCGACATCTCCGGCGCGTCCGTGCCGTCGTCGGCATCGTCGTCCCCGGTCCCGGCGTCCGTGTCATCGTCGCCGGGGTCATCGTCGTCGGAGTCCGGAACTTCGAACACGAGCGTGTCGGTCGGGGCGAAGAAGTTGGTGATGACGTCGTTGCCCTGATTGCTGTTGGCGAACCGGAAGGCGTCGGGGCCCAGGCCGCCACTCATCTCGTCGTTGCCGGCGCCGCCGATCAGCAGATCGGGCCCGTTGCCGCCGCTCAGTGCGTCGTCGCCGGGACCGCCGTGGAGTTCGTCGGAGCCGTTCGCCCCGGCGAGCACATCGTTGCCGGCCAGGCCGGAGATCACGTCGCCGCCGTTGCCGCCATTGATCTCGTTGACGCTCTCGTCGCCCTCGATGGTATCCGGCTGATTGGTGCCGCCGCCGGAGCCGAAGCTGGGCGGCCCGGCGAAGTTCGGCGGCCCGGCAAAGGCCGGTGGCCCGACGGCGTCGGAACTTTCGGCCGAATCGTCGTCGGAGTCGCCGTCGTCGGAGTCATCGTCGTCGGACGTGTCGTCGGAGTCGTCGTCATCGTCGCCCGAGAGGTCGAAAACGAAGGTGTCCTCGCCGTCGCCGCCGGTCAGCAGGTCGTCACCGGTGCCGCCCTCGAGGGTGTCGTTGCCGGCACCGCCCTCGAGCGTGTCGTCGCCGTCACCGCCGAGCAGCGTGTCGTCGCCCTCCCGGCCCAGCAGCGTGTCGTCGCCGGCGCGCCCGTCGAGGGTGTCGTCGCCCTCGAGGCCGTCCAGCGTATCGTCGCCGACCGTGCCGGTGATCTCGTCGGCCTCGGCCGTGCCGGTCTCCTCGACGCCGTCGTCGCTGCGCTGGCGCACGTTGCCGAGCTGGCTGTCGACTTCCTGATCGATGGTCTCGGCATCTTCGCCCTGCGCACCGAACAGGACCTGCGTGATCAACACGCTGACATTGGTGCCGGACTCCAGTTGCTGCTGCCAGTAGGTCAGACCGTCGTCGTCCGGCTCGCGGCCGAACAGGTTCTGGTAGATCGCCGAGACGATCTGGGCTGCGCCCGACTGCCCGCCGTCGTCGTCATCCTCGTCGTCGTCGCCGTCGTCCTCCTCGTTCGAGAGGAACGGGAAGCGCAGGCGCGCCTCTTCGGAATCGGCAAAGCGTTCGGCCGCGTTGTCGATCGAGACTTCGCCGTTGAGCCGCTGGCTCCAGTACTCCAGTCCCTCGGCGTCCGGCTCGCGGCCAAAGTAGGCGACGTACAGGCCGGTGGCTTGCCGATCGGGGGTGGTGAGCTGCGGGGGCATGTTTCCTCCCTTGCACGTGGGCGCTTGTTCTGGGGCGGCGCACGCGGTTCCATGGCTTCGGTCCGGGCGCCGTCGTCACACAGTCGAAAATTATAGCTCGAAAGCGTGCCGGACGAGGGCTGTCACATGGGAAACACAAATCGTGTCCATCATGGGTAAAGAGATCGGCCTCCGACATGGGTGTGCCACAAAGGATTCGATTCCAGACTATGCTTGGCGCTGACCTAAAATCTTCTTAAAGAACAAATGCACCTGGCGCTTGCGTAAACGGCGAAGACTTGTCTTCTTTGGAATGTCAACTTTGAGGCGATTGCATGAGATCGGCGGGTCGGCCGACGGGCCCTGCGGCTGGCCCGGGGCGACCGGACGGGCAGGGTTGGTGGCGCTCGCGCTTGCGGGACTTGTCGGACTCGGCCCCTCGTGGGCCGACCGCCATGGCCAGGCCACCGCGATCGGCCGGGTCGAACGCGCCGACGGCGGGCATTGCACCGGCGGGCTGGTCGCGTCGCGGACGGTGCTCACAGCGGCGCACTGTGCGTTCAAGGACGGAGCGAGAATTGCAGCGACCGACCTGCGGTTCGCGGCGGGCCGGATCTACGACCAGGCGGATGCCGTGGTTGCGGTCGCGGCCGTAGAGCTGCCCGACTCCTACAGTTACGCGCCGAACCCGGACCGCGCCGAGGCGCTGGTCGCGGACGTCGCGCTGCTGCGGCTGGAGGGGCCGGTCGGGGCGGCCCCGATGCGGCTGGCGCCGCGCCCACCCGACGCATCGTTCGATTCCATCGGCTACGCCGCCGGCGACCCGCGGGCGCCGACCAAGCAGCACGCCTGCACCATCGCCGAACGCGACCTGCCCGACGCGCTCTGGGCCACCACCTGCTTCGCTATACCGGGCGTGTCGGGCGCACCGCTGATCACCACCGAGCGTGCGCCCCGCATCCTGGGCATCATCGTGGCCTTCAACCGGCGGGCGGCGATCGCCGTGCCGGCGGCGACGATCCTGCGGCATTTCCCCGAATTGCGGTGAGCGGCGCTGGGCGCCGGCACCCTAGTGGCGGGCCTGCAGGCTGTGATGCGGGCGGGCACGCTGGGCCCGTGCCAGCCAACCGGCGGACTCCGCCAGGTCCCAGCCGAGCGCTTCGCTGGCGCGGAACACCGCCGCCAACAGGCGATGCATCTCATCGCGGCCGACGGTCAAGGCGATGCGCTCGCCCTCGCTCGGCACCGCTTCCAGCTCGAAGCTGCGGCCGCGCCGGCGGATGTTGATCTCCTCGATCAGCGCGCCGGTCTCGGCGTCCGGCGCGGGGCCGACGCGCGCGCCTGTGCCGGCGCTCGCGTCGGCGGTGTCGTCGCTGCCGGCATCGGCGCCGCCGCGATCCTCGGCCGGCGGGTCGAGCGCTTCCAGGTGTTCGAACACCATCAGCGACTCGCCCGCGTCGCCGCCGGAGCTGTCGGCCCCGCGCGCCATCATCGCCGTGAATCGCGACAGCAGCGCCTTCACCAGCCGCCGGGTCAGCCAGACGGACCGGTCGCCTTCGGCGCCGCGAAACCGCAGGCCCAGCCGGTCCGCCCGAGCGTTTGGCTGCAAGTCGATCTTGTCGAACGCCTGCGCCAAGGGCGCGCTCCGTTCCGGTTCGAGTGCGCGATGCCCGCGTCGCCGCGGACAGCGCGGTGTTAGTTGTTCTCGCCGCCGAAGTGCAGCTGGTCGCTGTCCTCGGCGCCCGCCGGCTGGTCGCCCTGTGTACCCTGCGTGCCTTGGCGCTCCTGCTGCGCCTTCTTGAGGCGGTCGTTGAGCTGCTGAACGGCGTTGGACAGGGAGTTGGCGACATTGTGCGCCTGGTTCACCGGCAGCAACAGCGTCCCGGCGTCCTGCTGCTCGTTCTCGCCACGGATCGTGTAGAGCTCGACGCGGAGTATCCCGTTCGCGAACGAGACATTCTTGATTCCGTCGGCGTAGATCTGCTCCGACATCTGCTGTCCTCTTTGGCTGGCCACCGGTTGGAGATCGTGCGGCGCTGTTCTAAACTATCTCGGTAAGGGCCGAAAGGCTTGCAAACCGCGCAGGCGCAGCGCGTAGGCTTACCGCCATGGCTGCCGGAAGGGGTCGACAGGGCCGGTTTTCGGCGCCTTTTGCCGGCCGCCCGCCATCTGGAAACGCTAGGAGAGACCATGCCGCTGTCGGCGACGCTCAAGCAGGCGATCGTGGGGACGCCGCTGGAAGGCCCGGCGCGAGCGGTCTACAGGCGGCTTCAGCGCTGGTCCGGGGGCGTCGGCGTACAAGACGATGGGCCGGCCCACGACACGTCGTCCGTGCCACCCGAAGAGCTGGCTACGTCGGCCCCCGACGCCAATGCGACGTACGATGCGCAGACGGCGGAGGTGATTGCCCGGGTCCTGGCCCGTGATAGCAATTGTGTCGATGTGGGCTGCCACGAAGGTGCCGTTCTGGACGATATCCTGCGGCATGCGCCGGACGGGCTGCATTTCGCGTTCGAACCGCTGCCCTATTTGGCCGAACGCCTGCGTGCGAAGTATCGCGACACGGCATCGGTTCGGCTGCACGAGTTGGCGCTCAGCGATCGGGGAGCACAGTCGATCACCTTCCACCATGTCACCAGCAACCCGGGCTACAGCGGCTTCGAGAAGCGCCGCTACGACCGGCCGAGCGAGGATGTGACGCAGATTCAGGTCACGACCGCGCGGCTTGACGACGAGCTGCCGCCGGAGCTGCCGATCGCATTGATCAAGATCGATGTCGAAGGAGCGGAGCTCCAGGTCCTGCGCGGCGGTAGGGAGACGCTGCGGCGCTGGCAGCCGGTGGTCGTGTTCGAGCACGGCCTGGGCGCGGCCGACGTCTACGGCAGCCGGCCCGAGGTTCTGTTCGACGAACTGCAGGCGTGCGGCCTGCGGGTGTCCCTGATGGCGGACTGGCTCGCCGGGCGCCCCGATCTAACGCGCGCGGCCTTCGCCGACGAGTTCGACACGGCCCGCAACTACTATTTCATGGCGCATTCGTAGCCGGATGCCGTCCCGGCCGGCGCGCGGGCGCCGGCCGGGACACACGTCGAATCCTACGCCGCGAAGGCGTCGTCCTGCTGTGAGGATGTGCCGACCGCGTTGACGGCCGAGCTGCCCTGGGCCTCGGCGGCGGCTTCGATCTCTCCGCGCGCGCTGTTGGTCGAGGCGTCGGTCTGGTCGACGTCGTCCAGGATGTCGTTGGGATCCGGAACGCCGGACGTGCCGATCTCTTCGGCGGTGAAGCTCTGGGCGTACTGCGTCGACACCGAGATCTTGTTGCCGACGGCCACGGCGTCGTTGCCGGTGGCGCTGCGTACGATCGTCGTAATGATGTCGGCGATGCTCTCGTCGTTTTGGACCCGCTGGACGACCTCGTCGCTCCAGAAGTCCAGCCCGGCCTGTTCCGGGGCGCGGTTGAACAGGTTCTGGTAGACGTTGGTAACGAAGTCGTCCGCAGCCTGGTCCGTGACCTCCGTGCTGCCGTCCCGGTCGAGGAAGGGATAGAGGTTGGTGGTCTCGTTCTCGTCGCGGAAGCGGGACGAGACCTCCTCCAGGATCGCGTTCAGGTTCTGGCCCGCGTCGAGCCGGCTCTGCACCGCGTCAGTCCAGAAGTCAAAGCCGCCCGGATCGGCGGCGCGACCGTAGTAGCCGGTGTAGAACGCGCTCACCGTGTTGGCGACATCCGCATCGGTCTCGCCGCGGAACTCGAAGCCGCGCACCAGCGGCGTCTGCTGCATGTCGACGTCGCCGTCCTGGGCGAAGCTGACCTCCAGCGGGAACGCGGTGGCGTTGTCCGGATCGAGGTTCGCTTCCGGGTCGATGCCCTCGATGATGAAGTTGGTGACCGGGAAGTTGTACTCGTCTTCAAGGTCGATCGTCGTGCCCGCGTTGATCTGCTGGGTCGCCTGCGCGTCGCCGTTCTGGTCGAACACCACCAGGTTGTAGCTGCTGTCGCCGTTCACGGAGGGCGCATTCAGCGTGGCGAAGGCCTGCCCGTCGGCCGGGTTGGCCAGGCGGTAGTCGTAGCCCACCGCGATCTCGGGGTCGGCGAGCAGCGCTTCGCGTGCCTTGGCCGGGATGTTGTCGAACCAGAAGGGGTCGCCCGGATTGAAGGTCACCGGCTGACCGCCGATCTCGATCGTGATGTCGGGAATGTCCACGGTGTCGCCGGGCTGCGGGTCATCCGGCAGTTCGAAGACGCCGGGGATCTCCTCGGTCGGCAGCGTGCCGTTCTGTTGGAAATCCTGGAGGATCTCCGACAGGCTCGGCAGGTCGAGGAAATCCGGCGTGCCGCCGGCAGTGAATTCGACGCGAGCATTGAAATCTTCCTGATTCTCGAACGGCGCCGTCGAACTCGAGTTGAAGAGTACGATACTTCCAGCGGTATCAAACGTAATGACGCTGACCGAACCAACAGCCTCTCCTGTTGGCAGGGTTGGTAGGCCGCCAAGATCGCCAAAAAGTGCTACTGTTGCCTGCCCACCATCAATGTTGTTGATATTTAATTTGTCTTCAGGGCCAAACTCAACTAAGGAAGCAATCCGGAATGTCTGACCCTCCGGAAGAGTTGCGCCTGCATCGATAGCGGCGCCGTCAACATTGACAGTATCTGTAGAGCCGTCAGGCCCTCCAGTCGCTTCCCCTGAAAGCAAGGCCGTCGCGATTACAGTGGACGGCTCAAAAGTAATATTAATTGTATCGCTGCCGCTCGAACCGGGAAAGGTGGCTATATTGTTTAGCTGATCGGGGATGTTGATGTCGTCGGGCAGGTGGTTACTCACGAGGTTTCTCCGCTTCGTCGTGGTTAGGTGGGCTTTTGGAGATCCGCCGCGTGCGTGCGCAGCCAGGCAAGACTCTACCCGTGATGGGATGGAGATTCCAGAGTGTTTGTGAACACATGTCCATCGTTATCTTGTTACAAGAACAAACGGTCGCCGGTCTCCCGGATTCTCATAAATTGAAGCGGGAATTTGGTATTTCACGTGCATTCACGAACACTAAGAATGTTGCGTGAAACGCTGTAGATTGCAAGTGCATACTGGAATTTCAACGATCGGTTCCGCACCAACAGACGGTGAACGCCGCACAATAGTGGCACCCGCTTGCCGGTCCCCGTCGACCGCGATCAAGTCTGAAAAAGGGGCGACGGGCGAGGGGACCTGACTGTACAGTGCCCCTGGAGCGCGCCGGCAAGCGCGCCCGTCGCCGGATCGTAAAGACCCAAGCACAGGAGGTTCGAAGCCGTGGCTTTCGACCCCGTCGCCGATCTTGATACGATCACAGCCCGCGTCCAGGCGTTCTACGTGGCCTATTACGGCCGCGCGGCCGAGCAAGAGGGCCTCGACTTCTGGACGGCCGAATACCAACGCCTTGAGGATTCCGGCGTCCCGGAGTCGCAGATTCTGGTGAACTTCGCGAACCGCTTCGGGGATGAGGACGAGACCACCGGGAACTTCCCGGCGCTGGCGCAGAATTCGCCGTCGCAGGCCGAGGCGGCCGCGTTCGTGAATTCCGTCTTCAACTTCCTGTTCGACCGGAACCCAGAGGGCACGGCCGGCGATCCGCAGACCGGGCTCGGGTTCTACACGGAGCGAGTCGTCGCGCAGGTCGAGAACGACGAGCCGCTCGGCAACATCATCCTCGACATCATGGTCGGGGCATCGGGCGACGATCGGCAGTCCGTCACCAACAAGGTCGCCGCGGCGGAAAGCTACAGCACCACGCTGCAACAAGAGGGCGCGGACTACGACATTGCAGCAGCCCAGGACCTCATTCAGAACGAGGTCGGCCCGACGCTGACCGTCGAGGAGGCCGAAGCGGCAGCCGTGGAGGCGGCGACGTCGGCATCGGGGCCCGCTACCGTGACCGCTGCGGTGAGCGTCGCAGACGATCCGCTCTTTGCCGGGATGGCCGACGAAATCGAAGCAACCACGGAAGCCGCTCTGGCCAATTGGGCTGAATTGCTGGATGTGCCCGAGCCGGTGACCATCGAGATCGATATTATTGCGGTCAACACCAGTTCGCTGGCGCTCGGCGGATCGACCTTCTATTCGGATGACCGCCGGCCCGACGGCTCAGTGCCCAGCGCGCTGGCGGCCGAGCTGACAAGCGGCGAGGACACGCGCCCAACCGATGCCGATGCGAGGATCCAGATCTCGCGTGACAACTTCGATCGGATCGACTTTGGCAATGGCGGCGAGTTCGACGGTGAGGCGCTGTTGACGCACGAACTCGGTCACGCGATCGGGTTCTCGTCGTTTCGGGACGACCCTGAGGCCACCTTCGAAAGCGTTTGGGACACTTTCCTCATCGAGGATGGCGGCCAGTACTTTTTCACCGGCCCGAATGCCGTGACGGCGCACGGCGGGACGCCCGTGCCGCTGAGCGGCCTCGCCCATTTGAGCGAGGACGAGTTCACCACCGCGCTGATGACGCCGACGGCCGAGCCGGGGCCCGGCGAGTCCCTCGGCGCGATCGAGGTCGCGACCCTGCAGGACCTGGGGTTGCCCGTCGTCGACGATCCGGCCGCGATCGCCTAGCGGCGAAAGCTTCGCGTCCATCAGCCGTCGTCGGCGCCGGCCTCGCCAATGGCGGCATGCGACAGGCGCTCGAAGACGCGCTCGGCGCGCGCCCGCATCTCCTCCATCGCCGCGGCGGACGAGGGATCGATCTCGCGCAGCAGCTCCAGGGTGTGCGGATCCAGCGGCGGATGCAGCTTGAAGCGCTGCGCCGCCGCCTGGCCATACGGCGCGACCTCGAGCTGGTAGGGCAGGTTGTAGGTGACCAGATAGGCCAGCACCTGCACAAAGCCGGTCTTGTCGACGAAGTAGCTGGGCCAGCGCACGCAGCCCTGCGGCACCGCTAGCCCGGTCAGGTTCTGGCTCTCGATCGCGTTCGCCGACAGGCCCGCGCGGCGGGCCGCCTCGAGCAGCACGTGCTCGTGCGCGATGATCTCCGTCTCCATGGCCGCTCCACCGTCGCGCCGCCTCGGCTCGCGGGTGCCCGCATGCACCCGGCTTGCGGGCATCATGCCAGCGGCCGGGATCGAACGCACCGCGTCGATCCTGAAAAAAAAGAAGAGCCGGGCCTCGCTGGGCAGGGGCGCGACAGGGCCGCGCGCCGTCGCGTCAGAAGTTGAAGCTGCGCGTCACGATCAGGCGACCGGAGACATTCTGATAGTCGTAGTTCCGGATGTTCGAGTCCTGGTCGGTGAACCCGATCGTCGCCGCTGCCAGCGTGTTCTCCAGATAGGGCGCCACCGTGCTGTCGGACGGCAGCAGACTGGCCAGCTCGATGCCGTAGGTCAGGCTGATCCGTTTCTCCACGTCGCGACGTTCGACGCCGGCGTTGATGAAGGGATCGGCGGCGTCGAAGTTCTGGAACTCGACGGACGTCTCCAGCCGCAGGAACGACTGGTTCGGGAACGCGTAGGTGCCGGCGATCCCGAACTCGTGCGCGTCGTAGGCCTCGAAGTCTACGTCGGCGCGCTTGTTCGTGCCGGTGTAGGCCATGTCGAGCCGGAAGCGCGGCGTCACCAGCGCCTCGGCGCCCAGCTTGCCGACGAAGATGGTGCCGTCCTGCTCCTCGGCGAAGGGGAAATTGTCGCTGTCGTTGAACGCCTCGTAGCCGAGGTCGCCGGCGGCGAAGAAGGTCAGCTGCGGCTGACCCTTCACCTGATGCTCGACCCGTGCGCCGGCCGAGACGTCGTTCAGGTACGGCGAGCCGCCGAGCTGGATGTGGCGGTAGCGCAGGCGCGGGCGAACTGTGACGAAATCGCCGTAGTACACCGTGCCGGCTTCCAGCGCGGCGGCGGCGAGGTCGAGCCGATGCTCCTGCTGCTGGTCCTGGCCGAACAGCGAGCCGCGCAGATAGATCTGGTCGGTGCGCTGCAGGCCCGGATCGTAGTTGATCTGGCCGCTGCCCAGCGCGAACAGGCCGAAATCCTCCTGCTCGTCGTCCAGCCCCTCGATGCGGTTGCCCAGCACCGTGAAGTCGCCGCTGTCCGGGTAGGCGTTGCGGTTGGAGTCGTACTTCACGCCGGCACCGATGGTGGCGCTGCCGCTCCACTTCGCCAAGCGCCTGTTGATGCGGGCCTGGTAGTCGTCCACCAGGCTGCGCAGCCGCGGCTCCAGCGTGTCCCGCGGCACCGACTCGAACTCCAACTGCGCCTCGCGCAGGTTGCCCAGGCGGTACAGCACGATGGCGTAGAGCAGCCGCACCCGCTCCAGGTCGGGCTGCAGCAGCAGCACGCGCTCCAGCGCGCTGGCGGCCGAGGCGGTGCGGCCCTCGTCGATCAACTGCAGCGCGTAGGCGACGTTTTTGTCGACGCTGCCGGGGTCGTCGAAGATGTCTTCGAGGGCCACGCTGGTGCGCGCCCCGGCTCCGAGACCGGCAACGTCGCCGGTGCCGTCCTGGGCGGTGGCGGGCGTCGCCGCGAGGGCGAGGCCCACGATCGTAAGAATTAGCCGCGTTTGGCCGACCACGTGTTATCCCCCTACCCCATATCTGATAAGTTTGCTACCAAGTCTCGACGGAACGGGCAACCGCCGTCATCGGGAAATATGATCGCGATACTTTCGAGTTACGTTGATCGAGCGGCTTGGGGGACTGGATGAAACAGCGTACGGCGTGCATTTTTGCTGCAGCGCTCGCGGTCGGCGCGTCGCCGACCGGCGCCGCGGTCGCGGCCGAACGGGCGGGTGTGGCCGCCGCCGTCGTCGGCGACGTCACCGTGACCGGCGAGCCGCGGCCCGACCCGGTCAGCGCGCAGACCGGCACCGACATGCTGCGCTTCGACCACGTGGCTAGCGCCGACGAGTCGCGGATCCAGGTGCTGCTGCGCGACGAGACCACCTTCACGCTGGGCGAGAACAGCGAGATCACCATCGACGAGTTCGTCTACGACCCGGAGTCCGGTGTGGGCGAGATCGGCGCGACCTACGTCAAGGGCGTGTTCCGCTACGTCTCGGGCAAGGCGTCCGAGGCCGCCAGCGACAACGTCGAGATCAAGACCGAACTGGGCACGATCGGCGTGCGCGGCACGCAGATCTTCGTGATGCCGAACCGCGACGGCGCCGGCCTGTTCGTCGGGCTGCTCGGCCCGGGGCCACGCAACAACGCCGCCCTGCGCGCCGGCGGCTTCGACTTCACCAACGAGTACGGCACCACGACGGTGCGGCGCTCCGGCTACGGCGTCCAGGTGCTGCCGGGTCAGGCGCCGGGGCCGGCCGTGGAGATTCCGGTGAACCAGTTACAGTCGCTGCGGCAGAGCGTGCGTCCGGCGGCGGCCGCCGCGCAGGCCGGCGACGGCGGCGCCCAGTCGGCGCAGGCCGTCGGGGACGTGCAGCAGGCGTCCGGCCAGGCGACCGCGGAGACCCGGTCGAGTTCGGCGATGCAGGCCGAGGTTACGCAGGCGCTGACCCAGGCGGACGACAGCGGCAGCGACGCCGCCGCGGATGCCGAGAGCGACCAGCTGGCGCGCGACATGGACGACATGATGGACGACGGCGGCGGCGACCTGAACGGCAACGTTGACGTGGCCCTGGACACCTTCGTGCAGATGCAGTGGACGCCCGACACCTCGACCGTGTCCGACCTGGACCTGCACGTGACCGGGCCGACACAGCAGGGCGGCGAGCGCTTCCACGTCTACTTCAACCAGCGCGGCTCGTTGGAGACGGCTCCGTTCGTCGCGCTCGACAACGACCGGGTCGGCCAGGGTGTCGGCGGCACCGGCAGCGAGGTCGTGACCATCGGTCAGTTCTTCGACGGCGCCTATCGCGCCTCGGTGTTCAATTTCGGCGATTCCAACAACCCGGAGTCGGTGTCGCTGGCGAACGAGTCGAACGTCGTGCTGGAGCTGATCCAGAACGGCGCGATCTCGCGCGGCCCCGAGGGCAGCGCCATCATCGACGGCGACGTGCTGCGGCGCCTGACGCCGCAGGCAGGCGATGCGGGCAACACCTGGGTCGGCTTCGAGATCGACGGGTCGTCCGGCGCGGTGACCGAGATCAACGACGTGGTCTTCACCGAAGGCGGCTCGGCGGCGGTGCAGTAGCGCCGGCCGGCACAGCCGCCATCGCCGCGCCCGCCTTCGAGCCTGGGGTCGAGCCCACCGTGACCGTGCCAATCCGCGCGAGTGCGCCATGCTGAGGTGGCTGCGCTACTGCGTGCCGGTCCTGATCCTGCTGGGCGCGCTGGCGGCGCGCGTGTGGGATCCGGCGCCGCTGCAGGAACTGCGCTTCACCGTCTTCGACACCTACCAGCGCCTGGCGCCGCGCAGCTACCCCGACGCCCCAGTGCGCATCGTCGATATCGACGAAGCCAGCCTGGAAGCCTACGGGCAGTGGCCCTGGCCGCGCACGCTAATGGCGGAGCTGGTCGACCAGCTCCGCACCGCGGGCGCGGCAACCATCGGCTTCGACGTGGTGTACGCCGAGCCGGACCGCACCTCGCCCGCGCAGGTCGCCGACACCTGGCCGGACTCCTCCGAACGGATCGTCGAACTCAAGCGCATGGCGAGGGCCGGCGAGTTGCCGGACCACGATGAGATCTTCGCCGCTGCGCTCGGCCGCGCCCGCACGGTCGGCGGCTTCATTCTGGGCGACTCCGGCAATCCGGGGACGCCGCCGCAGACCGCCGGCTTCGCCACCGCCGGCGATGACCCGCGGTTGTTCGTGCCGGGCTACGACGCCGCCGTGAACAACATCGATCGGCTGTCCGAGGCGATGACCGGGCACGGCAGCCTGAACGTGATCCCGGAGCTGGACGGCGTGGTCCGGCGGGTGCCGCTGCTGGTGAGGCGCGGCGACACGCTGTACCCGTCGCTGGCCGCGGAAGCGCTGCGGGTGGCGCAGGGCGCCAGCACCTTCATCGTCAAATCCTCCGGCGCCAGCGGGGTCATGGCGCTGGGCAAGCAGACCGGTGTCAGCCAGATCAAGATCGGCGGCGCCGTCGTGCCGACCGACGCGCGCGGCCGGGTCTGGATCAAGGACAGCGGCCGGCAGCCGAACCGCCTGCTCTCGGCGAAGGATGTGCTCGACGGCACGGCCGATCTCAGCCGGTTGCGGGGCAACATCGTCATCGTCGGCACGACAGCGGCCGGCCTGCGCGACCAGCACAGCACGCCGGTCGAGTCCTCGACCCCCGGCGTCGAGTTGCAGGCGCAGGTGTTGGAGCAGATGGTCACCGGCCAGTTCCTGCAGCGCGCCGACTGGGCCGACGGCGCTGAGCTCGTGTTCCTGCTGCTGTTCGGCCTGCTGATCCTGACGATCTACGAGTTCACCAGCCTGCGCTTCTACTGGGCGGCCGGGCTCAGCGTGGTGCTGATCGGCGCCGCCGTCTATGCCTGCTGGCATGCCTATGCGGCCTGGGGTCTGCTGGTCGATCCGGTGTATCCGTCGGTGATGGGCTTGGCGATCTACACCGTCAGCTCCTTCCTGGCGTTCCTGCAGACGGAGCGCGAGCGCCGATTCATCCGCGGCGCCTTCAACATGTACATGGCGCCGGCGCTGGTCGAACGCCTGGCGCGCGAGCCGAAGATGCTGCGGCTCGGCGGCGAGTCGCGCGATCTGACGGTGCTGTTTTGCGACGTGCGCGGCTTCACCGGGATCTCGGAGCAGCTCGACGCGGAGGAGCTGACCCGGCTGCTGAACGATTTCCTGACGCCGATGTCGTCGGCGATCATGGAGCACCAAGGCACGATCGATAAGTACATGGGCGACGCCATCATGGCGTTCTGGAACGCACCGCTCGACGTGCCGGACCACGCCAGACAGGGCTGCCGCGCCGGCCTGGAGATGCTGCGCCGGCTGGACGACCTGAACGCCCGGCTGAACGAACTGGGCGGTCCCGACCGGCCGGATCTGCCGGCGCTGCAGATCGGTATCGGGCTCAACACGGCGCGCTGCAGCGTTGGCAACATGGGGTCCTACCAGCGCTTCGACTATTCGGCGTTGGGCGACGGCGTGAACCTCGCCTCGCGTCTGGAGGGGCAGAGCAAGACCTACGGCGTCAGCATCGTCCTGGGAGAGGAGACTCGGACGGCGGTGCCGGACTTCGCGGCGGTCGAGATCGACCTGATCCGCGTGAAGGGCCGCAGTGCGCCGGCGCGGATCTACGCCCTGTTGGGCGACGAGACGATGGCACAGGAGTCCTGGTTCCAGGACGTCCAGGCTGGTGTCGACAGCATGCTGGCGGCCTACCGGGCGCAGGACTGGGCCGGGACCCGCGAGGCTGCGGCGGGCGTGCGGGCGATGCCGAACGGCGGGCAGTTGGACGAGCTGCTGCAGCTCT
>ENA-ORDC01001311-ORDC01001311.1-marine-metagenome-genome-assembly--contig:-NODE-1311-length-19085-cov-9.894465_pt1 | contig 19085 bp, 20 predicted proteins | sample MGYA00237783_ERZ508515 | MGnify/ENA primary metagenome ERZ508515 (study PRJEB26186, sample SAMN06268792) | marine metagenome | isolation source: Eden Landing Ponds, San Francisco, CA, USA | place... | reverse complement strand
CGTCGGGTGCGCCTACGGCGCACCGCTCCTCGCAAAAAGCTGGACCAAAAACAGCTCGGCGCTCACTCCGTTCGCGCCGAGTGAAACGCGCTCGCTCCGCTCACGGTTCCACCGTTCGCGTTTCCGAGACGCTCCCCCCGGTCGCGTCTCGCTTCGCTCGCGCGTACGCTCAACTGATCCAGTCGTCAGCTCCTCTTCAAAAATGATGCTCTTCACCGTCTAGGCGTAGGGACCGAAGCGTTTCCCTCCGAGAAGTCGATCGCGTCTTTCTCGGCGTCGGAGAGTCCGACTTGGCCGGCCGACGTTTCGCGTTCGGCGCGTTCGTCCATCGCGTCGCGTTCGGCCCGGTCGAGCAGCCAGTCGGGCGTTCCCGATCGGAACGTGACCGTCTTCAGCCGAGCGTCGTCGTCGGGGCAGATGTGGTCAGGATGCTCGTCGCGGTAGGTGTCGGCGACATCTTTGCTTCCGAATTCAACCTGTGGCATTCACAGATTATACTTGAATATCACCAACACAAAAACATCAGAAATTATTAATTTATTGGGTGAGTTATCAAAGTAAATTTCACTCTTCGGTCGATGACTCATCATGTGAGCCGGATCGTTCAAATTCTTTCAACCGAATTATCGGAACCATTAATAGATCCTGAAATTGCAATTACTTGGATTGGGGGGTTTTTCGCTGCCGTCATCTTTTGGAACGTATTTGAGAGATTCCTTGAGACACTAGATCCAAAAAGTCGAAATATTAGCGTGTCCGGGATTGCTGTTGTAAGTGGATTTTTGATTTCTATCGGGTACTCTCCTTTTGGAGCGTTTGCTACGGAGATAGCCCGAATATTTGAGGTTATACCCGTCTATTATCCGGAGCTGATCAAATCAATTGGTACTATAGAAACGGGTATTTGCCTAATCTATGGAGTGTATGAAATGTGGGAGAGTGGGGGGATCTTGGCATTATCTTCGTTCGTACTGGGGTTTTTTGGAGGTATGCTACTCCCCTATGGAGAAGTTGGAGTATTTCTAGTGTTGATCTCTTTTGTAATGATGATTTTCTCGCCTGCTGACCGATGGTAGTAGATTTGTGTCTGGCCCTCGGGACAGAGTTGGATATTCGGACGACGCAAGAGCAAAATACTAGGAGACTGATGTTCTCCTGTGCCAAGTGCAGGTATAGCGACTGGGTTTATTGGAGTTATTGCTGCCGTATTTGCGGCCAGTTCAATTTTATTAAATAATCTATTGAAGCGCACAGAGGATCACTGTGAAGAAGAAAAGGTTAAGAAACACCAGAAAACCGCGTTCTTTTCAATAGCTGCCGCATTTACTCTTCTTCCGGCCGGATTTGGCCTTCTAAGTAGCCATATCTTGAGTGCGGTGGTTCACATATCACTGCTTGGTATAGATTTCGAGCTATCACTGTTCTTTGGTGCCCTCTGTATGGTAGCCGCGGTTTCCTTCCCGACTTATGCTGCTTCCTATGTTTCATGGGAGATATATCGCAGTGTCCGTCAGTAATTGAATCTCTGAATACTGTCCTATTCCTGGCCAAGTGTCGGACAGACCGAGCCCGATTGGGGTGGGTATCCGGCGTGACGAGGCCGATGATTCTCCCCTCAGTCGATGCGGTTTTGTCAGGCTTGCCGAGTCAATAGGACAAGGTGACCTCGACACAGTTGCAGATCACTACCGCGGGACGCACACGACTGAGGCACAACGGCGAGAACGTGGGACGATTGTGACCGGCGAAACCATTACCTTTCTGCATTCAAAATAAATTCACATGAGCAGGACGTCAATCCCAATCAATTCAGAGACGAAAGACCGTCTCAGTCGCCTCAAGCGGAGCGATGAAACCTGGGACGAGTTTCTCACACGACTGGCCGGTGAGGACGAACCGATTCGCGTGGGGGCCTGGAGTGACAAGGATGCCGAGGCGGTCCGGGAGTCGATCGATCGGTCGCGGGAGAGTTTCGGGCTCGATCGATGACGTTTCTGGATTCCTCAGTGATCGCCGATATGCTGGCCGGCGATGACGATGTCGTGGAGTTCGTCGAATCTGAAGGCGAGCCGTACTTCACTTCAACAATTTGCGTTTTCGAAGTGATCGAAGGGTATCTCGGCCAGGGAGATGCCGATGTGTACGCGCTCCGTCAGGATTTTGGTGGGGTGACCGCGATCGACCTCACCGAATCAATCGCCCTCGAAGCGCTCAGGTTGCAAAACCTGCACTACGACAACGGCAATCCACGGCCGGTTCGGGACTTGCTCATCGCCGCCACTGCTCGATCAACTGGCGACCATCTCGTCGTTGCGGACTCGGATTTCGTGACGCCTGTCCTCGAAGACGAAATCGAGATCACAAACCTGCGGTCGGATGATCGGGCGTCATCCCCGTAGGGCACGCCGGGCGTCCGGTGTCGGCGGGTGAGGGCAGGGCGGAGCGGACACCCACGCTTCTCCTCGTCGCGATTGCTCTCGACCAGCGGTTGCACCGATCGTAGCGCTTCCGTCCAACTGCCAGCGGACGAACGATCAATACCCCACAACCCCATCCATCGACCTGTTACTTTTGTAATCACATCCCATACCACAGCCAAATGAGTCCGCCGTCAGATGCCACGCTGTTCGAATGTGCGACCTGCGGGAACCTCGGGTTCGGCGACGGGGACATCAGTTGCTGTGATGGCCCGATGCAACCGGTCGAGGAAGAACAGGTGAGCGTCGAGGAGCCCTCTCTCGATGAATTGCTGCGGACCGTTTTCGACATGTCCGAAACGGAACTGGATATCTGTCTCTGCGTCATGGAGGGTGGCGAGTTGACCGTGCCGGATCTGGCCGAAGACGTCGGGTACGACCGAAGTGTCGTCGCCCGGCATCTCGACCACCTCGTCGAGTTGGGCGTCATCGACAAGCACCGACGCCTCCTCGAAGAGGGCGGACAGATCTACGTCTACACGCCCAACGACGCGGATGTGGTAACCCGCCGGCTCACCGGCGCGTTCGCAAACTGGGTCCAGGACGCCACCGCGCTCATCGATTCGATCAGTCGCGAGAAGGTCGAAGCGATGGTGGAGGTCGACACAGATACTCCCCAGTGGAAGATTTATCAAAAATAGCGCGTCGTCGGGGTTCGAACCGCGTTCAGTTGCCGTCCGCAGCCACCGCGTAGCCCACGCCCAGCACGAGCCCGTAGACACCGTGCCAGAGCAACGACGGCATCGCGAAGTTGGGGAACGGTGGCGAGGCGGGCGACCCAACGGCACCGAGCCAGACGGGCATGAGGAGCGCGGCGAGGCCGACCCACGTCAGCACGCCCCAGGCGATCCCGAGGCCGACGACTTGGCCGTTCGAGTCCATTCCCAGCATGCCGACGATGACGGCGAAGGCAAGCCCCAGCATCGCGCCGTGGAAGACGTGGACTGCCATCCCAAGCGGAACGCTCGGTGGGGGAGCCAGCGTGTACAGCGATGGGATCGCCACGGCGATCACGGCCTCGTTCATCACGATCATCAACGCACCCATCACGAGTGCCCCGGCAATCCCGGCAAGACCGCCTTTGACCACGTTCGTCGGCTGGACGCCTCGCGTCACGGTATGACTTGTTTCCGTTGCCATATTGTATCATCCGCCCGTTGGTGGATATATGAACGGAGCCTGTGTGACCGGCAACCACGTCCCCCCAACAGTCATATAGGAGAACAGGTTCCCGCTCGACGGAAAGTGAGAGCAGCCGGTTGTTCGCTAAGCATCCGATCCCGCTTTCGGGGCCGGTTCGCCGCTGGTGGAACAGCAGCTTCCGGCCCACCGACAAACGGTGTGAGATGTGGCCGGCGGTCAACGTGAACCCAAACGATAGGTGCGACGGGGACCAACGTTTTGATATGCCAGACGGCAGGACGTGTTCCGAACGAGCGACGAGGGAGCCACCCACCATCGATGATCGTCGCTGACCTGCACGTCCACACGACCAGATCCGACGGAACCCTGCCGCCGGACGCCGTCAGCGACGCGGCCCGGGCGGCCGACCTGCGGGCCGTCGCCGTGACGGATCACGATCGACTCCCGCCCCTGGACGCGCCGGTCGTCGAACGCGACGGCGTAACGGTGATCGCCGGGATCGAACTCCGGGTGACCGCCGGCGACCAGCAACTGGACCTCCTCGGATACGGCGTCGATCCGACGCCGGCGCTTCGCGCGGAAACCGAGCGACTCCAGCGCGACCGGATCGAGCGTGCCCAAAAGATCGTCGACTGCGTCGAGGATCGACTCGGCATCGACCTCGGCCTCGACCTGCACGCGGGGGTCGGCCGGCCGCACATCGCGCAGGCAGTCGCCGACAGTCACGACCACTATACGGTCCAGGATGCGTTCGATCAGTTGATCGGCACGGACCAACCCTGTTACGTCGCCAGGGACCTCCCCACCTTCGAGCGCGGACGGGAACTACTCGACGACGCCGCGGCGCTGGTCGGTCTTGCCCACCCGCTCCGGTACGACGATCCGGCCGCCGCGTTGGCACACGCTGGGAGTCTCGACGCGATCGAACGGGAGTATCCCTACGAGAGGGCGGTCGATCGAACGCCGGTCGACGACGCGATCGAGGCCCACGATCTCCTTGCAACCGGAGGGAGCGACGCCCACGGGGAGACCCTCGGCATCGCGGGGCTGGGACGTGCCACGTCCGAGCGGTTCTGTACGGCGCTCGATGCCGCGTTGTCGACAGTCTGACGGTGTCCAGATGGTCGAGACGGATCGCCCCGAGACAACACTGATCGTCTGCCGGGCGTCTGACGAGAACGGTGCCTTGAATGTCTCTGGGCCCGAAGGACCCAGTATGCAGTGTCACTACTGCGACCGCGATGCGGACGTCGCGGTCGAGAAAGACGGCGTCACGGTCGGCCTCTGTGAGGACGACTTTCGCGAGCAGATGACGGAGCTGGCGGACGGGGAGTGGCTCGAGACGGTCGAAGACGACCTGAACGTCGAAGGCATCGAGTGACTGCCGGTTCGTCCGCCCGCACAGTCCCCGCTCGGCAGTGAGTCCCCGTTCCGACATCGACCGATCGCGATCGCGGGTTCTCAATCAGCGTGTTCGTCGAGCCACGCGAGCAGTTCGTCGGAGACAGTCCCGCTCTCGCTAAGGAAACAGAGGTGCCCGCCTTCGACGCGGCGATGCTCACCGCGCGGGAGTCCCTCGGCGAGGCGAGCCGTCGCCTCGGGATCGACCACGGCGTCGTCAGTACCGCTCATCACCAGCGTCGGCGTCGTGATCTCGTAGAGATCGTCGAGCGCGGTCCCGAGCCACGCAGCCTGCTGGTCTCGCCGGCGTTCCGGTTCGGCGTCGTCGGCCCCCCGCCACTCGGCGATCTGCTCGATGACATCCGGATGGGCCTCGGGGACCCCGGGCGCGAAGGCAGTGTCGAGTGACGCCGCCAGCGCCGCAGGGTCGTCCGTCGGGGCAGCCATGGCCGAGAGGGCATCTTCATCGACGGCGTCCCCCGGTGCAGTCCCGAGGACGGCGAGGCTTGCAGCCCGTTCGTGACGGCGGGCGTATTCCAGCGCGATAACACCCCCGAGTCCGGCCCCGACCAGATGGACACGCCGGGATCCGGTCGCCGAGACGACGGCCGCGAGATCCGAGACGAGCGTGGACAGCGCATACGGCCCCTCGGGCGCGTCGGACTCGCCGGTGCCACGGAGATCCCAGACGGTCGCCTCGTAGGGGCCGGCGACGGCAGCGTGCTGGTAACTCCAGAGCCACGCGCCAAAGCCGACGTCGTTGACGAAGACGACAGCCGGCCCGGACCCATTGGTCTCGTACCGGAGGGAAACACCATCCGCGTTGACGCTCGGCATATCCGAGTGGTGTAGACGGGCGGAGAAATGACTGCCGGATCAATACCGAAACGTTGTGCGGACCACCGAAGCTAAATCTCTTCGTGCCCAATCCAGGGCTAATGGGGATCTCAGCGTTCATCGACGCCGTCGAAGACCGGGAGAAGTCGGTGACCGTCCTCAACCGTGAATCGGTTGATCCGCTCTACCGGATGCTGGACGGGATGTTCGACAACGATAACGTCGCCGTCACCGAGAATCAAGATCCGGACGCACCGAGCGACGTTGTATTGTTGCGCGACAAGCAGACCGGATCGCTGGCAATCTCACAGATGGACGAGATCAGCGAGACGCTGTTGCTGGTCAACTCGGATCTATACGTGACCGGGACAGTCCCGCTCGAGGAGGTCGAAACGCCGGAAGTCGTTGCCCACCTCTCGGACGTGACCTTCACCGTCTCTGACAAGCAGAAGTTTCTGTTGATCCACATCTCCAGACATATCGAGTCACTGGCGCTCGAAACGGATGGCGGCATACTTCATTCATCGTTCCAGCAGCTCTCTCGATTGCGTGACGAGCGCGGGACAGCGGACGCATACCGGACGTTAGCCGACTCGGGGGTTGACGTCCACGTGTACGGAGTCGGCGGCTGGGAGCCACCCGCCTTCGCCGACAGGTTGTCGGTCCACCCCGGATCCACTCCCGAACTCCAGGATTCGTGGTTCGTTGTCCACGACGGCAACGGTGACGAAAACCGGATGGCCGCGCTCGTCGCCGAGGAGATCGGGCCCAACGAGTATCGGGGCTACTGGACGTTCGAACCACGACTGGTGCGCGAGATCCTCGGATATCTCGAAACACAATACGTGTAACCGACCAGTACACCACCAAATAGAAATCGGGGGGGTAGACACCGTCTGCGTATCTGAACTCCGGGGGGAGGAGTTCGGGGTGCCTCTGACAATCTCGTGGGGGAGAGGGCCGGCGTGCCGACCCAGTCGGTATTTGTTGCCGGTTACTTGTAAAGGGGTGAGACAATTTACTCAGCGTGAACAAGCCCTCTGTCAACACCAGTCACACGTCATCAGCGGTCCGAAGGACGCATGACCTGCCGCAGGACGTCCGGCGCAGCGTCGAGTGCCGCATCGAGGGCGTCGGCGTCCGGCCCTCCACCCTGGGCGAAGTCCGAGGGACCGCCGCCACCGCCGCCGACACGATCGGCGAGTTTGCTCACGACCGAACCAGCGTCGACACCGCTACCCTCGGGTGCGGCCACGACGAACTGCGCGCCGTCGGCCGCCGAACCGACGACCGCCACCGACCCCGAATCGGCGATCGCGTTGGCCGTCGCCCGCAACTCGTCCATCTCGCCGTCGACACGCTGGACGACCGCCGTCGTCCCGTCGAGATCGACTTCCTCGCCCTCGCTTGCGCCCGATGCGCGAACCTCGGCGAGTTCAGCCCGGAGCGCTTCGATCTCCTTGCCGCGTTCTTTCCACTCCGCGAAGAAGCGTTCGGCCGTCTCCGGGACGTCCTGCGGATCCACGTCGAACGCTTCGGCCGCCTCGTAGAGGGCGTCCTCGGTCGCCTGGGTCGCTTCGATGGCGGCCTCGCCGGCGGCGAACGTCAGCCTGACGACGCCGTCCTGGATGCGTTCCGTCGAGCGGATCTTGATCGCGCCGACCTCGCCGGTCCGGGAGACGTGGGTCCCACCACAGGCCTGGACGTCGTCCTCGACGTGGATCAGGCGGATCTGCTCGCCGGCCGGGATCCCGCCCTGGTAGAGATCGAACCCGTACTCGGCTTCGGCCTCGTGGCGATCTGGCCACTCCTGGGTGACCTGGGCGTTGTCGGTGACGATATCGTTGGCGACCCGCTCGATCTCCTTGACCGCCGCGCGGGAGACCGGTTCGTAGTGACGGACGTCGATGCGTGCCGAGTCAGTTCCCTTCTGTGCGCCGGCCTGGCGGATGTGGTCGCCGAGAACCTGCCGGGCGGCGTGAACGACGATGTGGGTGGCCGTGTGATGGGCCATCAGCCGCCGTCGCCGCCGTCCGTCGACCTGACCGCGAACGAAGTCGCCCGTCCCCGGGTCGGCATCTGTCCGGTGTAAGATGACACCGTCCTGGATCTGGACGTCGGTCACCTCGACCGTCTCGTCGTCCGTCGAGAGCGTCCCCTGGTCCGGGGGCTGGCCCCCGCCTTCCGGGTAGAACATCGTCTGATCGAGCACCACGTCGTACCCGTCCGCACGCTCGAAGACATCGAGGACGACCGCCTCGAACTCGGTGCGAGTCTGGTCGTCGTAGTAGAGTTTCTCGGTCTCGGGGAGGTCGGCGAGACGCTCGTCCGTGTCGCCTTCCTCGGTCGACCCGGCGCGTTCGGCGTCCTCGTGGCGCTCGGCGACCAGTGAATAGAAGTCCTCGGGCGTCTCGACAGCGACCCCGCGGTCGGCGGCGATCTGTTCGACTGTCTCTGGCTGCATCCCGTGGCTGTCGTAGAGTTCGACGAGTTCGTCGGCGGGGATCGGGTCGCCGGAGTCGGCGTACTCCTCGGCCAACTGCTCGACGCGTCGATGGCCGCGGTCGAGCGTCTCGCGATACTTCTCGACCTCCGTGCGGACGATGTCCCGGATCGTATCGCGGTTGTCGTACCCAAGCCGTTCGGCCTGCATGTCGACGAGTTCGTCCAACGGGGCGTCGACGCCGACCTCGTCGACCAGGCGTTTCGTCCGCCGCAATACCATCCGCGCGAGATAGCCCGTGCCGACGTTACTCGGTACGATCCCGTCGCCGAGCATGTACGCGAGTGTCCGGCTGTGGTCGGCGATCGCGTAGATGGATTCGAGGGGTTCGACGAGTTCACGCAGCCGCTCCGTTTCGACGCCGATCTCCGCGGCGATGTCGTCGCGGGCGGCCTCGACGTCCTCGGCCTCGTCGATGTCCATCCGACCGGAGAGCTTCGCCGCTTTGTGGACGATCTCCTCCTCGTCGGCAGTATGATCGATCCCCGCATTGTCCGTCAGGAAGTCGATCATGTCGGGGTAGACGGCCTCGTAGACCGTCGGCGTGCCCTGGGACATCCAGGTCCAGCGTTCGAGCCCGTAGCCGGTGTCGATGACCCGGCGATCCATCCGGCTGTAGGTGTTGCCGTCCTTCATCTCGAAATCGCCGTCCGGGTCGCGCTCGAACTGCATGAACACGAGCGTCGCGAGTTCCGCGCCCTCGTAGATCACCTCGAAGGCGGGTCCGGCGTTGCCGCCACCGACCCATGGATCCTCGATGAGGGTGACGGCTTCCCGGTCGGCACCGACTTCGGCGAGTAAGTCCATGCAGTACTCGACGCACTCGTCCTTCCAGTAGACCTCGCCCTCGTAGGCGTAGTCGGTGCCCTCCTCGGCGTTGAACGCGTGGTGGCCCATCATCTCGAAGGCCATGGTGTGTCGGCCGGTGACGCCGACGTTGTCGATGTCCTGCATCCGGATGCAGGGCTGGCTCACGGCGAGGGGGTTCGCCGGCGGCGGCGACGCGCCGCTGGTGACGTGAGGCTGGAAGTCGTAGATCGACGCCTGGGTCAGGAGGACGTCCTCCCGCCAGCGGTTGGCCGCGACGGGATAGGGCTCGATGCGCTCGTGATCATGTTCCTCGAAAAAGGAGAGGAATTGCTCGCGCATCTCGCCGAGGTCGAATGCCTCGTCGAACCCCGGATTATCGATGAAGCTGTACTCGTCACAGGGAGGTTCGCCACAGGTCTCCCGCGCCTCGTCGAGCGTCCAGAAGTGATCCCCACACTCCACACACTCCTTGCGATGGAATCCGTGCTCCTCGAAGTATTCGAGCCGGTATTCCTCCTCGAGATCACTCATTCGTTGACTGTATTGTGGCCCGTCCGGCCCTAAATCAGTTCCGAAGGGGCTGTTCGGGCAGCTAAAGGTGTCCGTGGGCCGAAAACGGGCGCTCCAGCCGCGTCATTGTTTCGTACCTGGCGGTACGGGGACGCGGTGATCGAAGACGTCGGAGACACACGCAAGCGTCGGTCTGGCTACTCGACAGGCGTCAACAAGGTGCGTGTGAATCGCTCCATGGCCGTGCCGAGCAGATCGAAGACGTGCAGCGAGAACGCCCAGAGCAACACGCCGACCGGAACGGCAAGCAGTGCCTCCGAAAGCGATCCCAGGTGCCACCAGGGCCCGAACTGGAAGAGTTGAACGCCATCGTAGTGCAACGGTGCGGTCACCAGCGCGAGCGAAAGGGCTGTGAGCGTCACGACCACGGTGAACTGGATCACGCCGACTGGCAGCCGAACCAGCGCAAAGGCACACGCGCGCCAGGTCTGCTCATCTGTGCACGCATTCCGAACGTGAGAAATGGGCTCCGAAGGGGAGGTATCCAGCTTCCGAGGGGACTGGATCGTCTCGTCGAGGAATGTCGCGGCCAGGCGTGCCTCGACTATCGCGAAGACACGCAGGAGGACGACCGTCCCGGCGAGGATCGCGATGCCGACGAACAGAACCGAGAGAGTGAGCCCGAGCGAGACACCGATCACGACGCCGAGAAACGAGAGGATGCCGAGCGGAAAGCCCAGCACGTGATACACGAGCCGTTTGTACGGCCCGGGATGGAGGACAATACCGAGACCGTCGTCGGAGACGGAGGGGGACCTGATGTCGAAGGCGGACATCGACTGTACATGTCAGCTCCTGTTATGAAAAAACTATCGGAAGGGTCAATCCGGTGTGTAACTGCCATCTGTCGCCGCTTCTCACCGCAATTTTTCCGCACCAATTTTTTATATTTCTGTCAGTCACGGCCGTCGAGCGCGAGTGAGGCGAGCAAGGCTTCGAGTTGGATCCGTTCGCTCGCGCCCTCGGTGATCCGATAGTCGGCTTCACCGACACGGTCGAGGACGCGGACGGCCGCCGCATCCGAGAGGTCGAACTCCCAGACAGTGCGGTGCAGCTGGTCGATGATGTCGCCGCCGGCGATCCCTTCCTCGGTCAACAGGGTGTCGAGCCGCGACCGGGCGGCAGTGAAGTCGCCGTCGAGCGCGAGGTCGACCATCTCGCGGATGTCCTCTGGCCGGGCCGTCGACGTGATCTCGAAGACCGCTTCCTCGGTGACTGTATCCCCGGACATCGACGCGGCCTGGAGCCCGTTGATCGCTTTTCGCATGTCGCCGCCGGCGACGTAGACCAGCGCCTCGATCCCGTCCTCGGTAACGTCGATGACCTCCTCTTCGGCGATCTGGCGGACTTGCGCCTCGACGGCCTCGTCGGCAAGCGGCGAGAACCGGAAGACGGCACATCGAGACTGGATCGGGTCGATGATCTGACTGGAGTAGTTACACGAGAGGATAAAGCGGACGTTGTTCGAGAACTGCTCCATCGTCCGGCGAAGCGCTGACTGGGCGTCGCTCGTGTTGTGAGTCAAGATCCCGTTGGCGAGCATGAAGTTGGGGGTGTCCTCCATGGTGATGTTGTAGGCCTCGCCACGGTGGCTGTATCCGATGCTTCGGACTGTCGCGGTCTCGACCGTCTGTACGCCACCGTCGGAGACGATAGCGGGCTCGAACTCCTCCCTGTCGTAGTGTTCGTGATGAGGGAGTTCGCTGTCTTCTCTCGCCCCACATTCGACCGAACAGAATCTCCCTGCGGTCCAGTCTCCGCAGGCCTCACACCGTGACACGCCGATGTCGTCTTTGAAATCGGCGATCTCGTCCCCCGGAGACAACTCTCGGAGTTCCTTCTCGACGAGTTTGCCGTCCTCCCCGACCACGAAGAACGGATGTCCGAGACTCGCGAGGATCGTCCGCCCGTCCTCCAGTTCGAGTTCGAAGAAGTCGGCGACGCCGGAATCCACGAGTTTGCCCTTGTCCGACTGAATTTCGTTGGTCTCGAAGTCGACAGACGGGATCGGCTCACCGTCATCCTGTACCTCCTCTATCGGTTTCACCTCCGGTGACGACGGATATCCGGTGACGACTTCCGTCCCAGGCGGCACACACAGTGCGTCGGCCTCATCGAGGAATATTATTCGATGGTCGACACCGCCGAAAGAAGTGCGCGCGAAGCTCTTGATCCGGTCGCGCACCACGTCGATCCCCCGCTCGTCCGAGGCGTTCAGTTCGAGGAAGTTGTCGCCCCAGTTCTCCCCGTAGAGCTCCCGAGCGATGGCTGTCGAACATGTAGTTTTACCGACACCTGCCGGCCCTGAGAACAGCATATGCGGCAAATCCCGCCGCTTTACGTAGCTCTGGAGCCGTTCGACGTTGTCCTCCTGTCCGACGACCTCGTCCAGGGTCTGCGGGCGGTACTTCTCGATCCAGACCGCGTCCCGCCCGGCCCGCGCGTCGGCATCGGCCTCGCTCATGTCCGAGGGGAGGCGACGCCGGTCCGTAAACCTACCGAGAGCGGTGCCGTCGGGTGGCGGAACACTGCTCCCGGTCGGGCGACGGCGCGGCCTACCGCGAGGAAAGCCGGGCTTAGCGAGGCGGTCGTCCGGGGGCCACGAGCCGGCAGCGAACAAACCACTGCGTAACTATGCGCCGCCGCCGAGTCGGTGGACTCGATGACTCGCACTGCAGTGACACTGGCGGTCGTCCTGCTCGTCACGCTGGCGGTCGTGCCGGGCGTCGCGGCCGCAGCCACGCGAACCGGCGGAAGCGTCGTGGTCGGCGCCGACGAGACGATCGACGAGAACCTCGACGCGTTCGGCGGGTCGGTCGTCGTCCGCGGCACGGTCGAGGGCGACCTCAACGCGTTCGCCGGCACGGTCGTCGTCCAGGGGACTGTCGAGGGCGACGTGATGGCGGTCGGCGGCACCGTCCAGATACTCGGGACCGTCGGCGGCGACGTCGAGGCCTCCGGCGGCACCGTCGACGTGGGCGAGGGCGCCACGGTCGGCGGCACGCTCGCGGCGGCCGGCGGAACGGTCGCCGTCGCCGGCACCGTCGATGGCGACGCACGCCTCGCCGGAGAGACCGTCACGCTCGCTGAGACGGCCGTCCTCGGCGGCGAGCTGGAGTACGACGGCGAACTCGTTCGTGCCGACGGTGCCACCGTCGAGGGGGCGGTGACCGAGAACTCGGGGATCGAGGTCGGACCGGCACCCGAACTCACCGTCCCGAGCGGCGTCTTCGCCGTCTACGGCGCCATCGTGACGCTCCTGGTCGGGGCTTTTCTCCTGCTGGTGTTCCCGGTGTTCTCGGCGGACGTGGCGAGACAGGTGGCGACCGAACCGCTCCGGACGGCCGGCGCCGGGCTGTTGACGACGATAGCTGTGCCGGTCGCGCTCGGCCTCGTCGCGATCACGATCGTCGGTATCCCCCTGTCGCTGGCGGGGTCGGTCGCCTTCGGCCTGCTCGTCTGGATCGGTACCGTCTACGGCCGCTACGCGCTGGGTGCGTGGCTGCTCGGCCTGGCCGACACCGAGAACCGCTGGCTCGCGCTGATCGTCGGCGTCGTCGTCGTAGCCGTGTTGAGTTTCGTCCCGATACTCGACCCGCTGGTTCGGTTCGCCGTCTTCTTGCTCGGCTTCGGTGCACTCGTTCGAGGCCTCCTCCGTACCTACACCGACCGGCGCGGCGAACGCCGGACGACCGAACCGACCGCACCGACGCCGCCGGACTCCGATTCGGACGTCGGGGCGACCTGACGACACGCTCAAGACGCGTCGGCCGAACGCAGACGTATGCGCGTCACGGTGTCGGTCGTCGGCGGGGACACCCACGAGGTCACGGTCGAGGCCGGCGACACGTACGCCGATATCCTCGAGGACCTGTCCTACAGTCCCCATCAGGTATCGGTGCTCGTCGACGGTCGCCCCGTCCCCGAGGACCAGCCCGTCGAGACCGACCACGTCGAACTGTTGCGTCTGGTCAAAGGCGGCTGAGAACCAGCGTCGCCCGCAATGTCGAAATGCGAACAGTTACCTGGCACCGGTCGAAATCGACCGTGACATGGTAGACGGGTCCTCCGAGGGCGGAGACGACCGGACTGCGAACAGACGAGACCTCCTGCGGGCGCTGACTGGTGTCGGTGCGGCGGGAGTAGCGGGCTGTTCGCTCGCCTCGAACGGCGACGGTACTGCGACCGACGACCCCGACGGCGATACGCCCGTGGACGGGACGCCGACGAAGGAATCCAGAGAGACGCCGACGGAGTTCGAACCCACAGTACCGGCGGAACCGGCGCTGCTCGTGCTCTCGGTGACGGCCGGCTACAGACACGACTCGATCGAGGCGGGCAACGAGGCCATCCGGGAACTGGCGGAGGCTATCGCCGCCGACCTGGGCGTCGAGTCGGTGACGGTCGACGTCGTCGACGACCCGGACGGCGACGCGTCGGACTTCCCGAGTGACGTCGCAGAACTCGCCAGTTACGACGCGGTCGTCTGGAACAACACGACCGGGAGCGTCCTCGACGCCGACCAGCGGGCGGCTTTCCGGGAGTATATCAACGATGGCGGCGGGTACGTCGGCGTCCACGCGGCGGCCGACACCCACTACGACTGGGAGTGGTACGGCGACCTCGTCGGCGCGTACTTCAGCGACCACCCGCCGGTCCAGCCCGCCCGGATCAACGTCACCGACGGGGCCCACCCCTCGACGGCACACCTCCCTGCTGTCTGGGCGGTCGAAGACGAGTGGTACGACTACCGGTCGAATCCTCGGGGTGACGTCCACGTCCTCGCGACGCTCGAGGAGGACAGCTACGAGGGCGCGACGATGGACGAGGGTCGGGTCGACCACCCGATCGCGTGGTGTCAGCCCTTCGAGGGCGGCCGGTCGTGGTACACGGGGAGAGGCCACACGAGCGCGGCCTTCGAGGCGGACGACTTCCGCGAGCACCTCCGCCAGGGGATCACGTGGGCGGCCGGCTACGTCGACGGCGACGCCTCGGGCACCATCTGGGATAGCTACTCGCTGACGCCCCTGGAGACGGTCCTCGAACAGCCGATCGCGATCGACGTCGCAGACGACGGTCGCGTCTTCCTGATCGAGCGCGGCGGGACCCTCTCGGTCGTCGACGACGGCGAGACGTCGACGGCGCTCGAACTGTCGGTCTACACCGGGCAGGACGACGAACCGCCACAGGAAGATGGCCTCCTGGGCCTGGCGCTGGACCCCGACTTCGCCGAGAACGGCTGGCTCTACCTCTACTACTCGCCGCCCGGCGACGATATCGACGACCCCCACAACCGGCTGTCGCGGTTCACCGTCGAGGGCGGGTCGGTCGACCCGGCCACCGAGGTCGAACTCCTGCGGGTGGGAACCCAGCGCGAGACGTGCTGTCACACCGGCGGCGAACTCCACTTCGACCCCGAGGGGAACCTCCTCCTGACGACCGGTGACGACACTAATCCGTTCGAATCTCAGGGGTACGCACCCATCGACGAACGCCCGGACCGGACGGCCTACGACGCCCAGCGAACCGCCGCCAACACTGCCGACCTGCGTGGGAAAATCCTGCGGATCACCCCCGGAGAGGACGGGTCCTACACCGTTCCCGAGGACAACCTCTTCACCGAAGCCGGGGGGTACGTCGAGGAGATCGAGGCGGGACTGGTCCGCGAGGAGATCTACGTGATGGGCGTGCGAAATCCCTACACCGCGGCCGTCGACGAGGAGACGGGCTGGTTCTACGTCGCTGACTACGGACCCGACGCCGCCCGATGGGACGGCGAGCGCGGCCCGCCCGGGATCGTCGAATTTGACCAGATACGCGAGGCCGGTAACCAGGGTTGGCCCTACAGCGTCGGCCCGAACGCGCCCTACCGCGACTACGACTTCGACACCGGGGAGGCCGGCGAGTGGTTCGACCCCGAGAACCCGGTCAACGCCTCGCCCAACAACACCGGTCTCGAACAGTTGCCCCCGGCCCGCGAGTCGACGCTGTTCTACCCGAAAGACTGGGAGAACTACCTGAACCCGCCGGCGGACGCGCCGGTCACGGTGCCCGACCACGTCCCCTATCCCGACCTCCCGGCCGGGGGTGGCCCGACCGCCGGTCCCGTCTTTCACCACCGCGATTCCCACGGCGAGAACGGGCTCCCGGCCTCGTTCGAGGGGAAACACTTCGTCGCCGAGTGGGGGCTGGGCTGGCTACAGTACGTCTCCTTCGACGAGTCGGGCAGCGTGACCGAAATCGACCCGTTCCTGCCCGACGAGACGTTCGAGGGACCGATCGACGTGGCAGTCGGCCCCGGAGGCGAGTTGTACCTCCTGGAGTTCGGCGGGTGGGCCGGCGTCGACGGGTCGCGACTCTCCCGGATCGAACACACCTGGTGACGGCGGTCGCGGCGGCCGGAGTGTTCGGGGATACGACCGACTCTCAGGCGACGCCGATGGTCAGGAGCGTCCCGTGGTCGCGATAGCGTTCGACCATCGCCGCGCGCGTCTCGAACTCCTCGGTGGGGAACTCGCTCTCGGGCGGGATCTCCGTCTCGCGGTCGGGGATGCGGTCCTGGCTCGCGACGGCGAACCCGGCGTCCCGGAACGCCTCGCGGTACTCGTGCTCGCTCCAGCGGACCATCGGCACGTCTATCAGGTCGTCCCAGCGGTGGGTGTGGACACTCTCCTCCCAGAAATTCACCGCACAGTAGAAGGTCCCCCCGGGACGGAGCACACGGACGAGTTCTCTCAGGACCGCGTCGGGGTCCCGGGCGTAGAAGAAAGCCTCCATCGACCAGCAGTGGTCGACGCTGTTCGAGTCGAACGGTAGGTGTTCGAAGTCGCCGTTCAGGAAGCCCGAACGCGCGTCGTCGGTGTATTCGCGGGCGTTACGAGCCATCTCGGGCGAGGCGTCGAGGCCGTACGAACGCGCCGCATCTTTCGTCTCGCGCAGTGCTCGGCCGGCGTAGCCGCTGCCCGACCCCAGGTCGAGTACGACGTCACCCGTCTCGACTGGCATCCGTGCCAGCGCGTGTTTGGCGGTGTGCCAGTGGCGCTCCTCCATGCCCTGGTCGCGGCCGTCGCGGGCCCACTCGTCGAACTCCTCACCAGCACTCATGGTCGCTCCTCGCCAGCACTCATGGTCGCCGGGACGGCAGGGTCGGGCAAAACGGTTCGGTGTCGCGTCGCGACCCCGACGGGTGACAGACAGAAGACTTATCTCTGTACCAGAACAACCGACGGTCGTGCAGTTCGTCTCCTCCCTCGTCGAACACCCGATACTCGGCGTCGCTTTCGTGCTGACCGTCGCCATCTTCGTCGGGAACCTGGTCGCGCTGGGCTACTGGGCCCGCGAAGAGGCCAGGGCCCGGGAGGGGTCGACCGTCTGGACGTTCGTCGTCCTCATGACGGGCTACGGCGCGGTGTACTACGCGTGGGTCCGCTACGTTCGGGGTGACTGGGAGTCTCGCACGGAACCCGCGGACCGGCGCGAACAGTTGGTCACCGCCTATTCGCTGGCGCTCGTCCTGGCGTTCGTGGTCGGTGCACTCGTCACGCCGCCCGACCCCGTCACGCAGGTTCTCGCGCTCCCACCGCTGTTCGCCGGGTCGTTCGTCGTCGCCTATCTGTTCGTCACACGCCGGTCGGTCGGCGGTGACGGCGAGGTTGCGGCCTGATCACGATGGATCGAGGGGTTCGACCCGAGGCGACGCCCAGCGACACCAGCGCCGCCGGAACCCGGTCGAACGCCAGCGTTTTGTCGCCCCACTGGGAACGATTCGGGCATGGCGCGGACGCCGACGTTCAAACTCGCGGACATCGCCCAGCAGGTCGTCGGCGGATTCTTGCTGGCGGGGCCGTTCGTCGTCACCGAGGAGGGGTGGGTGCTCGCCTCGAACATGAGCTGGGCCCACGCCGCCGTGACGGCCGCCATCGTCTTCGCCATCGGCTACGGCGCGCTCTACGAGGCCGACGACGACCGCGACCCCGACCGCGAGGCCGAAGTCGTGGGCGTCCCGCTCCGGTTCGTCTCGCTGATGACTGTTTCCTTCGGGTCGGTGATCGTCCTCGCGCTGGCGCTCACCGCCCCGAGCACGTTCCTCCCCGATCTCACTCTCACCGAACGCGCCGAGGTCACCGCCCGCGCCGTCAGCGTCGGCGCCATCTTCAGCGTCGTCGGTGCCGCGACCGCCGACAGCGTGTTCTGAGTTGCGCTGGTCGAACCCACCGCGAACCCACCGTGAACGTCCTGTCGGAACGGCGGCATCGAGCCGCCCGCGAGGGGCCGTGCGAGCGGCGAGCGGTGGTCTTAAGGCGGTTCCAGCCGCCGTCACAGACATGGATTATCGCCTCGCCATCGCCGACACGCCTGACAGCGTCCCGGGTGGAACCGGCATCTTGCTCTTGCACCCCAGCACCGGCGAGACCGACCGCATCGACACGGACTTTCTCAAGACCGACACCGACCACATGCTGGTCGTCTCGACGCGGACCACCGCCCGCGAGGTCGAACAGAAACTCGAACACTACGACGTCGACGAGGAACGTGCTACCATCCTCGACACCATCTCCGTCGAACGTGGCTACACTCGGCGGGCCTCCGACCACGTCCGCTACGTCGCCGCGCCCGACGACCTCGACAGCATCGTCGAGCAGACCCGCCAGTTCCTCGAATCCCACGACGGCAAACGACGAGTCAGCGTCGACTCCATCACCGAGATGATCTACTACTCCGACGTCGAACGCACCCACGAAGCCGTCGAGGCCATCCTCGAACTGCTCGAAGAACACGACGCTGTTGGCCTGTTCCACCTTGCCAAGGGCGTCCACGAGGACGAGGTCATCGACGACTTCGCCGCGCTGTTCGACGGCGTCGTCGACCTCGCCGAGGACAACGCCGTCTCCGCCGAGTTCTGAACGGCCCCGTTCGATCGGGTTTCTGGTTGCCCCTGTGTGGCTTCGAGCACCGACTCTTTCACGGCGCCGCCTGGACTCCCGACGGGACCCGGATGGCGAGCTACGACACTACTCGTCGCCTGGCCCATACTCGCTGGTGCGTGAGACGTACAGGTGGTAGGTATCAGGTGTTTCTCATTGGGTTGGTGTGAAAGAAACAGCAACCGCTGACTGCACCGCACTCACAGCTAAGAGTTGAAAGCCCTCGGGTCGCTGGCGGTCGCTGAGCGGGATATTCTCGCTCGGACACCCGCACCGCGCCGCACTCGCGAGAATAGGGCCCGCTCAGGCGACTAAAGTGAACGCCAGCGCCCCTCGCCCTTTCATAGTGATTAAGACGAATCATTACCAGTAAGATACGGCCAAATGTTTGGTTCGGTAATTGCGCTCAGTCCTCGTGGA
>ENA-ORDC01001309-ORDC01001309.1-marine-metagenome-genome-assembly--contig:-NODE-1309-length-19107-cov-4.093431_pt1 | contig 19107 bp, 18 predicted proteins | sample MGYA00237783_ERZ508515 | MGnify/ENA primary metagenome ERZ508515 (study PRJEB26186, sample SAMN06268792) | marine metagenome | isolation source: Eden Landing Ponds, San Francisco, CA, USA | place... | reverse complement strand
CCGTCGAAGGTTTACACTTGGCGTAAACTCCCACCGACGACTGGCGGCCGCAATGCGTGTCGAGCACTGCGAGACCACCACGAACGAGCGCTCCGGCGACGCCGGTCCCGGCGCTCACTCCACGTCGAGCGACTCGTCCCCCGTCAGCGCCTCCAGCCGTTCCGCGCCGGAGCGGGTCCCCTTCGCGATGAGCACGTCGCCCGGATGGAGCAGGGTCTCGGGGCCGGGAGAGATCTCCCAGTTGTCGCCGTCCTCGTCGGTGTGACGGACCGCGATAACACGCATTCCGGTCTCGGTCCGGACCATCTGTGCGCCGAGCGTGGTGCCCGAGAGCGCCGAGTCGGGGACAACCGCGAGTCGGACGACGACCTCGTCGGACTCGAAGACGGCTTCGGCCACGACCGGGTGGGTACCCATCCCCCGGAGCACCCCCTCGGCGATCTCGAGGGCGGCGTCGGAGATAACTTCGGTTGCCTCCGCGATGTGCATCAGCCCGCGGAGCGAGACGGGGTCGTCGACGCCGGCCGCGGCCTGGAGCACCCACGCCTCGAAGCGGGACTCGAGCGCGTCCACCTCGGCCTCCAGCTCCGCGACCTCCTCGGCGAGCCCGTCGCTGTCGTACAGCACCGAGCCGTAGGCGACGTCGACGCCGAGCTCGCTCATGTTCTTCATCAGCACGATGGAGTCGACCGCCCGTTCGAGGTCCCCGATGCCGGGCTCGGCGGGCTCGGGGGCGACGTACTCGCCGCCGGTCACGTCGGCGTAGACCTCCGCGAGGTTCTCCTCGACGCCGCGCAGGAGGAGCACGTCGCCGGCGCGGAGGTAGTCGTCGCGGTCGGGGCTGAGCAGCCAATCGCCACCCCGCCGGATGGCGATGACGCGCACCCCCGTCTCGGTCTCCAGGTTGAGCGACTCCAGCGTGTGCCCGGCCAGGGGCGAGTCGTCGGCGACGATGGCGCGAGCGACCGTCTCGATCGCCTCCGGGAGCGCGGCCCGGAGCGCGTCCGGCAGCCCGATATCCTCGATGACGACCTTCGCGACGTCGCCGGCAGCGTCGCTTATCTTCTCGGTCGCGCCGACGACGCCCAGCACCGGAGCGAGCGCCTCGGCGTCCTCGGGCGACCGGGCAGCCATCATGAGGCTCATCCGGGCGCGCATCTGGAGCACGTCCATGCGCTCTTCGAGTTCGAGCACCTCTTCGGCGACCTCGGTGCTCCCGAGCAGCACCGCCGAGAACGACATATCGATCATCAGCTCGGCGGTGTCTTTCATCTCCGCGAGCACGGCCTTGACGCTCACGGGCTCGTACTCTACGTCACCGGCGTCCATACATCGGCCTTCTCCGGGGCGGGAGAAAAGCGTTCGGCCGGCCGTTCGGCCCGGGAACCGGCAATATTCCACGGTAGGGTAACAGCGTAAACGACAATGTTTTTCGGTTAAGGTACTGAAGCTCAGGGTATGTCTGACGACCTCAAGAAAGGGCTGGAGGGTGTTCTCGTTGCCGAGTCCGAACTGAGCTTCATCGACGGCGACGAGGGCCGCCTCGTCTACCGTGGCTACGACATCGAGGACCTCGCCCGGGACGCCAGCTACGAAGAGGTGCTCTACCTCCTCTGGCACGGTCGACTCCCGAACCGGGACGAACTCGACGAGTTCAGCGAGTCGATGGCCGCCGAACGGGAGATCGACGACGGCGTCATGGCGACGGTTCGCGAGCTCGCCGCCGCCGACGAGGAGCCGATGGCTGCGCTCCGCACGACCGTCTCGCAGCTCTCGGCGTACGACGACGACGCCGCGGCCGACCCGACCGACGAGGAAGCGAACCTCCGGAAGGGACGCCGCATCACGGCGAAGATCCCGACCATCCTCGCCGCGTTCGTCCGCGTCCGCGACGGCGAGGAGCCCGTCGCCCCGCGCGAGGACCTGAACCACGCGACGAACTTCCTCTACATGCTCAACGGCGAGGTGCCCGACGACGTGCTCGCCGAGACGTTCGACATGGCGCTCGTGCTCCACGCCGACCACGGCCTGAACGCCTCGACGTTCTCCGCGATGGTCACGTCCTCGACGCTTTCCGACCTCTACAGCGCGGTCACGTCGGCCATCGGCACGCTCTCGGGGTCGCTCCACGGCGGCGCGAACGCGAACGTCATGCGAATGCTGAAGAACGTCGACGACAGCGACATGGACCCCACCGAGTGGGTCGAAGACGCCCTCGACCGCGGCGAGCGGGTGGCCGGATTCGGCCACCGCGTCTACAACGTCAAGGACCCCCGCGCGAAGATTCTCGGCGCGAAGTCCGAGGCGCTCGGCGAGGCCGCCGGCGACATGAAGTGGTACGAGATGTCGGTCGCCATCGAGGAGTACATCGGTGAGGAGAAGGGTCTCGCGCCGAACGTGGACTTCTACTCCGCGTCGACGTACTACCAGATGGGCATCCCCATCGACCTCTACACCCCCATCTTCGCCGTCTCGCGCGCCGGCGGCTGGATCGCGCACGTCCTCGAACAGTACGAGGACAACCGCCTCATCCGCCCCCGCGCCCGCTACACCGGCGAGAAGGGTCTGGAGCTCCCGTCGGTCGACGAGCGATAGGCGACGCGTCGCACGCGACTTTTTTTCGTCCGATACCCCCGGAGCGATGCGTCGTCCCCCGCGACCGCTCTCGTGTTCGCCCGTTGTGCCGCACGCGCGCCGCGTTCAGTCGTCTTCGCCAGCGTCCTCGACGCCGACGCTCCCGCGTTCGACCATGAGCGAGTCGGCGTGGCCCGCCCAGTCGGCGTAGTAGAACGCGGCGAGCGCGAACAGCCCCATCCACGTGAACGACAGGACGATGCCGATTCGCGCGCCGAGCGGGCCGTAGTCGAACACCTCGACGAGCAGGTACGACAGACCGACGAAGAAGCCGAACACCCCGGTCAGCCGGGCGACGAAGGGGATTCGCGTCGCGCCCGCGCCCTGTAGCGACCCGGAGAGGCCGACGAAGAGCGCCAATCCCGGCGCGGCGAGGCCGTAGGCGACCGCGAACTTCACGGCCCACTCGACGTCCGCGCCCCCGCCGGAGCCGACGAGGCCGACGATGGGTTCGGTAAACACCGCGAGCAGGAGGCCGATACCGCCGACCGAGACGACAGACAGGAGCGCTACCGCCTCGCCCTGATACCGCGCGGTCTCGCTGTCGCCCGCCCCGAGGGCCTGTCCGACGAGGACGCTGGCGGCGACGTTGTAGCCGCGCGCCAGCGGGCTGGCGACCTGCTGATAGACCCGGCGGCCGATCTGGAAACCGGCGTTGACGGCGTCGCCGAAGCCGAGGAGGAGCGCGTTGAACGGGAACTCCGCGAGTTCGGCGGCGATGCCCTCGCCGACCCGCGGGGTGGCGATGCGCACGAGTTGGCCGGCGACCGTTCGGTCGCGGGGGCGGACCAGCGAGGTCGGCGACGCGGGGCGGGCGAGCGCGCCGAGGAGCAGTCCCGCCGAGAGGACGTTGGCGGTGGAGGTCGCGAGCCCCACGCCCAGCACGCCCAGCGCCGGCAGGCCGGCAAGCCCGAAGCCGAGGCCGACCGACAGCCCGATGTTGACGACGTTGGCGAAGACGTTGACCAGCATCGGCGTCCGGGTGTCCCCGACACCCTGTAGGGACCGCGAGCCGACGAGCGAGACCAACCGCGCGGGCGAGGTAGCGAAGACGACCGCGAGATACGTCGTTCCCAGTTCCACGGCCCGGTCGCTCGCGGGAAACGCGCCGATGGCCGTCTCGCCCAGCGTGAAGCCGAAAATCAGGAACGGGACGCCCGCGAGGAACGCGAGGAGGAGCGCCGTCGAGATGGCCTCGCTCCGGTTGGCGTCCGCGCCGCTTCCCGTGTCCTGACTGGAGAGCGCGATTGCGCCGCCGCCGAGACCGAGGCCGATGCGGAGCGGAAACCGGGCGTAGAGGTCGGCGAGGCCGATAGCGACGACGGCGGCCGGGGAGAGCGCCGCGGTGACGGCCACGTCGACGGTCCGCATCGCCGTCTGGGCGGTCTGCTCGGCCATCACCGGCCACGCGAGCGAGAAGATGCGCTTCCAGACCCGCCGGAGGCGACCGAAGTTCATGCCGAGGCCACGGACCTCGCGCAGTTGATGCTACCGGAAGCGGCGGTCCCGTCGGTCGCTTTCGATGCGACGCGCGACTGCCGAGCGTCAGACGCGAGCGCTTGGTCGCCGCAGTCGTTCGGTTTCACTTTCACTCCGGGTGGGGGACGTTTATGTGTACGGGGATCAGAAAGACAGTTGCACGTCACACGCGTGCATTCCCCCTTTCCCCTTTCACCGACCGGCGAGCCACGGCGACGGCGCGCGTTTCCGGGGCCGAAGCCGAGTTCTCAACCGACGACCATGAGGGTTGACATCACGCCCCTGATGCGGACTGATTCCCGAACGATTAAACACGGACACGGGTGATTTCCGACCATGCTCACGCTTGCCGACGTACGCGCCGCCCGCGAACGCGTCGAAGCGGTCGCCCGGCGGACGCCGCTGGAGTACTCCCACACCTTCTCGGAGATGACGGGTGCCGAGGTGCACCTGAAGCTCGAAAACACCCAGCGCACGGGGTCGTTCAAGATTCGCGGCGCGACGAACCGCATCACGACGTTCTCCGACGAGGAGAAGGACGCCGGCGTCGTGACCGCGAGCGCCGGCAACCACGCGCAGGGCGTCGCGCTCGCGGCGTCGCGGGCGGGCGTAAACTCGAAAATCGTCATGCCGGAGTACGCACCGATTTCGAAGGTGAAAGCGACCGAGCGCTACGGCGGCGACGTGGTACTCTACGGCAACGACTACGACGAGGCGCAGGCGAAGGCCCACGAAATCGAGGAATCGGAGGGGCGGACGTACGTCCACGCCTTCGACGACGAGTACGTCATGGCCGGACAGGGAACTATCGGCCTCGAAATCGCGGCGGACTGCCCCGACCTCGACACCGTGGTCGTCCCCATCGGTGGCGGCGGCCTCATCTCCGGCATCTCGACGGCCATCAAAGAGCAGTTCCCCGACGCCCGCGTCATCGGCGTGCAGGCCGAGCAGGCCTCCAGCGCCGCCGATTCGCTGAACAAGGGGTCGATTCAGACCATCGACGAGGTGGACACCATCGCCGACGGTATCGCCGTCCGCAGAATCGGCGACAAACCCTTCGAGGTCATCCGCGAGCGCGTCGACGAGGTCGTCACCGTCTCCGACGAGGAGATTGCGGTGGCGCTCACCTACCTGCTCGAACGCTCGAAGACGCTCGTCGAGGGTGCGGGGGCCGTCGCGCTCGCGGCGCTCCTCTTCGAGAAGTTCGACTACGAGGAGGGCGAGGTCGTCGTCCCCGCACTGTGCGGCGGCAACATCGACATGAACACGCTGACGACCGTGGTGATGCGCGGCCTCGTCGAGACGGGTCGGTACCTCAAGATTCGGACCGAACTGAAAGACCGCCCCGGTTCGCTCGAACAGCTCATCGGGATAATCGCCGCGGAGAAGGCGAACATCTACGCCGTCAGGCACGACCGCACCTCCCGGAAAATCGCGCTGAACGCGACCGAGGTCGAAATCGACCTCGAAATGCGCGGTCCCGACCACGTCGATTCGCTCCTCGGGGAGCTCCGCGGCGCGGGCTACGACGTGGAAGTCCTCGACTGACCGCGTCGCCAGCGCGGTCGGGTTCAGGGTTCGAGACCGGTGCTCAGACGAGTCCAGTGACCCCGATGAACACGAGGAGCGCGCCGATACCCCGGTAGAGCCAGACCGGCGCGACGGACTCCTCGGAGCCGTCCGGGGACGAGCGGCGGAGGAACTCGAATCCGAACGCGTGGACTCGCGCGGGGAAAGCGAGGTACGCGACGCCGAGAACCGCAATTCCGACGTGGACAGCCTGCCACAGGAGGTTCATGTGCCAAATCCGAACTTTCCCGGCATATGCCCGTCGGTCGAAGCGGTCGAAGCGGTCGGGTCGGCGCGTCGGCGGCCGGGGGTCGCCCGAGACGGGCGCGTCGCGGGAGTGTGAGACGCGGTTCTGCCCCGGACGAACGCCGACGAACGCTCGCTTTTTACCCGGACGATTATGTCGAATTCGGTCGATAGACACCGTCTACGATGATTTTCACTTTGTGGGAAGCATGCTGGGATTGACCCTCCCCAAATACGAAGGCGTTTAAGAGGGAAGTCACCACACCACCGTCTCCCGTCCCCCGGTTCGCCTCGTCGTCAGCGACCACGCACCCCACACCATGCTCGACCCAGTCATCGCCAGCCGGTTGCAGTTCGCGCTCACGACCATCGTCCACATCATCTTCCCCGTGATGAGCATGGGCCTCGCGCCCTTCCTCATCTACTTCACGTGGAAGGACATCCGCACCGACGACCCGGTGTACGAACAGCTCAGGCGGTTCTGGACGAAGATTTTCGCCGTCTCGTTCGTCGTCGGCACCGTGACCGGCATCGTCCTCGAATTCGAGTTCGGGACGAACTTCGCGGCGTTCTCGACGGCGGCCGGCGAGCTGTTCGGCGGCCCGCTGGCGACCGAGGGGATGATGGCGTTCATGCTCGAAGCGACGTTCCTCGGGGTGTTCGTCTTCGGCCGCGAGAAGGTCTCCGACGCGCTCTACATGGTTTCAGCCGTCGCCGTGGGCCTCGGCACGTGGCTCTCGGCGGTATGGATTCTCGTCGCCAACTCGTGGATGCAGACGCCGCGGGGGTACGAACTCGCGCGCGAGAGCGGCCAGCTCGTCGTCTCGCTCGTCGACCCAATCGCGGCGTACGCCAACCCGCGGTTCCCGTGGATGTTCGTCCACATGCAGAACGCCGCGGTGCTGTCGGTCGCGCTGTTCATGGCCGGCGTCGCGGCGTACCACGTCTGGCAACGCGGCATCAGCGCCGACGACGACCGCGAGGGTGCGCGCTTCTGGCGGAAGACGCTCAAGGTCGCGCTCGTCGTCCTGCTCGTGACCGCGCCGTTTCAGGCGATTCACGGCGACGCCTACGGCCGCCACGTCTACGAGACCCAGCCGCAGAAGTTCGCCGCCATGGAGGCCGTCTGGGAGACCGACAGCTACGTCCCCGAATACATCTTCGCCGTCCCGACGAGCCTCGACGGCATCACCGACCCGCGGGCGAAAGAGCTGTTCGGCATCGGCATCCCCGGAGGGGCGTCGTGGCTCGCCAGCGGCGGCGACCCGCAGGCCGAAATCACCGGCCTGAACGAGTTCGGTACGGAGGCGCCGCCGGTCGCCGTCGTCTTCTGGTCGTTCCGGCTCATGGTCGCCGCGGGGTTCTGGTTCATCCTGTTGGCCTTCTGGGCGGCCTACCGCTGGTGGACCGACGAACTGTACGACGACGACCTGTTGCACAAGGCGTTCGTCGGCTCGTCGCTCCTCGGCATCTTCGCCGTCGAGGTCGGCTGGATAGTCACCGAGGTGGGCCGACAGCCGTGGGTCATTCAGGGCGTCCTCAGGACGAGCGAGGGGGTCTCGCCGGGACTCACCGGCTTCGAGGCGACGCTCACGCTCGTCGGCTTCGCCGTCGTGTACACCGGCCTGCTCGCGCTCTACACCTACGTGATTCGCCGCATCATCCGCGAGGGACCGCCGAGCGTCGACGACACGGCGGCGGGGTCGGAGGCCGCCTCGCCCGCGGGGGTGACCGGCGATGACTGAGTACGGCGCGTTCGCCACCGACCCGCTTTTCGGCCTCCCACTGCAAGAGTTGTGGTTCGGGCTCGTCTTCTTCATCCTCGGGATGTTCCTGTTCCTCGACGGCTTCGACTTCGGCGTCGGAGCGCTGTTTGCGACCCGCGAGGACGACGAGGAACGCGAGACGCTTCTGGCCGCAATCGGTCCCTTCTGGGACGGCAACGAAGTGTGGCTCGTCGTCTTCGGCGGCGCGCTGTTCGCCGCGTTCCCGGCGGTGTACGCGAACCTCTTCAGCCGCCACTACCTGCTCATGTTCGCCATCCTCGGGGCGCTTATCCTCCGCGGGCTCGCCCCCGAGATGTACGAACAGCGCCACGACGAGGCGTGGCAGACGTGGTGGGGGCGGGCGTTCGTCGTCGGGAGCGTGAGCGCGCCCTTTTTCCTCGGCGTGTTCGCCGCCCACTGGCTTCTCGGCGTCGAGTCGCTCCTGTCGCTCCCCGGCGTCGTCGTCGGCCTCGCCGTCGTCGCGCTCACCGTCGTCGCCGGCGTCGGCTTCCTCGCCATGAAGACCCGCGGGAGCCTCCAGCGCGACGTGGCCGACTACGGCCCGCGAGCGATGGCGGCCTACCTCGCGCTCGTCGTCGTCACGCTCGGCTACCTCGTCGCCGTCCGCCCCGACCTCGGCGTCCTCGCGCCGGTGCCGCTGGCGCTCGTCGCCGTCACCCTCGCCGCCGCCGCGGGCTACCTGCTCGCGCTCCGCGAGGGGCGCTACGCGCTCGCGTTCGGGACCGTGCCGGTCCTCGTGTTCGCGTTCGTCGCGCTCGTGGCGACGCTCATGTTCCCCTTGGCCGACCCCGCGACCGGGCTGACCGTCGCGGACGCCATCGTGTCGGTGCTCCCGCTGAACATCATGAGCGTCGCGTCGGCGCTTCTCTTGCCGCTCGTGTTCACCTACTTCGGCATCCTCTACTCGACGTTCAGCGGCCCCATCGAGACCGGCGAATCGTACTCCTGACCGACCGCACCCGACACTCACACCAACCCATCTAACCATGACGACGCTTCCCACCCCCAAACCCACCGCCGAATCGCTCACGAAACCGCTGACTCTCCTCGGCCTCGGACTGGTCGTCGTCAGCGTCGCCGTCGCGGGGGTCGCACTCCGGGACGGCGACGTGGTCACCGCGCTCGGGATGGGGCTGTTGTTCGCCTCGGGCGTCCTCACGACCGGCATCAGCCTCTCCGGGAAATCGGTGTAACCCGGCGGACTGCGGCGGGGACGCCCCGCCGCGGACCCGGTCGTTCCACCCTGTTTTATCACGTCGTGGCGAAATCCACCGCGTATGAAGCGCGTCATCGAGACCGACGAAGCGCCGGCCGCGGTCGGTGCGTACAGTCAGGCGACGACGAACGGCTCGCTACTCTACACGGCGGGACAGATTCCGCTGACGCCGGAGGGCGACCTCCTCGACGACGAGGACATCGCGACGCAGACGACGCAGTCGCTCGACAACGTGATGGCCATCCTCGCGGAGGCCGGCGCGGACGCGACCGACGTGCTGAAGACGACGGTGTTCCTCGCCGACATCGACGACTTCGACGAGATGAACGAGACGTACGCGACCTACTTCGACGAGGAACCGCCGGCCCGCTCGGCGGTCGAGGTCGGCAACCTGCCGAAGGGCGTCGGCGTCGAAATCGAGGCCGTCGCCGTCGTCGACGAGGAGTAACGTGGCCCGCCGCGTCCGGTCCGCGATGGTGTGGGGCACAGCGAGCCTCCTGCTCGTGGGCGTCCTCGCGCAGGGCGCGGTTCTCCTTGGACTCGGCATCGACGCGTCGTTCGGGGGGGTCGCCGCTGTGGCGGTCGCGTCCGGCGTCGCGGTCGCGTCCGTGACATACGCCATCGAGCCGCGACTCGAACGGAAAGGAAGGGCTTAAATTATCCAGGCGGGAACGTTGCGTTGTAAGCCAGGATGGCCGAGCGGTAAGGCGCACGCCTGGAAAGCGTGTTCCCTCTGGGATCGGGGGTTCAAATCCCTCTCCTGGCGCTTCTCTGAAAACTACCACTCCGAGCGATGCGTCTCGGCGCATGGCGGATAGCAGTTTTCGTGAAGCGTTTTTGAGAGGGAATTGAACTAGGGAGCGAAGCGAACGGAGTGAGCGGAGCGACTAAGGTTCAAATCCCTCTTCCGGCGCTTCTCTGACGATTTCTCGTCCACGCATCCACTTCCCAGACACCAGCGCCGACCCACGTCGAAAACACGTCTCCGAGCCTCGCTTTTTCGCGCCCGAAGCACATAGGCTCTCTCTCAATCGCCGGCCGACGAGAACCGTCGCCGGCGTCTATCGCCCCGCCCGCCAAAGACCAGTTACGTCGAAACTGGCAGGGCACCCCCAGTTCGACGCGACCCGAGGCACTCCCACCACACACCCAACCGAGGGCACAACCAGAGACCCGACCGCACCAACTGTTCGGACAAAACATTCATGGCCATGCGAAACGATACCACGACTGACAATGCCTGACACCAAGACCGGCCGCGAGAAAAAGGGCCTCAACAAACGGACCCAACTCACCGAGCGGCTGTACGAACGCGAGTTATCGGTGTTAGACGAGGACGACGGCGAACCCCCGCTCGACGCCGCGAACGACGACGCCGACGGCGAGTTCCTCGCGGACGAACTCCCCGAGGACGACTGACGGCGCGGCCGACTCAGCCTCCGACCACGCGAATTTTTATCCGGGCCACCAGAACGTGTGAGCGTGCACCACCGCGCGAACTACGCGACCGTGTTCATCGGGTCGCATCTCCACCCCGAAGGCGAGACGCTTGACCTCGACTGGGCGGACGACGCCGGAAACGAGACGGCGACGTTCGAGTTCGACGTCCCGACCGACGACCCCAGAGAGCCGTATCTCGGCATCCAGGCGTTCGACGTGGGCGAGTACGGCCACGAGATTCGAATCAACGACGACCCGCTTTCGGGGTTCGACATCCCGCCGGGCGACGGCTGGCAGTACTGGGTCGACACCGTGACCGGGGCGCACCTCGTCGAAGGGGCGAACACCATCCAAGTCGTCCGCGACGACGAGGGCGACGACGCGTTCGCCGTCGGGACGGTGACCGTCCACTGGAAAGAGCCGGTCGAGGAGTAGCGTATAAAGCGGTTCGGGCGGGAGCAAATAGTGGTGTGAAATAACGTACCATGATTCGCCCCCGAACACCTTGAAGGGGGCCTCAGTCGCGCGTTTATCGGGAGTACGAGCCGAACGCTCGGGTTCCGGCCTCCGATTCGTCGGCGAAGCTTTTTTATAGAATCACAAACAATCAAGGCTTGTCTATGAGCCAGCGAATGCAGCAGGGTCAGCCGATGATCATCATGGGCGAGGATGCACAGCGCGTCAAGGACCGCGACGCGCAGGCGTACAACATCCGCGCCGCACGAGCAGTCGCCGAGGCGGTACGTTCCACACTCGGCCCGAAAGGGATGGACAAGATGCTCGTCGACTCGATGGGCGACGTCACCATCACGAACGACGGGGTCACCATCCTCAAGGAGATGGACATCGACAACCCGACGGCCGAGATGATCGTCGAAGTCGCCGAGACGCAGGAGGACGAAGCCGGCGACGGAACGACGACGGCGGTCGCCATCGCGGGTGAACTCCTCAAGAACGCCGAGGACCTCCTCGAACAGGACATCCACCCGACGGCCATCATCCGCGGCTTCAACCTCGCCTCCGAGAAGGCGCGCGAGGAGATCGACGACATCGCAGAGCGCGTCGACCCCGACGACGAGGAACTCCTGAAGAAGGTCGCCGAGACCTCCATGACGGGCAAGAGCTCCGAGCTCAACAAGGAGCTTCTCGCGGACCTCATCGTCCGCGCCGTCCGGCAGGTCACCGTCGAGGCCCACGGCGGCTCTCACGTCGTCGACCTCGAAAACGTCTCCATCGAGACGCAGACCGGCCGCTCGGCGTCCGAGTCCGAACTCCTCACCGGGGCCGTCATCGACAAGGACCCCGTCCACGACGACATGCCGGTCTCGTTCGACGAGGCCGACGTACTGCTTCTCAACGAGCCCGTCGAGGTCGAGGAGACCGACATCGACACGAGCGTCTCCATCGAGAGCCCCGACCAGCTCCAGAAGTTCCTCGACCAGGAGGAGGCCCAGCTGAAAGCGAAGGTCGACCAGATCGTCGACTCCGGCGCTGACGTGGTCTTCTGTCAGAAGGGCATCGACGACCTCGCCCAGCACTACCTCGCCAAGCAGGGCATCCTCGCGGTCCGCCGGACGAAGAAGTCCGACATCCGCTTCCTCAAGAACATCACCGGTGCGGCCGTCGTCTCCGACCTCGACTCCATCGAGGCCGCCGACCTCGGTCGCGCCTCCGTCCGCCGCGACGAGGCCGACGAGCTGTTCTACGTCGAGGGCATCGGCGACGATGTCCACGGCGTCACGCTCCTGCTCCGCGGCTCCACCGACCACGTCGTCGACGAGCTCGAACGCGGCGTTGAGGACGCCCTCGACGTCGTCGCGTCCACGGTCGCCGACGGCCGCGTCCTCGCCGGCGGCGGTGCCATCGAGGTCGAACTCGCCTCGCGCCTCCGCAACTACGCCGACTCCGTCTCCGGACGCGAACAGCTCGCCGTCGAGGCGTACGCCGACGCGCTCGAACTCGTCCCGCGCGTGCTCGCCGAGAACGCCGGTCTCGACTCCATCGACACGCTCGTCGACCTCCGCGCGGCCCACGAAGAAGGGCAGGTCCGCGCCGGACTGAACGTCTTCACCGGCGAGGTCGAAGACGCCTTCGACGCGGGCGTCGTCGAGACGGCCCACGCGAAAGAGCAGGCCGTCGCCTCCGCCTCCGAAGCCGCCAACCTCGTCCTCAAGATCGACGATATCATCGCGGCCGGTGACCTCTCCACCGGCGGCGACGACGACGGCGAGGGCGGCGCACCCGGCGGCATGGGTGGCATGGGCGGCATGGGCGGTATGGGCGGCGCGATGTGAAAATCGGCTAACGCCTTCACTCACCCGTCCCCCGACGCCTGCACCGCGCGACAGACCACGTTATTTTGGCGAGAGCGTATCCCACACGGTCAGAGAGCCGCGGCCACGCCGTCAGAACACGACACGTGGTGACGTAACCCGACTACCGTCGACTGCGACTTCCCGACAGTCCGACGGGAGCCGACTGTCCCGAGTCACCGAGAAATAGAAAGTTAGAGAATTATCTCACTTTCACAGATACACTTGCAGTTGTGTTCAGAAATAGAACGAACTAAGTAGCAGGTACGGCAACGTGTCCCCATGCGCAAGACGCTGCTGTTGAACAAGGACGACGTTCACGAGAACGTCCAGATGCCGGAGCTCATCTCGGCCATCGAAGACGCCTTCGCCGCCTACGAGTCCGGCGACGCCCAGATGCCGCCGAAGTCCTACATCGACCTGCCGCAGTACAACGGCGACTTCCGGTCGATGCCCGCGTACCTCGAAGTTCGCGGGGGGGAATACTCCGCGAGCCAGCGGGACTCCGACGAGTCCCGCGCGGATGGCGACTGGGACGCCGCGGGCATCAAGTGGGTCAACGTCCACCCCGACAACGACGACAAGTACGACCTGCCCACCGTCATGGGCACGATGATTTACTCCGACCCCGAGAACGCCTTCCCGCTGGCGCTCCTCGACGGGACGGAGCTCACGATGCTCCGCACCGGTGCGGCCGCGGCCGTCGCCACCGACTACCTCGCCGTCGAGGACGCCTCGTCGATGGGCATCATCGGTGCTGGCGTCCAGTCGTACACGCAACTCCGCGCCATCAGCGAGGTCCGCGACATCGAGGAGGTCGTCATCTCCGACCTCGACGAGGAGCGCGTCGCCGACTTCATCGACGCCTTCGAAGACGAGTTCGACATCCGCGCCGGCTCCATCGAGGAGGCCGCGAGCTGTGACGTGCTGTCGACCGTGACCCCCGTTGAGTCGCCCATCGTCCCGCGCGAGGCGGTCGGCGACCACACCCACATCAACGCGATGGGTGCCGACGCCGAGGGCAAACACGAACTCGCAGACGAGGTGCTCTTGGACGCCAAGCTCGTCATCGACGACCACGCCCAGACCACCCACTCCGGCGAAATCAACGTCCCGTACAATCAGGGCGTCCTCACCGACGACGACATCTACGGCGCAATCGGCGACATCGTCCTCGGCAACCTCGACGGCCGCACCGACGCCGACGGCATCAGCGTCTTCGACTCCACGGGACTCGCGATTCAGGACGTCGCGGCGGCGCACGTCGCCTACGAGCACGCGTTCGAAAACGACAACGGCTACGCGTTCGACCTCCTCGGTCTCGCCGAGTAGGGTCTCCCGACGCGACGCCGCTGGCATTCACCGGGTTCTTTTGCGGTCTGATTCTGCGAGCTACGGACTCGGCCCGCGCTGTGCGTTGAGGTAGCCGAACACCTTCGAGAGGACGTAAACGATGGCGATGAAGGGCAGAAACGGAACCAACAGGACGATGAGGAGGAGAAACATCGTCCACCCGATAGAGTCCATCTCGCTGTTGGGCCGCGTGTGCGACCCCGGCGTGACGGTGCGGTAGGCCTGCCGTGCGAGGCTCGGCGAGTCGTCTTCGCTCATGCGATACTGTTCGTTCGCCGAGAGGATAAATCGAGCGCCGGACGGCGGCGGCCGCGCCGGGGGCACGTCGCGTCCGGGCGAAACGCGGAGTTGCGGTCGCGGCGCGTCGATTGTCGCGCCCCGACTATTCGAGGTGGACCGCGGGCCGGAACGGAATCGCCTTCGAGGCGCGGTCGGCGGGGTCGACGATGTCGGCGTCGCCCTCGGCGAACACCTCGACGTCGGCGTCGAACTCGCGGGCGAGGAAGTCGGCGGCGCGCTCGTAGGTGTCGACCTCGTCCAGTTCGAGCTGGGCCCGGAGCGTCGATTCGTCGCGGCCACGGGTCTGGTCGACGAGGTCCTGCACGAGGTCGTTGACGTCGTTACCCCGCTCGCGCAGGTCGGGGTCCTGCATGACCTGTCCCATGATTGCGCCGACGTTGTCGCCGTTGTCGACGACCGTCTCGAACACGTCGCGCTTCCAGTCGGCGGCGACGTAGACGCGGATGGTGTCGGGGTCGGAGTCGGTCACGCCGATGATGTCGCGCACGTCCTCGGTCAGCCGCTCGACCTGTCGCTCTTCGAGTTCGACCGACTCGTCGTCGAAGGCCGGGTCCGGCTCGGGCCACGGCGCGTCCTCGGCGGGCGTGCCGGTCAACTGCTCGTGCAGTTCGTTCGTCATGAACGGGATAAAGGGCGCGAGCAGGCGCAGGCGCGTCTCCAGAACCGTCCGGAACGTCCACTTGGCGGCCGGGCGGTCGAGGTCGGTCCGGCGGCGGTACCACCGAAGCGACTCCTCGAAGTTGTAGAACGCCGCCTGACTGGCCGAGCGCGTCTCGGAGTCGTCCATCGCGGTCGTCACGTCGCGGACGGTGTCCTGCAGTTTCGACAGGAGCCAGCGGTCGACCGCCTCCAGGTCGGGCCGGTCGTCCGGACCGGGGTCGGCGATAATCTCCTGCGCGCGGTTCCAGAAGCGTTCGAGCTGGTCGTGGACCGAGCCGACGAGGTCGTCGCGCCAGTCGTAGTCCTGCCACGGCTCGGCGGAGTTGAGCAGGAAAAAGCGGACGGTGTCCGCGCCGTACTCGCCGATGGCCTCGCCGGGGAGGACGACGTGACCCTTCGACGACGACATCTTCTGGCCTTCGAGCAGGCCCATGCCCATGATGACGATGCCCTGTGGCCACTGCGGCTCGTCGAACAGCTCGCCGTGGTGGAACTGGTAGAACGTCAGGTGGTTCGTGATGAGGTCGTTGCCGGAGAACCGGTAGTCGACGGGGTACCAGTAGTCCCACTCCTCGCGGAGGTCGAGCGCCTTCTCCGGCGCGTCGTCGACGGCCTCGGGGCCGTAGAACAGCGCGTCGAAGAACTCCTGTGTGAGTTCCTCGGTCGGAATCTCCCGCAGGCGGTGGGCGATGGTGTAGTACGCCATGTAGATGGTCGAGTCCGAAAGCGGCTCGATGACGAACTGGTCGTCCCACGGCAGGCGGGTGCCGAGGCCGTAGTTGCGGATACACGGCCACCCGTTGAGCCAGTCGATGGTGTGGTGGTACTCGTCGCGGGTGTTCTCGGGGATGGCGTCCAGCCCGTCGGCCACGTCGTGGGCGAGTTCCTTCCAGTCCTCGTCGTCGTACGAGAGGAACCAGGTGTCCTGTTCGGCGACGACGACGTCGCCGCCACAGCGACAGACGACCTCCTCGGAGAACTCCTGCATCACGTCGAACTGGCCGGCCTCGATACCGTCGGCCTTGTAGTCGTCGCGGACCTCCTCGACGAGGCCGCCGGCGTAGTCGCCGTAGAACTCCTTGAGCCGACCCGCGTGGAACTCCTTGTTGTAGAGGTCTTTCGTCGCCTTTTCGAGGGCGGGGTCGTCAGAGGACTCGATACCGCGGTTCTCGACGGCCGACTTCGCGGGAATCTCGCCGTACGCGTCGTCGTCGGAGTCGATGTCGAGAATCGGAATCGGCTCGATGGCGGCCACGTCGGCGGGGTCGATGCCGAACGATTCGAGGTAGTCGGCGTCGGCCTTGGCCTCCTGTAGCGCCACGTAGTCGTCGGGGCTGTGGGCCGGGACGGACATGACGACGCCCGTCGCGTTGTCGGCGTCGACGAAGTCGGCCGGCAGGACGAGCACGTCGTCGCCGGTGACGGGGTTCTCGACGGTCTGGCCGACGAGTTCGGCACCCTCGACGGTTTCGAGAATCTCCACGTCGCGGGCCTGATACTCCAGTTTGTCGGCCGCGTAGTCGGAGACGAACCACGTCTCGCCGTCGACCTCGGCGACCACGTAGGTCGCTTCGGGGTCGATGTAGGCGTTCGTCACGCCGCGGACCGTCTCGGGGCGCAGGGTCGCCATCGGGACGACCACGTCGCCGCCGTCTCGCTCCCAGCCGAAGCGGACCAGCGTGTACTCCTGGAACTCCGCGTTCTCGCCTTCGAGCAGGTCGTGGGTCGTGACCGGCTGTTCCTCGTTCGTACAGAACTTGACGGGGTGGAGACCCTTCTCCAGTCGGCCGCGCTCGCGGAGCGTCCGGTACTGCCACTCGACGAACTTCGAGTAGCGGTCGTCGTTCGTGGTGAACTCGCGCCGCCAGTCGACCGACAGACCGAGCGACTGCATCCCCTTCTTGTAGTGTTCCTCGATGAAGTACCGCGCCCAACCCATGGGCGACTCGAGGTCCGAGAGCGTGTCCTCGGGGACGTTGTAGGTGTCTGTCAGCACCGAGAGCTGTTTCTCCTCGCGGTTTTTCAGGCGCTCGACCGCGCCGATGATGGGCGTGCCGGTGACGTGCCACGCGATGGGAAACAGGACGTTGTCGCCCTGCTGTCGTCGGTAGCGAGCGTACACGTCGGGAACGGTGTACGTCCGCGCGTGCCCGATGTGCATCCCGCCGCTGGGGTACGGATAGGGCACCGTCACGAACGTCGCGTCGTCGGCGTCTGCGTCCGGGTCGGCCTCGTATCGGCCGGACTCGGACCAGCGCTCCCGCCAACGCGCTTCGAGTTCCTGCGGGTCGTAGTCCATATCCGTGGTAGTGGTACCCCGGCCTAAAATAACTCCTATACTCGACTTGTGTGGCTGTCTGATTGCGGCAGAAATTGCCACTCGGTCCCACGGGACAGACGGGAAAAAACCGGACGAAAAGCGGAGATAGAGAACCGAACGGAACAGCGTGCCCACCACCGGGAGACCATCGCGGGCGGCGTGTCAGAGACGCCCGTGCGCGCCGAAGCGACTCAGTCGATGTCGATGCGGCGGGAGTCGTCGGGGTCGGCGTCGCGCTTGGGGAGGGTGACCGTCAGCACGCCGTTGTGGTAGCTGGCGGACGCCCCGTCTTCGTCGACCGTCTCGGGGAGGCGAATCGTGCGGCGAGCGGACTCGTGGCGACGCTCGCGGCGGAGATACTCGCCGTCGGCGCGTTCCTCGTCGAGTTCGCGCGTCGCCTCGACGGTCAGCGTGCGGTTGGCGACCGACAGGGAGATGTCGTCTTTCTCGTAGCCCGGGAGGTCGACGGTGACGACGATTTCGCCGTTGTGGTCGGTGACGTCGATTGCCATCTCGTGGCGGACCTGCGCCATCATGCCCGAGCGGTCGAACTGTCGTCCCATCTCGTCGAACTGGCGAGACATTCGCTCGAACAGTTCCTCGAAGTCGTCGAAGGGGGTGGTACGTCGCGTCATGTGTATTTTCACCGAGGTATATGGACGCCGTCTGAGGAGATAATCGTTGCCGGAACGTGGATAGCAGTTCGCACGGCTCGGGGGCCTGCACGTCGATATTCAACAGCCGAGTCGCGTCACTCGATGTCGATCTCCGTCGAGTCGTCGCCCGCGGGTTCGGCCTTCGGGAGCGTCACGGTCAGGACGCCGTTTTTGTACGACGCAGTCACCTCGTCGCGGACGACCTCTACGGGGAGCGTAATCGTCCGTGAGACGGAGCGCTGGCTCCGCTCGCGGCGGACGTACTGCTCGTCGTCGACCTCGGTCGACTTCTCGCGGTCGGCCGCGATGGTGAGTCGCCGTCCGCTGACGCTCACGTCGAGGTCCGCTTTCTCGAAGCCGGGGAGGTCCGCGACGACCTCGATGGACTCCGCGTCGTCGACGACGTCGAGGGAGACGTCTTGGAACCGACCGAGACCGGACTCCTCGAACGACCGGCCCATCCGGTCGAACAGGTCTTCTATCTCGTCGAATGGATTTCTCTGCATACGCGTCTAGGTACGTCGCCGACGACAAAGAAAGATGTGCCCGGACTCACATTTCTCGAGCGACCGGGGGAGACGCGACCGACTCGGCGTCAGTACAGGACGTGTCGCGTGTCGTACGACCCGAGGACGCGAACCCAACCGTTGCTGGCGATTCCCTCGACCTCTTCGAGCGCCCCTTGCATCCGCGCTTCGTAGAGACCGGCGTCGGCGTCGATGTGGAACAGGTAGTCGCCGAGGCGGTTGCCGCTCGGCCGCGACTCGATGCGCGAGAGGTTGATGTCCCGTTCGGCGAACGCTTCGAGCAGTTCCAAGAGGAGCCCGGGGTAGTTCGCGTTGGGATAGACGACGAGCGAGCTCTTGCCGCCGGCGTCCGAGCGGGCGGACTCGGGCGCGATGACGAGGAACCGGGTGGCGTTCGACGACTGGTCTTGGATGTCCTCGGCGATGATTTCGAGGTCGTCACCCACGTTGTCGGGGTGTCCGATACCCGCGACCGACGGGTCGGCGCGGGCGCGCTCGACGCCGCGGGCCGTGCTGGCGACGGCTTCGAGCTTCGCGTCGGGGTAGTTCTCTTCGAGGTACGACCGACACTGCGCGAGCGCCTGGGAGGGCTTCAACCCCACAAGGGT
>ENA-ORDC01001308-ORDC01001308.1-marine-metagenome-genome-assembly--contig:-NODE-1308-length-19116-cov-3.860812_pt1 | contig 19116 bp, 20 predicted proteins | sample MGYA00237783_ERZ508515 | MGnify/ENA primary metagenome ERZ508515 (study PRJEB26186, sample SAMN06268792) | marine metagenome | isolation source: Eden Landing Ponds, San Francisco, CA, USA | place... | reverse complement strand
CCGCCCAGCGCAGTGAGCACTACCTTCACCAGGATCGAGGCCCCGGCGGCGAGCACCGCGGTCGCCAGCCGGTCCATCGGGTCGTCGCCGCTGCGGTCCACCGTGCAGGCCGACAGGTAGGCGCGCGTCCAGCGCCCCGGCTTCGGGTCGTCCCGCATGGCCTCGGCCATGCGCGCTTCGATCAGCTCGACGAACTCCCCGACCATGCCGGTGAGCAGCTCCTCCTTGGAGGCGAAGTGGTACAGCAGGCCGCCCTTGCTGACCCCGGCCTCGCGCGCCACCGCCGCCAGCGTCAGCCCGCGCACGCCCTGCTGGAGCACGAGGCGTCCGGCGGCATGCAGCAGCCGCTTGCGGGTGTTTCCTTCGGTCATGTGCCAGAACTAGACCGTCCAGACGGTACAGTCAAGCGCCCGAACCTCGCCGCGCGGCGCGTCCGCCGAAGCCGTTGTGCCGAGGTTCGGGCGGATGCGGGGCGCGTCGCGGTCCGGACCGACCTGCCGTCCCGGTCGCGGGATCTGCCCTCGACGGCTTGGATCGCTTTGATGAGCCGAACTTCCGGCACGCCCGACGCGGTGCGCACCACCTCGGCCTCGACGTGGTAGACGCGCGCCAGCAGCACCGGTACGCCGCCCACCGCGGAGAGGATTCCGACCGGACTCACCACGCCGGGGATCAGCGGCTTCGACAGGTAGGAGGTGACCGACAGCACCGAGGTGCGCAGCATCACCCAGGTGCGCAGCCGGGCGCCGTCGACCGCGCCCGCGGCGAGCCGGGCGGTGTCGCGGCGGCCAGCGGATCGCTCATGTCACAGCCAGCCGCGGTGCTTGAAGTACCAGTACGGCAGGATCGCCGAAACCACCATCAGCGCCAGCGCGAGCGGGTAGCCGAACGGCCAGCCGAGCTCCGGCATGTACTGGAAGTTCATGCCGTAGATCGAGGCGATCAGGGTCGGCGGCAGGAAAATCACCGCGGCGACCGAGAAGATCTTGATGATGGCGTTCTGTTCGATGTTGATCATACCCAGCGTCGCTTCCAGCAGGAAGCTGGTCTTCTGGGCCAGGAAGCTGGCGTGGTCGAGCAACGAGTCGGTGTCCCGTGTCAGCGTCTTCACGCGGGCCCGCAGGTCCTTGTCGCTCTTGCTGCCGCTGGTGAGCTGGGTCAGGAAGCCGATCAGCCGCTTCAGCGACACCAGGCTGTCGCGGATGTGCGAGGTCAGGTCGCCCTTGCGGCCGATCTCGCTGAGCACCCGCCGGAAGTCGCGCCGTGGCGCCTTGCGGCCCGGCGTCTCCTGCTGGAACACCTCGCGCGAGATCGCGTCGACGTCGCGGCCGGCGCGCTCCAGGATGTCGGCCAGCCGGTCGACGATGGTCTCCAGTAGCGCGATCAGCACACCCTCGCCGGTCCGGCAGCCCAGCGCCGCCTTGTTCGCCCGCGACACGAAGGTCTCGAAGGCGCGCGGCGTGTGGTAGCGCACGGTGATCAGCCGGTCCCCGGCGAGCACGAAGCTGACCGGCGCCATCTCCGGCTCGTCGGTGTCGGACTGGGTGGGCAGCGTCATCGTCATGACGGCCGCGGTGTCCTGCGTGTAGAGCCGGCTGGAGACCTCGATCTCCTCCATCTCGGCGCGGGTCGGCACGTCGACGCCGAGCGTCGTCTCCACCGTCGCCTCTTCCGTCGGAGTCGGGGTCAAGAGGTCGACCCAGACGGCCCGGCTCACGGCGTCCGCCCCGTCCTCCAGGGCGTGCAGCCGGCCCTGCTCGTCGGCGGCATAGACCCGAATCACGGCCGTGCCTCGCTCGCGCCGGCGGCACCGCCGTGCGCCACCAGGTAGCGCTCGATCACCGCCATCAGCAGCGCCGAGACGACGAAGGTCATGTGGATGACGACCAACCACAGCAGCTTGTCGTTCGGCGTCTCGGTGGCGTTCATGAAGGCCTTCAACAGGTGCACCGAGGAGATCGCCACGATCGAGGAGGCGACCTTGAGCTTCAGCGTGCCGGCGTCGAGCTTGCCGACCCAGGCCAGCTTCTCGTCGCCGTCCGCCAGTTCGATACGCGAGACGAAGTTCTCGTAGCCGCTGATCACCACCATGACGACCAGGCTGCCCACCAGCACCAGGTCGATCAGCGACAGCGCGGCCAGGATCGCGTCCTTTTCCGACAGCGCGAACAGCCGCGGCACCAGGTGGATCAGCTCCGCCGCGAAGGTGGCGGTGAGGACCAGCAGCAGGAGCGCGAGGCCGACGTACATCGGCACCAGCAGCCAGCGGCTGTAGTACAGGAGCTTCTCGACGGCGTTCTCCATGGCAGGTCCTTTCCGGCTCGGGACGGTTACGTCGCTTCGATGCGGCGAACGCAGCACGACAAGGCGTCCGCCACGACGGCGCCGGCCGCCTCGGCCACCAGGCGCAGCGCGTGCGCCTTGGCGACCGGGTGGCGCAGCGCTCGCGACAACAGACGGTCGCATTCGAAGGCGCGCTGCTCTAGGCGCTCCGGCTCCGGCGCCGGCCGATCCGCCGCAGTGGGCGCGTGCACGCTCAGGTCCTGCATCGACGATAGGTCCGCCAAGTGTAACAGTCCGGGTCACCCGGTCCGCTGGGGTCGCCCGCCGTGGTCCGGCTCTATGGCCCAGCCGGCCGCACGGCAAGCGCAGACTCGTACGAGGGTGCGCCGCGGCCGCGCGGCAGAAGATGGCGACCACGACGCTCCCTGTCATCGCTTGCCGTCGCAGGCCAGGGCATGTCCTGGTCGCATGGCTGGGCCAGAGGCCGCGCCGAATCAGCAGTGGTGGATCGGCCGGATCGGGGCTATTCTGACTCGCAGATCCCTCGCCGCGCGCCGCCCCGGCCGCGCGGCCGCTTCCCAGGCCGCCGACACGCGGCCGCAGCCGATCCCTCCGCGGTCGAGAGTTGGAACACTTTTGACGACACAGCACCCGACGTGCGTCCAGACCGGCGATGGCGCGAGCCAGCCGGCCGGCCGCCCCGGACGCCGATGAGCCGCCTTCTGGCCGCCGAGGCTGCGCCGTTCGGCTACCGCCTGGCCGGCCGTGGCCTCGCGTTCGACGCGCCGGTCGGCGGATTCCGCGGCCAGTCCCAGGTCGGGGTGGTGATCGACCTCACCGACGGGCTGCTGTACCACGGCCCCGCCGCCGAGGCGGCGCGCTTCCGCGACCGCTACGCCGCGCGCTGCCGGCTGGAAGGCCTGCACGCCGAGGCCGACGCGACGACCCTGCTGCTGTTCGACGCCGGCCCGCGCCAAGTCGGCGTGCTCAACCGGATGCTGCGACAGGACGGCTTCGCCGCCGGCGCCGCCGCCAGGATCCGCGGCCTACATCGTCCCCGCGGCGTGACCTCGGACTGACCGTGCGAACCGGAAGACCGTACGCCGGCGCCTGACGGGGACCGGCTGTCGATCGGCGTGGTATAGCCCTGGCGTCGCATGACTCGTACTGCCACGGCCCCGGCATCCGGCTCCTCATGCGCCGCCTCGGAACAACCTGAAAGCCTCCCATCCATGTCGGCGCGGACGCTTGGACGCCCTCAGCGTGCCGTCCGCGGTGCGCGCGTTGCGCGTTGACCTGCGCGTCATCAGTCGGGTCAGCCAAACCAGGGCGATCAGCAGCACGGCTTGCCGCGCCGCGGCCTGACGGGCGGCGCTCTCGAGATGCAAGTCGGCCAGGGAGGGCTTCGGGGCACGGCGCTGGTGAGCAGACCTGTCGTTCATCACGGGGCTCCACGGGTTTCATTCGCTTCAAGGCCCGGCGTCGCCGGGTGGACGCCCTCTCGGAGACTCTGTCGGCGACAAGGCATCTCAGAGTTTGCAGCCCCCAGCACACCTCACTCAAACGAGTAATGCTTTCGTTTTGTGTGAGTTTAGCGTACGCTGACCTGATGCGTCGCCGACTCCCCAATCTCAACGCCGTGAAAGCCTTCGATGCCGCCGCCCGGCATCAAAGCTTCACGCGCGCGGCCGAAGAGCTGTCGGTCACGCACGCGGCGATCAGCCGGCAGGTGCGGGCTCTGGAGCAGGAACTCGGCACGGCCCTGTTCGAGCGTCGGCATCGGCAGGTGGCGCTCACCGTCGACGGTCGCCGCTACGCCGAGATCGTTGCCGACGCGCTGCTGCTGCTGGGACTCGGCCCCAACGACCAGGTCGCCCAGCATGCGGCGGAACGCGTCGTGCTGGAGGTCGATTCCGACCTGGCGACGCTGTGGCTGATGCCGCAGCTGGACGAAGCAGCCCTCGCGACGCTCGGCGTCGAACTCGACGTGCGCTCGCACCCCGAGCCGCCGCGCACGCTTGCCCCGGACGTCGACCTCGCCCTGACCTGGGGCGCCATGGACGTCCCCGGCTTCGGCCGCGAGCGCTACCTGACCTTCAACGTGTTTCCGGTCTGCGCGCCGTCCTTGGCAAAGCGGGTGCGCGCGGTCGGGCCGACCGGCGTCCGCCTGCTGCATGACCGCGGCCGCGTCTGGTGGGACGAGGTCACGCAGCGATCCGGCGCCAGTCTCGACGCGGCCCCGGGGCACCTGACCTTCCATCGCACGGGGCTGTGCATGGACGCCGCGGCGCGCGGGCTCGGGGTCGCGATCGGAGACGAAGTCTGCAGCGCCAACATGCTCGCGGACGGCCGCCTAGTGCGTCCCTGCGGCCCCGACCTGCCCGGCCGGATGGCGTTCCACCTGCTGGCGACCAACCGCGGACCGCTGTCGCCCGGGGTGCAGGCGGTGCGTGACTGGCTTCGGGAACTGGCAACCGCCCACAGGGACTGGGTGGACCACTGGCGCGCCGGCCTACCGGGCTAAGCCGGGGACCCAGGCGTCGGACCAGATGCGGCGCCGGCAGGACGTCGACAGCCTGCGTTGACGGCGTGATCGGGCAGATGCGCGCAAGCTCGCGGCTCAGCCGCTCAACCGGCTGCTCCCGGTCGCCGCCGAGCGCGCTGTCCCAAACCACCGCCTGACCCTGGACCTCGACGCGCACAAGCTGTTCGACGCCGACGGGCAGGAGGTCGTGCTGACGGCGATGGAGTTCGACCTGCTCAAGGCCTTCTCCGACAACCCGAACCGGATCCTGACCCGCGACCGGCTGCTCGACCTGGCGCACCACCGCGACCGGGAGCCGTTCGACCGCTCGATCGACGTCCGCATCGCCCGGATCCGCCGCAAGGTCGAAGCCGATCCCTCGAAGCCGCAGGTGATCAAGACGATCCGCGGCAGCGGCTACCTCTATTCGCCGACGCCTTGAGGCGCATCGTCGTCACCGCGCTGTTCCGCGTCGCGGCAACGTCGGTCGGCCACCCTATGGCGCCACCGGCCGGTACACCGGTCCTGCCGCGCGGCAGAGCCGGCGGAAGCGCCACGCCAGCAGCAGGGCGACCGCGCCCAGGCCAGCCGCCAAGCCCGACCAGATGCCCACCCCGCCGTAGCCCAGCGGGAACCCGAGCACCCAGGCGGTCGCGAGGCCGATGCCCCAATAGCCGGCCACGGCGTAGAGCAGCGGAATCCGGGTGTCCGACAGGCCGCGCAGAACGTTGACCCCGATGACCTGAGCGCCGTCCACGAGCTGGAACAGCGCCGCCATCATCAGCAGATCGACCGCGATCGGCACGACCGCGGCGCTGGCCGGCTCGTCCAGGTCCAGGAATAGCGCGATGAAAGCGTGCGGCGCGGCCACGAGGGCAACCGTGGCGCCGGCCATCACCACCAGCCCGACGCCGTAGGCCGCCAGGCCCGCCCGGCGCACGCCGGCGGCGTCGCCGGCCCCGTGCGCCAGACCGACGCGCACCGTGGCCGCCAGGCCGACGCCGAGCGGCACCATGAACGTCACCGAGGCGATCTGGATGGCGATCCCGTGCGCGGCGAGCGCGACCGGGCCGAGCCACCCCATCATCACGGTGGAGGCGGCGAACACCCCCACCTCGCAGATCAACGTCAGGCCGATCGGCACGCCCACCGCGAAGACCCGCCGCAGCCGCCGCCAGTCGGGACGCCAGAAGCGCGCGAACACCCGGTAGCGCCCCAGCCGCCGGTGGCGCGCGATCGACACCGCCAGGGCGACGAACATCAGCGTGTTCACCACGCTGCTGCCGAGCCCGGCGCCGATCAGCTCCAGCCTTGGAAACCCGAAGGCGCCGAAGATCAGCAGGTAGTTCAGGCCGGCATTGGCGGCGACGCCCGCCAGCATGACCGCCAGCGCCGGCCCCGGCTTGCCGTGCGCCGCCACGAAGCCGCGCAGCGCCATGAAGCCCAGGGCGCCGGGCACGCCCCAGAGAACCGCCTGGAGATAGCCCGCCGCGAGGCCCGCCGTCGACGGCACCTGCCCGAGCGCCTGCAGCGCCGGCCCGCCCGCCGCACAGGCCAGCATGATCGGCAGCGCCACCGCGCCGCCGGCCCACAGGCCCTGGCGCAGGTAGCGTCGCATGCCGCGGATGTCGCGCGCGCCCCGGGCCTGCGCGACCAGCGGCTGCACCGCCATGGCGACGCCGAGGCCCAGCAGCAGCAGGAACATGGCGTAGTGCGCGCCCAGCGTGCCGGCGGCCAGGGCATTCGGCCCCAGACGGCCGATCATCATCACGTCGGTCGTGTGGATGGCGATCTCGCCGAGCTGCGTCAGCGTGATCGGCCAGGCCAGCCGGATCAGCGACGCCAGCTCGCCATGGCAGGCGGTGCGCTCCGAAGCGTGCGGCGCGCCCGGCGCCCGCCATCGACGACGCCCGATCGGCGACATGCTGAACCGCAACCTCATGTGTGGACGTCACGACCCGCGCGGACGGCGTGTGCCGGGACGGCGGCCCAACGGCCCCGCCGACGGCCGGCGTATCATCCGATGCCGGGCGGAAGACAGCGCGCCCGTCGACCGGCGTCGCGACCTCCGCCGTCCGCGCAGCGAGAAACGCGCGACCCTTCTACCGCACCGCAGCCGGCGCCGGTATCTCGATTGGAGCCGCCGGGCGCGGCGGCAGCGTGCGGCGCGCGCCGGCCGCGGCGATCTACGGCTCGGAGTCCGCGACATCGGACACGCTGCGCCCGGGATCTCGATGGGTCGGCAGCGCGGCGCGAAATCGCTGAACGTACGTCTTGCCATGCTCGTCCAACAGCTGACGCAGCGCCGGCAGGGGCGCCGCCGCGAAGTCCACCCGCAGGTCGACGGCCGGATAGCGTTCGTGCGCGACCACGTAGAGCGCGGCGGACATGCGGCCGCGCTTGTCGCCACCGGCCGCCTCCGCGGCCTCCAACGCCTGCAGCAGGCGCTCCGGCAGCGCCAGCCCGGGGCTTTCCTGGGCAGCGCGCAGCAGCGCGTCAATCACCTGCGGCCCCGCCAGCATGTTGCCGGCGGCCGACAGGTTGTCAGCACTCCGGTGTCCCGCCCACGGCACCGCCGCGGCGCCAGTCCAGGCGGCGGCGCGCCCGCGCGTGTCGACCAGGTGAAGCTGGCGATGGTCGCGGCCGCGATCCGGGGCCGTCAGCCGGCGAACCACGTCCTCGGGCGTCGATCCGCCGGCCAGCAGGTCAAGCGCATCGCGGCCATAGTGCGGGTTGGTGCTGGCCTGCGTCGCCACGGCTCCCGCGCCGGCGCGGGCGTGCGGCACCAGGGCGCCGACCGCCAGGTGACAGGTCGCGACCGCGACGCCCAGCTCGCCGGTCGCGGGGTCCCAGGCCACGATGGAATACGTCACGGCCGTCCTTTCCTCGCATTTCCGCGTTCAATCTATCATCATAAATCGCCGGCGCCAGCGCGACCAGATCGGCCGCGCCGACGGTGCCGCAACCACGCAGGGGACGTGACCGTGAGCAGGACCGCCGTCGACGACCTGAACAACCCGCGCCTGGGCCGGCAACTGATGCAACGCCTGGACGCGCTGGGTGAACTATCCGAGGACGACGCGGCGCTGACCCGCCGCTTCGCGACACGCGAGCACCGCCAGGCGCTGGAGCTGATCGGCGGCTGGATGGCCGAGGCCGGGATGACCACCCGGCTCGATGACGCCGGCACGCTGATCGGTCGCTACGAAGGCACCTCCGCGGACGCGGCCGCTTTGATCCTGGGCTCGCACCAGGACACGGTGCGCGACGGCGGCAAGTACGACGGCATGTTCGGCATCGCCGCCCCGATCGCCGCGGTCGACGCGCTGCACCGGGCCGGCCGGCGGCTGCCTTTCCCGATCGAGGTCGTGACCTTCGGCGACGAGGAGGGCACCCGCTTCCAGACCACCCTGTTCGGCTCGCGGGCGCTGGCCGGGACCTTCGACATGGCGGTGCTGGAGAAGGCCGACGACGACGGCATCACCGTGGGCCAGGCGCTGCGCGACTTCGGCCTGGCGCCCGAGCGGATCCCGGACCTGGCCCGCGATCCCGCGCAGGTGCGCGGCTTCCTGGAGGTGCACATCGAACAGGGACCGGTGCTGGAGACCGCCGGCCTGCCGGTCGGTGTCGTGACCGCGATCGCCGGCTGCTCGCGCCTCAAGGCCACGGTCACGGGCGAGGCCGGACATGCCGGCACCGTGCCGATGGACCAGCGGCGCGACGCGCTGGCCTGCGCGGCCGAGATGGTGCTGGCGGTGGAATCCCACTGCGGCCGGGAGGACAGCATGGTCGGCACCGTGGGCCGGCTGGAGGTGCACCCCGGCGCGATCAACGTGATCCCGGCGCAGGCCGCCTTCACGGTCGACCTGCGCGCGCCCGACGACGCCGTGCGCACCGCCGCGCGCGACGCGCTGCTGGCGCGGCTGCAGAGCATCGCGGATGCGCGCGGCCTGGCGGTGCGGCTCAACGTCCTCTACGAGGTCGGCGCCGCGACCATGGACCCGCGGTTGCAGGACGCGCTGGCCGCCGCTGTCGCGGCCGAGGGCCATGCGCCGCGCCGCCTGTTCTCCGGCGCCGGCCACGATGCGATGGCGATGGCCGACCTGTGCCCGACGGCCATGCTGTTCGTGCGCTGCAAGGGCGGGATCAGCCACAACCCAGCCGAATCGATCGAGCCCGACGACGCCGCGTGCGCGGTGCGCGTCCTGATTCGCGTCCTGGAGGGCCTGGCCGCAGCTTGAGCCGCTGTTTCACGTCGCCCGGCCCGCCCGGCGGCCGCGCGGTCCTGTTGATCTGGCAAGCCCCCCGCGCTTGCGCTCCTGTTTCACGGCATATATCCTCAAACGATGATCATAAATAGGCCGGCGAAACCGGCCTTGCCGAGCGCGGCTTACCGCGACGATCCGAACAGGCGGCTTCCCGATCAACGGAGACACCACAGTGCAACAGCGGTTCCTGACCTGGGTGGCGGCGATCTTCGCCAGCCTCCTCATGACCGGCGCGCCAGCGCAGGCCCAGACGCCCTCCGACGTGCTCATCGTCGGCCAGATCGCCGAACCGAAGTCGCTTGATCCGGCGGCGGTGACGGCGGTCAACGACTTCCGCATCCTGGTCAACATCTACGACGGTCTGGTGCGCTACAAATCCGGCACGCTGCAGGTCGAGCCGGCGCTGGCGAAGTCCTGGGAGATCAGCGACGACGGCACGGTCTACACCTTTCACCTGCGCGAGGGCGTGAGTTTCCACGACGGGAGCCCGTTCGACGCCGAGGCGGTGAAATTCAACTTCGACCGGATGCTGAACGAGGATCACCCGTACCACGACACCGGCCCGTTCCCGCTGTCGTTCTTCTTCCAGTCGATCCAGAAGACCGAGGTGATCGATCCGCTGACGGTCCGGATGACGCTGGACAAGCCCTACGCGCCGCTGCTGTCCAACCTCGCCTATCCGACCGGACTGATCCTCTCCCCGGCGGCGGTGAAGGAGCACGGCGAGGACGTCGGCCGGCAGCCGGCAGGCACCGGTGCGTTCAGGTTCGTCGAATGGGAGAGCAACCGTAAGGTCGTGGTCGAGGGGAACGCGGACCACTGGGACGGCGCGCCGGATCTGAAAGCCGTGGTGTTCCGCCCGATCACCGACGCCAACACGCGGCTGAGCGAGATGCTTTCCGGCGGCATCGACCTGATGGTCGAGGTCCCGCCGGACAACGTGGCCACCTTCGAGAACGACGACCAGTTCACGGTCTTCGAGCAGGCCGGTCCGCACGTCTGGTTCCTGATCCTCAACCTGCGCGACGAGCCGTTCAAGGACAAGCGCGTGCGCCAGGCCGCCAACTATGCGATCAACAAGCAGGCGCTGGTGGAGGACGTGCTGCAGGGCACCGCCACGGTCGCCGCAGGGCCGACGCCGGCGGCGTTCTCCTGGGCGCACAACGAGGCCCTGGAGCCCTATCCCTACGACCCCGAGAAGGCGCGGCAGCTGATCCAGGAGGCCGGCTACGACGGCACCGAGATCACCTTCTACGTCACCGAGGGCGGCTCCGGCATGCTCGATCCGGTGGCGATGGGAACGGCGATTCAGGCCGACCTCGCGGCCGTGGGCCTGAACGCCAAGATCGAGACCTACGAGTGGAACACCTTCCTCGGCAAGGTGAACCCGGGTCTGGAGGGCAAGGCCGACATGGCCGAGATGGCGTGGATGACCAACGACCCGGACACCCTGCCCTTCCTGGCCTTGCGCAGCGAGGCCTTGCCGGACAACGGCGGCTTCAACTCCGGCTACTACAGCAATCCGAAGGTGGATGAGCTGCTGGAGCAAGCCCGCCGCAGCACCGACCAGGACGAGCGCGCGCGTCTCTACAAGGAGATGCAAGAGATCGTCCACGAGGACGCGCCGTGGGTGTTCGTCGCCAACTGGAAGCAGAACGCGGTGGCGAGCAAGCGGGTCGAGAATTTCGCCCTGGAGCCCTCGTTCGTGCTCCGCCTGGAAGGCGTCTCCAAGCCCTGACCTGGAGCAGGCCGGCCCGGACCCGCGCCGCGCGCGGGTCCGGGCCGCGCGCTCCGACGCCCCGTCCCTCGCGGGCGGAACGACAGCGGCCGCGGCCCGACGGGGAGCGCCAGCATGTTCGCCTATGCCGTCAAGCGCCTGTTCATGACCATCCCGGTGCTGCTGGGCATCTCGCTGATCGTGTTCCTGATCATGGCGATGATCCCCGGCGACCCGGTCACGGCGATCCTGGGCTCCTATGCCACGCCCGAGAACGCCGAGCGGCTGCGCACCCAGCTGGGCCTCGACCGGCCCCTGTGGGAACAGTACTTCATCTGGCTCGGCAACGTGCTGCAGGGCGACTTCGGCCGCTCCTACAACCTCAATCGCCCGGTGATCGACGAGGTGATGGACCGCTTCGGCCCCACCCTGATCCTGGCCGGCACCTCGCTGCTGCTGTGCAGCCTGTTCGGCCTGATCGCGGGGGTGATCCAGGCGGTCAAGCAATACGGCTGGCCGGACAAGCTGTTGTCGGTGCTGGTGCTGATCGGCATCTCCACGCCGTCGTTCTGGCTCGGCATCGTGCTGGTGCTGCTGTTCGCGGTGTCGCTCGGCTGGTTCCCGGCCAGCGGCATGTACGCGATCTACGGCGGCGGCGGGCTGCTCGATCTGCTGCACCACCTTGCCCTACCCGCGGTGACGCTGGCGGTGGTGGCCACCGGCGTGATCGCGCGCCTGACCCGGCTGAACATGCTTGAGGTGCTGCGCCAGGACTACGTGCGCACCGCCCGGGCCAAGGGCCTGAGCGAGCGCAGCGTGATCCTGAAGCACGCCTTCAAGAACGCCGCCGTCAACGTGGTGCCGGTGATCGGCATCCAGGCCGGCTTCGTGATCGGCGGCGCGGTCTACATCGAGACGGTGTTCCAGTGGCCCGGGATCGGGCGGATGCTGGTGACCGCGATCTCGACCCGCGACGTGCTGCTGGTGCAAGGCGGCGTCATGGTGGTGGCCACCGCCTACGTCCTGTTCAACATGGTGGCGGACCTGGTCCAGCACGCCATGGACCCCAGGATTTCGACATGAGCGCCCTGCAGACCGCGCTGCGCCGCGCCGGGTCCGGGCAGCGCCGCAAGCGCCGCGGCCGCCCCGGGCTGTGGGCGCGGCTGTCGCGCAACACGCTGGCGGTGGTCGGCCTGGGCATCGTGGTGGCGATGGTGCTGCTGGCGCTCGCCGTGCCGATCCTCCCGCTCGCCGATCCCAACGCCACCTCGCCGCCGGACCGGCTGATCCGCCCGTTCAGCGCGGGCCACTGGCTGGGCACCGACCAGCTGGGTCGCGACATGCTCTCGCGCATCCTGTGGGGCGCCCGGGTCAGCCTCGCCGTCGGCGCGGTCGCGACCGCGGTCGCAGCGGCGGTGGGCTCGCTGATCGGCATCGTCGCCGGCTTTTACGGACGCCTCGTCGACAACACGCTGATGCGCGGCGTCGACATGCTGATGGCATTCCCCTACATGCTGCTGGCGCTGGCGATCGTCGCGGTGCTGGGACCGGGCCTGCTGAACGCGCTGTTCGCGATCGCCATCGTCAACATCCCCTTCTTCGCCCGCTCGGTGCGCGGGGTGACGGTCGGACTGGTGCGCCGGGAGTACATCGACGCCGCACGCATGTCCGGCCTGGGCGACGCGCGCATCCTGTTCAGCGAGATTCTGCCGAACGTGATCCCGGTGATCGTGGTCACCATGTCGACCACGCTGGGCTGGATGATCCTGGAGACCGCCGGCCTGTCGTTCCTGGGCCTGGGCGCGCAGCCGCCGCAGGCCGACCTCGGCTCGATGCTGGGCGACGGCCGCAAGCTGGCGATCACCGCCCCGCACGTGGCCACCATCCCGGGTCTGGTGATCCTGGTGCTGGTGATCGGCATCAATCTGCTGGGCGACGGCATCCGGGACGCGCTGGACCCGCGGCTGAAGTCCGGCGCGCTCAGTCGGCCGAGGGCGATGACCGAGGTCGCGCCGGCGGCCCGCGGGGCGCTGGAACCGGGCGGCGGCACAGGCGCCGCTCTGGCGCTCGACCGGCTCTCGACCCAGTTCCACATCGGCGACGACGTGTACCAGGCGGTGCGCGACGTCAGCTTCGACGTGGCGCCGGGCGAGTGCGTCGGCATCGTCGGCGAGTCCGGCTCCGGCAAGTCGGTGACGGCGATGTCGATCCTGGGCCTGGTGCCCACACCGCCCGGCATCATCGTCGAGGGCCGTGTGCGGTTCGCCGGCGAGAATCTGTTGGCGGCCCCGCTGGAGCGGCTGCAGGACGTGCGCGGCGGCCGCATCGCCTACGTGTTCCAGGACCCGCTGACCACCCTGAACCCGCTGTTCACCGTGGGCGACCAGATCGCCGAGACGGTGGCCCGCCACCAGGGCGTCGGCCGCGACGCCGCCTGGCGTCGCGCCGTCAAGCTGATGCAGGACGTGCGCATCCCCAACGCCGCCGGACGCGCCAAGGCCTACCCGCACGAGCTGTCCGGCGGCATGCGCCAGCGCATCGTGATCGCGATCGCGTTGGCCAACGACCCCGACGTGATCGTCGCCGACGAACCGACCACGGCGCTCGACGTGACGATCCAGGCGCAGGTGCTGAAGCTGCTGAACGAGCTGCGCAGCCAGCACAATGCCGCGCTGGTGTTCATCACCCACGACTTCGGCGTGGTCTCGGAGATCTGCGACCGCGTCATGGTGATGTACGCCGGCGAGGTGGTGGAGACCGGCCGGGTCGAGACGGTGTTCGCGAAGCCGCTGCATCCCTACCCCCGCCGGCTGATGGCCTGCATCCCGAAACGGGGCCAGGGGCGCGCGCCGATCGCTGCGATCCATGGCCTGCCGCCGCCGGTCAACGACCTGCCGCCCGGCTGCCCCTTTGCGCCGCGCTGCGACGTCGCCGACGCGGCCTGCGAGCGGGCGCCGGTCGAGCTGACGGCGCATGGAGACCCGCCTGAGCGCGCGCGGGGCGACGCGCACCTGGTGCGCTGCCTGCGGCCGGGAGCGGTGCCGTCATGACCGGGACGATCATGCGGGCGACCGGCGTGACGAAACACTTCGGCGGTCGCGGCTGGCTGCCGTTGCTGCCCGCCCGGCCGGCGTTGCAGGCGGTTCGCGGCGTCGACCTCGACGTGCCGCGCGGCCGCACGCTCGGCATCGTCGGGGAATCGGGCTGCGGCAAATCCACGCTGGCGCGCATGCTGGTCGGCCTGAACCCGCCCAGCGCCGGCCGGATCGAGCTGGACGGCGAAGACCTGGGCGACCTGCTGCGCCGCAGCCCGCGCACACTGCGCCGGCGCGTGCAGTTCATGTTCCAGGACCCGCTGTCTTCGCTCAATCCGCGCAAGACGGTGCGGCAGATCCTGGAGGCGCCGCTGGCCAACCTGCTGGGGATGGATCGGCCCCGGCGCCGCGAGCGTGTCGAGGAGCTGATGGGCCTGGTGAACCTGCGCCCGGAGTTCGTCGACCGCCACCCGCACGAGTTCTCCGGCGGCCAGAGTCAGCGCATCGGCATCGCCCGCGCGCTCGCCGCGGACCCGGAGATGATGGTGCTGGACGAACCGGTGTCGGCGCTCGACGTCTCGGTGCAGGCGCAGATCCTCAACCTCCTGGGCGAGCTCAAGGACCGCCTGGGTCTGACCTACGTGTTCATCAGCCACGACCTTGCCGTGGTCGAGCATCTGTGCGACCGGGTGGCGGTGATGTACCTGGGCAACGTCGTCGAACTGGCCGACGCGGAGCGCATCTTCACCGCACCGCGCCATCCCTATACGCGGGCCCTGCTGGACAGCGTCCCCACGCCGGGCAAGGCGGGCCTAGACGGCGGCCTGCAGGACGGCGAGCCGCCGAACCCGATGGCGCCGCCGCCCGGCTGCCCGTTCGCACCGCGCTGTCCGCGCGTGCGCGACGACTGCCGCCAGGCCATGCCGCCGCTGCAGACGGTTGCCCGCGACCACCTGGCGGCCTGTCTCCACCCGCTGGCCCCGGGCGACCGTGCCGGGGACTGACGGGCGGCGGATGCGACAGCTGAAATGGAGCCGATGACCGCAAGGCAATCCCAACGGCGCAAGCGCTCCGACGCGATCGCCGACGAGATCAAGCGCTGGATCATGGACGAGGAGATCGCGCCGGGCAGCCGCCTACCGCAGGAACGCGATCTGATCGAGCGCTTCCGGGCCAGCCGCGGCACCATCCGGGAGGCGCTGAAGTCGCTGGAGGTGCAGGGACTTGTGGCGATCCGCACCGGGGTGAGCGGCGGCGCGTCCGTCACCGTGGTCAGCTACGCGCGCACCGTCGAGCTGCTGAGCAACTACTTCTATTCCAGCAACATTTCGCTGGCCGACATCTACGCCGTGCGCAAGGTGATCGAGCCCGAGCTGGTCGCCAGCGTCGCCGGACGCCTGGACCCGACAGAACTGCGGGCGCTGGAGGCGTCGGTCGAGATCTGCGCGGGCGAGCCGCTGCCGGGCTCGGTGAGCCGCCGCCAGCGCATCGCCGAGCTCGACTTCCACGACGTGCTCGCCGACGCCTGCCCGAACCCGATGCTCGGATTCTACTGCCGCTTCATCAACAGCATGCTGAAGAACCTCGCGGTCTGCGAGGCGATCTACGACGAGCCGCAGGCCGAGCTGACCCGGCAGGGCCACGACTACCACACACGCCTGTTGCAGGCGCTGCGCGACGGCGAGCGCGCCACCGCCCGCCGGCTGATGCGCGAGCACATCGCCGACGCGGAGAAGCTGATGCTGGCCTCCGCCGCCAAGCTGGAGCGTCGGTTCCTGGTCTCGGACGACTAGGGCGAATAGGGCCGGAGACCGGGCGCGCGACCCCGCCGGCCGGCGTCAGTGCAGCCGGACGCTGTCGGTCGAGTGCGCTTCGCCGGCGGTCGGGTTCAGCGTGGTCAGCAGCACGCCGGACCCCAGGCCAACGGCGCAGACGACGGCGAGGGCGATGAGGAATGCCTTCATTCTGAGTGCGGACCTTTCCGATGTTGCTGCGATGACGCCACGCCAGGGAGCCGTGCGGCGCTAGTCCGCCGGTTCGGCGTGGCGCTTGAGGTAGGCGATCAGGGCGGAGCGGTCGGCCGCGTCCGGCATCCGCTGCAGCGGCATCTTGCTGCCCGGCGTCATCCGGTGCGGCCCCTTGGCGAACAGCTCCGCCACCGTATCCTCGGTCCAGACGATGTCGCTGCGCGCCAGCGCCTGCGAATAGTCGTAGCCGTCCAGCCCGCCGGCCTCACGGCCGAACAGGTCGTACAGCGTGGGCCCGGCGCGGTTGCCCCCGTCCGGCGTCAGCGTGTGGCAGGCGGCGCACTTGCGGAACAGCTCGGCGCCGCGGCTGTCGGGCTCGGGCAGTTGCGCCAGCATCGGATCCGACTCGTGATCGCCGATCCGCTTGCCGCTCTGCAGGTCCCACACGCGGGCGACCGAATCGGCGCCGCCGGACACCAGCCGGCCGCCGTCCGGGGTGAAGGCCAGCGCCCAGACCGCCTTGCTATGGCCGGCGAGGAACAGCGACTCCTTGTCCTCCGCCAGATCCCAGACCCGCAGCGAGCCGTCCACCGCGCCCGAGGCGATATGCCGGCCGTCCGGTCCGGCGGCGACCGGCCCCACCGGGACGTCGTGCGCCCGGATGCGCGTGCGTTCCTCGCCGCTGGCCAGATCCCAGACCCGCACGTGCTGGTCGACGCTGCCGGTCACCGCGTCCTGGCCGTCCGGCAGGAAGGCCACCGAGGACACACCGAAGCCGTGCTCCAGAGTCGCGAGCTGCGTCCCGTCGGAGACCCGCCAGAGCACCGCCCGGCCGTCGTAGCCGGCGCTGAGCAGGCGCGTGCCGTCCGGCGAGAAGGCGACGTCGTTGACCACGTCTTGGTGGCCCTCGAGCGTGCGTACGTGCGTACGCGTGCGCAGGTTCCACAGCCGTATGGTCCGGTCCCAGCCGGCGCTGGCCGCGTAGGTGCCGTCCGGGCCGACCGCCACCGCGGCGACCTTGCCACCGTGGCCCTCGAAGACGTGCAGCTGCTGGCCGTACGCGGCGTCCCAAAGACGTACGGTGCCGTCGTCGCCGCCGGACACCGCGTGCCGGCTGTCCGGCAGGAAGGCGGCTGAGTTCACCGCGCCCTCATGGCCCTTCAGGGTCTGCAGCGACTCCTGCCGCGCCAGGTCCCAGAGCTTCAGCGTGTAATCGAACGACGCGGTCAGCACCAGGCGCCCGTCCGGCGACACCGCGACGCCCTTCACGAAACCGCCGTGCCCGGCGAGGTCCGCCCGTGCCGGCGCGGCGAGCGTGCCGGCCACGAGGACCGCGGCGAGGACCGCCGCCAGGATGATGCGCAGCCCGCGCACCGCCAGGGACGGCCGTCCGGCGCCGCCCGGCACGACAGCTGAACGTGGATCGCCAAACATCGCTCGGATCGTGCCCTGCGTCCTCCTACTCGGCCGGCTGGTGGCCGCCGGCATGCCCCGGCGCGCGGCCCTCGCGCTTCAGACGTTCGTACCACAGGTTATGGTGCTCGGCCGCCCAGTTCTCGTCGACCGTGCCCGAGCCCATGGCGGAGAATGCGCCCTCCATGCCGACCGAGCCGATGTAGATGTGCGCCAGGATCACCGCCATCATACCCAGCGCCACGATCGAGTGCCAGATCTGGTTGAGCTGCTGCTCCACCACCGGCAGCAGGTCGGTCGGCAGGCCGGCGCCAAGCAGGTTGACCACCGCGAAGGTCTTGGCGAAAAAGGAGAACTCGTAGGGGAACAGCAGCGCCAGCCCGGACAGCGACAGCGACAGGCCGCCCAGCACCACCAGCCAGAAGATGATCTTCTGGCCCGCGTTGAAGCGCTCGCTGGCCGGGTGCACCTTGGAATCGAACAGGCCGCCGCCCTGACGGAGCCAGGTCAGATCGTGCTTGCGGGGGATGTTGTAGCCGACCCACAGCACGAACATCAGCAGCACCCCCGCCATGAACGCGAAGGCGATGAAGTTGTGCGCGTACTTGCCCCACAGCGTGAGCGCCGAGAACGCCCCGGGCCCCAGGATCGGCAGCAGCACGTACTTGCCGTACAGGATGTTCAGCCCGGTCAGCGCCAGGATCACGAACGACACCGCGCTGAGCCAGTGGGCGAAGCGGTCCAGCGTGGTGAAGCGCTCCACCGTGCGGCCGGAGAAGCCGCCGTCGACCCGCACCCGGCCGCGCAGCGCAAAGAACAGCGCCAGCACCGCGATCATCCCCAGCAGCAGCCAGGAGCCGTAGACCTTCACCGGCCCGTTCAGCACCGCGCGCCAGTTCTCGCCCTCCGACTGGATCAGCACGCCCAGCTTCTTGTCCGGCAGGCTCACCGTGCCCTGCCGGCCCTTGCGGATTTCCGACCAGAAGCCGGTGTCCGACGTCGTCCCCTGCACGTTGCCCGGCACGCTGCCGCGCTCGGGCGTGGCGGCGCTGTCGCCCTCGGGCGCGACCGACTCGACGCCGCGCAGGTTGCTGCCGTCGGCCCCGCTTTCGCTGCCCGACTGCGTCTGCGCCAGCGCCGTCTGCGCACCCAAGCCGGGCGCGCCGGCCGGCAGCCCGACGGCCAGAAGCAAGCTCAAAAAGATTGCCGGCCCGCACCGTGCGAGCCGAGTGCCGGTACGGCGGGCGATTGCCGCCGCGCTCCGCGCCGTAGCGCTCATGCCTGTCACGGCTAGATCCTCCTCTCCCGTTCCCGACCGGAGACGGCGGTCAGGCGCGCCGCACGCCTTACGTTAGACGCCCTGGTTGCGGGCGCGCCGCTGCAGCTGCTCCACCGTGCTCTCGGACAGCCCTTCGTCGGACGCGCCCTGGTAGACGCCGGGCTCGTGGTACAGGACGCGGTCCTGCTCGTCCTGCTGGCAGGCCGAGAGCGCCGTCGCCGTGGCGACCAGAAACGCCGTGCCCAGAAGCGACGGGCCAAGTGCGGCCGGTAGGTGTCGTCTCATGGCATCTCGTGTCCGGTGACCGAAGCGTCCGCGGCAACCGTCCCGACGAGCCGGCGGTGTTGCGGCCCGACAGGCGGCCCAAACGCAGCCGGCCGCAAGGGCGGCATCGCGTGCCGCCCTTGCGCCGCCGGATCCGCGTCCGCCGGTGGTGATTGGGTCCATTGCGCCGGACGACCGGCCTCAGGACCCGGACTTGGTGCCGTAGGCGGTGCCCCAGCCCCAGGCGCCGGAGCCGGCGCCGCGGGCGACGATGCGCTCGCGGAAGATGTCGGCCACCGTGTTGCCGTCGCCGGCCAGCAGCGCCTTGGTCGAGCACATCTCCGCGCACAGCGGCAGCTTGCCCTC
>ENA-ORDC01001306-ORDC01001306.1-marine-metagenome-genome-assembly--contig:-NODE-1306-length-19127-cov-4.524252_pt1 | contig 19127 bp, 17 predicted proteins | sample MGYA00237783_ERZ508515 | MGnify/ENA primary metagenome ERZ508515 (study PRJEB26186, sample SAMN06268792) | marine metagenome | isolation source: Eden Landing Ponds, San Francisco, CA, USA | place... | reverse complement strand
ACGCCTGCCTAAGCTGACGCTACAGCCCCGCCCCGACGATCCCGCCAACAGCCACCGGAGTTCCGGTGCCGCCCGCCACCGCCAGCCCCGCGACTGCGAACCCAGTGACGGCAAGCCCAGTGACGGCGATCGACGTCCGCGAGGTCACCAAGCTGTTCGGCAGCCCCGCGGACGAGGTGCGGGCGCTGGACGGGGTCTCGCTGGCGATCCGGGAAAACGAGTTCTTCACCCTGCTGGGCCCGTCAGGCTGCGGCAAGACCACGCTGCTGCGCCTGATCGCCGGCTTCGAGCAACCCACCTCAGGCGCCATCGACCTGTACGGCGACCCGCTGACCGGGCTGCCGCCGTTCCGCCGGCCGGTGAACACGGTGTTCCAGTCCTACGCGCTGTTCCCGCACATGACGGTGGCGGACAACGTGCGCTTCGGCCTGGAGATGCAGGGCTGGAGCAAGGCCGACATGGACGACCGGGTCGAGCGCATGCTGGCGCTGGTGCAGCTGGAGCGCCACGGCGGCCGCAAGCCGGCGCAGCTGTCCGGCGGCCAGCAGCAGCGGGTGGCGCTGGCCCGCGCGCTCGCCAACCAGCCCAAGGTGCTGCTGCTGGACGAGCCGCTGTCGGCGCTCGACCTGAAGCTGCGCAAGGAGATGCAGATCGAGCTGAAGCGGCTGCAGACCGAGACCGGCATCACCTTCATCTTCGTCACCCACGACCAGGAGGAGGCGCTGACGATGTCGGACCGCCTGGCGGTGATGCACGACGGGGAGGTGCTGCAGGTCGGCCGGCCGGAGGAGCTCTACGAGCACCCCACCCGGCGCTTCGTCGCCGACTTCATCGGCGAAACCAACTTTCTGGAAGCCACCCTGGCCGACAGCGCGGCCGACGGCGCGCGCTTCCGCTTGGACACCGGCGCCGAATTGCAGGCCGCCCGGGCGCACGGCCACGCCGTGGGCAGCCGAGTGACGCTAGCGGTGCGACCTGAGCGGGTGGCGCTGCAGGCCCCGGACGACGGCGCCGGCCTGCCCGGCGCGATCGACCGCGTGGTCTACTTCGGCACCGACACCAGCTACCACGTCAGCCTGCAGGGGCTCGACGCGGCGATGCTGGTGCGGGTGCAGAACCGCACCGGCGCGGCGCGCCAGTTCCACGAGGGTGATCCGGTGCGCCTGCAGGTGCCGCCCGAGGCAGTGCAGGTGCTGCGGGACTGATGGCCGCCGCGGACGCCAGCGAAGGATTGCTGGCACGGCCCGCCGTGCGCCGAGCGCTGCTGATCGGGCCGGCGCTCGCCATCATCGGCGCGTTCATGCTGCTGCCGCTGGGCCTGATGGCCTACGTGTCGCTGCTGGAGCGCGGCCTGCACGGCGGCGTCGAGTGGCACAGCTTCACCCCCGAGGCCTACGTCAAGTTCCTGTTCGAACGCGACCTGATGGGCAATCTGGAGGTGAACACCGACTACCTGCAGATCTTCGGCCGCTCGTTCCTGCTGGCCGGCACCACGGTGCTGCTGGCGCTGCTGGTGGGCTTCCCGACGGCGCTCTACATGGCGCTGCAGGACAACCCGCGCTACCGCAACCTGCTGGTCTTCATGGTCACGGTGCCGTTCTGGACCAACCTGCTGGTGCGCAACTACGCCTGGATCATCCTGCTGCGCAACAACGGGCTGATCGACAACGGGCTGGCGGCGCTGGGGCTGAACCCCGGCCCCCTCGATCTGCTGTACACCAACTTCTCGATCTGGGTCGGCCTGACCTATTCCTTCCTGCCGTTCATGGTGCTGCCGATCTACGCCAGCCTGGAGAAGCTCGACCTGCGGCTGGTGGAGGCGGCCTTCGACCTCGGCGCGGACCGCCGGCGGGCGCTGCAGCGGATCGTGATCCCGCTGGCGCTGCCCGGCATCGTCGCCGGCTGCATCCTGGTGTTCGTGCCCTGCCTGGGCGCCTACGTGACGCCGGAACTGCTCGGCGGCTCGAAGTCGCTGATGATCGGCAACCTGATTCAGAACCAGTTCGGCGCCGCCCGCAACTGGCCGTTCGGCGCGGCGCTGGCGTTCGCCCTGCTGGCCCTGGTGCTGCTGGCGATGACGATCTACGCCCTGCGCTTCCGCCGCGCCCCCGCCGGAGCGGTTTGAGCGATGACGCTCCGTCCCACCCCCGCTCATGCTGAGCCGCCGCGCAGCGGCGAGTCGAAGGATCGACGCTCGCCGGCCGCTGCGGCGCACCAGAAGCATAACCACAGAGGCACGGAGGCACGGAGAGTGCGCCGTGACCGCGGGTGGCTGCGACACCTCGGTGCCTCTGTGCCTCCGTGGTCCGACTTGCTTGTCCGCGGCGCGCGGCGCGGCCGAAACAGGCTGCTTCGACTCGCCGCTGCGCGGCGGCCCAGCATGAGCGGGTGGGGCGAGACGGGAGCTGCGCCATGAGCGGCCGGGCCAAGAACCCACTGTGGCGCTTCGCCGGGGTGCGGCCGGCGGCGGCGTTCTTCTTCGCCTACCTGTACCTGCCGATCCTCATCCTGATCGCGCTGTCGTTCAACGAGAACCGGACGGTGACGATCTGGACCGGCTTCACCACCGACTGGTACGCCGACGTCCTGGCCAACCAGGACATGCTTCGGGCCGCACGCAACTCGCTGATCGTGGCGGTGTCCGCCACCGTGACCGCGACGGTGGCGGCGACCCTGGCCGCGCTCGGCATCAGCCGGCGCCGGTTCCGCGGCGAGACGGTGGTGAACGGCATCATCGGCCTGCCGCTGGTGGTGCCGGAGATCGTGACCGCGGTCGCCACGCTGCTGTTCTTCGTGCTGATCGGGCTCAAGCTCGGCCTTTTGACGGTGATCATCGGCCACACGGTCTTCTGCATCCCCTTCGCCTACCTGCCGATCCGGGCTCGGCTGGAAGGCATGGACCCGGCGTTGCGCGAGGCCGCCGCCGACCTCTACGCCAACGCCTGGGCGACCTTCCGGCGGGTGACGCTGCCGCTGCTGTGGCCGGGCATCCTGTCCGGCGCGATCCTGGCCTTCATCATCTCGCTGGACGACTTCGTGATCACCTACTTCGTCGCCGGCGCCGGGGCGACAACGCTGCCGGTCTACATCTTCGGCATGATCCGCATCGGCGTGACGCCAGAGGTCAACGCGCTGTCGACGCTGATGCTGCTGGTCTCGGTCGCCTGCGTCACGCTGTCCTTCGTGGTGCAGCGCGCGAAGCAGGGCGGCTCGAATTGACCCGACGCGGGCACCGACGGACACTGCGCAAGCCGGCCCCGTCCGGGCGCCGGTGCAATAACGACAGGGAGACTTTCGCAATGGGCACCACTCCGATCGCCAAGCGCCTCGCGGCCGCCGCGGGCGCACTGGGCACGGCCGCGGCGCTGACGCTGGGCGCCGGCGGCGCCGCGGCGCAGGACGCGGGCGAGCTGTACCTCTACAACTGGGCCAACTACTTCCCGCCGGCGCTGATCGAGAAGTTCGAGCAGGATACCGGGATCAACGTCACGCTCGACGTCTATGATTCCAACGAGACCATGCTGGCCAAGCTGCAGGCCGGCGCGTCGGGCTACGACATCGTGTTCCCGTCGGGCTACATGGTCGGGGTGATGATCGACGACGGGCTGGCCAAGAAGATCGACGCCAGCGAGATGGAGAACTTCGACAAGGTCACGCCGCCGCACGACGCACCCTCGTTCGATCCGGAGCGCGCCTACTCCGCGCCGTACATGTGGGGCACCACGGGCATCGCCTACGACACCGAGCGGGCCCCCGAGCTCGACGCCACCTGGGAGGAGTTCTTCAAGCCGCGCGACGAGCTGAAGGGCAAGATCGCCGCGCTGAACGACCAGGTCGAGATGTACAACGCCGGCGCCCGCTACCTGGGCATCGACGTCTGCACCGAGAAGGCCGAGCAGGCACAGCGGATCCTGGAGCTGCTGGAGGCGCAGAAGCCGCATCTGGCGATGTACTCCTCCACCGGCACGATCGACCGCATGGTCGCCGGCGAGGTGGTGATGCATCACATGTGGAACGGCGCCGCCCACCGCGCGAAGGAGCAGCGCGAGTCGATCACCTACCTGTACCCGAAGGAGGGCCTGGCGTTCTGGTCCGACAATTTGGTGGTGGCAAAGGACGCTCCGAACCCGGAGAACGCGCGCACCTTCGTCAACTGGATGATGGACCCGGAGAACGCCGCCGCGGCGTCGAACTACACCGGCTACATGAACGCCATCAAGGGCTCCAGCCAGTACCTCGACGAGGCGCTGAAGAACGACCCGGCGGTGAACATGCCCGAGGAGTTCGCCGACCGCCTGCGGCCGAGCAAGGAGTGCTCGCCGGAGGCCCGCGAGCTGCGCGACAAGGTCTGGACCCGGCTGAAGAACTAGCCGGCGAGGTCTGAGACCGATCCTTCGACACGGCCCTTCGGGCCTGCTCAGGATGAGGCAAACGCGGACTGCAGCAGACCGCAAACGGCTCATCCTGAGCAGCGCCGCAAGGCGCGTGTCGAAGGACGCCCTCACCCCTGTATGCAAGGGACTGAGATGTCCGACACCGCCCCGCCCGCCGATCTCACCGTCGCCCTCTGGGCGACCGACCTGGCAAGGCCGCTGAACGGGATCGACGCCTGGACCGCCGCCGTCGACGCCCGCATGGCGGAAGCGCGTGCCGAGGGCGCCGAGCTGTTCCTGATGCCGGAGTACGCCAGTGCGCAGTGGCTTTCGTTCGCGCCGCAGGACCTGCCGCCCGACCAGGAGGTGCCCTGGATGGCCGCGCAGGCGCCGGCGGCGCTGGCGGCGGTGCGGCCGCTGGCGGCCAAGCACGGCATGGCGCTGCTGCCCGGCACCATGCCCTGGACCCTCGATCCCGCCCCGGCGAGCGGCCCCGCGGAGGTCAACCGCGCCTGGCTGATCCTACCGGACGGCACGCTGCACGCCCAGGACAAGCTGTGCCTGACCCCGGGCGAGAAGGACCCGCTGAGCTGGCACCTGACGGTCGGGCAGACGCTGCCGCTGGTGCGCTGGCGCGGCCTGACGCTGGCGACCGCGATCTGCCTCGACGTCGAGCTGCCGGCGCTGGCGGCCAAGCTGGCGCCGCACCAGCCGGACCTGCTGCTGGTGCCGTCGATGACCGAGAAGCTGGCCGGCTTCCACCGGGTGAACTCCTGCGCGCGCGCCCGCGCCGTCGAGCTGCAGGCCGCCGTGCTGGCTTGCGGCTGCATCGGCGACGCCGTCACCGGCAAGCCGCGCGAGGGCAACACCGGCGGCGCCGCCGTCTACCTGCCGAGCGAGCCCGAGCTGGGCCACCTCGGCGTCGTCGCCGAGACCGGCGCGATGGCCAAGAGCGACGGCGCCGGACCGCTGCTGATCCACCGCCTGCCGCTGGCGCAGATGGCGGCGCTGCGCTCCGGCGGCGCCGAGGTCTGGCCCGGCGCCTGGACCGCCGAGGCGGTCGAGATCTTGCCCGCCGAAGACGGATAAGGACCCGCACGCGTGATCACCGTCTATTCCGACGACCACCGCCGCCAGCACGGCAAGGGCGAGCTGACCGACGGCCGGCTGATGCCGGTGGTGGAGAAGCCGGAGCGCGCCGACATCGTGCTGGCGCGCGTGCGCGAGTCCGGCCTGGGCGAGGTGATCGCCCCGGACGACTTCGGCCGCGCGCCGCTGGCCGCGGTGCACGCGCCCGACTACTTGGATTTCCTGCAAGGCGCCTGGGCCGAGTGGGAGGCCGAGCACGGCGGCGAGCACGACGCCCTGCCGCTGATCTGGCCGGTGCGCGGGCTGCGGCAGCTCTCTCCGACGCACATCGACGGCCGCATGTCGTACTACGCGCTGGACGCCGGCACGCCGGTCACCGCCGGCACCTGGGCGGCGGCGACGGCCAGCGCCAACGTCGCGCTGACCGGGGCCCGGCTGGTGCACGACGGCGCCCGCACGGCGTTCGCGCTGTGCCGGCCGCCGGGCCACCACGCCAGCGCCGATCAGTTCGGCGGCTACTGCTTCCTGAACAACGCCGCGATCGCCGCGCAGTGGCTGCGCGACGCCGGTGCCGCGCGGGCCGCGGTGCTCGACGTCGACTACCACCACGGCAACGGCACGCAGGCGATCTTCGACGCCCGGGCGGACGTCTTCTTCGCCTCGGTGCACGCCGATCCGCGCCAGGAGTTTCCCTACTTCCTGGGCTACGCCGACGAGACCGGCCGCGGCGCCGGCGAGGGCTACACGGCGAACTTCCCGCTGCCCTGGGCCACGCCCTATGACCGCTGGGCGGAGGCGCTGGACGCGGCCTGCGCCCGCGTCGCGGCGTTCCGGCCCGACGTGCTGGTGGTGTCGCTGGGCGTCGACACCTTCAAAGACGACCCGATCTCACGCTTCGCCCTGGACACCGCCGACTTCCCCAAGATCGGCGCCCGCCTGCGCCGCCTCGACCTGCCGACGCTGTTCGTGATGGAGGGCGGCTACGCAGTGCGCGAGATCGGCGTCAACGCGGTGGGCGTGCTGAGCGGGTTCGAGGGGGCGTAGCCCCTAACGCCACATCAGCCCGGCAACTCGGTCCCCCTTCATCTTGAGCCGGCCGTCCTGAGCTTGTCGAAGGACGGCCGTGTCGAAGGACGCGTCGCCCGTGCCGGCGGACCAGACCGGGCCGGGTGGTCCCGCCGCGCGGTCCTTCGACTCGCGCCTTCGGCGCGGCTCAGGATGAAGCCGGGAGGGGACGGCCCGCAGTCGGCCTCAGAGGCCGCTGTCCGGGACCGTCGCCCCGGGATCGCAAAGCCGCGTCAGGCGCTGGCTCGCCACCTGGGCGAAGCGCAGGGTGAGGGCGCGGCGGCGGCTGGCGTGCAGCTTGGCGGTGGGCGCCGGGCGCAGCACCTCGGCGCCGTAGGCGTCGGCGACCAGCAGGCCGCAGTCCTGCGGCAGCAGCTGCTGCGGGAAGTCGGGCGGCACCGCGAAGTAGAAGCGGTCGCAGAACGCCAGGTAGTCCGGCCACTTGCAGTCGCTGGCGAAGTCGGCGCGGCTCGACTTGACCTCGACGATGGCGATCTCGCCGGCGCCGTCGAGCGCGATCACGTCGGCGCGCCGGCCGCCCTTCAGCACGAACTCGGTCAGCGTGGCGCAGCCGCGCAGCGCCAGCGCCCGGCACACCCCGCGGGCGATCCGCTGGCCGGGCATCCAGCCGGCCAGATCGCCGTCGGGATCCGTGCCCGCGTCCGCCGCGTCCGTCACCTCGTCCTGCGCGTCCATCGCGTCCTCGCCGCCGCAGTTCCTCGTTGCCGCAGTCCCAACCCGGATCGAAGCGTGAACGAACCCGGACGATGCGTCCAGCCCGTCGCGCCGCGGGCCGCGCAGCGGGCACACCCTTCGGTTGCGCGCGGCTGCGGTTACGGCCTCGAATTTTACGCTTTTTTAGGCATTTGCCGGTCAGCCTTGCGCCCTGGCGGCCCGCGCCGCCGGGCACGATCCGCACCTCTCTCTCTCGGCAAAGGACAGCACGATGACGGCAAGTGAGACGGGCGCGGCCCCGCGCAGTAAGGCGCGCGGCAAAACGGCCAAGGCCGGCAAGCCAAGCAAGCGCCGGCCCCGGCTGGGCGCCTGGATCGGCCGCTTTGGCATCAAGGCGCGGCTCTACGCCGCCGTCGGCGGCGTCGCCGCCCTGACGGTCGCGGCCGCGGCGGTCGCCTGGATCTCCTACGCCAACGTCGAGTCCACCTTCGGCCGCATGGTCGAGGGCGACGTCCCGGCGATGCGTACGGCGCTGCAGCTGTCGACCAAGACGGCGGGCCTGTCGGCCGCCGCGCCCGCGCTCGCCACCGCGAAGAGCGACCAGGAGCGTGAGTCCACGCTGAGCCAGCTGCAGAGCGGCGCCTCGGAGATGGACGCGCTGATCGCCAAGCTGCGCGCGCACAGCGCCCAGCCGGAAACGGTCGAGCGCATCGCCCAGATGAGCGGCACCCTGCGCGGCCAGCTGGAGACGCTGGACGGCGCCGTCGGCGCCCAGCTCGCCGCCGAGCAGCGCGTGGCCCAGGCGGTCGAGGCGATGCGCGCCAGCCACAGCGGACTCTTGGACACGCTGACGCCGCGCATCGAGAGCGCCAGCACGGCCCTGACCGAAGACGCCCGCGCCGCCTCGCAAGAGAGCGCCGACGAGCTGAAGACCCTGCTGGCCGAGGGCGTGGGCCGGCTGCGCGACCTGCTGAGCCTGCGCGCCGACGCCAACCGCGTGATGGGCCTGCTGACCGAGGCCACCGGCGTCGAGATCGCCGCCCGGCTGGGCGCGCTGGAGATGCTGCTGGAGGAGCCGGTCGGCCGGATCGAGGCGTCGCTGCAGGCGGTGCCGCAGAACAACGACGGCAACCAGGTGCGGATGCCCGCGCAGATGCTGAAGTCGTACGCCGTGGGCGACGACACCGTGCTGGACATGCGCCGCAGGATGCTGGAGGGCGCAGCCGGCGCCGAAGCCGATCTCGAGGACGCCATGGGTAGCGCCGGCAGCATGCACCAGCAGCTGCTGGACGCGCTGGCGCCGATGATCGAGACCGCCAGCGCCGACCTGGTCCAGCAGGTCGACGCCGTGTCCGGCGACACCGGCACGCGGATCGAGCAGTTGATCGAGCGCGACGTGGCCGCGCTGCGCAGCCTGCTGGAGATCCGGTCCACCGCCAACCACGCCGTCGGCCTGCTGGCGACCGCCGCCAACACCGCGCGGCCGGGCACGCTGCGCCTGCTGGAAAAGGAGTTCGCCGCCGACCGCGACGCGCTGCAGGCGTCGCTCGGTGCCCTGGAGCTGGGCGAGGGCGACGCGCTGGTCCAGGCGACCGGCGCGCTGCTGGCGCACGGCGGGGAAGGCGACGCCGCCCAGAGCATCTTCGCGCTGCGGCAAAACCAGCTGGACGCCGCCGAGACGGCGAGCAGCGCGCTGGCCTCCACCAGGGCGCTGTCGAACGGCCTGCAGTACCAGGTCGGCACCCTGGTCGAGGCCGCCAACGGCGCGCTCGACGCCGGCACCGACCGGGTCTCCGGCGCGTTCCTGCGCGGCAAGGGCTGGCTGGCGGCGATCGCCGGCGCCAGCATCGTCATCGCGGCGCTGGTCGCCTGGCTCTATGTCGGCCGCAACATCGGCCGCCGCCTGGAGGCGCTGACCGACGCCACCCGCCGGGTCGCCGGCGGCGAGCTGGACACGGCGATCAACGTGAAGGGCAACGACGAGCTGTCCGAGATGGCGGACACGCTGAAGGTGTTCCGCGACGGCCTGGCCGAGGCCGAGGACGCCAACAGGCGCGCCGCCGAGGAGCGCGAGCAGGCCGCCGAACAGCGCCGGGCCGAGATGATCAAGCTGGCCGACGAGCTGGAAAGCAGCGTCAGCTCGGCGGTGCAGCAGGTCGCCCACGCCGCCGAGGAGCTGCGCTCCACTGCCGAGAGCATGGCGGCGACGGCGGAGCAGACCAGCCGGCAGTCGCAGGCCGCGACCGGCGCCACCGAGACCGCGGAGTCCAACGTCGAGACGGTGGCCAGCGCCGCCGACGAACTGGCCAGCTCGATCTCCGAGGTCAGCCGTCAGGTGGCGCAGTCCGCGGATATCGCCGGCAAGGCCAGCGACCGCGCCGCGCGCACCAACGAAACGGTGCAGGGCCTGCAGCAAGCCGCCGGCAAGATCGGCGACGTGGTCGAGCTGATCCAGGACATCGCCGAGCAGACCAACCTGCTCGCCCTGAACGCGACCATCGAGGCGGCGCGCGCCGGCGAGGCCGGCAAGGGCTTCGCCGTGGTCGCCCAGGAGGTCAAGCAGCTGGCGACTCAGACCGCGAAGGCGACCGAGGACATCTCCAACCAGATCTCCGACATGCAGAAGGTGACCGGCGACACCGTCACCGCAATCGGCGAGATCGTCGAGACGATCGGCGAGATCAACGAGATCGCCGGCTCGATCGCCTCGGCGGTGGAACAGCAGAGCGCCGCCACCAAGGAGATCGCCGAAAACGCCCAGCGCGCCGCCGGCGGCACCCAGGAGGTCGGCGAGAACATCTCCGGCGTCGACCGCGCCGCCGGGGAGACCGGTCAGGCGGCCAACCAGGTGCTGACCAGCGCGTCCGAGATGGGCGAGCTGTCCGGCCAGCTGAAGGGCGAGGTCGATCGCTTCCTGGGGCAGGTGCGCGAAGCCTAGCCGTGAAGCCTCGACAGGTCGTCCCCGGCTAGGTCCGCTGCATCGTCAGCGAACCGCGGCGGGCCTGCTCGGTGACGTGAATCGTCAGCGCGATCACGCCGAGCGCCGCCACATCCGGCAGCAGCGAGGTGTTCAGGTAGGTGGTGTCGACGATCCACACCAGCACCCGATCGGCCCCCGCGAGCCACGCGGCGGCGCGGCCGAACAGCAGCAGCAGCACGTGCTTGACCACGGCGAACAGGCCGAAGCCGCCGGCCAGCGTCTCCAGCTGGGTGGTGATCTCCGCGACGCCCAGGGAGTCGATCCGCGGCGCCACCACAGCGCGGTAGGCCACGGCGGCGGCTGCGGCGTGCAGCACCACGAAGGCGACGCCGCGCACGCCCAGGCTGTCGGTCAGCGTGCCGACGATCGCCATCGCGGCGAACGCCAGCACGAAGTAGACCGCCAGGAACGCCACGACGATCCGGCTGCCCAGGCCGGAGCCCCGGTCGGCGGTGGATTCAGTGTGATCGGTCATTGCACGAAGCCTCCCCTGCAGGTTGCCTTTCCAGCAGATGGGAAGCCCGTCCGGGCGCATAAACCCGGTCCGGGTGGATGTCTTCGCAGCGGCCGGGGCGCCCAGGCTGCTGGGACCACGGGTCCCGCGCGCCCGACGTGATCCCGGGAAGCCCGGCGTCAGCCGGCCGCGTCTCAAGACGCTGCGGCCGCGGCTCAGGATGACGCGAGGTCGGATTGGCGCCGGGCTCTGCCCGGCGCGCCGCTACGGATAGGCGCAGCGCTCCCAGGTGACCTGGGCGAAGGCGCGGTTTTCGCCTTCGGAGATGGTGAAGCGGTGCTCGGAGTCGCCAATCACCACGGAGTGGTGCAGGGGCAGATTGCCCTCGACCGTCTCGCTGTCGCCGCCCAGCCGGGCGAACGAGGCCGTCACCGTCTGCGCCGGGTCGTACCAAGCCTCGGGCTGGCCCTGCGCGTTGGTGGCGGACTGACCGTTGGCCGAGACGGTGATGCGCCCGTCGGCGAAGCCGACGGAGCCGCCGGCGCCGGTCGACAGCGGCGTCTGCACGATGAAGCGCTTGGTGATCGGGCCGGCGGTGCACTCGCGCTCGTCGCTCGCCTTGCGGATCACGAAGGCGAGCCGGTCCGGCGGCACGCCGTCGTCCAGACGCGCGCGCACCAAGTCCAGCAGCTCGGCCGGCTCGCCCTCCGGCACCTCGGCGCGGTAGCGCTGCTGCCACTCCTGCAGCGACTGCCGAGTCTCCTCCAGCTCGGCGCGCAGCTCGCTCTGCTGCTGACCCGCCTGGTCGAGCTGGGTCTGCAGTTCGGACACGCGGCTTTCCAGCCGCTCGACCTCGATGCGGGCGAGCTGGCGGGCGGTTTCGTAGACGAAGTAGAACACGGCGCCGACCGCGGCCAGCACGAGCAGCCATTTCAGCACGGCCCAGCGGCGGGCGCGCTTGCGGCGGTTGCGGGTCTCTTGGAGTCCAAGGGTCATCGCGCGAAAGGTCGACCAAACGACGTGGGCTTGGCAAGCACGCTAATGACGATCCTGCGCGATTCGGGCAATGCCGTGGCGGCGGCTTCCGGTGCGGATCGCGACCGCCGCGCAACACGGCGTCGCACCCGGAAAGGTGGCGGACCCGGCAGGATTCGAACCTGCGACCTTCGGCTCCGGAGGCCGACGCTCTATCCAGCTGAGCTACGGGCCCGCAGCGGCAGCGGCGCGAACATAGGACAAAGCCGCGGTCCGGACAACCGGCACGTGGACGGCGACGGTGGCGCGCTATCGGAAAGAGGCGCCGGCCAGCGCCTCTTTCCGATAGCGCGCCGCCTGGATGCTCCCGCGCGAAGGAGGGATGACGTTTCAATGGCAGTAGACTCAAAAGAAAGTCTGGACCGGCCGAGACCTCCTGTGCTCCTGTAACGCTCAAGTCGCCCTGCCGCATCGCAGTGCAACGATGGGTCTAAAAACTTGGTTCCCGCGGCGCGCTGCAACCGAGGTTAAGAGGAACGGCGATGATGTTCGACGACGATCCGGTCCGGTGTCTTGCCCACTTGTCGGCCCAGCCGACGGCGGACGCGGGATTGCGGTGCCGGTGTCACCTGCTGGCGCCGGACGTGCGGGCAATCGTCGCGGACTTTTGCCCGGTGCGGAACGGCGCCGGCCCCGACTGCATCGTCGACCAGCTGCTGCACGCCGCGAACGTTCCGGGCGATACCGACGACCTGCCGGTCGATCTGGCGCACTGAGACTCTCGCCGATTCGAAGCGGGGCGGCACCGCGGTCATCCCGCCGGCTCGTCCTCGGCGACCCGCTGCTCCGCCGCGATGCGATGGACCAGCAGGCGGATTCGCCGCTCCATCTGCGGTTCGGGGCAGTCATGCTGTCGCGCCAGCTCGCCGAGGCGCCGGCCGGCCAGCATCTGGCGGACCAACGCGCTGTCGTGATCGGACAACACCGGGCTGCGGGTGCGCTCGCTTTTCATCACCTCACCCCTCGGTCTGTTGAGAACACCAGTATTGCCGACACCGGGCGCCGTTGCAACGATTGTTCGTTAACGCGCGTCGCGGTCATTTGTTGCAATTGGCGCCGGGACTGACGCCGCGGCGACCGTGAGCAGATTGCGAAGGCCGCCGAGCGCGCCGGCTGCGGTTGCGCCGCTCAGGCCGCGTGTCCGGCGCCGACCAGGACCGTCCGCAGCACGGCGGCGTAGTGCAGCAGCGCCGCCGCCAGCACGCAGGCGTGCCAGGCCGCGCGATGGTAGGTGAAGTGCTTGGCGAGGTAGATTGGCACGCCGACGGTGTAGACCAGCCCGCCGCCCAGCAGCAGCACGATGCTCACCGTGTCGACCGCGCTCAGCAGCGGGCGCAGCACCGCCAGCACGCTCCAGCCCAGCAGCAGGTAGAGGGCGATCGACAGCCGCTCGAAGCGGTGCGGCCAGGCCAGCTTCACCGCCGCGCCCAGCAGCGCCACCGCCCAGACGAACATGGTGAAGATCGCGCCCAGCCGGCCACCCACGTCGATCAGCATGAACGGCGTGTAGGTGCCGGCGATCATGACGTAGATCGTCGCGTGGTCGACCCGGCGCAGCCAGGCCCGCCGCGTCGGCCTCAGGGCCATGTTGTAGGCGGCCGAGAACGCCAGCATCGCCACCAGCGCGGCGGCGTAGAGCGGCACCGACAGCAGCGCCGCGGGGTCGTCGGCGCGCACCCAGACGGTGAGCGCAATCAGCACGATGGCGGCCAGCGCGCCCAGCGGCACCCCCAGGGCGTGCACCGTCAGGTCCGCGGTGCGGGCGCGGCCTTGCTCTGGCGGCGAGAGCTTCGTCACGCGGATGCCCGTTCGCTGCGTCCTCGTCGGCGCAGTCAGGCTACACGACAGCGCCGGGGTTCACTACGGGTCCGGCCGCGCGGCGGGGCCGCCGGCGCGGACCCGCGCCGGCCGCGGCCGGGTCTCCAGGCCGCTCCCGGCCAGGGCCGAATCGGCGCGCGCAGCGGCGCCGGAAGGCAGCGGCCCGCGGCCGCCTCGGTCGATCCAGGCGGCCACGTCGCGCCACACCGTCGGCGCCTGCAGATCGCGCAGCATCATGTGCCAACCGTCGGGGTAGAGACCAAGGGTGTGGCCGCCGTCCAGGCGCCGCCACAGCTTCTCCATCGGCTGCGGCGGCACGATCTCGTCGCGCTCGCCGTACAGCGCCAACGTCGGCCGCTCCAGCGATTCCGCCGCCGCCAGCGCCTCGGTCATCAGTCCGGTCAGGCCGTGCACCGCGTCGATCCGCGTCGGCCCGATGACGTGCGGGTCGCGGCCGAAGGCGTACAGCATCGGGATGTTGCTGCTGGGCAGCCGGTCCAGCTCGGCGCCGGACAGGGTCAGCCAGGGCACGGTGTGCACCGTCAGCCAGAGCGCCCAGCGCTGGTAGAACGGCATCTCCTGCCGCGCCCAGACGGCGGGCGCCACCAGCACCGTGCCGTCCACCGGCGGCAGTGCGTCGCGCCCGGCGGCGGCCAGGATCACCGCGCCGCCCATCGACACGCCCATCAGGTAGACCGGCGTATCGGGATGGCGCTGCCGGACCAGCCGCACCACGGTGCCGGCGTCGGCGACCAGGCTGTCGGTGCCGGGCCACAGGCCGCGGTGCCGGGTGCGGCCGAACCCGCGTTGGTCGTAGGCGTACAGCGCGTAGCCGTGCTGCGCGAACCAGCGGCCGGGCAGCTGGAAGCCCTCGGCGTAGTCGTTGAAGCCGTGCAGCCCGACCAGCACCGCCTTGGGGTCGCCGTCCGGGCGCCAGGCCATCAGCGGCAGCTCGGCGCCGTCGGCGGTGCGGATGCTCTCGTCGGCGAGCCGCGGCTCCGCCGTCTGCGGCCCTATCGGAACGGTGCGCGGGGCGCAGCCGGCGGCGGCCACCACCACCAGGAGCAGCACGGCCAGCGGCCCCCGCATCCCCGCCATGGCGCTCAGCGGTCGAGCGCGGCGTCGCGGCTGGGGCCGCCGGTGTCCGCGTGGGCGCCGGCGGTGAGCTGCAGGAAGATGTCCTCGAGATCGGTCTCCTCGGTGGACACGTCGACCACCGTCAGCCCGGCCGCGTGCACCGCCTCGAGGATGTCGGACACCGGACTCTCGCTGGCGCGGTAGCGGAACACCAGGCGGCCGCGCTTGTCGATCTCCGGCTCGAAGGCACGCAGCGGCTGCGGCACCTCGCTCAGCCGCTCGGAGGCGGTCAGCACCAGCGTCTTGTTGTCGAGCCGCGCCAGCAGCGCCGGCGTGGTGTCGCAGGCGATCACCCGGCCGTGGTTGAAGAAGTCGGCGAGGACGTAGAAGCCGCCGCCCTCGCTGCCGACGACGTTCTCCTCGGGGACGAAGCAGTCCTCGAAGACGATGTGGCCCTGCTTGGAGGCGCGCATCCCCATCTTCTCCGGGATGTGCTCGGCCTCGTACCCGTCCGAGTCGGTCTCGACGATGAACAGCGTGTAGTTGGAGTAGCGGTCCTCGCCGTCGCCCGTCTTGGCGTAGACGGTGAGCCAGTCGGCCTCGACCGCGTTGCCGACCCAGTACTTCTCGCCGGTGAGCTCGTAGCCGCCCTCGACCTTCTCCGCCTTCGTCGTCATCCCCGCGAGGTCGGAGCCGGTCTCCGGTTCCGAGACCGCCAGCCCAGAGATCTGGTCGTTCTCCGCCACGGGCCGGAGGTACTCCTCCTTCTGTTCGTCGGTGCCGTACTGCTCGACCATCTCCGCGCCGAAGCTGGCGAGCTGGAGGGTGAGCGCGATGCCGGCGTCGGCGCGGTAGAACTCCTCCGCGATCGCGAGCACCTGCGCGAGGTCGAACCCCTTGCCGCCGTACTCCTCGCCGATGTCCTGGGCGACGAGCCCGGCGTCCATCCCCGCCTCCAGAACTTCCCACGGGTACTCGCCCGAGTCGTAGTACGCCTCGGCGTTCGGGGCGATGTACTCGTCGGCGAACTCGCGGGCCTCCTGTTTGACGTCCCTCGCACGCTCCGGAACGATGCTGTCGTCGAGCAGATCCATGCGCTACGTGTGGGCCCCGTGGTCAAAACACTCGTGAAATAACAAAAAACACCGGGACAGTTTATTCGTCGCCGTCGTCGCTCGCTGCCTCGCCGCCGTCACCCGGATCCGCGGTCGCATCGCCGGCGTCGTGTTCAGTCACCGCGTCGCCGAGTTCGCTATCGTCTGCGCGCTCGCTATCGTCGGCGCGCTCGCTATCGTCGGCGCGCTCGCTACCGTCACCGGGTTCGCTGTCGACCCGTTCGCTGTCCCCCGTTTCGTCCGTGTCGGCCGCTTCGCCCGTCTCGCCCGGCTCGTCCGGGTCGGTCGGCTCGGCGGGCTCGAATCCGGCGGTCTCCAGATCGGCGTCGGCACCGCTCCGCGGATCGTGTCCGCGATGGCGGAGGATCTCGCGCGTCGCTTCCCTGTCGACGGTTCCCGACACGGTTCGAGGGAGTTCGTCGACGTACGCGACGGTCTTCGGGATCTTGAACCCCGCGAGCCGGTCTCGGGCGAACGAGACGAGCCGATCCTCGTCGACGATGGCGGGGGTGTCGCTCTCGACCGGGTCGGTCTCGTCTTCACCCTCGTTCTCGTCTTTACTCCCGCTCTCGTCTCCACCATTCTTCTCGGCTTCACCCCCGTTCTCGGCTTCACCCCCGTTCTCGCCTTCACCCCCGTTCTCGGCCTCGTCCACCTTCTCGAACGTGTCTCCGTCCTCGGCTGCGGCGATCGTCTCGCCGTCGTCAGACCCCCTGGTGTCCGCGTCTCCGTCGACTGTACCGCTATCTCCCGTCTCTCCACGGCCCGACCCGCTCTCGACCGTCGCATCCCCTCCGAACCGGTCGCCGACCGCGAGCAGAGCGGAGACGCGCTCCCCCCACACGTCGTCGTCGAGCCCGACGACGGCGGCGTCGTCGACGTCGGCGAACTCCCGGAGCACGTCGACCACCTCGCCGGGTTCGACGTTCTCGCCGCCGGTGATGATCCGGTCGTCGAGCCGGTTGAGCACGTAGAGGAACCCGTCGTCGTCGATCCGACCCACGTCGCCGGTGTGGAGGCCGTGCGGGCCGAACGACGACCGGTCGAGCGCGGCGGCGTCCGGGTCACCGCCGTCGATGTACCCGGGGGTTACGGTCGGTCCGTCGACGACGATCTCGCCGGTCTCCCCGGGATCGACCGGGGTCCCGTCCTCGTCCACGATCGTCACTTCGGTGCCGAACAGCGGGCGACCGACGGTACCGAGCCGGTCCCTCGTCTGTCTGGGCGTCGTCGTCGTGATCTGCGACGCCGTCTCGGTCATCCCGTAGGTCGGGTAGACCGGGACCGAGTAGTCGCGGCAGCGCTCGATCAGTTCGTCGGGGGCCGGCGCCCCGCCGAGCAACACCACCCGGAGCGTGTCGGAGAGGGTCCCTCGCCTGTCGAGCATCCGCTTGAGCATCGTCGGGACCAGCGAGATCCCGGTCACGTCGTAGGTGTCGATGTCGTCCGCGGTGCCGCCCGGGTCGAACCCCTCGCGGAGCACGAGTGTCGTCCCGTACAGCGCGGAGCGGTACACCGGAGCCAGCCCGCCCATGTGCTGAAGCGACAGCGACACGAGCCAGCGGTCCCCGTGATCGACGCCGAGTCGGAACGCGGAGGCGACGGCCGAGCTGTACACGTTGCCCGCGGTGAGCGGGACCGGCTTGGGCTCGCCCGTCGTCCCCGACGTGAACAGGATACAGAGGTACTCCGAGTCCTCCCACTCCGTCGACTCGATCGGATCCGGTTCGACGTCGTGAACCGCCGTGACGGCCTCGGCGGCCGGATCGTCGACGGAGAGCACCGGAACGTCGACGTCGGCGCCGCACTCCTCGACGGCACCCAGCGCGGCGTCCTCCGTCGGCTCCGCACACACCACCGCGTCGAGGTCGGCGCGCTCGACGCGCTCGGCGAGTTCGCGCTCGGTGAGCTCTTCGCCCAGCGGGACGAACGTCGCCCCGATCCGCATCGCCGCGTGGACGAGCCCGACGGTGCCGACGTACGCCGGCGTGAGCACGCCCAGCCTGTCGTCGGGCTCGATACCGTGTGCGACGAGTCGCCCGGCGGTCTCGGAGACGAGCCGGTCGAGGTCGGTGTAGGTCCACGCCTCTCCGTCTTCCGCCCGTATCAACGCGGTGTGGTCCGGCGAGGAGACGACGCGATGTGACAGCCAGTCGCGCATCGTCGTCACCGGGGTCGTCGTCGACTACTCATCGGCGGGTTGGCGCACCGTCAGTACCGGCACATCGGCGGTCCGGACGACCCGCTCCGTGACGCTGCCGAGCAGGTAGCGGTCGAGCCCCTTCCGGCCGTGGGTCCCCATCACGACCACGTCGATATCGTTCTCGTCGACGTAGTCGCGGATCGACTGGTACGCGGCGCCCGTGGCAATCTCCGTCTCGCAGTCGACGCCGGCGTCCGCCGCGGCGTCGGCGACGCGGTCCGTGGCCTCCTTCCCCTCGGACTCGAGCGCCTCGACGACGATGTCCGCGCCCGCTTCGAGCGTCGAGTACGCCGCTCCGTCGACAACGTACAGGGCGTGAAGACGGGCGTCGTACTGGCGTGCGAGGTCGACCGCGTGCTCGATTGCGGCGTCCGACGCCGGACTGCCGTCGGTCGGCACGAGAATCTGGGAATACATCTCGTCGCAGGCTACGCCCGGTGTCGATTAAAAACCCGATCACAGAAGACTGCCGTCGCTGCCGACCCTACCGGAAGCCCATCGCTTCGATCTGCTCCTGATACCGGTTGCGGATGGTGACCTCGGTGACCTGCGCGACGTCGGCGACCTCGCGTTGCGTCTTCTTCTCGTTACAGAGCAGGGAGGCGGCGTAGATCGCGGCGGCCGCGTACCCGGTGGGAGACTTCCCGGAGAGCAGCCCCTTCTCGGCGGTCGTCTCGATGATCTCGTTGGCCTTCGACTGGACCTCCTCGCTGAGTTCGAGTTCGGAGGAGAAGCGGGGAACGTACTTCTTCGGGTCGACGGGCCGCATCTCCAGGCCGAGCTCCTGGGAGATGTAGCGATACGTGCGCCCGATCTCCTTGCGGTCGACCCGGGACACGTCGGAGATCTCTTCGAGCGAGCGCGGGATTCCCTCCTTGCGACAGGCGGCGTAGAGGGCGGCGGTGGAGACGCCCTCGATCGATCGGCCCCGAATGAGGTCCTCGTTGAGGGCGCGCCGGTAGATGACGGAGGCGACCTCGCGTACCGATCGCGGTACCCCGAGCGCGCTCGCCATGCGGTCGATCTCGGAGAGCGCGAACTGGAGGTTGCGCTCCCCGGCGTCCTTGGTCCGAATCCGCTCCTGCCACTTGCGCAGCCGGTGCATCTGCGACCGCTTCTTCGAGGAGATGGAGCGGCCGTACGCGTCCTTGTCCTTCCAGTCGATCGTCGTCGTCAGCCCCTTGTCGTGCATCGTCTTCGTCGTCGGGGCGCCGACGCGCGACTTCTCCTGTCGCTCCGAGTG